>Ga0074046_10001980_pt1 | contig 18018 bp, 17 predicted proteins | sample BogForMeECP23OM3_FD_94441 | JGI IMG/M metagenome (GOLD analysis project Ga0074046, IMG submission 94441) | Bog forest soil microbial communities from Calvert Island, British Columbia, Canada - Bog Forest MetaG ECP23OM3 | ecosystem: Environmental > Terrestrial > Soil > Wetlands ... | reverse complement strand
ATTCCCGGTAGAAATTCTGGCGCACCAGGTCGAGTCCGACATTAGCAAATGGGGATTCCAAAGGTCTGAGCAATAATGCTCACTTGCCACGGTACTGGCAAAAGCTTGTCGGAAAGAATTCAACCTGTCGTCGAGCCAGAATGGAGTGATACCACCCCCACCGACCACGAAAAATTACCTTGCCGGGATGAGGACGGCGTCCCTCGGGATCTGGTCGTGGGTGATGCGCTGTCCGATTCTGGACACAAATTCCGGCGTGAGGCCCTTCACCATTTGCCGGATGCCGGGTCCAAATTCGTGGAAGACGTTCATCCCCGCGTCGCTGCCAAGCGTCGAACCAAAATCGTTGAATGGCATCGAAGCGGAGCGCGTCCAATATGGACGGTAAGCAGTGTGGATCGCGACCGAGGTCAGCACGCCGAGGAAATACCGGGTGTTCAGCCTCCCCTTTCCAGACTCGTCACGCGTGACAAAAATGCGCGAAGCTGCGTAGGAGGCCCGGCCCATAAAGCTGTCGCTAGTCGAAGCGTAATAACGTGGGTTGAGCGACGACGGAGACAGGTATTTACCAAAAAAAGCGCTGGGCTCTTGTTGAATAAACGTCACTTGATAATGAGCGGTTAAGCTGGGCTGCAGCCCCGGAGTGGCGTGTCCCAGTTCTGTTCCGCGCATTGCGCCCGCGCTGATGCCAACCGCGCCAAGTGTCACAGGGGAGCCCGTTTCATCGACGAACGTGAGAAATCTCTCTGCTCTTGGAGGCTGTACCGACGACGGAGCATCTGGAAGTGAACTCCACCTACGCATCTCCTGGCGCTGCACCTGGGGTGAGTCTGAACCGTCAAACTGTAATCCCTGAAGCAAGTCAGCTGGAGGAGGTTTCTGGCACAAGGCCCCGCAAGCAGCCAAGAGAATAAGAGAAACGACCCGGATTGGCGCGATTCGCTTGACCATAGCTCGCTCCTGCAAACCGGCAGGCGGCCTTCCGGCTTCTCGGCGATTCGACTGGAAGCACACCTCGACGCTCGCACTCCACGGGACATTCGTCTGAGCAAGAGTGCTCACTCCGGGAGGCATGGGGTGTTGAACTCACAGCCCCAGTCTTCTTTCGCACGGAAGAGACTTAATCCATGCCATCACGGACTTTCTAGTCAGCCAAGCGTCTTGTGTTGGCGCCCCACCGTGGGGCAAGCCCTACGCCAAAGACTGCACCGGCGCCAAGTCCAGATGGGAAAGCTCATTCTGTTTTCAGGCGGTGATTTCTTCCATCGTTCTGCCTGATGTGAGCAGTGTTGACCAGACTCGTCAGATCGCGGCCTGATAATTTTGCGGTGCCTGGTTCTAAACGTTATGACCCGGTAGCAGTAACATTGTCGCTCCCAGAGGCGCCATGACATCCACATTCAAGACCCTGTCGTATTTTGTCGCAAGCACGGCGATTCTTCTTGGCACATGCACCTCGATCGCAGCCAAACGCCCGGTTCTATCAGTTCGGTCAGTCGGGCCCACAGAGCTCGAGATGCAGGTCCTTCTCGATCGAGCCGGCTTTTCGCCGGGTGAGATCGACGGGAAGGTCGGGAAGAACAGCCGCGAGGCCCTGGCGGCGTTCGAGGCCGCGCGTGGGATTGCTCCCGGTGCGCGGAGCCGCAAGGCGCTGCCCAAGGCGCTCGGCGCCGGTACGATTAAACCGATCGTGTCCTATACGATCACCGTGGAAGACGCCGCGGGGCCGTTTCTCAAGACGATCCCGGAAGACGCGACGGAGCAGTCGAAACTGCCGGGCCTCTACTACACATCCGTGCTGGAAGAGCTCGACGGGAGATTCCACTCGGCACCGGCCCTGCTGAAGCGCTTGAACCCCCGCGCCCGGTTCATTGCGGCAGAGCACATCCTTGTCCCCAACGTATTGGGCGCCGAACAAGCGACCCGGGCGCAGACTGGGGCTGTCAAGATCGTTGTCTCGAAGAAGGCATCGGTCCTGAGGGTGTATGACCGGGAAGGCCAGATCATCTTTTACGCCCCGGTGACGAGCGGCAGCGACCACGACCCGCTCCCGTTCGGAAATTGGGAGATCACTGACGTAGTGCGAAATCCAACCTACAACTACAACCCCGACTTGTTCTGGGACGCCGATCAAGCGAATGCCAAGGTGAAAATCGCAGCGGGTCCAAATAATCCAGTGGGTGTTGTCTGGATGGGGATCAACGTACCGCACTACGGCATACACGGCACGCCCGAAGCGGGGGAGATCGGCCATTCCGCGTCTCACGGGTGCGTGCGGATGACAAACTGGGACGCCACCCGGGTCGCCGACCTGGTCAAAGATGGGACGGTGGTCGTATTCGAGGAATAAGAAAGCGAAGTTCCGCTATTTCGCCCGCTTCACCGCGTCTACCAGGACAGGATATGGGTTAACGGCCTTCCCCTTCCACCACAGCCTCTCCAGCCCCAACTCGAAGATTGCAAAATGCAAATGCGGCGTGCGCTCATCCGCATTTCCCGTCGAACCAACAAAACCGATGACGTCCCCACGCTCCACCCGCATTCCCTCCCGCAATCCGTCTACGTACCCGTCTAAGTGCGCATAGTAATAGCAATACGCTCCCGTTTCATCGAACTGGTAAATGGTGTTGCCGCCCGGTTTGCTCAGGAATAGTTTGCGGATAGTTCCGGATACCGCCGCATGCACGGGTGTCCCTCTCGGCTCCATAATGTCGATCGCCTCATGCCGATGTCCGTTGTGAACTTCTTCAAACGTATCCCGCAAATCCGCGAGGGCGAGTCCGCTGATGGGCGAAGTCATCTCCAGAATGGAAGAGGTCACGCCAGCCGCAAGAAGCACTGGGAAAAGCACGGCAATACAAACGCAGGGCCTCAAGCCTATTCCTCCAGGATGACCGCTGTGCCGCGGCGAACCATGTGCGACCGATCATCCACATTCCACTTCGTCATCCTGCACCGGCCGATTCGCCGTGCCGGATATGTCACGATCCGGTGCACATGGATTTCATTGTGTTCTTTCGAGCCGATTCACGCTACGCCGGCGGGACTGTACTACCAGGTTTCTTGGCCGCCCTCCGTAGTGTATTGCTTGCTCGTCTCGAACCTGCGTTCCACTTAATGCCTGCTGAAGGTTTACCTTGTGTAACCTGGTACCCAGTCTGCTCGCGAGCCTCTGGTCTGACGCCAAGCTTACCGGCAGTCTTTGTATCCAGTTGCCCCGTGACTGGCAGATTCTCAGCCTTCTGAAATCCGCGAATGCTCGCCCGGGTTCGGAGACCGAAGACACCATCGACCTTGCCCCCGTATTGTCCTTTGCCTTGCAGAGCTTCCTGTATCTTCTTCACGTCGTTCGCTTGCACGACAGTAGGCACTTCCTTGCTAACGTTCGCTTCCGAAGCGAGCGGAGTCTGGCGTGGTCTCGAGATCCCCGACGTCAGCAATAGGCAAACGATCCCGGCCCATGCGGCTTTGCTGGCTAAAAACATTTCTCTTCCTCCATTTGCACACCGAAAACCCACGTGAAGGCCTGAGTCCGAAGTGTTCCTGTGCCTTTCGGGGACTCGCGACTCGGCCCTGCCGTGGCGAACGGGCTTCTCTTCGAGCGGCCTAGATTGCAGATTCTGCTGATGAGGCTGACCGGCCACCGCGCAAGAACACGCCGCCTGGGCTGGACCGCTTCAAGAGAGGACAGCCGCCGCCTGGTTTGACGGGCAAAACTGCTCTCTTGAAGCATCAGTAGATTCGCTCATTCAGAGCCGCAATACTGTGCAGAATGGCTCATGTTGTGAGTCCTCAGAAACAATCTCTCAATCCGGGGAATGAACCGGAACAAGACTGATGGAGGTTGGGCTGCAATGCAGCAGCATTGCGGTCAGGTGGGAAACCCACACCTGCCGCAACGCACAATACCCCTTGATTTTAAGAGTGTGCAATAGTGAACAGACCTCTGAATTGGTGCTGTTGTATATTTTTTTGCCACGAGCTACGCGGCCCCAAGCAGGTCGCCGGGGTCGTTTGCTCCAATGATGGCGCGGCAGTAAAGGCTGCGCCATTTTTTTGGGTAGGGTGTCGCACAGGGCCACCGAGGCGAGAGAAGACATCGGTTGAGCAATTTTGAACAGTTTCCTAAGCCCAAGTATTGAAGATTGGTTCTTAAAGGTGAACCATGCCACCATTGACTGAGCCGAAACTTTCAAGCGGAGTAGTTCTTTGCATCGACGATAACCAAAATGTGCTGGAATGCGAAAAGGCATTCCTCGAAACCTTTGGATATACGGTTCTGACCACACCCAGCGGCAGCAAGGGACTGGAACTTGCCTCCATCCATTTGGTTGATGTGGTAATCCTCGACTACTTCATGCCAGAGATGAACGGGCAAGAGGTTGCAATCGAAATAAGGCGCCTTAGGCCGCAAGCGCCAATCATCATGCTTTCGGCAGCCGTGGATGTTCCTGAGCAAGCCTTGAAACTGGTAGACGCTTTCATAGCTAAGGACCGGTTGGCCAGCCAGTTATTGCCCGCGATCGCACAATTGCACGGATGCGGATCAATCCCTCCGCATTCGTATGACGCATAACAGCGGAAGATCCGTTTATGAATTCTGGCTGTTTGCAGGCTTGCTACTGAATGTTCTCGGCACCGCATGCCCGGTCGTTACCGATCCCCAACAAATCAGGCATGGTCTTGGCGAGCATGTGCTTGTGTCACGGACCCTGGAGCCGCGGCGGCCCAAGGCAGAAAAAGGGCACCCTCTAAAAACTCGGGTGCCCAGAGTATTACATCCCAATCTGATCCAGCCAAAGCCTTGCCGTTACTGCGGCAGCTTCTCGTCCCGCGATGACCGTTTGACGAAGGCTCTTGCAGTGAACGATTAGGGCTTTTCGTCGGTGGGCGATCTTACCTCTTGCCAGGCTCTCGGTTCGCTGGCTGCTGTCTCTGCTGCAACTGCTGTTGCTGCTGTTGGTGCCTTTGTTGCAATTGCTGCGTCTGTTGCTGGTGCTTCTGCTCCACCTGCTGCCTTTGCGTGTCATTTGCCTTCTGTTTATCCAGCTTCACGTGCTCCTGGTCCTGCTTCTGCTGGAGTTTGTCTCGTTCCTGTTGCTGCTTCGCGATTTGCTTGTCCTGCTGCTGCTGGTACTTCTTGTCCAGCTTCGGGTTGCCCGTATTTGGAGTGCTCCGTGCCAAGGGCGGAAGGTCGCGGGGATGAACAGCGGTGCTGGCTCCGCGATTGGCTGGGGTATAAGATCCGCCCGCCTCTTTGGCTGGTACAGCGGCACGGTCATTAAAATCTCCGGGCCTAGGTGTCGCTGCCACGCCCGGCTTGCCCATATTCGCCGACGCACGCTGCTGCGGGTTGGCCCGGGCCGCCTGCGCATGTTGAACTTGAGCCGCTACCGGCGGGATATGTCTATCACGCCCCGCAGCCTCTTCTTGCGGGGTCGGGCGCACATTGATTCCACCGTTGCCGCCGTTGTAGCTGACATGGTTCTCGTTGTTGTAAGTCACGTGGGTGTCGTAAACATTGTGGATGTTCGTAACGTTCACGTTGCTCACGGACCGGTTGTAGAAAAAGTGTCCGTTATCCCAACGCCCGCCTTCAAAACCCGAACCGAAATAGCCGAAGCCGTAATTGATCCCGCCGTAGAAGCCTACTTGGGGACCCCAATAGCCGTCATAGAAAACAAATCCGTCGCCGCCCCAACCCCAATAGGCTGGAGTCCACAGGAAACCGACTTCCGGCGCCATTACCCATGTGCCCGGCACCCAGTAGTAATCGCTGATGTCGTAGTCATAGGCCCAGTAGCCAGGTGTCCAGAGATAACCGTCCCCCGGACAAAGCGGTTGCTCATAGACAGGCAGCGGGGGCGGGCCGATCCTAATGGCCACGCCAATTTGCGCAAATGATGCCGCCGACAGGGACAACACGACGAGTGCGAACAATAACGTACGAATGAAACGAATATGCATTGTGTTCCCTCTTGCCCGACGATCCTTCGCTTCGCCCGGTCTCGCTCTCCGGCTCCGGGTTGCGCGGATTGAGAGGCACGCTTTCCGCGACGAAACGTACTCAAGACTTCGTCTCGTTCGCAAATGGTTCCGGAAGAGACCTTCTCATCTCGGAGATGTCGAAATCTGTTCAAAAAAGCTCACTTCCTGCGCGTCGCATCGGTCGTGGGCGTCTGGTAAGAGTTGGGCAGTCCGCAGGAAGGCGGGAGTGCATGAAAAGCAGGAACTCTCCCGAGCAACGGGAGAGCAATACATGTCTCAGGCCGTGATTCTGGTTTCTTTGGAGCCCGGAATGTTCTCACCGCAGATTCCAGCAATCACCGGCCACAAGCGCCTGGGTGCTTCGTTCTTGGAAACAAAGGCATCGATGACGTTCACAACTTGTTCTGCAATCCCTTCGTCACTGGAAACCATGACGATTGGAACCTGCGGCCGAAGGCGCTTTATTTCGGTCGCGAGCTCATGTCCATTCATATCGGGCATGTGGTAGTCGACGATCACCGCAGCCACCGCGCATGCTAACGCAATTTGTAAGCCTTGCCGGGCGGAGGCGGCAGTGAGAACCGTAAATCCGCGTCTTTCGAGCAGCGCTCGTTGGTAACCCAGCATGCTGTGATCGTCGTCGATGCACAGAATCGTTTTGCGTACGGGGTGATTGGACATCATTTACTCCCACATGTCACAATGCTCGGTGATGTGCCCCAGCCGAAGCTGTTCAAATTTGCTCACTTTTTCGAGGATTGTTGTTTAGCGGACCTCTTCTTACTCGACTCTTCGTGTTTCAGTGCTTCATGGAGTTTTGCGCCAATTGCGGCGGACTCCGAGTTGCTTCAATAAATGTGCGGTTTTGAACAGAAATCCATTTGACAGCATTGTAAGGTGCTGCGATAGATGAGTAGATCAGGGGATGTGAAGGAGCTATGCGGATTCCCCGAGCCGCGTTGTTTTGCTCCTCTGGTGGCGCGGCAGCAGAGAGCCTGCGCCACATCTTCCCCGCCATTCAGGAAAGATCTGCCGGCGTGAATCTGCAAGAGCCGCTCTCTATACCTGGTCAATTTTGACCAGTCCTCAAGTCCTCTTTCATCGGATACTGTTGAATACTAACGAGAAGCAAATTGTAGGCGGACGAGACACCCAGACTGGAATCCGCCGGCTCGTCTGCAAGCCAGCCTTTGTCAATACTCGTACGCAAGAAAGTGAGGGGCGAATGTCGCTACCAATCACCGCGCTTTCCGATGAACTATTGGAGGCAGCCCCCCCGCGCCCCGTGGTGCGGGACGCGGTGTCAGCGGCTCGCCCAGGGGTGCAGTCGAAGCCGAAGCCGTCTCTGCCGAGCCGAATCGCGGTGATCGGAAATTATCTTCCGCGACAATGTGGAATTGCTACGTTCACCACCGACCTGTGCGCGGCGATATCCGCAGAATACGGAACCGCTCGATTGATGGCGTTACCAGTCAATGACACGGAACAAGGATATGACTACCCAGCGCGGGTGCGATGGTCGCTCGCCCAGGACGACGTCAAGTCGTATCAAGACGCGGCTGAATTCCTGAACTTCAACAACATCGACATGGTGTGCCTGCAGCACGAGTATGGAATCTTCGGCGGCGAAGCCGGAAGCCATATTCTGCATCTCCTGCGCGGCTTGAAGATGCCCGTGGTGACCACGCTACACACGGTTCTGCGCGAGCCCGACCCTAGTCAGCTGATGGTCATGGAAGAGATCGCAGAACTTTCGGATCGCCTCATCGTCATGAGCCAGCTCTCGTCGCAGTTCTTGCAGGAAATTTTCAGAGTGCCGGGCAGCAAGATTGATATGGTACCGCACGGCGTTCCCGACCTGCCCTTCCTCGATCCCAACTTCTATAAGGACCGCTTTGGCGTGGAAGGCAAGGCGGTACTGCTCACGTTCGGCCTGCTCTCACCGAACAAGGGAATCGAAAACGTCATTCAGGCGCTGCCGCACATTTTGTCCAAACACAAGAATGTTGCCTATATTGTTGCCGGCGCTACCCACCCTCATATTCTCCGGCGCGAGGGGGACAAATATCGAGCCAGCCTGCAAGCTTTAGCGAAGGAAGTGGGAGTGGAGTCGCAAGTGATCTTCCATGACCGCTTCGTCAGTCCTGAGGAAATGGCCGAGTTTATTGGCGCCGCCGATATCTATATCACTCCTTATCGGTATGAAGCACAGGTGGTTTCCGGAACGCTGGCTTATGCCCTAGGTGCAGGCAAGGCAATCATTTCGACTCCCTATTGGCATGCGATTGAGTTGTTAGACGACCGCCGGGGCGCGCTGGTCCCCTTCCAAAATCCAGGTGCTATCGCACTCAAGACGATCGAACTGTTGAACACGCCCGCGATTCGCCATGCCATGCGTAAACGCGCTTATCTGTTCGCGCGGGACATGGTTTGGAAGAAAGTCGCGCAGGGTTACCTGGAAAGTTTTGCCCGGGTTCGCAGCGATCGGATGGAAAATCCCCGCGTTCAGTTCTCGGCTCGCGCCACTCCCAAAGCGCTCGATCAACTGCCTGAATTAAAACTCGATCACGTGAATCGGCTAACCGATGACACGGGAATGCTGCAGCATGCGATCTTTACTATTCCTAATCGAGCTGAGGGTCATACCACTGACGACAATGCGCGCGCGCTTATTCTCACAGTGATGCTGGAGCGCTTGGCTGAAGATGAGCGAGTGAAAGCAAATTCGGTTGTTGCGGATTTCTCGGCCCGGTATTTGTCGTTCCTCGAACATGCATTTAATTCAGCGAACGGCAGATTCAGAAACTTTCTCGGTTATGATCGGCGGTGGAACGAACCTGTAGGCTCGGAAGACTGCCATGGCCGCGCATTGTGGAGCCTGGGAACGGTGCTTGGCAGGTCCGAAGATCAGGGATTGAGGAGCGCGGCCGGGCGTCTGTTGGAATTTTCTCTCCCAGCGGCTCTGGAAATCTATAGTCCTCGTGCCTCGGCCTATACACTTCTCGGGATTCAGGAATATCTCAATTCATATCCCGGAGACTGCGATGCGCAAAAAATTAGATCTGTGCTGAGCCGGCGCTTGCTCGAGATGTATGAGTCTATCCGCAGACCGGATTGGAAGTGGTTCGAGAACGTAGTCGCTTACGGCAATGCGAGATTGCCCCAGGCGCTCCTGGTCGTGGGCGCAGCGTGCTCGGACGATCGTATGGTCTCCGACGGCCTCGAAGCGCTCGATTGGCTCCTGAAAACACAGCATTGCGAGACCAACCACCACTTTGTGCCGATCGGGTCGCATGGCTTTTATCACCAGGGTGGTGAGAAGGCCCGCTTCGATCAGCAACCGATTGAGGCCGCTGGCGCGGTGTCTGCGTGTCTCGAAGCGTACCGGGTAACCGGCGACAGCCACTGGCGCACTGAAGCCTGGTCGGCGTTCAACTGGTTTCTGGGTGACAACGATCTCCAACTTCCTCTTTATGATTCCGTCACCGGCGGCTGCCGGGACGGCTTGCATCCCGGACGCGCCAATCAGAATCAGGGAGCGGAATCGATGCTATCGTTCTTGATGGCGCTTCTCGAAATGCACTCGCTGCAAGAATCAGAAAGGCCGGAAAACCCGTCATGACTGCTCCCGAAACAACACTTGTAAACGTCGAAAGCACGCACTACCCGCCACTGCTTCTGCGTCACCCCGGCAACCCCATCCTGACGGGCAAGGATTGGCCGTACTCCATTAACAGCGTGTTCAATGCCGGCGCAACCTTGCTGGCGGATGGAACCACTCTGCTCCTCTGCCGCGTCGAAGACCGGCGCGGCTTGTCGCATCTGTGCGCCGCCCGTTCTCGAAACGGTGTCGATGGATGGCAAATTGATCGCGAACCGACCCTGATGCCCAACCCGCAGCAGTATCCGGAGGAGATCTGGGGCATTGAGGATCCTCGCATCACTTTCGTGCCCGAACTGCAGCAATATGTGGTCACTTACACTTCGTATTCGCGCGGGGGGCCGGGAGTTTCACTGGCCCTGACCAAGGATTTTCGCAGCTTCGAGCGCTATGGCGTCATCATGCCGCCGGACGATAAAGATAGCGCGCTTTTGCCGCGGAGAATCAATGGATACTGGGCGCTGATTCATCGGCCGATGACGACACTCGGAGCGCATATGTGGATTTCCTACTCTCCCGACCTGCGCTATTGGGGCCGACACAGGCTTATGTTAGAGGCTCGCCGGGGCGCCTGGTGGGACGCAAACAAGATCGGCTTGTCGCCGCCGCCCATCGAGACTCCCAGAGGATGGCTCGTGCTCTATCACGGTGTACGGCACACGCCTTCGGGCTGTCTGTATCGACTGGGCGTGGCCCTATTCGACATTGAGAATCCGGAAAAGTGTTTACTGCGAGGAGATTCGTGGATTTTTGGGCCAGAAGCCGAGTATGAACGCCACGGCGACGTTGACGATGTTGTGTTCCCGTGCGGATACACGATGCACCCGGATGGCGACACCATCAATATTTACTACGGAGCTGCCGATTGCTCCATTGCCCTGGCTCGCGCCAGCGTGCGCTCTCTACTGGATTGGCTGGATGGCCATGGAAGTTGCGAGCGCCGGCAGCGATTGGAGGATTTATGAAACCGCTGTTTCGGATTTTCCAGTTTTCCTTCGGGTGCCGTCACCGCCAACCCAGTGCCGTGTTCACCATCAAGAAACGTACGTACCAGGTCTGTTTGAAGTGTGGGCAGGAATTTGGGTATTCCTGGGCGCTGATGCACACGACACGGTCGAGCATGGCCCCCATTGCCCCTTCCGCCGAACCAAGTCAGGCCAAACCCCGAGCCAAAACAGACCAAACAATGTTAGGTCAAATTGGTCAAATGAAGCCCGGGAGTTGATCCAGCCGCGGCACAGTCATCGCGATTTTGGCCTTAAGAAGTGAGCTATCTTGCTCAGACGCGATAGTCCACACCTGTCATTCTTGTTGTACTGAGTGTGCAGACGGAGCCGCGAACGCCGATTCGCAGCTTTCATTCACAGGCCGCCGCCAATCGGCAGTCGTAAACAAGCCACGGCGAGGCTACCACATCCAGACAATCGGCGTTCTTCATCCGTGTGTGCGTCGCGCAACCTCGCGGCAGGACACGATTCGACCCTAACCAGTCTCGAACTTTGCAATTACGGCAACACCTCCAGGCGGATGGGAGGCGTTAGCCCGCGAAACAAGGAAGGTCAAAGATCATGCCTTTACTTCAAATGTTGGAAGTTCTCGTCGTAGTGGGTGTCCTCCTGTGGCTGGTGAATCGCTTCATTCCCATGCAGGGATCCATCAAGTCAATTTTGAACGGCGTCGTGGTCATTGCGGTGGTTCTGTGGATCCTGAATGTTTCTGGGCTGTTCCATTCTCTTTCCAATATCCACGTTGGGAAAGGGTGACGATCGGCAAGCGATCGTGCAGGGAACCCAGTTAACTTGACAAAGAAACTCGCAGTAAAAGCAAAGTAGGTAACGAATCGACAATGGAGGCAACACTTATGAATCTAGTTGGATTTATCAGCACAGCAGTACTGTCTTTGACCCTCATAGCCGCGGTTCCGGTGTTCGCCCAGGAGCAGCACGAGCAGGAGGAACAGAAAGCCAAACCTGAGGAGAAGAAAGCGCAACCCGAGAAGTCCGCAAAGCAGGAAGAGAAACCCGCGGCGCAACAGGAGAAGAACAACAAGCCGGAAGAAAAAAACGCAAAACAAGAGGAAAAGAACGCCAAGCCGGCGGAAAAGAACGCGCAACCGGAACAGCGCGCCGCTGGTAACGGTGGTGGCCGCATTCCGGCCGACCGCTTCAAGGCCAATTTCGGAGAGCAACACTCGTTTCGTGTCAGCCAATCCGACTACAACAATCACCGCTTCCAATATGGCGGCTATTCGTTCGGATTCGTTGACCCGTGGCCCAGCAACTGGCTCTACACGCAAAACGTTTATGTTATCGAGATTAACGGTGTGTATTACCTATGCAACGCATCGTTTCCTGGCGTTAACCTTGTACTCAGCTTCACACCATAGCCAGTTCGTCCGGTGTCGCCTGCGGACGCAACCAGCTTAACTGTTATCGGCGCGGGTCCACTCCTTGGGCTCGTGCCGCTTTTCTTTCGGCGCCAGTAAGGTTATTTCGGGAAAAGTCGCTTAACAGATTGACTGGAACATTCACGAAAGTGAGCAGAAGTGCACAGACTTGGCAGTACCACCGTGGAATCCTTGCATCGACGCGTCGCCGTTCGATCCACGTAGCCCGCAGCAGCAAGGAAGGACCGGGCAACCGAAGGATGATATGGCAAGGTGGTTCAAAATGCGCAAAATCCGTTTGCTATTTCTAGCTTTTCTGATACTGGCCATACCGGCCATCTCGTCGGCGCAGTTCGGCGTGTCGATCACGATCGCTCCGCCCGCGCTGCCTGTGTACGAGCAGCCCATGGTCCCCGCGGACGGTTATTTGTGGACGCCCGGCTACTGGGCTTATGGTGATGAGGGCTACTTCTGGGTGCCGGGTACGTGGGTGATGGCTCCCGAAGTTGGCTTCCTCTGGACTCCCGGTTATTGGGGCTGGGGCGGCAGTGCCTTCGCGTGGAATGAAGGCTACTGGGGGCCGCATGTCGGCTTCTACGGTGGCGTCAACTACGGCTTCGGCTACGGTGGTGTCGGCTATGAAGGCGGATATTGGAATAACGGGGCCTTCAACTACAACACCTCGGTGAACAACGTGAACGTCACGAACATTCACAATGTTTACAACAAAACCGTAATCAACGAAACCACGGTGAACCATGTCAGCTATAACGGCGGCGAGGGTGGAATTAGCGCTCGTCCGACCGCTGCAGAGGAGACCGCGGCACACGAGCAACACAGGCCGGCAACGGAGCTACAAACCCAGCATGTGCACGCTGCCAGCACCAACCACGCACTCCTGGCATCCGTGAACCAGGGGCGGCCGGCAATCGCTGCAACTGCGAAGCCAGCCGAGTTTAGCGGCTCTGGAGTAGTAGCGGCCAAAGAGGCGGGAGCACCCTACAAGGCACCCGAAAATAAGGCCACCGAGAACAAGGCCACCGAGAACAAGGCAGCCGAGAGCAGAGCAGCCGAGACTAAGGCCACTGAGAACAAGGCGGCCGAGAGCAGAGCAGCCGAGACTAAGGCCACTGAGAACAAGGCGGCCGAGAGCAGAGCAGCCGAGACAAAGGCTACCGAGAACAAGGCGGCCGAAACCAGGGCCACCGAGAGCAGGGCAACCGAGAATAAGGCGGCGGCTACGCGCTCGAATGAGAATAAAGCGGCTGCGAATAAGGCAGCAGCTACCCGCTCGAACGAGAACAAGGCGGCTGAGAATAGAGCAGCGGCAACTCGCTCCAATGAGAACAAGGCGGCTGCGAATAAAGCAGCGGCAACTCGCTCCAATGAGAACAAGGCGGCTGCGAATAAGGCAGCAGCCACCCGCTCGAACGAGAACAAGGCCGCTGAGAATAAAGCAGCGGCAGCTCGCTCGAATGAGAATAAGGCGGCTGCGAATAAGGCAGCAGCTACCCGCTCGAACGAGAATAAGGCGGCTGAGAATAAAGCAGCGACAACTCGCTCGACTGAGAATAAGGCGGCTCATGCGCAGCCCGCAGCTCATGCGCAGCCTGCGGCTCATGCGCAGCCTGCAGCTCATGCACAGCCTGCAGCTCATGCGCAGCCCGCAGCTCATGCACAGCCTGTAGCTCATGCGCAGCCTGCCCCTCGTCAACAGGCTGCACCTCGCCCCGCGAGCGCTCCTGAGAAGAAAGGCCCTGGAGGTAAAGGATAGCCTCGTCAGTGAGCGGGTTGACTGCGACGCATTGCGTCACGTGGCTTGCGGTATAGGAAAGTTGGCTAACTCTTACATTGGTGCGGGTCCACTCCGTGGGCTCGCGCCATCTCTTTTCCGGCGGTACGCAGCGATCGAAGTGATCGCCCGTCGATGTGGAGATGCGATCCACCCGCTATCATCGCCCGCATTCCCCAGGAGGCGCCACACGCGCCCTTTCGACCCAATTCTCCACATTGAGCAGTTTTGACCAGTAAGGAACCCGCAGAACGCCTATAAAGATAACTGGCTCTCCCTCAAGATTGCTTCCGCTGCGTTTCTTCCGCAGGATCGGGTGCGCCGCGCTGGACAACACAGAGTTAGGGCCGTCCCCTGCGACTAGGGATGAACGTCGTCTCAGTGCTGACGAAAAGGAGTGAAACATGCTTGGAACTATATTGATCGTGATCTTGATTCTGGCACTTCTTGGCGTGCTGCCACGGTGGTCGCATAGCCGGGATTGGGGTTATGCCCCGAGCGGTGGGGTGGGACTGATTCTCTTCGTCGTTGTGATTCTTCTCATCCTCGGGCGGATTTGAACCATGCGACAGCCCTCAACATCGCCAGGCGCCATGGCCAAGGGTTGGCGCCTGCTTTCTGTCCGCACGTTGGCACTTCTTCTCGTCGTGCTCATGTGCCGCAGCGGTGCGTTCGCTTACTCGGTTTTGACCCACGAGGAAATCGTGGACCTGCTCTGGTCCGACGAGATCCGCCCGCTATTGCTCAAGCGCTACCCGGGGCTCTCGGAAGATCAAATCAAGGAAGCGCACGCCTACGCTTACGGAGGCGCCGTCATCCAGGACCTGGGTTATTACCCATTCGGCAGTAAAGATTTCAGCAACCTCGTGCATTACGTTCGCAGTGGAGATTTTGTGCGCGAGCTCTTGCTGGAAAGCGCCGATGTGAACGAGTATGCCTTCGCTCTGGGGGCGCTGGCGCACTATGCATCGGACATTACCGGGCACGGGATGGCAGTGAATGAGGCGGTGGCCATCGCGTATCCAAAGTTACGAGCCAAGTTTGGCAAGACGGTGACGTATGCCGAGGACAAGACGGCACACTTGAAAACCGAGTTCGGCTTCGACATGTTGCAGGTGGCGAAGAATCGCTACGCCTCGCAGCAGTACCACGATTTCATCGGGTTCAAAGTGTCAAAGCCCCTGCTGGAACGAGTTTTCCCGGTCGTGTACGGATTGGAGTTGAAAGATGTGCTCGCGCATGAGGATCTCGCCATCGGCTCCTATCGTTTTTCCGTCAGCCGGCTGATCCCGGAGATGACCCAGGTCGCACTCCAGACCCACAAGAAAGACATGATGCGCGAGCGCCCCGACTTTGCGAAAAAGGAGTTCCTGTACCGGCTTTCGCGCTCAGGCTACGAAAAGGAGTGGGGGAAGGACTACACCAAGCCCGGCTTCGGAACCCGGATCCTCTCGACCCTTTTGCGCTACATGCCTAAAATTGGTCCCTTCAAGGGGATGGGCTTCAAAAACCCGACGCCGCAAACCGAGGACCTGTATTTCAAGAGCGTCAATTTGACGGTCGATCAATACCGGGCCTTCCTCCACGCCGTGGGCACTGACTCGGTCCTGCTTCCCAATTATGATCTGGACAGTGGCCAAGCCACCAAGGCGGCGGAGTACTCGCTCGCCGACGACACTTATGCAAAGCTGCTGGGGCAGTTGTCGAGCCGGAAGTTCGATGGAACGACTCCGGAGCTGCGCGCCAACATTCTCGACTTTTATTCCGACCTCTCGGTACCGATCGAAACGAAGAAGGACCCTGTTCGCTGGCAAGGCGTACTGACTGCACTAGACCAACTGAAGTCCAGGCCCCCAATGCCGACTGTCGCGCGCAGTGTTGCGAAGTGACTTCCCGCACGGTTACTCGACTACAAGAACGCGGTCCGTGAATTTCGTTCGCGATACGGAAAAGAATCACGCCGGGCCCATTTGCCGGCTGCGCTGTCGCACTGCCTCGTCCTGCTAGATTTGCTGAGGGGAGACTTAGAGTGATTGGGCTCTCTGCCGACGAGGTTGCGATCTCGGGCGGGGGGTTTCGGGACCATTTGCTTTCTGTCTCCTTTTGTATTCGAACAGGCCGAACAGTGCGCCGAGCACCGAGAATGCGATCAGGGCAATAAGCACGGGCCAGTAGTACAGCGCAAAAAGCCTCACGATGTGCCGGCCATAGTGGAACCCGAGATAAGCCAGGATGGTGAACCGAATCCCGCGCCCCACGGCCAAAGCGGTCAAAAACTTCCTGGTGGGGTACTGCATGGCGCCGGCGGCCAAAAGCATGGGCACAATGGGAAACGGCGGCGGAAGTAGCGCCGGGATCGCAACCGCCGCGAAGCCCCAGCGTGAAAAAATCGCGTAGACCCTGTTGGTCGTCCTCTTCGAGAATCTTTTTTCCAGAGTTTCTTTGCCACCTTTGCGAGCCATGCGGTAGGTAAGATAGCCTCCGATGAGGGCTCCCGCCGTTGCCATGATCGCGTAGTAAACCCACAGGTTGGGATGATGGGCGGCGAGCAGGACGGTGACGATGTCCGTGCTACCGGGCAGAGGGATGACCGAGTTGTCGACCAGGCCCAGCAAAATCAGGCTGGGACCGCCGAGATGGATCAGCCATCTTAGGGCGCTCTTTTTCGACGCAAGCAGGACGATCGTAAGTAAGTGCATCTTCGCTATTGGAACAGAACTACGTTCGGCAAAATGCAATGTTAATGGCAGTGTATGCCGCCCGGCTAGAGGCCAACGCGTAGTTGATTCACAGCATCGGGAACTTGCCTAAAATGTCTTCTTCGAACACGAGCCTAGCATTCCGCGGTGGTCCGACGTGCTCTAAGGTGAAGGTTGCAGAAGCGAGCGACGGCGGGACAATCTGTTCAGCGCAAAAAAAACGCCTTGTCCTCACTGCCTGTGATTGCTTGCTGCCTTGGTTTCCGCGGCCTCGGCAGCGGAAAGTTTTCGATCTCGGTGTGGCTCGGTGCGCGGGGCACCTGTGTGCAATTCGCACGCCTCCCCGATCGCTGCGCCACAGGTATTACAAGGCACGGATAGTATCTGTTTCGGAGTGAGTTCTTTGGTCTTCACAACCGCATAATGCAACCTTCCACAGCGGGGAAGATGCTCAATATTGCTCACTTCAATACATTAGCCAAGCGCGATCTGCCATTTTGGTTCGGCCCAAGGGAACTGCGCGGCATAGGCATCGGCCACCATCAGAAACCCCTCATGCTACGATACGATATACATTTCGCAGCCAAACCAAGAAGACTTGATTTTTCAGGAGTCTTGCTATGCCCCGCGCCAAGCCGAAAGTCGTTCGTATCCCGCTCGCCAAGGCTCTGACAGGAATTCAGGGACTCGATGAAGTCACCGGCGGAGGCTTGCCGAAAGGTCGGGTCACGCTGGTCTGTGGCAGCGCGGGATGTGGCAAGAGCTTGCTTGCGATGGAATTTCTGGTGCACGGCGCTGTTCGATACGGCGAGCCCGGCGTCTGCATGGACTTCGAAGAGACCGAGGCGAAGCTGGCGGCCAACGTCGCATCGCTGGGTTTTGATTTGCGTGAACTTGCCAAACGCAAGAAGCTGTTGGTGGATTACGTTTCCGTTGATCGGTACGAGATTGCTGAGACGGGAGAATACAACCTCGATGGTCTGTTCATCCGGTTGGGCCACGCGGTCAAAGCGATCAAAGCAAGGCGCGTTGTCCTGGACAGCATCGAGGCACTTTTTTCCGGATTATCTGACTCCACGATGCTGCGAGCGGAACTCCGCCGACTGTTTCATTGGCTGGAAGAACACAAGCTTACCGCTGTCGTTACCGGCGAAGCGGGAGAGCACACGCTGACCCGTCACGGGCTGGAGGAATACATCGCCGACTGCGTGATCTCGCTGGACCATCGGGTAACGGAACAGATTTCCACGCGGCGGCTGCGAATCGTCAAGTACCGGGGCACTTCCCACGGCACCGATGAGTATCCGTTCCTGATCGATCGCGAGGGCATCTCGGTGGTGCCGCTCAGCTCACTGGCACTTGCCCACAAAGCACTGACCGACCGCGTGTCAACGGGAATTCCGGCTTTGGACGAGATGATGGAAGGTAAGGGGTTCTTCCGTGGAAGCAGTGTGCTGGTGTCGGGCACGGCGGGAACTGGGAAGTCCAGCCT
>Ga0074046_10001979_pt1 | contig 18031 bp, 14 predicted proteins | sample BogForMeECP23OM3_FD_94441 | JGI IMG/M metagenome (GOLD analysis project Ga0074046, IMG submission 94441) | Bog forest soil microbial communities from Calvert Island, British Columbia, Canada - Bog Forest MetaG ECP23OM3 | ecosystem: Environmental > Terrestrial > Soil > Wetlands ... | reverse complement strand
TGACAACCAGCAGCTGGCAATTGAGCAGCGCCCGCGTCGCCCGCCACAATCCGCTGGCAGCCGTTGGAGTCGTGCTGGTGATCATCTTCGCCGTCTCCGCGATTTTCGCGCCCTGGATTGCTCCGCAAGATCCCGCGCACATCGATCTTCCGAACCGCCTGCAATCGCCCTCGGCGCAACATTGGTGCGGGACCGATGAACTCGGACGCGACATCCTTTCCCGCCTGATCTGGGGCGCGCGAATTTCTCTGTTCGTCGGCCGCAGCGTGGTGGCGTGTTCGCTTCTGCTCGGCCTCATCATCGGCAGCCTGGCCGGTTACTACGGCGGAGGCATCGACCGCTTCGTCAACATCGTGCTGATGAACGCGTTTCTTTCGTTCCCCGGCATTCTCATAGCGATAGCGTTCGTGGCCTTCCGCGGCCCCGGCATTTTCAACTTAGTTCTCGCCCTCTCGCTCGGAGGATGGGTCGGCTACGCCCGTCTGGTGCGTGCGCAAGTGCTGGCCGTGCGCGATCGCGAATTTGTCGAAGCTGCCCGCGCCCTCGGCGCCGGAGATCTCCACATTATTACGAGGCACATCCTGCCCAACATTATTCAGCCGGTCATTGTGCAGGCGGCCATCGGGATGGCGGGCGCGGTTCTGGCCGAGGCGACGATGAGTTTTTTGGGATTGGGCGTGCCGCCGCCAACCGCGAGCTGGGGATCGATGCTGAACGACGCCCGCTCGCACCTTTTCGACGCTCCGCATCTGGTGCTCTTCCCGGCGGTAACGGTGATGTTCGCGGTCCTGGCCTTCAATTTTATCGGCGATGCGTTGCGCGACTTTCTCGACCCAAGATCAAGGATTGAGGCCGGGTTGTGAGTGCTGCTACGCCGCGCTTCGTATCAGGGCATCGCTTTAGCGATGCCGAAATTGGTTCGAAATAAACCGCCCCTTTAGGGGCTGCGTCCCGCTGATAACTTTTCTCGCCTTTCCACGTCCAATTCAAGGACACGCGATAGCGGAACTTTTCTCGGGGTCGGTTCGTATCAACAGACATCAAGGCTGGTTCGTATGAATAGAAATATGGAACTCAAATTTCAAGTCGAATGCTTGCAGGATGTAGCGGTCGTGAACTGCTCGGGACGCATGGTGCGCGGCTCAGCGCTCGACGAGTTCCGGCGCCGGATCGAGCAACTCGAGCGTGTCCGCGTGCTGGTGCTTGATGTTTCCGAAGTCGAGCAACTGGACGCGGGTGGCTTGGGAACCCTGCTGCTGGTGCGCCGTTGGGCAATGCAGAACTCGGCGACGATGAAGCTGGTCAATCCGCCGGTTTTCTTCCGCAGACTGCTCGAGGCCACGCATCTCACACCGGTGTTTGAGGTTTCTTCCCTGAAAGAGGCAATCTGCATCTTGCGCGCAAAGGAATGCCCGCCCCACTTTGCGGTCGCCTGAAATATCGGACTCATGGGCGCGATGCTTTATAATTCGCGCCCATGAGCCCGCCCTTCCAAGTTACACGTAGGGACAGCCGCCCCGGCTGTCCAGCCGAGCGAAACTCGGCAGCGTCTAGCCGCCCGTGATGACCAAACTAGGATGACCCAACTCGCCCGCAAATTGCGCGTTACCGATTACTTCTCCCTCGGCTGGGGAACGATGGTCGGCGTTGGCTGGCTTGTCGTCATGGACGATTGGCTGCTGCGCGGCGGCCCGCTCGGCGGCATTCTAGGTTTTGCCATTGGCGGCATTCTTCTGCTGCCCATCGGTTATGTGTACGGCAAGTTGGTGATGGCTATGCCCGACGCGTCGGGCGAGGTCGCCTATACCGCGAAAGTATTCCCGCGCCCGGTCAGCTTCTACACCGGATGGATGATGATGCTCGCCTACTTCATCGTTTGTCCGTGGGAGGCCGTGGCCGTGGGCCGCATCGCCGCTTACATCTTTCCCGCGCTCGATTCCATCGCGTTGTACCGCGTGGCGGGAAAGCCGGTTTACCTGCCGCACCTGGCGATCGGGCTCGCGCTCACGGCACTGGTGACGGTGGTGAACTATCGCGGCGTCCGGCTCAGCGCCACCTTTCAAAACTGGACCACGTTCGGCACGCTGGCGCTTTTCGTGGTCTTCGTCGCCATTGGCGTCACGCGCGGATCGCCAGCCAATTTCCCGCCTTTGTTCACGCACACTCCGTTCGTCTCCATTTTGCTGGTGCTGCAAATCGTCCCTTACTACATGATGGGATATGAATCGGTGACCAAGGCTGCCGAGGAAGCCAATCCCCAGTTTCGCGCCCGGGGATTTTCTCGCGCCATCTTTGCGGCGATCGTCGTCGGCGCCGTGTTCTACATCATTGTGATCGCGGCGGTGGGCTTCGTGGCGCCGTGGCGTACGCTGACCGGCGCACCATTCATGACCGCGGTCGCTTTCGAACATGCCGTCGGCTCGCGCTGGATCGTGAGCATCATTCTGAGTGCCGCGCTGCTTTCGCTCTTCAAGGTATTCAACGGAAATTTCATCGCCGCCAGCCGCCTGCTGTTTGCCATGGGACGACGCGGGCTGGTGGATGCACGACTGGCCAGAGTGCATCCACAGAATCAAACACCCGCTGCCGCGGTCGTCTGTGTCGGGATCGCCACGGCCGCGTGCATGTTTCTTGGCAGTGCGATTCTGGTTCCAATCTCCGAGGTCGGGTCGGTTGCTTCCGCTACGGGATGGTTCGCGGTGTGCGCCGCCTATCTCTGGATGCGGCCCCGAATCGCAGACTGTCTGATTGCCCTGCTGGGCGCATTAGTCGGGTTGGCGATGGTGCTGATGAAGTTTGCGCCATTTGTGCCCGGACACTTTTCCGGATGGGAGTGGCTCGCGCTTGGACTCTGGATTATCCTTGGCACATTAATGGGCCGTACATCGATTGGCCGACCGCGCGGTACGCAGCTTGCGACCGGAAAGCCCGGCCAGGAAAGAAACTCATGACCGCGACTCGCCGTCTCACGCTCGCACTCTTGCTGATCCTCTCCACCACCGCCTTTGCCGCCGACTCGCCCTTCGACCTCGTCATCACCAACGGACACATCGTGGACGGCACCGGCTCTCCGTGGTACTCGGGCGACATCGGAATCCGCGACGGCCGAATCGCCGCCATCGGCAATCTTTCTAGTGCCGCACGCAAGCGCACGGTTGACGCCAAGGGCAAAGTCGTTGCGCCCGGTTTTGTGGACATGCTCGGCCAGTCGGAAACGACGATCCTGGTCGATCCGCGCTTGCCTTCGAAGATCTATCAGGGCATCACCACCGAAATCACCGGAGAGGGTGGATCCGCCGCTCCTTTAAACGACGCGATCATCGCGAATGATCGCCCCGGCTACGAACATTACAAGATCAATCCCGACTGGCGGACGTTCCGTCAATATTTCTCGCGCCTCGAAAAGCAAGGCATGGGCATCAATCTCGCTAGCTACGTGGGCGCAACTCAAGTGCGGCGAATGGTGCTCGGCGACGCCGATGTGCAGCCCACGCCTGAGCAACTCGAAAAAATGAAAGCTCTGGTGCGCGAGGCAATGCGCGACGGCGCCGTCGGAGTTTCGACCTCGCTGATGTATGCGCCCGCGCCCTACGCGAAGACGGAAGAGATTATTGCGCTGGCCTCGGAAGCCTCGAAATTCGGTGGAATCTACGCGACTCACATGCGCAACGAGAGCGACAGCGTTCTGGAATCGATCGACGAAGCGGTTCGCATCGGGCGCGAGGCGCGCATTCCCGTGGAGATCTGGCATTTCAAGGTAGCGGGCAAGGCCAACTTTGGACGCATGCCCCAGTTGGTGGCGCGGGTCAACAAGGCACGAGCGGAAGGCGTTGACGTGGAAGCGGACACCTACGCCTACACCGCATGGTTCAACAGCATGTCGGCCTTCGTACCGGCATGGGCGCACGACGGCGGCGATGCCAAATTGATTGAGCGGCTCCAGGATCCCGCAACCCGCGCCCGCATTCGCAAAGACATGGATACGCCTTCCAAAGACTGGGACAACGAGTGGGACGAGATCAGCGGCCCGCAGGACGTGATGATCAGCGTGGTCCAGAATCCCACGCTAAAGAAGTTTCAGGGCAAGCGGCTCACGGAAGTTGCGAAGATCCTGAACAAAAATCCAATGGATACGCTCTTCGACCTGCTTATCGAAGACAAAGCGTTCACCGAGTGCGCGGTGTTCGGAATGTCAGAGCCCGACGTTGCGCTGGCTCTACAGCAGCCGTGGGTTTCCATTGACAACGATTCGTCCGGCACATCGCCCGAAGGCATCCTCGGCGAGGAACATCCACATCCACGCGCCTACGGCACATTTCCGCGCATCCTGCGAAAGTACGTTCGAGAAGAAAAGAAGCTGACGCTGGAAGAAGCAATTCGCAAGTTCTCGGCGCTGCCCGCTCAGCGCATGAGATTAACGGATCGTGGGGTGCTGAAGCAGGGGATGTGGGCAGACCTGGTTGTGTTTGATCCCGAAACGGTGCGCGATCTGGCAACTTTCGACGATCCGAACCGCTTGTCGGAAGGCATGGACTACGTGCTCATCAACGGAGTCCCCGTGATCGAGAACGGAAATATGACCGGCGCGTTGCCAGGAAAAGTGTTGCGAGGAGCAGGGTATGTACCGTAAGTCGTGGCCCGCAAGTTCGCGGCATAGATCCAAACTGTCGCCCACGAATCGACTGTGATCCTGAGCGAAGCGAAGGACCTCTGCAGTCCGGCGCTACAAGCAGATACACAGGTCCTTCGCTTCGCTCAGGATGACAACAAGAACGTGTCGCCGCTATAGAACTGGAGAACTAAGAGTCGTCCTCACGGTTTGACGGTCTCTGCGTCTGCTTCCGTACGCTTGGCTTCCGTTCGACCCACCGGCGCGACGTGCGGCTTGGCGAGCGTTCCCGTAAGCGTCCATGATTGCTCGTCACCACGCGTCAACACGAAGTCAAAACCGCTAGCCGGGGAAGCGGTTCCGCTTACCTGGTAAATGCCGTCGCGCGATTCCAGTCTGCCGGCGGAAAGTTCCCAAGCGCCTTTTTCCAGGTGCAGTTCTCCGGCGAACCGGTGCACCGGCAGAGGCGCGGGCGAGCCTGGAATTTCAATATGTCGCAAGCTGCCGTTGCGCATTACAAACTGAAGCTTGCCGTCGGAGCGCGCCAGCAGACCACGAAAGTTGTCTCCGGATCCTTCCAGGTCGAACTTCCCGTCAGCCGTTCCGGCAATCCAGTCCTCGTTCATCAAATCGCCCACCTGCGCCAGCGAAATATCTTGCAAGGTGCCGGTGCAGTGGTAGCGCACGGGCTGAGTGGACGCATCGTGATTCGACACATCAATGGTCCAGTTTCCCTGATGCGTGCCCTGCAGCAGTTGTGCGCGCAGAGCAGTCAGCGTGATCTTGCCTCGATCCACTTCCACTCGCGTCGCGACCTGGGTAACGAGCGCCTTCTTCAATTCGAACCGGCCGGCCTGCAGGTGGCCGCGCGCCTGAATCGCGAGCAGTGGCGAAGGGCCCAGCGCGTCATTGGAACTGGAATTGGAATTCAAGATACGGTACCACGGACGCTTGGCCGGATGCGGCGTGAACCATTCGGCGAGATCTCCGGTCGAAAGTTGGTCGGCTGTGAGATCGAACTGAAACCCACAGTTTGGAGCAATGCCCGGAGCAGCGCCTGGAGCCGGGCAATGACGCTGCGCTGTAATCCCGCCGCTCCAATGAGTGTTTCCAGTGCGAGCGGAAATTTTCTGCATCAACACCGCGTCCGCAGTGAGAGACATGGTCGCCGAGCTAATCTCAATCGGCGTGTTCAAGCCGTGCATCTCGGCGCGCACGTTGCGCAGCTGGGCCGTCCCAAGCGTGGTGGGAGCTGCAAATCCCTGCCACGGCCCAGAGACGCTCACATCCAACTTGGCCTCGCCTTCCGCCGCCGGGCGCGCCACCGGCAAGCCCAGAACGTTCTCCAGACGAAGCAGGTCTTTCAGTTCCACGTCGCCGCGCAGAAAAAAACGATAACCGGCAATGGAGATCCACCCGCCGGCGTTCACCGGCGCGGAGGCGTTAATCGCCAGCGCGAGTGGCCCAATCCGCAGGTGAGGCTCAGCAGGCTCCTGCTCCTTTTGTTGTTCTTGTGTCCTCGGATGACCGGGCCTGCCCCGCTGCGAGTCGGCGGGTACTATGGTCCGTGAAACCAACGCCATTGGAATCGTGCCGAAGGCAACTTCATCCTTTCCCCCATTCGTCGAGAGCCGCACGTCCGTCGCCGAGCCACTGCCGCTCCATTGCGCCAGTGAACCGTGCCGTGCGTCCTCACGAACGGGAGGCCCGTTGCGCATGGCGCGGAACTCCGCATTCAGCAATCCGCTGGCGGCAAGATCGCCAGAGATCTGCTTTTTCGCCTGACGCAGCAATCGAACCACGGAGGTCAGCGGCACCTTCTCGGCTTCGAGCCTCAGATCGTAGACGGGCGCTTGTGCGAACGGGGCCAAGCTCCCTCGCAAGCGAAGCGTCCCGCCGCCAACCGGCGACTGGCACAGCAGGTCGGCCAGTGTGCTCGTGACCGCGTTGTACTCTGCCGAGCAACCGGTCCCGAGGCGCACGTTCTCGCTGCCAACAATGTCGTAGCGATGGAAACCTTCGATGGCTGTCTCGCTCTCGATCCTCAGCGCTTCCGGAGTACCGGATAACTTCGCCGTGAAATCTACTCCGCCGCGCCATCCCCGGTCTTTTCCGCTCAGCAACTTGGTGATCTGTCCGAGTTGCCCGTTCTGCCATTGCACAGTGAGCTGCACCGGGGTCAACGACAAACTCGCAGCGCGCTGCCAGGTGGCGTTGATCTGGAGCAACCCGGTATCGGTGAGATTAAAATCCGTGCGCACGGGCTCGGCCTTTATACGCGCGCTCCAGGAATTTTCCGAATCCTGCCAAAGCGCCACGTCGGCATCCATGAGCGCGTAGGACTTCTTCGTCTGTCCCAGCTTGAAATTGATGCGGGCATGTCCGGCTTCGAGGTAGGGGAATGCCGGACGGCGCTCGGAAGCGGGTTTTTCGGTCGGAGCCGCGGGAATTTGCGCGTTGCGCTCGAGCAGGCTCGCCAGGTTCCAGCGGCCTTGGCTGCTGCGCACCAGGTTGATGCTGGGCTCGGTTGCGCTCAACGTGGCGATCTCAAGCCGCCCCCGGAGCAGGGAACGGAACCGGATGGCGGCGGAAACTTCCTGCGCGCGGATCATCGGCTCGGCGCTAAACGCGGGATCGTCGTAGATGACGAGCCCCTCAAGATCGAAGCCCGGCCGCGGCAGAAGCCGCAAACGCACGTTATCGAGCGCCACCCTGCGGCCCAGAGCGCTTCCGATGGTACTGGCAATCCGGTTTCGCAAGTGGTACACGGCGGGCCGGAACAGAAACAGGATCAGCACCAGAGCCGCGATGGCAGCCACCCCGCGCCTGGACCGCAGGAAGTTCACCGCACGATCCTGAGCGTTCGCGACCAGCGCGTTTCATCAAAGAAGTGAAGGATGATGTGCGCCAGAAACCCCAACCGGTCGCCCGCGCTGCGCATCTGGTACTGGTCTGCTGGAGTGATAAATGACCAGTAAACGAACATCGGCCGCCCGATCACGTTCTTCCGCGGAATGAAGCCCCAGTAACGGCTGTCGTAACTGACGTCGCGGTTGTCGCCCATGGCAAAGTAGCTGTCCGGAGGCACGACGATGTCACCGCCCTCCAGATGCGAAGGCAGTTCCTGCTGCCATTTTTCATTTCTTACCCCATACATTTCCGAAGGCGGCACCGCGGGAAAATTGTCCCGATAGGGGTTGAAATCCGCCAGTTTGTGCTGGACGTACGGCTCAACGAGTTTCTCGCCGTTGCGATAGACGACGCCATCGCGCAAATGCATGTGGTCGCCGGGGACGCCCATAATCCGCTTTACCACAAACAGACCTTGTTCCTCTGGCGATAGGAACACAACAATGTCGTTGCGGCGGATATCGCGATAGGGCATCAGTGGCCCCATCCAATGCGTCGGCGGAGCGAACTGCTCCCGGTTCACGAATACGTGGTCGCCGATGAGCAGCGTGTTCTCCATCGAACTCGATGGAATCTCAAACGCCTGCAGCACAAACGTAATGATGAACAGGCCGGTGACCAGCACTCCCGCCAGCGAGGCCAGAAATTCCACCGTCGTCTCACGCGGCTTCTCATCCACCGGCTTTTCGCTAACAACGACTTCGTCTTTTTCTTTTTTCGGCACGTTTGCCATCCGTTCAAGAGGATTTCTTCTCAGCCAACTTCATCAGGGAATCTGCATCAGCTCACCATCTCTCAGCGCACCAGCCTGAAAGTACGTCCCCAGCGCGTTATCTGGAACAAATGGGTTACCGCGTAGGCGAGGTGATAAAGTCTATCACCCAGGGTTGGCGATCCGGGAAGATCGTTGTTCAAACTGCCCGAAGACCAGTAAATCAAAAGCGGGCGGCCGATGATATTTTCGCGCGGCACGAATCCCCAGTACCGGCTGTCCTGGCTGTCATCGCGATTGTCACCCATAACAAAATAGTAGCCCTCGGGGATAATCAACTGGTGGTCCTCCACCAGCTTCGGCATTTCTTTCCACCATTTTGCATCCACTCCGTAGTCGGGAGAATCGGTGCGCGGAAAATCGTCGCGATAGGAATTGCGCAGTGCGGCGATGTACTGTGCGTAGGGCTCCCGCACCGGAGCGCCGTTGATGTAGACGCGCTTGTCGATCAGGCGCAGGCGATCTCCGGGCAAGGCCACCACTCGCTTCACGAAGTCCTGCGCGGGATTCACAGGATAATGAAAGACGATGATGTCACCGCGCCGGACGTTACGATATGGCAATAGACGGTTCCACCCCCTGCTGCCGCCATAGCAAAACTTATCCACCAGCAGGTAATCGCCAATCAGCAGCGTTTGCTCCATGGATTCCGAGGGAATGGTGAACGCCTGCAGGAGGAAGGTAACGACAAAAACGGCGATCACGACCGTTCCCGCGACCGATTGAATAGTCGCGGGCCAATCCCCGGCGGAAATCTTCTCACTCCAAGACATAATTCTTGCGTGGTTCTTGTGTAGTGCCTGTGTGACGCCTGTGTAGTGACGGGGCTTTGCCGTGTCCCCCGCGTGCCGCGTCACGAAGTTGCGCCCGACTGAGACGCGGCAAGCCGCGTCTCTACTTTAGATTTCCAGGCAATGTCGCCAGGTGCTCCAGCACCTGCCGCGCCGCCTCCTGTTCAGCCCGTTTCTTGGTCGCGCCCTGCGCCCGCCCAACGAACTGCCCCATCTCGGGCGCCGGCAATCGCACCTCGACCGTAAACGTCTTCTTGTGCTCCGGACCTTCTTCCTTCACCAGCGCGTAAACCGGCTGCGCTCCTCCTCTGGCTTGCAGTGCTTCCTGCAACGCGGACTTGAAATCCATCACCGGAATGGCGCTGGTCTCCAGTTTCATGTGCGCCAGTTCCGGCTCCACGATCGCGCGCACGATAAAGTCTCGCGCCACCGGCCACCCGCCGTCGAGATAGAGCGCGGCCAGGATCGCTTCCAGTGCGTCCACCAGCAGGCTTGCCTTGTTGCGGCCGCCGCTTTTTTCTTCGCCGCGGCCGAGACGCATGTAATGACCAATCTCAAGTTGCTCGGCTACTCGCAGCAGATGACGCTGTCCGACCAGATGAGCGCGCAGCTTCGAAAGATGTCCTTCCTGGAATTCGGGGAAGCGGTGGAAAAGCGCCTCGCTGGTGACTAGCCCGAGCACGGCGTCTCCCAGAAACTCGAGCATTTCGTTATCACCGCCAGATGAACCGCCGCCAGACGAACCTCTGCCCGCGCCCAGCGCCTCCACCTCGCGTGCTTGCGAGCTGTGGGTAAGCGCCCGCTCGAGCAGTTCCCGGCGCTGGAAGTGGTGACCCAGGCTTTCTTCCAGCGCCATGATTTCGCGTGACTTCATCACAAAGCGGGCCAATGATCCTTCGGCCCGAATTTTCGTGGAGACGAGGCAAGCCTCGTCTCTACAGTGTGGCGGTTAGTTCTTCGGAGGGCTCTGCGGTTGGGCCGGGGCTGCGCCTCCGGTGAGCTGTTGCAAGCGGTCGCGTTCCCGGCGCGCCGGCGTTCCAATCACGGTGTTGTCCTGCGTCAATTCCACCGCGCGGTTCGCCACCTTGAGCGCCTCCGGATATTTCTGCTCCTTATCGAGCGTCAGCGCCAGACGGAGTATGACCACAGGGTCCGGGTTGCTGGGGAACGCGTCGATCGACTTCTGCAGACTCTCCTGCGCCACCGGATAATTCTCCTTCTTGAACTCGATGGTACCGACAATCGAATACGCGTTCGAGCGCAGCAACGACTTGTAGGCGTCGATCTTCTCCTGCGGCGTGCCGCTTGGCACTTGGACGTCGGTGTCCACGGTCTGCGTGGCCTTCTTTGCCATGGCGATGGCTTCGCCGAAACGCTGATCCTTGTCGATATCGGAGTCGCGCGTTCTCTCGGCGATTACCTCGGCAACGATTACCAGAGCCTCGGGATCGTCTCCGTCAAAGCCGAGCACCTTACGGCCCATGGCCTCGGTTTTCTCGGCGTTGTTGGCATTCTGGTAGAGGCGCATCGCGTTCTTATAGAGCAGCACGCGAAGTTCACTGTCGGGGAACTTGGCAGCAAAATCGTCAGACGCCTTCTCCAGCGCGGCAGCGTCGGGGCTTGCCGCCGCCGCTTTCCAGGCATCGAACTCCGGCTGGGTCTTGGCTTGCGGAGGACGCTTTCCCGCTGGCGCCGCCTGACCCGCTGCCGGTGGTTTCTGCTGCGCCGGCTGTCCGCTGTTCTGGGCCTCGGCCCAAACCGCAACACTCATTATCATCCCCAGACTCACTATCCCTAGAATGACTGCTGCTCGCTTCATGCTGTCTCCCGTACCGCAAAATTTTAAACGTCTTGCGAAGTTTCAAAGATGCCAGTAGTATCTCAGGCGTTCGCGCAGTGTCCCGCAAGTTCGCGGCATAAATTCCAACTGTCATCCTGAGCGAAGCGAAGGACCTATTGTATTTGAATTCGCAATGCGCAGGTTCTTCGGAACACGACACCAGCGCCTGCCAAGCAAAACCCCTGCAACCCTGAAACCCTTTTTACTCCGGCTGCTTCGCCACGGGAGGTTCATAGGGCTGCTCCAAGCCCCGTCGCGCCGCTAGCGTCGCTTCCGGAAGCGCTCCACCGGCCGCATCCAGCGCCGCCCGATACTGGTCCACGGCAGCGAGCCGATCCTCCTTCAGATCAAAAATACGGCCCAGATAAATATGAGACCAGGCGATCACCTTGGGTTCATGTGCTGTCTGCAGCGCTCGTTCAAAGTACGTGCGCGCCCCAGCAATGTCCCGATTCGCGGTGGCGACTTCCGCCAGAATAAACAGCGCGCGTCCCGAATCTTCTTCCTGCCCATCGAGCGCCTGTTGCGCCAGTTTCTGCGCGGTTTCCGGATCGCCAGCCGCCAGCCGCCGCTCCGCCTTCAGCAAGAGGTCGTCGTTCTGGGGTCGGGCCAGGTGAAGAAGCTCGGGTGCCGCCTCGCGCGCGAACTGGATCTGGGATGCCCGCTTCATTTCTTTGCCGACTTCGATCGAGCCGACCAGGCCCGGATAAGCATTGCGCATGCCCTCCGGATCTCTTTCGAACTTGCCCAACGCGTCGTAAAAATAGCGCGTCAGCACGTACCCTTCCTTGTCGGCTTCGTCGATGCCACGGGCTCGCTCCGCCTCCGGAATTTTGGTCAATCGCTCTTCAATCGCCCGGATCAGGCATTCCGTCGCCAGCAGCGAAATGCTGCTCTTGAATGCTTCGTCCATGGGCGCGTCCTTCACGTCCTCGAGCAGCGGCTCCAGCCGCTTGAACGAGTCGCCGTTTTTCAGCGCCAGCGGATCCAGAAGATAATGCAGATACGTATGCCGAATCTGTTGCAGCTTGATCGCCGTACTCGTGGCCGGTGAAATCACGACATAATAATCCGACGCGTAGTTGCGCGCGTTGGTTTGGCTAGGCGCGCCCATCGCATCCAGATAGACGGTAAACTGCCGTCCCAGGTAACCCGCCGATGGCATCTTCAGATAGATCTCGGTGTCGAACGTCATCTTCGCCAGCGGAGCGTGATAAATCTCGGTCAATTCCCGATAGCGCTCGTGGCGCCGCTCCCAGATCGCGTGCAACCCAATCTTTTCGTAGAAGGCCTGCATCAGCGGCACGATGTCGGCCACCGCTCCGGCATCGGGCGGCAGCTCCGTCTGCTTCACTTTCAGCGTGAAGGCCGGGGGCTCCTCCAGATAGAGCGCCAGCGATACATAGTGAGACAAGTCGCGCGCCGGCTCCGGCGCCTGGTGCTGGCGGTAGAACAAGCACATCGGACCTACCACGTCCTGAGCTCCGGAGGTATTCTGCACCGCCTTGGCGACTTCCGATCGGATCTGCGTGCGCAGCGGGTCGGAAGCATTCAGCTCCTGGTCATAGCCGCACGTGTTGATCGCGGTCAGCACCGTGAACAGCGTCTCGCTCGTTTCCAGCGACACCTGCGGCCTAGTCTGCGCCAAGCCGGACGCCGCCACCAGCACGACCGCCAGACTCAGAGCGAACGCCAGTCGAACGCGTTGTCCCAGAAAGTTCCTTCGGATATCGGGCATAGACCGTTGCGCTAGAAGTAGTGTACGAACTGGTCAATTCGCGGTCAAACCGATAAGCACACGCGTAGGGACAGCCGCCCTCGGCTGTCCCCACGTCGAATCTTTTTATGCCGAAGGCATTCTACCGCCGTCAACTTCCCTACCTGCAGCGCGACAGCAAGCCGCATTTCCTGACCTTCTGCACCTACCAGCGATGGACACTTCCAGAACCGGCTCGCGATCTGGCGCTCGAATGCTGCCTCCATGACAACGAGCAAAAAATTTGCGTCCCTGCGGTTGTCATCATGCCCGATCACGTGCACATGATTTTCACTCCGCTGGTCAACGAGCAAGCCGGCGAGGTCTATTCCTTGGGCGAAATCATGGATGCGATCAAAGGGGCTTCGGCACACAAAATTAACCGGCAGCTGGGCCACACCGGGAAAGTGTGGCAGACAGAATCGTTTGATCGGGTGTTGCGGTCTTCTGAGAGCTTAGACGCGAAGGTCCAGTACATCCTCGACAACCCGGTGCGCAAGGGCTTAGCCTCACTATGGACTGAATACCGCTGGCGATGGCATCGCCCGCCAGACAACCCCTTCAAACCCAACCTACCCACATAGGGACAACCGCCCTCGGCTGTCCCGGCGAGCGCAGCTCGCCAGCATCTACAGGCCTGCTACCCCTTGACGCTGATCTTGGAAAACGACAGCACCGCCGTTCCCGACGTCGGCCGTCCCATCGACAGCGCCGGATGAAACGTCGTGAAAATCAGCAGGTTCTTCAACTGCGGCAGCACCACCTGGGCGTCGTCCGGTTGCGACAGGATGCGGTAATCCTCCACCCGGCCGTTGGCATCGACGTAGGCCTCAATCACCAACGCATCGTCGCCCATATTGCCGAGCGACGTCCCGAACGCCGACTGATCCAGTTGAGGCCGGATGTACAGCATGAGCGGAACATCTCCGCTGCTGGCCCGTAGTTCTGCCGGCAAGGCGAAGAAGCCCAGCAGCAGCCCGAAAGTCAGCACCGCGCTGACCAGTCCCGCCGTGGCCGGAACCATGAAAGCGTTGAGCGCATTTCCCAGCCGTACCAGCACCCCTTCAAACCGCGGACGCCGCGTCTGCGCCGCCTCGCGCGAAATCGCGACCCGCAACTTCAATGCCAGGTCCGTCGGCGCCTTCTTCGGACCCAGACTCGAAAGCAACTGTTGCGTGCGCTGCATCGCGGCATATTCCCGCGCGCAACCCTCGCACTGTTCTACATGGCGCGTGAGCGCGCGCATCTCCGGCCCGCTCACCCGGCCGTCGAGATACGGCGAGAACAACTTCTTCATCTCAGCGCAGTTCATGGCGTCACCTCAGCCTCTCTGCCACCACGCGAACCCTCCCGCGAACTTTGGGTTGTGCCGTTCTGCCGCTCGTCAACCGGAGCAAGCAGCCCCAACTCTGGCCCCACTTCCCGTATATACCCCGCCAACTTCTTGCGCAGCGCGTCGCGTCCGCGCGTGATGCGTGACTTCACCGTTCCCAGCGAAATCGCCAAAACTTCCGCGATCTCCTCGTACGACATTTCTTCCAGGTCGCGCAGGATCAATGCCGTCCGATAAGGTTCGGGAACCTGAAGCAAAGCCTGCTCCACCGCCGCACGCACTTCGGTATGCGCGAACTTTTCAAACGGAGACTCGCCCGGATCGACCAGCCGCTCTTCTCGGGAATATTCGTATTCCCCCGCTGCGATGGGATCAATCGGCGTTTCCTGTGCCTTGTGCCGGAACCACCAGCGCCTCCGATTGGCCGCCTCGTGCAGCGCGATGCGGTAAATCCACGTCTTCAGGCTGGACTCGCCGTGGAAATGTTTCATCCCGCGAAAGACTTTCAGAAACACATCTTGAGTAGTGTCCGCCGCGTCCGACGGATCATTCACGATGCGATAGATGAGCCCGTAGATCGGCTGGTGAAATTCCCCGATCAACCAAGAGTAAGCCTCTTCCGAACCCGCCTTCAGTTCAGCAATAACGGCGGATTCCTCAGTTCGGGCCCCGATAGCGCTGGCAAGATCGCCCAATGTAGTAGCTCCCGCCATGACGGCGTTGCCCAATTATAGAGTCACTCGAGCCCCAGGCGGGAATCTTAATTCTTGCCAAAGCTACACCGGGACGACCCTCCCCGCCTAACTACTTAGACTCCAAACTGCCCCCCAGAGTTCCAGCCAGTAAGCCCAGTATTTGCAACAGAAGTCCTCGTGCTCACGTAGGGACGGGCGTCCCCGCCCGCCCAGCCGAGCGAAACTCGGCGGTTGCACCGGGACAGCCGCCCTCGCCTGTCCGTGACGAGCGTATCAGGGCATCGCTTCAGCGATGCGCGAGTTCCTCCGAAATCAGCCGCCCCTTTAGGGGCTGGGCACCGCCGCTAGCCAAGCGCCAAATGCCGACCTCGTCATTTCGTCGGCGGAGCGTCCGCGGTTGTCGCTGGCGGCTTCGGTTTCGTCGCTTTCTTTTTCGCCGCCGGCTTCTTCGCAGGCTCGGTGTCATCCACAATAATCTTCTTCGGGGGCGGAGGGGGCGGCGCTGACAGCGTCTTGACCTGCGCCCGCAAACGCGACAACTCATCTTCCTTGCTGGCGGCCAGTTTCTGCATGCGCTCGCCAAACGCGCGTCGCGCGCTCTGCAGTCCGTTCATGTCGTTGCCCAGGCTCTGAAACTCATCTTTCGATCCGAACGCTCCCGCCGACTCCACCACCGAACCAAAGTAGTCGTACAGCACAACCAGGTTGCGGTAGAGCTTGAAACTCGCCCCCAGATCTTCCGGCGCGTTGTTCAGTTGCGCGATCGTTTCCGGCAGCGCCGACTGCAAGTTGCGCTGAATGGATTCCACAGTCGCCAGCGTCTGTCGCTTGGTTGCACCGTCAGTTTTCCATTTCTCGATGCGCGTTTTTCCGAGATCGGATTGCATGCTCTCCGCGGTCTGCTGCAGTTGCGTCAGGATGCCGTTCAATTCGCTGACCGAAGCATAAGCAACCGGTGGCTGCCCCCCACTTGCCGCGCCCGCCGCGTTCTGCGCCCCTGCCAACGCCGGCGTCAGCAAAGCGATAAGAATAAGAAGAGGAAGTGACCGAACGAGAATATTCCGCGAGTTCGACATGGAGCTCCGATTGTGTCTTTGTGTTTTGCCAACCATATCCTATTTGACATTGACCACCCGAGTCGAGTTTGACGCGGCGACAAAGCTAAGCGAGAATTGAACGAGTGGGCCTGTGGCGCAGCTGGGAGCGCGCTTCCATGGCATGGAAGAGGTCGTCGGTTCGATCCCGACCAGGTCCACCAAATCTCCCAACAACTTAGACGGGGCGAGTAGTCACGGCAGCGGGATTTGTGTCATGAGTTGTGTCATAATCCGCCGTTTTGGTGCTCACAGCAAGCACTTCCAAGCGCGGTTCGCTTCGCTTCCATCCGCACCTGACCGTACCGCTCCAACATGCGACGGCTCACGTGTCCGGCAATCGCCATGATCGTGGCGTTGTAATCAATCACGTTTGCCGCTGAAGGTGAATTTCGGTACGAAGGCCGCAAAGACGTAGTGCGACGGTTCGACCTTGCCGAACCCTTCCGCTCTCCGACGCAGCCTCGCCAGAGCAGACGCAGCACTGTCCGAAGCTGGGTCAGGAAAGGGAAGCTGCGCCCGTGCTTCTCGGCCTGGTCTTGATTCTTTCCCCTCACCTTGTTCGGCTACTGTGTAGCGTTGCAAGGAGACAGCGAAATTCCTGAGCCCACCAACCCCGTCGCATTCGGGAGTTGATTCGAGCCTGCTGAAAGTCACTGATGGCGCTCGCCTCACAGCAAGGGAAAAGCATGTGATCTTCATCACAGTGCTGGCCTATAGACTGGGTTACACTCCTGCGTGATTTTCGATTCAAAAAGGTGAATCTCAGATCGCTCTGCTGAGTTTTACGAAACACGAAGGGTCTCCTTGTCTGCGTGCCTGCGAGACTTGGTTAGTGTGCAATTTGAAGACTGTCTTGCTGACGAGGTGAATTGTGAAGCAAATGATTCTGCTCGCAGTTGTTCTGGTTCTTTTGGTTATCCCCGGACTCGCTCAACAACCAATCACCATCGGATTCACCGTTTCCAAAACCGGCGCTCTGAACGTCGATTCCTTGGAGCAATACCGCGGGTTTGAACTGTGGCGCGACCAGGTCGACGCTGCCGGCGGCGTCAAGGCCGGCGGCAAGAACTACAAAGTGCAGTTCGCCAGCTACGACGACGAATCCAACTCCAAGCGCGTGCAGCAGCTCTACAGCCGCATGATCCTGGAAGACAAGGCGGACTTCCTGTTCAGTCCGTACTCGTCCCCGCTTACCGCCACTGCCGCCGTAGTGACGGAGCAGTATGAGAAGATCATGCTCACCACCGGCGCGGCCGAACCAAAAACCTACACTCTCGGGAACCAGTACCTGTTCCAGATGTTCGCGCCCGCTCCTGAATATCTGAAGGTTACGCTCGACGCGCTGAAAACCAAGGACCCCAAAGCCACGGTCGCCTTCGTCTACGAGGACTCCTCGTTCTCCGTAGCGGTGGTGACCCCAGCCAAGGCCTATGCGGAGCAACTCGGGCTCAATGTGGCGTTCAGTGAAGCCTATGCTCCCAACACCACCGACTTCAGTGCCATCATCGACAAGGTGATAGCGTCCAAGTCGACCGTGCTTTTGGGCGGCGGCCACTATGCCGATGGTTCGACCCTGGCCCGGCAGCTTTACGGCCACAAAGTTCCTCTGAAAATGCTGACGTTGCTGGTGGCGCCAGACAGTCCGCAGTGGGTCGAACTGGGCGACGCGGCGCTGGGCGTGATGGTACCGTCACAGTGGGAACCGCAGTCGGCATTTACGGCGCAGTACGGGCCAAGCGGTGCTGATTTCGCCAAGGCGTATACCGCGAAATACAATTCGCCGCCGAGCTACGAATCCGCCGGTGGCTACGCAAGCGGGCTGATTCTGCAGCACGCCATAGAACAGGCGGGGGGGATTGACTCGGCGAAGGTGGCCCAGGCGCTGAATGCAATCGATGTCACCACCTTTTACGGACGGACAAAATTTTCGACCGCTGCCAACGAACACGGCTTACAGGTAGGCCATTCCATGGTTCTGGCGCAATGGCAGAAGGACAAGGCCGGCAAGCCGGTAAAAGAAGTTGTGTGGCCGCTGGCCGGCAAGAGTGCCAACCTGAATTATCCGATCCACTGAGCACGAGTTACCGAATCGTCCCGGGTTGTTATCCGGCGCCAAGAATCTGCTGTCTACGCCATATGCGAACTGGCATCGTCATGCGGGAGTCGAAAAACCATGAACTCGAAAGGTGACGTATGTCGGGCGTCCTAGCTTCCATGATCGACGGCGT
>Ga0074046_10001978_pt1 | contig 18034 bp, 13 predicted proteins | sample BogForMeECP23OM3_FD_94441 | JGI IMG/M metagenome (GOLD analysis project Ga0074046, IMG submission 94441) | Bog forest soil microbial communities from Calvert Island, British Columbia, Canada - Bog Forest MetaG ECP23OM3 | ecosystem: Environmental > Terrestrial > Soil > Wetlands ... | reverse complement strand
GCTTGTCAACTTTTCGCCCCGGCAGCGAAGACAGGTCGAGCACCTCGCCAGAGCGCAGCATGGCGTCGGTGAGGGCGGCGGTTTCTGTGCGGGTCATGCCACGAAGAACTACCGCCATCAGCCAAGCGGAAACCTGATAGTCGGGAATCTCGCCTTTGGTGTAAGCGCTGACCAGGCCTTCGATCTCATCGCGCGAAAGCTCCATGCCGTCGCGCTTCTTGCGAATCACATCAATGGCGCGGAAAGTTTGAGAGACCGAGGTTGGCAGGCTCACTGGAGGCGGAATCCTTCCGGAAGAAGTTCGCTAATGCGCGCCTGCTTCGGCCCGCGCTTGCCGCGAAAGAAAACAATAGCGTCGGGACCAAATTCATAAATCACCTGGCGGCACGCACCGCAAGGCGAGCACGCGACACCATGATCGTTGGTGACGGCGACGGCCCGAATCTCGATTTTCGGTCCCATGTGCGCGACCGCGGAAAAAATCGCGGTGCGCTCGGCGCAATTGGTCAAGCCGTAGGAAGCATTCTCCACGTTGCAGCCGGTAAAGATCTGTCCGTTGGTCAGCAAAATGGCCGCCCCCACGTGGAAGTTCGAGTAGGGAGCATGCGCGTTCTTCATCACCTGGGCAGCGGCTTGCTCGAGCTTGGCGCGAAGAGCAGGAGGAATGTTTCTCTGAGGCATAAGAACGTGCGCTATTGTAAACCCTGGAGCGGCGGACGCCCACGTCCGCGCCCCGTGGGTAATGGGCCCTCCTGAATCTTGATCCATACGCTTGGCGACTGCGTTCTCTCAGATTCAAAACAGCCTGCGTCCGCCCGCTTGGTCGACCCCGGACGAGGGCGTCCGGGGCTCCAAAACGTCCGAGGTTCCAAGCGTCCGGGGCTCCATACGTCGGGGAATCCAAACGTCCGGACTCCAGCGTCCGAGGCTCCAAGTTCTGGAACCAATCCGCGGGCATGGTTCCAATCCAGTCGTACCGTGCCGTACAATACCACCTCGTGTCAGCCGAGCAGACAAGTCGAACTGGAAGTGAAGTCGCGGCGCGGAACTCGCAATCTCCGCACGCGATCGCCACGCTCGGCGGACGTGAGCTTCAGGCTAACTCCGGCATTCCCCTCGATCTGAACTGGATCCAGGAGGTTCGCGTCAACACAGGCGCCGTGGAACGCCGCGCGCAGACCCAAGTGGCGCGGCGAACGGTGAAGAAAGAATGGCAGGCGGCGTGGTTGCTGCGCGCGATTACGTGCATGGATCTGACCACGCTTTCCGGCGACGACACTGAGGAGCGCGTGCGGCGGCTGTGCGCCAAGGCGCGGCAACCCGTCCAGCAGGATCTGGTGCAGAAGCTCGGGATCGAGGAACTCAACGTACAGGTCGCGGCCGTCTGCGTTTATCACTTATTTGTCGAGACCGCACTGCATGCGCTGGAAGGAAGCGGTGTGCGGGTGGCGGCGGTGTCGACGGGATTTCCGACGGGTTTGTCGCCGCTGGCCGAACGCGTGGCGGAAATTCGAAGATCGGTGGAAGCAGGCGCCCATGAAATTGACGTGGTCATCACGCGCGCCCACGTTTTTGGCGGACGCTGGCAGGCGCTCTACGATGAGATTGCGGTGTTCAAACAAGCTTGTGGCGCGACTCACATGAAGGTCATCCTGGGAACGGGCGATCTGTTGACGCTGCGCAACGTGGCGCGCGCCAGCTTTGTGGCCATGATGGCAGGCGCGGATTTCATCAAGACTTCCACCGGAAAAGAGCCGACCAACGCCACGCTGCCGGTAAGTTTGGTGATGGCGCGGGCGATCCGCGAATACGCGCAGCGAACCGGAATGGCCGTCGGATTCAAGCCGGCGGGCGGAATCCGAACCGCCAAGCAGTCTCTTGACTGGCTTGCCTTAATGAAAGAAGAACTGGGACCGTCGTGGATGTGCGCGGAGTTGTTTCGCCTGGGCGCCAGCGGGCTGTTGGGAGACATCGAGCGGCAACTGGAGCACCACGCAACCGGGCGGTACTCGGCGGAGTACCGGCATCCGATGGCGTGAGAGAGATCTATATGAGCATTGCGGAAAAATTCGTCACCCTGGAGTACGGGCCGGCTCCCGAAGATCCCAAAGAAGCAGGCGCGTGGTTGGACGCACACCAACGCCGGTTTGCGCTGTTCATCAACGGAGCATGGCAGGCGCCGGCGGCGGGCGAGTATTTCGACACGGTCGACCCCTCGACCGGCGAGAAACTGGCTTCGGTCGCACAAGGCAGCGAGGCCGACATTGATGCGGCGGTTCGCGCCGCGCGGGCCGCATCTGCAAAATGGCGCGCGCTATCTCCGCATATTCGCGCGCGCTATTTATACGCTCTGGCGCGGCTGGTGCAGAAGCATTCGCGGCTGCTCGCGGTACTCGAAACCATGGACAACGGCAAGCCCATCCGCGAGAGCCGCGACATTGATATTCCGCTGGTGGCGCGGCATTTCTACTATCACGCCGGCTGGGCGCAGTTGCTCCCGCAGGAGTTCCCGGAGTACGAACCTTGCGGCGTGGTAGGCCAGATTATCCCGTGGAATTTTCCGTTGCTGATGCTGGCGTGGAAGATCGCGCCGGCGCTGGCCACGGGAAACACAGTCGTTCTGAAGCCGGCGGAGTTTACGCCGCTGACCGCGCTGGCGTTTGCCGAATTGTGCCAGGAAGCCGGCCTGCCGCCCGGGGTGGTCAACATCGTGACCGGGGACGGCTCGACCGGCGAGGCGCTGGTGAAGCATCCCGATGTGGACAAGATTGCCTTTACCGGGTCGACCGAAGTCGGGCGCGCCATCCGCGGCGCGACCGCGTCCAGTCACAAACGGCTGTCGCTCGAACTGGGCGGGAAGTCTCCCTTCATTATTTTTGAGGATGCCGATCTCGACAGCGCTGTCGAAGGTTTAGTGGATGGAATCTGGTTCAATCAGGGCCAGGTTTGTTGCGCGGGCTCGCGCCTGCTGATGCAGGAGAGTATTGCCGAGACGCTGATCGGGAAGATCCGCGATCGCATGAGCACACTGCGCATTGGGCCGCCGCTCGACAAAGCGATTGATATCGGGGCCATCGTGGCGCGGGTGCAACTGGATCGCATCGAGCGAATGGTGAAGCAGGGCGTGGCGGACGGTGCGACCTGCTGGCAACCGCAGGTGGCGTTGCCGTCGCGCGGTTTCTATTATCCGCCGACTCTGCTGAGCAATGTGCATCCCACATCGATCGTGGCGCAGCAGGAAATTTTCGGCCCGGTGCTTGCGGCGATGACGTTTCGCACGCCGCGAGAGGCGGTGGAACTGGCCAATAACACGGTGTATGGCCTGGCGTCGTGCGTGTGGAGCGAGAGCGTCAACGTGGCGCTACATGTGGCGGCGCAACTGAAAGCAGGCGTGGTCTGGGTGAACTGCGCCAACCTGTTCGATGCAGCGTGCGGTTTTGGCGGATACCGCGAGAGCGGCTACGGTCGCGAGGGCGGCCGCGAAGGCTTGCTCGAATACATGGAGCCTGCGTGGTTCAAGCACGCTCCGAAACTGCCGGCGAGCGCAGCGGCGACGGAATCCCCACTTCTCGCAAAACCGGCGAGAAGTGGGGCACCCACCGCGCTGGACGAAGAACCCGCGGAGAGTACCCCCGCCATCGATAGCACGGTCAAGCTCTACATTGGCGGCAAGCAGGCGCGGCCGGATTCCGGCTACAGCATGGCGGTGCGGGCAGCGGACGGGCGGTTGCTGGGCGAAGCTCCGCTGGGCAATCGCAAAGATATTCGTAACGCCGTCGAAGCCGCGCGCAAAGCGGAAGCCTGGTCGAAAGCGACGGCGCACCATCGCGCCCAGGTTCTCTATTACTGCGCGGAGAATCTGGCACAGCGGCGGGAAGAAATCGTTCAACGCGTCGCAGCAGTCGTGGGCGAGAAGCAAGCGGCAGCTGAAGTCGATCGCAGTCTCGAGCGCATTTTCTCGTACGCGGCTTGGGCTGATAAGTTAGACGGCGCGGTGCATAATCCGCCGTTCCGCAACATCGCGATTGCGATGAACGAGCCGATTGGAACCGTGGGCGTGATCTGTCCGGCGGACGCGCCTCTGTTGGGGTTCTTCTCGCTGGTGATGCCGCTGCTCGCGGCCGGCAACACCGTGATTGCGGTTCCTTCGGAAAAATACCCGCTGATTACCGGCGATCTCTATCAGTTGTTCGATACGAGCGATCTACCCGGCGGCGCGGTGAACATTGTCACCGGATACGCATCGCAACTTTTGAAGACGCTGGCCGAACACGATGACGTGGACGCCATCTGGTGTTATGGAGATGAGGCGACCGTCGCGTCGGCGAAGGCGATGTCCACTGGAAATCTTAAGCAAGTGTGGACCAACGAGGGGCGCGCGATTGACTGGTTCGACGCCAAACAGGGCGAGGGACGGTGGTTCTTAGAGCACGCCACACAGGTAAAGAATATCTGGGTACCGTACGGGGAGTAGCGGGTTCGAACTGCGCTCGACCGGACAACCCCATTCGACTCCCCTCGTTCCTCGGGTCGCTCAGGGCAGGCTATGGGCGGCTGTCCCCAGATGGGGCAAGGCATCGCAGTTGCATTTGTTCGGGTCCGGCGCTAGCATTCTCGGAGCGCTTTCATCCGCCCGGAATTATTCTCTCTTGCAACTTGTTTGACCAAGGAGGACGTATGGGCATTGCAGTTTCCGCGGAAATTAATCCGCAGGTCGCGGAGTTCATTGAAAAACCACGCACGATGCTGATCAACGGCAAGTGGGTGAATGCCGTCTCGGGCAAGACCTTTCCCACCTACAACCCGGCAACGGGCGAGGTTCTCGCCCAGGTTGCGGAAGGTGATCGCGAAGATATCAACCAGGCGGTGAAGGCCGCGCGCGACGCTTTTGACAACGGCCCTTGGCGCCGGGCGACCGCGTCGGAACGCGGGCGTCTGATCTGGAAACTCGCCGATCTGCTGGAGCAGCACACGGAAGAGTTCGGCTACCTGGAGAGTCTCGACAACGGCAAACCGCTCGCGATCGCGAAGGTAGCCGACGTGCCGCTGGCGGTCGATCTGTTCCGTTACATGGCGGGATGGGCCACCAAGGTCGAAGGCAACACGATCCCCATCTCGTCAGGCGGCGGAAAATATTTTGCCTACACCCTGCGCGAGCCGGTTGGAGTCGTCGGGCAGATCATTCCCTGGAACTTCCCGCTGCTCATGGCCGCGTGGAAGCTGGGACCGGCACTGGCCACCGGTTGCACGGTGGTGCTGAAGCCCGCCGAGCAAACTCCGCTTTCGGCGCTGCGTTTGGGCGAACTGGTTCAGGAGGCCGGGTTCCCCGACGGCGTAGTCAACATTGTTCCTGGCTACGGTGAGACGGCAGGAGCAGCGCTCGCGGCTCATCCTGACGTGGACAAAATCGCCTTTACCGGCTCAACCGAAGTGGGCAGACTGATCGTGCATGCCGCCGCCGGGAACCTCAAGAAAGTCTCGCTGGAGTTGGGCGGGAAATCTCCCAACGTCGTGTTCAAGGATGCCGATCTCGACGCCGCTATCCCTGGCTCTGCCAGCGCCATCTTCTTCAACCACGGCCAGTGCTGCTGTGCTGGTTCGCGGTTGTACGTCGAAAAGGCGGTTTACGATCAGGTCGTCGAAGGAGTGGCCGCGAACGCAAAGAAAATCAGAGTCGGCTCGGGACTTGATCCGAAAACGCAGATGGGACCGCTGGTCTCGGAGGAGCAACTGAATCGCGTGTGCGGATACCTCGAAGCCGGATTCGCAGAAGGCGCCAAAGCCGTTGTCGGCGGCCACAAGGCAGGCGACCGCGGATACTTTGTCGAGCCCACGGTCTTGGTGGACACCCGGGAGAGCATGAAGGTCGTGAAGGAAGAAATCTTCGGGCCGGTGGTGACAGCGATGCCGTTCACCGATCCCGAGGAGATTATTCCCCGCGCCAACAACAGCGACTACGGTTTGGCCGCGGCGGTCTGGACGCGCGACATCAGCAAAGCGCACCGCATGGCGGAACTGCTGCGAGCCGGCACCGTCTGGATCAACTGCTACAACATCTTCGACGCGGCGCTGCCGTTCGGAGGCTACAAGCAATCCGGCTGGGGCCGCGAGATGGGGCATGATGTGCTCAATCTCTACACCCAGACGAAGGCGGTGTGCGCGAAAATCGGGTAGGTGTTTGCTCGTCGAAACGAATAAGGACGGCGGTGCGACCGCCGTCCTTCGTTTATGGCCGATCTTACAGCTGCCTATTTTTCCATCAGCAGCACTTTCTCCGCGTCGTCAATCTCAGTCAGTTTGACCTCGATCACCTCGTTCATCGCGGTCTGCACGTTGCGGCCGACGAAGGTGGCCTCGACGGGAATCTCGCGATGTCCGCGGTCAATCAGCACGCAGAGTTGCACGCGCCGCGGCCTCCCGTGCGAGAAGAGCGCATCGAGCGCGGCGCGGGTAGTGCGGCCGGTGAAAAGAACATCGTCTACCATCACGATGTTCTTTTCCTCGATCTCAAACCCAATCTCTTTCTCCTGCACCACGGGCTTAGGCCCCAGGGTCGAGAGATCGTCGCGGTAGAAGGTGATATCGAGAGATCCGACGGGGACCTTGGCATTCTCGATGCGGGTGATGATCTTGCCCAACCGCTCGGCCAGGGGCACGCCGCGGCGGCGAATTCCGACCAGCCCCAGGGCGTCGACGCCGCCGTTCTTTTCGACGATCTCATATGCCAGCCGCACCAACGTGCGCTCAATTTCCGATGCGGACATGAGTTGCGCTTTCTGACGCAGGCCCGTCTTGCGGGCAGGATTCTTTGCATTCATGGCTACGTGTGCCTCGTGAGTTATGAGAACCGGCTTATCAATGTAGACAACTGGCTGGCACAGGTCAAGCGTTCCGAGGCGGGAGGTAATGTCTCAGCTGGGTGGTGGGACGGACTACGCTGTCGAGCTTCGCTCGACCGGACAGCCCCATTCGACTCCCCTCGTTCCTCGGGTCGCTCAGGGCAGGCTATGGGCGGCGGCCGCCCACATGATGTTAGACGCTGGACTTGTTGGCAGGCTGCGTGGCTTCGAATTGCGCGCCGGAAGCCGTGTTCTGAACCGGGCATTGCGTCAGGACAATGCGGGACAGGCGTGAGTTGACTTCCTCCACCGACTTCACCTTGATGGCCTGAGGATTTCTGACGGCGCCGTCGCTGGGCACGATTCCCACGCCGACATTACGGCCCAGCGCCTTCGCGCGATACAAGGCCGCATCGGCCAACGCGATGGATTCTTCGGCACAGATCGCCTCATAAGCGCCGCGGTACCAGGGAAACGCCGCCCATCCTACCGAGCAGGTCTTGCGCACGACGATGCCATGGCCCAAATCGAACGGTGTCGCCGCCACGACTTCGAGAATGCGGCCGCAGAATGCCGGGGTCCCGGCAGGGTCGGTGGAGCGACTCATGATGAGAAATTCTTCTCCTCCCCAGCGCACCAGCACATCGGACTTGCGTACGACCATGCCCAGCCTTTGCGCGACCAGTTGCAACAGGCGGTCGCCGGCCGGGTGGCCGTGTTCGTCATTCACTTCCTTGAAGAAGTCCATGTCGACGATGATGAAGACCAGATCGCGGTGGTCCAGCTTGCGGATGTCGCCGCCACGTGCCCGCTGGTAATTGCGCAGGACCTGCTCGGCCTCCGCAGTGACGATCTCCTCCATATAGCGCCGGTTCCACGCGCCGGTCAGGACATCGGTGAAAGAGATTTCCTGCAGCTCCAGATTCTTGCGTTGCAGTTCCAGACTGTGCCAGCGAAGCGATTGCTCTTTGCCTTCGAGCGCATCCTTCATGCGGCACATTTCGTCGAGATTGTGCCGGGTCAGGCGCAACAGGCTCAGCAGTTCCTGGTCGAGCAAATGTTGCTTCAGGATGATCAGGAATCCCATCACCACCATCACCGCGACCGTCAGAAGCAGGCGATAGGATCGCACGCGCTGCGGCGCATTGCCGCCAAACTCAGCCCAGGCCACCAGCAACGGAGTCAGAGACACCGCCAGCATGGCCAGGCGGGCTTTCCAGATGCCCTGGCCGTGACTGGCCACCTCCTCGGCTGGGCCCTTCGCGATGGCCTCCCGCGCCAGCAGGCCAATGCGCACGAACCAAGCCATCGCCAGCACCAGAGGCACGTCGAACAGGCTACCGGTGTAATAGAGATGCAGGTCAATGGCCTCGTTGGCCAGAAACGAACCTCCGCAAGACAGGAGGGCGGCGGCAAAAAACTCGCGGTAAATGCCGCGCCACACGCCAGTGCTGCGGTACCACGCACGAATCAACCCCAGGCCCAGGACCAGTTGTTCGCAGGTGTACAAGACGTCGAAGCTGAGGCCGTACGTGCGATCCGCCGGATACACATACTGCCAGGGGATCACGATAAACAGATAGAGGAAGAGCCACCAGGTGAACAGCAGGGTGAAATCAAGAGTGCCGACGCGGACGGCGTGATCATCCTGGCGCAGGTGCGGTTGCACCGCCACCGCCGCCATCATGGGAACTACGTGCAGGAACAGAATCACGTCGCCAACAAACGGGTCAGGGGCATCGTGGCGCAGAAAGACCTCGAAGTAGGTCCACAGCAGCTGTACAAAGAACCACAGGCCAAAGCCCAGACCCATGAGGGCCCAGAAAAGGCGGGTTTTTCGGGGAACAGCCTTCACGTTGGCCAGGATCGCCGCCGTCGCGCAGAACAAAAGAACACTCTGCAGTAGGTCGCCAAAGGCTGTGAGCGCAAAGCCGCGCGGCACGCTCAGAGACAGAAGAACGTGGGCGCACACCAGAACACACATGGTGGCCGTCCATCCCCGGGCGTGCTTCAGCGCTACAATCCCCACGCTAGCATTGTAAGTTTCGCGCTAGGACAGTTCGGTATTACGGAGGTAATTAGAGACCAGACGCAAGTGGGGCGTGTTGGCTTACGAAAGGGGGAGGGTCCAACGTGCCAGGGGATGGTGTAAACGTCTTAGAATGAGGCGGTTCGGTTGACATCCGAAGCGTTCACGCCCGCCGTTCCGCGAGATATCGGCGGAGCGCATCCTGCCACGTGGGCATGGCGATTCCATAACCCCGCAGGCTCGTCGCCGACAAAACGGAGTAAGCGGGTCGCGGCGCGGGACGAGCCATTTGCTCTGTGCTGACCGGACGCACTTCCGTAGCCAGTCCCGCGCTCTTCACGATTTCGCGCGCGAACTCAAACCAGGAACAGTCGCCAGCGTTCGTGACATGCACAATGCCGGTCGCGCCCTTGCGGCACAGTTGGATGATCGCCTGCGCCAGATCCACAGAATACGTAGGACAGCCACGCTGGTCGTTCACAACATCCAGCGCGGGGCGGCTGGCCGCCAGCTTCAGGATCGTGTCCGGGAAGCATTTGCCGCCCATGCCGAACATCCACGCTGTCCTTACGATGCAGCACCGCGGAAGGACTTCCAGCAACCGGACTTCCGCCTCCGCCTTCGACCGACCGTAGATGCTCTGCGGATTCCGGGCATCGTCAATCTCGTAGGGGGATGTTTTCGTTCCGTCAAAAACATAATCCGAGCTGAGAAAGAGCAGTTGCGCGCCCGCCTGATTCGCCGCTTGGGCAACATTGACTGCTCCATCGCGATTCACCGAGAACGCCAGTTCCCGATTGTTCTCGCAACCATCCACATCCGTGTAAGCAGCTCCCAACACGATCCATTCCGGTTTCTGCTTCTCAATGATCTCGCGCACCTTGGTTGCGTCGCGAATGTCCACATCCTCAACGCTGAAACCCGCAACCTGGTCTCCGTTCCACTCGCGCATGAGAGCCTGGCCCAACAAGCCGGAGGCGCCAAAAATGATCACTCGCATGGTTTTTGATTTCCCGCAGCTAGGCGAAGGTCTCGGCCTCGCGCAGAGCAACACCGCGCTGGTCTTTCGGAGATACGATTGGCTCGCCTTCCAGTTCCCAGTCAATCTTCAAGTCCGGATCGTTCCACGCCAGAGTGCGCTCGTACTCCGGAGCGTAGTAATCGGTGGCTTTATAGAGGACGTGAGCCTGGTCAGAAGTCACGCAGAATCCGTGGGCAAAGCCCGCCGGTATCCACAAGATGCGCCGGTTGTCGCCGGACAAGCGAACGGCTTCCCATTTGCCAAACGTTGGCGAACCGTGGCGCAGGTCCACGGCAACATCGAGGATCTCGCCTTCCACCACCCGCACCAGTTTGCCCTGCGGATGCTTGATCTGGTAATGCAGCCCGCGCAGGACATTGCGCTGAGAACAGGAATGATTGTCCTGCACAAACCGATCCTGGATGCCCAGGTCCGCCAAGGCGCGCTCGTTGTAGCTTTCCAGGAAGAATCCGCGCCCGTCGCCGAACACGCGCGGCTCGAGAAGCACCAGGCCAGGCAGAGAAGTCGAGCTTTTCTTGAACGCATCCATCGCAGGTTTCACCACGGAAGCTGCACCCATCAGAATACCTTCTCCGTCAAAAGCTGCAGCAGATATGCGCCGTAGCTGCTGTTCTTCATGGCGCTCGCGATCTGCTCCACCTGGTTTCGAGAGATGTAGCCGGAACGGTACGCGATCTCCTCCGGGCACGCGACCATCAATCCCTGCCGCTTCTCGATGGCCTGAATGTAGAGCGCGGCATCCATCAGCGACTCGTGCGTCCCGGTGTCGAGCCACGCCATACCACGCCCCATCACTACGACTCTTAGGTTTCCGCTTTTCAAGTAGGCGCGGTTGACGTCGGTGATCTCGAGTTCGCCGCGGGCGCTCGGTTTCAGCGATTTCGCGATCTTCACCACGTCAGAATCGTAGAAATAGAGCCCGGTTACGGCATAGCGCGACTTGGGCTGCAGCGGCTTCTCTTCGATGCTCAACGCCCGGCCTTCGGCGTCGAATTCCACTACGCCGTAGCGCTCCGGGTCGTGCACCGGGTAGGCGAAAATGCGTGCCCCGCCGACGGTTTGCGCCGCCTCCCGCAAATCGCGGACCAGGTCATGCCCGTAAAAAATGTTATCGCCCAGAACCAGGGCACAGGGACTGCCGGCAAGAAACTCTTCGCCCACGAGAAACGCCTGCGCGATCCCTTCGGGCTTGAGCTGCACCCGGTACTGCAAACGAATTCCGTACTGGCTGCCATCGCCGAGCAGCGCCTGGAACTTGGGGACGTCTTCGGGAGTAGAGATGACCAGGATGTCGCGAATCCCCGCCAGCATCAGCGTGCACAGCGGGTAATAAACCATGGGTTTGTTATAGACGGGAAGCAGACTCTTGCCCACGGCCTGCGTCACCGGATAGAGTCGGGAGCCCGATCCTCCCGCCAGAATGATGCCTTTGTAGCGCGTACTCTCGGTCATGATCGCCTGCATTTCGCAGGCACTTGATTGTAATAAAAAAGGACGGGATTAGCCCGTCCTGAGTCCGAAAACGAGTATTTGTTAGAAAATAGCAAGCGGCCGCGGTTTTTGCGGCCCTCGAAAAGACAAACAGGCGCCTTCTATCCCGCCCGTCGCTCTGCGCCTCCGCTCGCGCTGGCGGCCCGGGCAGCCGGTTTCTTCGGGAGCGCCACAACCGGCGTCCATCCCATCATGTCGAAATAGGCCTTTTCGATGTCATCGGCAATCTTCTGCCACTGATACTGCTCGCGTATGCGCTTCTTGGCTGCCTTGCCTGCGGCCTCGCGCATTGCCGGATTGGCGATCAGAAAACGCAGGCGATCCGCCAGGTCTGCCGCACTTCCGCGTTGGAAGGTGAATCCGGCACCGTCGACGACCTCGCGATTTTCTGGAACATCGCTCGTCACCACGCACAACCCCGCACCCATGGCGTCAAGCAAAGCCAGAGAAAGCCCCTCCAGGTCTGATGGCAGTACGAAGAGCATGGCATTGGTGAGCAGTTCATCGAGCGTCTCGCCGGAGACCCAGTCGAGCATGCGAATGTTTTCACCCGCATGTTCGCGCAATTCGCGGCTATATTCGTCGCAGTAGCTCGATGCGCCGGCCATCACCAGTTGCGCATCAGTTTCGAGTTGCTCGAACGCGTTCACCAGCAGATGGCATCCCTTTTCAGGCGAGAATCGTCCCAGGAAGAGGATGTAGTTCGCAGGCGCGATCCCCCATTCGAGAATTCGTCTTGGTTCCCGCCACTCCCGCAGCACGCCGCCGTTGGGCACGTAGAACGCTTCCATCCCGTGAATTTCGCGATAACGTTGCTGGAGCGCTTGCGATACGACCATGGTGGCGCTCGGGAACTTTACTGACGCCCGCTCGCCCAGCCGCAACACAGCTGACGCCATGCGTCCCCACTTCTTGCGCTGCCAGTCGAGGCCCTGCACCGTCACCGCCGTTCGGCTTCCCAGGAATCGCGGGACAAACGAAAACAGCGCCGGCCCGAGCGCATGGTAATGGACGATGTCGTAGCGCCGGGTAAGGGCGTGCGCCGTGCTCAGCAGCGTGTGCACCACCGTTTCCAGGTGCTTCGACCGGATGGTTGGCAGCCTTACCAGCCGCATGCCGTTGTATTCCGTCAGGCGCGGCGTGAAATAGGTGCGGCAGTACACCGTAACTTCGTGTCCCATCTGCGCCAACCGCTTGCCGACTTCTTCGTAATAGGACTCGATGCCGCTGTACTTTGACACGACGCCGCGGCCGCCGAGGAATGCCACGCGGAGCTTCCGGCCAGGCGTCGCGGTCGAATCTTCAAGCGCTGGAGCCGGCCACGGGCGGCGCGACTGCTTCCACGGCGGGTCGTCGGTGGTTGGGACCAGGGTTGTGAGCAGCCGGCGATCTGGCCTTGTCTTCCGGGCGACCAGGCCCTCATACAGGGACAGCAGACGCTGGTAATACTCCGCGGGCGTGTGGTGTTGGCGCACCAACTCCCAGCCCACAGTGCCCATCCGCTCGGCAACTTCAGGTTTTGAGTGAAGGGCCGAGATCGCCGTTGCCAGCGCGTTCGAATCACCGACCCGATAGAGAAGACCAGTCACGCCTGGCTGAACCAACTCCCGCCGCGAGCCCAGATCCGACGCCACCACCGCGCGGCCTTGCGCGTAGGACTCCAGAATTGTCTTGCCCAGAGTCTCGTAGGCATGAGACGGCAGCACGGTGAAGCGCGACTGGGCGATCAGACAATCCCGCTGCGCGGGCGCGACGTGGCCGGCGAATTCGATGTTGCTCAGACCGAGTGAGGCGGCCAAGGCCTGCAGTTCCGCGCGCTGTGGGCCATCCCCGGCAATGATCAACCGCACCTGCGGAATGCGCTGCATGGCCCGCAGGAGATCGTCAACTCCCTTTTCTGCCGACAAACGGCCGAAATAGAGCACCGGCGCGTCCTTGCTCCGGCATGATTGGGGAGATTGATGCGCCTCCTGAAAATGCGGGAGCACCTCAAACTTGGTGCCGTCCCAGCCATGCTCGACGAATTTGTCGCGCACAAACCGGCTGGGCGCGAGAAACAAGCCCACGCACTTCCGGAAGGTGCCCAGACAGCGGTGAACGTAGGCCTCGGTCATCAGCGTCAGGCGCGCGCCGAGTCCCGGATAGCAGCGCGGCCGCAGCGCATGCCAGAAGGCGCCGCCTTTGCACGCTTCGCAGATCTCTCCCTTAGAAAGCAGGTTGTAGCTGGGGCAGAGCAGCTTGAAATCGTTCAGGTGATAGACGACGGGAATGTTCTGCGCTTTCAGTACCCAGAGGATGGACGGCGAGACATGATGATAGATATTGCGCACATGAGCAACGTCCGGACGGAATTCCTTGATCATGGCCCGGATGCGCCGCCGCGCCTCCAGCGAATAGATCAGATGCCCCGCGCGCCGCAGCTTCTGCCAGAGACCGGAGTCTTGTTTGAAATCAATGTGCGGCACGAAATGCCGGTCGTAGGGAGTCGGCGAGCCGCGCGGGTCAGCCATGGCAAACAGCGCCACTTCGTGGCCGTGCGAGCGCGCCAACTCCATCAGTTCGAACAGGTGAACTTCGGTGCCGCTGAAGGGATAGTTATATTTGTTGCAATACAAAATTCTCATTGGACTGGCTCTCAATCTGCGCGGTGATTCGAGGGATGAATAAGCCGGCGAACGATTCCAGATTTTTCCTGCGGTTAAAGTTGTGGCGGACTTGCACCCGGGCTCCGTGCCGTATCCAGTCGAGTTGCCGGGCGGCGACGAGAGAGGGATAAAGATGAAGATGAAGATGAAGATGAGGATGGTCCCGCGCCGGCGTCAGCGAGCGAATGAAAAGCAGCCGGTCCACAAAATCGTCCAGTGATCCGGCCGGGTACAAGAAGCCGGTTCGGCCCGGGATGACGAGCTCGGGAATTCCGGTGATAGCGGGCGCCAGCACGATTCTTCCCCGAGCCATCGCTTCCATCAGCACCAGCGGGATGCCTTCGCTGCGGCTGGTGAGCACGACGACGTCGGCCCGGTCGTAGAGCGAGTCCATTTGGTCGCGAGGCACATGTCCGAGCAGCGTGACCTGCTGCTCGAGTCCGCATCTCCGAATTAACCATTGCAGGCTTCGCCGCTCCGGACCGTCTCCCGCGATTGAGCATTCAAACTGCACGCCACGCTCGTGCAGAAGAGCGCAGGCCCGCACCAGGAAGGCGTGATCTTTGACGGCGCACAGCCGTCCCACCGCCAGCAACGTAAGTTTCTCGGCACGAGTTGCACTTCCGGAGGGAGGGCTGTCATCGTACTCGCCGGCCTCCACTCCCAACCGCGATAGCACGATTTTCTGCGGGTCGACGGCGGGGTAGTGCTCGAGGAGGTAGCGCCGGTTGTACTCCGATATGGTGATACAGAATGTGCAGGCGGCGAGCTTGGCATCGAGATAGGCGGCGCGCACGAGCAAGTCAGATCCATGGAGCGTCATGCTGAAGCCCAAATTCAGCAGCCGAGCCGCCACCATCGCGATCCACGACCCGAAATATCCGTGGTGCACGTGGATGTGGTCGACGCCGCGCCCTTCGAGGCGCAGCGCGTAGCAGGCGCCCATCCAGGTGTGCAGCAGAGCCTTGGCCCGCTCCAGCGGTCTTTCAGGGCCGCGGAAGACGATGCGCGCAAGCAAGGGCGAAATTCGTCTCCACCGGCGCGCGCAGAGAAACAAGGCCCGCAGCAGGACACTGATCCGCAGCGGCTGCAGCACGATCTCCGGCGCGCACGCGCAGTCGCGGATCCATGCATCCGGCGCATTTGGGGTGCGTACGCTGCCAGCAACGACCCGAACTCCGCGCTGTCGCAGTTCCTGAATTTCCTCGCCCACATACGGCTCGACGGCAGAAGGGAATTGATTGGTGAGATACGCGACTGTCAGCACAACCCGGAAGCCCGCGCCCTCTGACGTTGCGCCGCCAACATTCCTGCCAGGGTAAACAGCAAGCCATTCACGAACTGATAACTCATGACCACGACGGCTGCGTTCACCCAGTACACGCCCAGCAGAATCGGCCACAGGCGGTGAAACTCGGCGTCGAGAAAGCTGCCGCGATCTTCCGCGGGCACCGGCCCGCGTCCCAGATGCCACAACTCCCACATCAGCCAGAGATACAGGGCCAGCCCGATGATGCCGTCTTCGACCAGCAATTCCAGATAGGTGTTGTGCGGGTAGAGCGCCTTCTCTTTGTAGCCGCTGACGTGCCGGGGCAACTCGGCGGGCATCTGGTTGAAGCCCCAGCCGGTCAGCGGCCGCGCGAGGAACATCTCCCACCCGCCGGCGTACACGGCCTGGCGATATTCGACTGGCCCGCGTTCTTGGAACCGATCGCTCAGTGCGCCGCCCAATTCATACGAACTGAGCATCACCGCCAGCCCCGCTCCGGCCACGAGAACGATCCCGATGCCGGCGCGGCGCAGTGTTCGGTTCCCGGAGATGAAGATCAGCGCCAGGACGGTTGCGGCAAACGACAACCAGACCGCCCGCGTCATGGTGGCCAGGATCGCGATGGGCACCGACGCGAGCAACACTACGGCCTTCAAGCCCCGCAGGCTGCCTCGTCGAAAAGCATGCAGGGCCAGCAGTCCCAGCAAGTTGAGCGACACGCCGTTGGCCACGGCCTGCAGCAGCGGCCCGCGCGCCCGGTCGGCGTGATAGCCAAGGCTTTCGTCAAGAATGAACCGGGGAAAGATCAGGGCCCGAGCGTCCATTAGAAAAGCGATGGCGGTGAAGCTCAGGTAAGCGAGAACGGCCAAGGCGAAAATTTCAAACTGCCGGAAACGCTTTTCTTCAGTGAAGACCAACCGGGCGAGATGAAACAGCGTGAAAGGGACAATACATTTTGCCGCCAGCAGGCTCCAGGTTTCGTTGTCGAATGGACGGCCGATCACGCTGGCCAGAGCCAGGAGAGTCAGGCCAAGCATGGGCCAAGTCGCCCGCTCGACGACGAACAAGCGCTGCTGGAAAACCACGGCCCGGCCTACGACGCCTAGCACAAGAATTCCAAAGGCCACGCGGTCGATCTCATAGAAGCGGACGTCGGGATGCCGCAGGAGCATGGCCGCGAGCGCAACGAGGAACAGGAGCGTGGGAGGAGCGGTCAAGGCCTGCAATGGACAGAGCGCCAGCTCGACGGTACGGGCAGCAAACGTGCCCACTAGGCCATCCTGCCTTGCCGCCGGCAGAGAAGCAGCCGGCATCAGTCGCCACTCCCGCACAGCACGGTTAAGACTGTCTTCAGCAGGATGTGGACGTCCGACCTCAGGCTCCAGGTGCGGATATATTCCCGGTCCAGTTCCATGCCCCGTTCAAAAGACGGATCACGCCGCGCCGTCACCTGCCAAAGGCCGGTCATTCCTGGCGTAACGTCCAAGCGCGCCAGATGTCTGACTTCATACCCGGCAAGATCGTCCAGGGGATGCGGGCGCGGCCCCACCAGGCTCATCTCGCCCTGCAGCACATTCCAAAGTTGGGGAAGTTCATCCAGGCTGTAACGCCGCAGAAAACGCCCCAGCCGCGTGACCCGCGGATCATCGGCAATCTTGAAAAAAGGTCCGGACCGTTGGTTGTTCTGCCGCAGACTGTTTTTCAACTCGTCCGCATTGCAGACCATGGTGCGGAACTTGTGGCAGAGGAACGGCCGGCCCTTGCGTCCCGCCCGCGCGGCGCAGTACAGCACCGGACCCGGTGAATCCAGCTTGATCAGCCCGGCAATCACCGCCAACAGCGGCCACAGCAGCCCGAGTGCAAAACCGGAACCGGCGATATCCACCAGCCGTTTCAACCACAACCCAGCCGCCGGCAGGCGTTCGGCGTGCAGGCAAATCACTGGCAGGTCACCGATGTGCTCGGCCTCCTCCTCGGCAGGCTTGCAGCCGAACAGTTCGGGAACGATTTCCACATCCAGACGCAGACGCCGCGCTTCGCGCAACACCTCAAGCGTCAACTGCCGGTCATGCGGAGCCGCCAGAATCACTTCGTCAACAAACTCAGTGCGCGCGACGCGGCTCAAGTCGCCCACGCGCCCGATTACTCCGTCGTCGAGCGGCCCTTCGTCGTCGAGGAACCCGCACACCACACGGTCTGTTTCAGGATGCCGTTCTACCTGCGAGGCAACCCGACGCCCCACAGCGCCCGCGCCTACGATCAGCACGTTGCGTGCGCCGGGCATCCGCGCTCGACCTTGCCGCTTTTCGCTCTGCCAGCGCCAGGTCCAGAGGGCCGCAAAGTTCAGGCAGCCCACGGCGCAGACCAAACCGCTCGTGGTCCCGGCTGCGCCCTGCAATACGTAGGCGAAGCACAACACCGCACTCGCCCACAACGTCGATTTGCCGAGAATTCGTGCCTGCTGCCGCAGATCGCTGCCCTCGGCATACAGTCCCTCGGAGTAACCCAGCAGCGTGATCAGGGCCGCCTGCAACACGGCGATACCCAACAACGATGCAGGGGCGCCCGCCGCGAATCTGAACCCGTGCACATGCGGGAACAGCGATCGCAGAGGCACGAGGAGTGATCCAGTCAACAACCAGTTCAACCCCACTAGCGCGAAGTCGGTCGCGGTGGACCGCAACCACCTCAAGGCCGCCCGGGTTTGTAACGGACGTG
>Ga0074046_10001977_pt1 | contig 18040 bp, 16 predicted proteins | sample BogForMeECP23OM3_FD_94441 | JGI IMG/M metagenome (GOLD analysis project Ga0074046, IMG submission 94441) | Bog forest soil microbial communities from Calvert Island, British Columbia, Canada - Bog Forest MetaG ECP23OM3 | ecosystem: Environmental > Terrestrial > Soil > Wetlands ... | reverse complement strand
CGACACACCGGACTTCGAAAGTTACTTGCGGCTCTGCGGGGGAATGAACCGAATCAGAGAACTGCGCGCCCTGGAGTTGCTGGTGCCACAGCGCGGCGGAGCCGCAGATCAAATTCCGGATTCCAAATTCCAGAAGCCGGGATGAGAACGAGTCCTGGCACGCAAAACCTTTGTAGGCCGCGATGAAGCTCACCAATAGTAGTAGGGGCGGACTAGACATGGCTGACTACAATGCAATGGAGTTAATGATCTGTGCGGCGGCGAGACTGCTTGAAGATGGATCCACGGCCGCGGTGGGAACGGGCGCGCCAGTGGCCGCAGCCGTGCTGGCCCAGAAGACTCATGCGCCGAACCTCCTGATTGTCTTTGAAGCCGGAGGGCTTGCGCCGCTGATGCCATCCATGCCTATTTCGGTAGGGGACTCGCGCAGTTTCTACCGGGCTTTGATGGCCACCAGTATGAACGACATCATGGAGACTTGCCAGCGTGGGATGGTGGATTATACCTTCCTGAGTGGAGCGCAAATCGACCCTTACGGCAACCTTAACTCCACCGTGATCGGTGACTACGTAAAGCCCAGGGCCCGCCTGCCGGGCAGCGGAGGCGCCAACGATTTGGCAAGCTTCTGTTGGCGAATCATGGTGCTGATGCCGCACCAGCGAAGGCGCTACGTTGAAAGGCTTGATTTTCTCACTACGCCTGGCTATCTGTCCGGCCCAGGGGCACGCGAGGCAGCAGGTCTTCCGGGCGGATGCGGGCCATACCGGGTCATTTCAGACCTCGCCGTGATGAGTTTTAATAACGAGTCAAAGCGCATGCAAGTGGAGAGCTTCCACCCCGGGGTGAGCTTTGCCCAGGTTCAAGAAAACACCGGCTTCGAAATACTTGCGGCACCGGGCGTGAAGCAGACAGAGCCTCCAGAAAAGGAGGAACTGCGAATCCTGCGTGAAGAGATAGATCCTTTTGGTTACATTATCGGGCGGTAGCTGATGGGGTTTCAGCGCCGAGCTCGCAACCCCCTCACCCGGCCCCTCAAGCTCAGGTCGTTCAACGAGCTAGGACGTGGTCTCGGCGAAGGGAGCGCGGAACGCGATCCAGGCGAGTGATAGTTTCCAACTCGGGTTTATTCAGCACCAGCGTTCCCTCAACTACAAGATCGGTTAGCGCCGGGCTCTCAAATCCTTCCCCGATGCCCTCTGTACTATCGCGCAGCCATGCGAGGAGAATAGAGGGGTCCTTTACCGTCAAGATCAAATCCGCTTCTTCAGCAGTCTCATCTCGCACCTGCAACTTTCCCTTCTTCACGGCAAAACTGAAATTTCCACCGCCCGTCTGGACGTTGACACTGCGATTCCAGTTGGCCAGATTGGCCGTTGCTCGCGCGCTTTGCGGGATCATTTCGGCGAGTTTTTGGAAATGGCTCTTGACTTCTCGCAAAGCTTCCTGAAGTTGCGGAGTGGCCTCGCCTATTTCATGTTCAGAGAGCCGGCCCCACTCAATCTCGCTTTCAAACAAGGGACTCTTGGCGAGTTGCTCAGCCGTAAGCTCAGACTGGGGCAGCGCAAAGATGTCTTCGATCTCGCCTTTTCTTTCGTCGCGAAATGCGATTTTGACAGGCGTGCCCTTCTTATAGATGCCGGGCCGTATCGTTCCTCGTGTGGTTCGTACCCTGATCAGCATGGCGGTATCACTGAGCTTGCCGTCCAGAGTCTCGAGAAACACCCGGCCCGTGCCAAACGGCACCTGTCCCTTGAAACGGCTGGGAGCAAAGACAGTGATTACCGGGGTGGCAGCTACAACGCCCAAATCCCTTACATACTCCTTGCTCATCTCGACGAAGTTGCACGCCGGGCAACGCTTCATAAAAGGCGGGATGATCAGGTGCCGGCACTGGGGGCAACGGTGGCCGAAGACCTTGCCTTCATCGCGAAGCGCAAGAAAGAAATCAGAGAATTCCCCCTGAGCGTGCTGCATGGCAGTGAACATGACATCGTTTCTCAACAGGTACCTTCTGCCTCCTGCTTGGACTTCCGTGATCCCCACCTTGGGAAGCATCGCGGGTGAGATCACCGGCTCTTTCTTTCTCCTCGGCATGATCAAACTCTCCTTTCCAGCACTATAGCCGCACCGTACATCGAAAGCGACCCGCCCGTGCCGTGGACCAAGCCGTGCTCCAGGTTCTTCCCTCGCAGTTCCCTCATGACGCTCCAAGTCGACATCATATTGGACCCCCCAACGAAGTGTCCGCCGAACACGAGTCCGCCCGAAGGATTCACCAGGAATTTCCCGCCGGGCATGATGATGCCTTCCTCGACCAGGTCGTTGCCGCGACCCAGCGGCACCACACCCATTTCGGCGAGTGTGATCATCGCCTGGGGGATGAAAGCATCGTGCAACTCAATCACCTGAATATCGTCAATGGTGAGCCGAGCCTGCTCCAACGCCTTTCGCGTGGCCAGGTAATCCGAGTAGATGCGATGGAGGACCTTATAGCGTGTAATGTCATTTCCGACGAAGTAGGGTTCATTCGCGGCCCCGACGCCCGTTACCCAAATCGGCTCCCGGCCGGTCCGCTCTTTGATTCTCTGCGCCATTTCACCTGAAGCAAAAACCAATGCGCAGGCGCCCTCCGTGTACACGCAGGTTTCGAGGGCTCGAATGGGGTAAACCACGTAACGCGAATGGAGCACCTGCTCTGCCGTAACTTTCTCACCCAGTCGCTGTGCGTAGGGATTGTTCTGCGCGTGCTCGCAAAAGAGTTCCACTATCCTGGCACGCGCCCTGGGAGCGAGGTCGCCGGGATACTCATCCATATAGGCCTGGATAACCTCGGCGTAGCTTTCGGAGGCATGTGCGCCAAGCGGCCGCTCGAACCACGGGTCCCACGAATAACCGATAGTCTGTACCACCGCAGGGGTGGCGCTCTCCGCCTCGAAGTCGTAACAATCGAGTGCCTTCTCTACCCCGAAGACAAGCATGAGGTCGTATTGGCCGCTGGCGATCATGTTGTAACCCGCCAGCATGGCATAGGCCCCGGTTGCGCCACCATTCGAGACCCTCATCAATGGCTTGTTTTGAAGCCCTACAATACCCTGCAAGCCGCTTTCGGGGATCGCCTGGAACTCGAAAATGTCGTTGTAAATCCCCGCCACGCCGGCTTCCACTTCCTGGACATGGACTCCGGCGTCACGAACCGCCTCACTTACCGCCATTTGCGCCAATTCCCAAAATGTCTTTTCCATCCAGCGGGAACGGCACGGAGTCATCCCCGCACCTAGGACAGCTACTTCTCTCATTTGCGTTGCCCCTTTGATCTCATTATACCACCCAAGGGTAGGCCTTCCCGCTCTTCGTTAGCAACTCCGCGCCAGGGGTACCCTCGTCTGCCCTACCGATTCTTACTTGGCAGTCTGCAAACGAAGTTGGCGGCGTTGTCCCTACCACCTTGCCCCGTCCACTCAGCCACCTGTGGGTAGGGGCAAAGCAGGTGCGTTTGCCCTATATCCTTGGCAGGACTGCTGTCCTTGGATTTAGTCGCAATGATCTTTGCAGGCGGCACGCTGGACACGACCCAACTGTCGAGGGCGCTGACCACATCGTGCTCAGCGTCAACCTGGGGTGGTGGCAGTCCAGGTTTGTTCCCGAAGTTATCGGCGCCGGGGCCGCCGGAGCAGTGCCCCATTCCCGGCACCATGAAGAGGCGGTAGAACGCCTGGGTACGCCGCAGGGAATTGCCGTGCCCGCCGTGAGCGTGAGCATGCATGAAAGAGACGACGCTTTCGTAATAGTTAATGCTGTCAGTCGGCGCAACCGCGGCATCTGCCCAGCCGTGGTATTGGATCATCTTGCCACCCCGCGCTTGGAATCGCCGCAGGTCCGGGTTGTTCGAATTCAGGATAGGGCCGAGTTTGTCATCGGCGATTTTGGCGTCGCTGTCAAAGTTGAGAGTGCGAAAGTCCCACTTCGGGTTCTCGAATACCATGTTGGCAAAAAACGCATTACCGAAGAAAAATTGGAGGGTCTGTCCTGGCGTGGGGCCCGTGATCCAGGCCAGCCAGTTGCCAGGGCCAACCTCAGTGCTCGGCTCGTAACCGGGATAGATCTGCTCGCCGGTGCGCGGATTCCGAGGCCCGGCATAAATCTTCTTCGCGGCTTCGACCTGAGGCGCGGTGAGACAGTTTGGTCCGTCTGCGTCCTTGCACTGAATCACGGCAGGATCAAAGTGACATTGGCGTGGATCCTCGAGAATTCCCACTTTCGCGCCATCGAGTTCGCTGCAGGCGGCGAGCGCGGCGGCTTGAAGCGCGGGCAGTTTGCTCGGTGGGATATAGCTGGCCGGATTATTGAGCGTCGCCTGCTCGTTCCAGACGAAACCGGCGAATTGGTGTGTCCAAGAGTTGGCGGGGGCGCCAACAACAATGCCCTCAAAGTCATCCGGGAAACGTTGCGCCTCCATCAGCGCCTCCCGGCCGCCGTCCGAGCACCCGTTGAAGTACGAATGCACAGCCTCCTTGCCATAGAAAGATTGAATGATGGTTTTGGACGCCTGGGCCGTCTCGTGGACGGCTCGATAACCAAAATCGATCACCTTCTCGGGATGGCCAATTGCCCAACTCACATCGATCATGCCCTCATGCCCGTCATCGGTCGAGGCGGTGGCGTACCCACGCTTCAACGGGTCGATCATTGCCCGGTACTTGATCACTCCGGCAAAACCGCCGTTGCCGACGTCCTGAAACTTTCCGTTCCAGTTCGTCGTGGGCATCCATAATTCGAATTTGATTTGTGAGTCGGCGGTCGGCTTAAGGACGCCTGCTACTCGACAAGAAGCAGGGACATCAACAGGCGCTATATTTCCCATCAAGTCCGGCGGCGGACTGAACTGCCCTGCGGGTACGGATACTGCCGACGTGATCGTAAGATTCGACCCCACAAGGGTAGTAATCTCCTCGCAGGGCCGCTGCGCAAAGGCCAGCAGCGGAAAGAGCGCCCACGCTGCCAGCAAAACCACACACGGGCCGACGCGTTGGATGGGATTCATCATGGTCCTTTGACCTCCACGTTACTGATCTTTGCCAGGATTAACCGCCTTGGCCGGGGAAAGCCAACACATGACATGCTTCGCCCTTTCCATCGAGAAATCTATGCCACGGCGTAGGGCGGCGCCGTGGAGTCGCGTATGCGCAGTTCCGCCTTGAGCGCGACTACCTTCTCCTCGTCGAATTCGAGGCGTCTGTTAAACGATTCTATTTTGGCCAGAAGCATTTGTACGGCCTGCTTCCCCATTTCTAAGGTGGGCTGCGCCACGGTGGTCAGGCGCGGGTTGAAGTTCGCCGCCCAATCGAAATCGTCGAAGCCCAAGACGCTCACGCGCTCCGGACAAGGAACGCCCAGTTCGTACAAAGCGCGCATGAGCCCGAGGGTCATCTTGTTGTTGCAGGAAAAAATCGCCGTGGGCGGGTCCGGCAGGCGCAGCAACTCCAAACCTTGTTGATGCCCACTCTCCAAATGAAAGTCACCACGCCGCAGGTATTCCTGCCGCAGAAGCAGGCGAGCCTCCTGAAGCGCCTGCCGGAAGCCTTCCAGGCGCTCTACCGCGTTCGGCAGGTCGAGGCGGCCGGTGATGATCGCGAGGCGCTGGTGACCCAGGCCAATCAGGTGGCGGGTGGCGTCATAGGCGGCGGCGAAGTTGTCGGTCAGCACGGCAGAGCCGGTGAAGCCAAGGGAACACCGATCGAAGAGAACCAGTGGAAAGCGCCGGCGAGCAACGCGCTCGGGGGCCCAACAACCCTCGGTGGGAGCGAGCAGTACGCCATCCACCCGGCGGGAGAAAAGCATGCTGAGGTTGCTCCGCTCCAAGGCCGGATCTTCGCTGGAGTCGCACAGGATCAGCGAGTACCCCGCGGCCCGAGCCTCGTTCTCAACGCCTTTGATGACATCGGTGAAAAAGGGATTGGTAACGTCGGGAATGACGATGCCGATGGTTTGGGTTTGACGAACCTTGAGACTGCGTGCCACCTGGTCGGGGTGATAGTCCAAAGCCTCCGTGGCGCTGAGAACGCGCTGGGTCAACTTGGGGCTGACATACCCTTTATTGTTGAGGACCTTCGAGGTTGTTGCCACCGATACCCCTGCCAGTCGTGCCACATCTCGAATGGTGTGCACTGCGGAACCTCCCTCCATGAAATGTTGGCACCTCACCATCGAAGGCGTTCATAAACGAATCATTCAATAGCACAAGGTGGGAAATTATACAACAAGAATGAAACGCGAAGATTCGTTAGAAGAATTCTGAAGAGACTGCATCGCATGGCCGCGCGGTGCTTAAATATCTTGTAAGTAGCTGTAAGTATTAGATGGATTTCAATATTCTAGAGACATCGCCATTCCACCCAACGGACTTTGTTCCTAACGTGTTCTACGTAGTAGAATCGTTTTCTTTTTTTCCTTGACAAATGCATTTCATCGGTGTGTAGTGGGGCGTTGTGCCTTCAGCCCGGCCCAGGGATGCTGTGAAATCCCTTCCTGCTGGGCCTTGAAACTGGTCGGCTGCGTCGGGTAGGTCTTAAAGCCTGGGGGGAGAGGTGGCCAATTCGTGACAGCAGCTTTCAGCGATAGTAACGATCCACCCCAAAATCCCTCAGTCCTGATTAGGCTCGTTTTGCACGTCCGGCGAAGCGTCGGGTCTCATATCCCAGAGGAAGGTGAGTAATCAACTCGAAGGGAACTATCTTATAGAATGAAGGGAGTAAGGTCCTCATGAAGGAACTAAGGAAGAGTGTCGCAAAGCAGTCTGACTGTTTCGGTCATAACCAATGGGCGCCCCGAAACAGTTCGATGGGATCGGCATGGGGCGGCGGTGTGCGTCGCTTAACGATGGCAGGCGTATTGATGATCGCCTCTGCTGTGGCGCTTTGGTCACAAGCTGGAACCACGTCCACGCTCGTGGGTTTGCTCACTGACAGTACGGGGGGAGTGCTGGTTTCCGCCAAGGTGGTTGCCACCAATGTCGCCACGGGCGTTGATTACCCGACGGTTTCCAATGATACTGGCAACTACACGATACCCTCTTTGCCTATCGGCACCTATCGAGTGACGGCGGAGCTTTCTGGATTCGAACGCGTCGTTGTCAACGATGTCGTTTTGGAAGTGGATCAGACGCGTAGGTTAGATATTACGATGAAGGTCGGGGCCGTCACGAGTTCCACTATCGTGAAGGCAGAGGCGCCTTTGCTGGACACCGAGAATGCCACCATGGGACAGGTGGTGGGAGAGAAAGAGGTACAGGACCTGCCTTTGAACGGAAGGAATTACGCTGATCTGACGACCTTGATGCCGGGAGTTGTACCCGGGGATCGGGGGTTCGCTGGAGGGGGTACTGGTATTTCGGGCTTCGATTTGGTCAATTTTTATGCCGGGGGACGCAACACCAATAATTCCTTCTTGGTGGACGGGGTTGAGACACGGACCACGGAGTTTGGAAGCATAGCCCTGGTTCCCAACCTCGATTCCATCAGCGAGTTTAAGGTGGAAACCAACTCTTTTTCTGCCCAATTTGGCTCTGCCGGCAACGCCGTGGTCAATGTGGTCACCGCCAGCGGGACAAACGATTTTCACGGCACGGCTTATGATTATCTCCGAAACGACGACCTCGACGCTCGGAATTTCTTCGACGTCAATAGGCCTACCTTCAAACGCAACCAGTTCGGCGGTACGTTGGGTGGTCCGATCATCCGCCATAAGGTTTTCTTTCACACGGACTATGAGGGGCTGCGGCAACACCAGGCTGCTACCCTTCTTACCACGGTGCCGACTGCCAAGATGCGTCAGGGGGATTTTACAGAGTTCCAGAATCCCGATGGGTCTTTCATACCAGTAATCAACGTCTTTACTGGAACCCCCTTCCCGGGCAACGTCATCCCTGGGGCCTATATCAGTCCGGTCGGCCAGCAGATTGTTAATCTCTATCCGCTCCCCAATCGGCCCGGAACGGGACTGAACTATCTCTACAATCCTGACATTCCCACGACGCTCAACGGGTTCTCCGGGCGCATTGATGATGAGGTCTCTACGAACGATCGTGTGTTCGGTCGCTACCTTTATTCACGGCAGAACTTCGGGGTGCCAGGTCTCCCGCCTTTCGGGGACGTTGCCAAGGGCGATGCTCAAAACCTAGCACTGGGATGGACGCACGTCTTTTCCCCCACCAAGCTCAACAACCTGCGCCTGGCTCCTAGCCGGAATACTTGGCGTGACATCGCGGCGAGTTCGGGCAAGCTACCCTATGAGGGGGGGCTGGGCATTCAGGGGATCAATGTCCCCCCAGGCTTCGACACTTATCCGCAGATCGTGGTAACCGGTGAAGCCGGGGTGGGGGAAAGCAACGGCCAAATCAATCGCGACGAGAACACTTTCGCCCTCACCGACGCGTTCACTTGGGTTCACGGGACCCACAGTACGAGTTTCGGCTTCTTCGGGGTCGACCAACACGAGAATAACATCCGGCGGGATCTTGCTATACGAGGAGTTTTCGCCTTCTTACCCTATTTTGGCGGGCAATATATTGGGGACGCGATCCCGGAAGTTCTGATAGGCCATCCTTTGGTGGGGCTCGTATCCATTGGTCTCAAAGGGAACTCGCGCATGGACGGACGCGCCATGAACACGGCGGAATACGTGCAGGACGACTGGAAGGTGACCCCGCGCTTGACCCTGAATCTTGGCCTTCGCTACGAATACTACCAACCCTGGGTCGATGCCGAGAACGGCATTGCGAAGCTAACGACGGGAGTGCGGGCCAAGGCGGGGGCATTCCCGAATGGCATCCGCGTAATCGCGGGAACACCGGAAGCAACGGCGGCAGGTTTCACCGGCCGGGCCAACCGTGCCCTCTATTTCCCATCCCCCAACGATTGGGCTCCCCGCATCGGCTTCGCGTGGCGGCCTTTTGCCAACAATGATACCGTGGTTCGTGGCGCTTATGGGTTCTTCTACAGTCCTCCCATTTTTGACGGTGCTTTTTTCCCGGCTTTGGAGCCACCTCTCTACGGCTTGCAGGAAGTGGTAGGCTTTCTTAACATTTCCAATCCGATGCCACCCTTTAATGGAGATTTCGATCCTTTAAATGGCTATACACTTGCCAGTAATTACGTTACTGGTTACGTCCAGCAGTGGAATTTTTCTGTGGAGAGGCGAGTTTCGAATTCCACGCAGTTTCAGATCGCCTACGTAGGGAACAAAGGCACGCATCTGGACGGTGGAGGCCGGCTCTTCAATGGTGCGGGTCCGGGAGTTGGTCCAACTCAGCCGCGGCGGCCGCTGCCCGAGTACGGGCTCGATGAAGGCTGGGATTCCAGTGCCTCCACGAACTACAATTCTCTGCAAGCGAAGGTGGAGCGGCACTTCACGCGCGGGCTATCCTTCCTGGGCAGCTATACTTTTTCCAAAGCGATTGACACCGGCGCGGGCATGGGAGATACATTCGCCGGCGGAGACGTGGTCTACTTCCAGAACAGCCAGCATCCCGATGAGCGGGGGCTCTCTCTTTTCGACGTTCGCCAGCGGCTGGTCCTCAGTTGGACCTATTCGCTTCCCTTTGGAAAAGGGCGATCCTTCTTGCAGTCGGGTGGAATTTCCAATGCCCTGGTTGGGGGATGGCAAGTCAATGGGATATTTTCAAAGCAGTCGGGTTTCCCCCTGACGCCCGTTACTGGTGCACCGTACAGTGGTGCGGACGCTGGTGCGATTATAGCCACCGATCGCCCGAATCGAATCAAGGACGGCAACTTACCCACCAGCCAGCGGACATGGACCCACTGGTTTGACACTACGGCCTTTGTAGCGAATAACCCCGGCCAGTACGGCAATTCGGGCAGAGGAGTTATCAGTTCCGATGGAATCCGGAATTGGGACATATCGCTGTTTAAGGAATTCCCGCTCAAAGAACGTGCGCGGCTGCAGTTTCGCACGGAAGTCTTCAATACCTTCAACAACGTGAACTTCGGATTTCCGGACCTCACTCTAATTGACGCTACCTTCGGGGAAATTGGCAGTGCAGGTGCGTCCCGAGAAATTCAGTTCGCGCTGAAGCTCATTTTTTGATGGAGGACTACAGGGGAGAACGCCCGCCGGCTGGCGCAGGGCGCTCGCCCCGGGCGCTTCCCAGCCGCCTAGGTTAAGAAAGGTGACGGTGGGGAGTATCACGGCATCCCCACCGTCTCTTCAGAGAACAGGGGCATTACTGTCGATTATCGCCCTAAGACTGTAGAAGGCAGGCAACCTAATCCGCCTTGGCGCGCAGCCGCTCCTCTCGCTGGCGGAGTTCAGACCGTTGTATTTTTCCCGAGTATGTTGTTGGAATCCTCTCGATAAACTCCATCAATCTGGGGTATTCATAGGCGGCGAGGCGCTGCTTCACATGTGCCTGCATCTCCTTCATCAGCGCTTCGGATGCCGTGTAACCTGGTTTCAGTTGCACGAACGCCTTGACAATGTTCCCTCGAAGTTCGTCCGGAACCCCGATCACCGCGGCAAGCGCAACCGCGGGATGCTTTATCAAGCACTCCTCAATTTCCGCAGGCCCGATTCGGTAACCCGCACTGCTGATGATGTCATCCGAACGCCCTTTAAAAAACAGGTATCCCTCCTCGTCAGAAACAGCAATATCACCCGTAAGTAGCCAGTCTCTCGAGAACTTGGCAAGCGTAGCGTCAGGTTTCTTCCAGTATTCAAGGAACATCGCAGGCGTGTCCCGCCGGACGCCTATTTCGCCCCTCGCCCCCTTGGGAAGAACACTTCCCTCGGAGTCTACTACAGCTACTTCGTGCCCCGGGTAGGGCACACCCATCGAACCCGGTTTGACCGGCATCAGGACATGGCAATTTCCCACAATGTAATTGGCCTCAGTTTGGCCGAACATCTCGTTGATGGTAATGCCGAGGGAATTCGCTGCCCACTCGAGCATCTCGCTGCCGAGCGGCTCGCCGGCACTCATGATGGTGCGAAGATTAATCTTGTAGCTTCTTGTGGGCTCTGGTACCTGGCGCATCATCTTGAGGGCGGTCGGAGGCAGGAAAGTATTGCGGACCTGATACTTTTGAATGAGCCAAAAGGCGCGTTCCGGGTCAAACCCTTTCGAGAATATGAACGCAAGGATCGGATACCCGTAGTGCCAGGTTGGCAAGAGTGAATCGAGCAAACCGCCCGCCCATGCCCAATCCGCCGGCGACCAGAACAAGTCTGCGGGTTGCGGGAAGAACGAATGGGAGAGTTCAAATCCAGGTAAGTGACCCAATAGCGTCCGATGCGCGTGGAGGACGCCTTTGGGCGGTCCGGTTGTCCCGGAGGTGTAAATAATAAAGGCAGGGTCTTCCGCACGAGTGCGAACGGAAGTGAAGTGTGGGGAAGCCTTTTCGAGCTCGCGGTGGAAATCAAATTCGCCGGCTTCAGCCGAGCCGTCCACGAGATAGACGTGTTTGAGGTCTGGTAGACTCTCCTGAATCCCGCCCAGCTTGCTCTTCCCGGATGCATCCGTAATCAGGGAGCGGGCGCCACTGTCCCGGAGACGATACTCCAAGGCGTCGGGGCCGAACAGACTTGAAAGGGGGACTGCGATTGCGCCGAGCTTGTAAGTGGCGACATGGGCAATTCCGGTTTCCGGCCCTTGAGGCAAAAGGATGGCAATCCGGTCGCCCTGTTTGCAGCCTCGATGTGCAAGTGCATTGGCGAACCGGTTTGAGAGGGTTCGGATTTCGCCAAACGAGTACTGCCGAGTGCGCCCCCGCTTGTCTTCGAAGAGCATTGCCACGGCATGGGCGTTCCCATCCGCGGGTAGGTCGCACACGTCGGTCCCGATGTTATAGAACTCCGGGATTTGCCACTCGAATTGCCGGTGAATCTCGCCGTAGTTCGTGCTCGCGGCCGGAATCGCTCTGGTCATCGCATCTTCTGATCCCCTTGCTTGATTCGCGAGGGTACCTTATCGGTCCAGCGTCCCTCTATTATAAGCGCATTACCGGCTCACACGGTCGAATTGGCAAATCCGGTACAAGCAGCCTAAAACGTAAGTCGCATTGCGAACTGCACGAGCCGAGGTTGGTTTTGCTGCAAGGTGACCGCGCCGAAGCCCGGAGCGCCCGCCTGGACGCCCGGTTCCCCAAACATGACGCGGTTGAACAGGTTGAAGAACTCCGCGTCGAACTGGAGCTTGACCCGCTCCGTGATCGCCGTGGGTTTGGTGAGAGCAAAGTCAAAGTTGTTGATCCCGGCGGAGCGCAAATTGGGATCAGTGCGGCTTTCGTCGCCAAAACCGAACAGCGGCGCCGGCGTAAAGCAAGCGGTATTAAACCATTCGTTGAGTCTCGAGGTGGCCGAGCCGGGCATTGATTTATGGCTCCCGGGAACGACATTGGGCCGCGGAGTGCCGGCCCCGAAATCGGCGCTGAGAAACGTGGCATTGGAAGTCAATGCCAAGGGAAAGCCGGCTTGCAACGTGGTAATGCCAGTGATCGTCCAGCCGGAAACGAGTTTGCCGGGTACGCCCGTTACATCAGGTAACCGCCTCTTGCCTTTGCCGAACGGGAGCTCAACCACCTAGCTTAGCACCAGGTGCTGCGGAACGTCAAAGCTCCCCGAAGTAGACCGCCTCTGGTTTCAACTCGTCGAGAATGCGCCGTATCTTCTTTCCTGCCGTGCCGTCCTTCACCGCAGTGTTAAATGGCTCCAGCGGAAGTTTGACATGGAGAAGTATTCTCATGTGTCACCTCTTTCAATAGAGATTAAGTTGGTTTGTCTAACTCTGGGAACGTGCTGACCCGAACAAAACCCCGCCCCGCTGGGCAAAGGACGAAGCCGCCACGAACAGACAAGCCCGCACGCGTCCAATTCAGTGGCTTGTGCGCCCTGCGGCGTTTTGCTTCCGAAATGCGACACGGATCGCCCTGCAACCCTCAACTACTGATTAAGCTACCGGCTGAGCTGGAAGTCAAGTTCGAGTGTTCAGCCTGCGGCGATTCCACCAACACGGAGAGGCGTTGTGCCCCGCTGCAACCATGATAAGATACTGGTAACTGGAGAAGCGAAGGGCAGGTTCGCATGGCTATCGACAAGACTTTGCAGGAAAGACGAGAGGAGATCCTTCAGATTGCCGCTCGCTACGGAGCGCGAGACGTACGCGTCTTTGGCTCTCGTGCCCGCGGTGAAGCCCGTCCCGGAACGACCTGGACCTTCTGATAAGGCTCGAACCGGGTCGGACCCTGCTGGATATGGTGGCCATTAAGCAGGACATCGAAGACATACTGGGTTGTAAGGTGGACGTTGTTACGGAAAACGCGATCAGCCGCTATATCCGCGAGCAAGTGCTGAGTGAAGCTGTCGCCCTATGAAAAGCGATGCCGTATGCACGAGTACTTCGACGTTGACCTCGTGGCGCTCTGGGATCTCACCCAAACCAGCCTGCCTGGATTCAAGAAACAGGTCGCTTCAATCCTGAAGCAGCTCGCCTGAGGTAGACCGGAGATTCTCCCCGCGTGGGAGGGCGCCCACGAGGGGTGCCCCTACGAACGCCGACGCCGCGCTTTAATCGGTTGTTGGGACGGGCATTTCGCCTTTCATTCCCGTGCAACATGCGGTAGGCTGAATGCTTCTAGAAATATGTAATGACATTTCAGGAATTAAAAGGTGACTTATGCTGAAGCAACGGACGTTGCGCCAGCTCGTCTGCGCCGTAGCAATCACGCTCCTGATGGGCGCGCAATCTTTCCCCCAAACCACCGTGACTTCCACGGAACTGGATCAGAAAGACCTGGCGGTGACCGTTTACAACTCCAATGTCGCGCTGGTGCGGGATGTGCGCAGGCTGCGGCTTCCCGCTGGGACACTGGACTTGCGTTATATGGATATTGCGGCTCAGGTGAATCCGGCCACGGTCCATATCGTCTCGCTCACTGCGCCCAAGGAGCTGAGCATCCTGGAGCAGAATTACGAGTACGACCTGCTGAGCCCGCAGAAGCTTCTCCAAAAATATGTGGGCAAAGAACTGACCCTGGTGCGGTTGGTCACTGAGAACAATTCCACCAAGGAAGTTAGCATTAAAGCCACCTTGCTTGCCCTTAACGAAGGGCCGGTGTGGAAAGTCGGAAACGAAATTATCACCGGCATGGGCGCGGACCGCTACGTTTTCCCTGACCTGCCCGAAAACCTGTACAGCAAGCCGACGCTGGTGTGGCTGCTGGACAACAGCAGGGCTGGCGAGCAGACGGTGGAAGCATCCTACCTGACCAACCAAGTCAACTGGAACGCCGACTACGTTCTCACGATTCGGTCGGACCAGAAGGCGGCGGACTTGAACGGTTGGGTGACGGTCATCAACAATAGCGGAACGGGATTCCGGAATGCGCAGCTCCAGCTTGTGGCGGGCGAGGTACACAGGGTTTCCGAGGCGCCGCCTGTGGCGCCCCGGCCCATGGCGATGCGGGCCGCTCAAGCTGTGGCGACCCAATTTGTCCAGGAACCGATCTCCGAGTACCACCTCTATACCCTCGAGCGCCGCACCAACCTCCAGGACAAAGAGACCAAGCAGGTCAGTCTGCTTGACGCCACGGGGCTCAGCATCAACAAGATTTTCGAGGTGGACGGGCAACAATACTACTACCGCAACGCCCAGCGCCCCGGGGAGCCCATTAAGGAACCCGTCCAGGTCCATATTAAGTTCAAAAACTCACAGGAAAACTCTCTCGGCGTCCCGCTGCCGGCGGGAACGGCGCGCGTATATCAAGGCGGCTCGAAGGGGCGGGTGCAGTTCATCGGGGAAGACCGCATTGGCCATACTCCCAAGGATGAAACACTCGATCTTCACATCGGCAACGCTTTCGATGTGGTCGCGGAAAGAAAGCAGACGGATTATAAAGCTTATGGCCGGGCGTTCGAGTTCGCCTTCGAGATTTCCCTTCGCAATCACAAGCCGGAGCCCATTACCGTGATTGTGAATGAACCTATTGGCGGCGATTGGACGATGCTGGACTCAAACTGCAAGTACGAAAAGACGGCTGCTTTCGCCGCGCAATTCACTGTGCCGGTGGCGGCCAATGCGGAATCCGTGCTGAAGTATCGCGTGCGGGTGCAGTGGTAGCTAGTCAGGAACCGTTGGCTGTTGTGGTCGAATTACGCAACCCGTCGGCAGCAGAGGGGACTGCCCTTGAACTTTCCCTCTGTCGGGTGGGCGATGAAGCACCACGGAAAGACTTGCATGGGCTTATGGAGAGGCGGGAGGACTTGTTCAATGCGCACAACTGGAGCCTGTGGGCAGCCACTCCATGAGTTGGCGCCTTGATGGGATCGGCCGGTCGCGTGGATTCACTGTTTTCCTCTGCGTGCGCGGCGGGATGAGTTATCAATCGCGAGAGCCAGGACACGACCCGGACATAGAGAATGGCGGCCTGTTGTTGCTCCACTGTATCGCTCGGGTGGGCGCGCGAGGCGGATGCGGGACTGCCAATCCACTCCCCGAAAGTGCTGGCGAGCGCGAAGAAGGTGGCCAAAATCAGGATCAACAGCGGCAATGGCAGGTCGGCTTTCTTCATAAAACGATACCTCCCTCCAAAGGCAACTTTTCCCTTCTGGATAGCTCACTTCCAAATCCAGTGGTTAAGGGTTTAGACGCTTCACCCAAGTTTTGGTCACCAATACCGGAAAGCCCCAAGCGTCTTAAATTAATTGGATGTTCGGTCCACTGGGCGGGTTGCGTGGAAGGCATGAGTGAATCCACCTTATGAGCATCAAAGACTACGTCGATGCCGTTGCGCCTCCCTCGAAGTGGTTGAACGATATCCAAACCGCCTCGAAGCGCCGGGGCACTCACCAGCTGACCATGCGGCAAATTGACGCCGAGATTGCTGCGGCCAGGCGCGAGCAGCAAAAGAAGCAGAAAGTCAAGCAACCGATCCGACGATTGTCAACCCATCCGCTGATACTTGCTTCGGTCCATGGCTTTTGTAGCGGCGGCTTTACGCCGCCAAGTCGCAGCTTCGCGGGGGCCGCGCGGGTGGGACGCTGATTCGAAGACAGGTCGCTAAAACAGCCTGAAAGACACCTCCACGATGACCGTTACGGGCACGGGTTTACCTTTTTTCATGGCGGGTTTGAATTTCCAGGTGCACAGGGTCTGCATCGCGCTCTCTTCCAGTCCCTCGCCCACACTTCTTGACAGACTGACGGCGGTGAGCTTAACGCCGACCACGTTGCCGCTGGCGTCCACCGCCACCGTCAGCACAACGGTTCCCTGCACCTTGTCCCTTCTCGCCTGGGGGGTGTAAGGAGGCTCGGGCTTATAGATGGGCACCGGCGCCGTGACGTCGCCTCCCACCTTGTAGTACGCTAACCGGGGTCCTGCATATCCGGAATGCGTCTGGCCGGTATCTTGGTCGGATTCTACAGAGTAGAACATGAAAGCGGACGGGACGTCACTGCCGGGCGGGCCGGCGGACACACCTCCGACCATGACCTCTGTCGGAAGCCCCGCCGGAGCGCTGAGCCAGAAAGTCTCAACGGCCCACCAACCCGTCGCCACAAGGACGGCCAAGGCAATCACCAAAGATGCTATGAGTCTCGGCTTTGACATACGGACCTCCTTCACCAGCAAGGCAACACGCCGCGCTAGCTGGTTCTCGACCAGGAACAAGGGCGCGGGCACCGGCATCGCTCGCGCCGCGGCGGCGATTTCGAGCAAAGCGTGGAGATAGGGCTGGCGCGCTCCGGTCACCGCCACAACCTCTCTGTCCACCACCTGCTCGCGGGCGAGGCGGATGCTGCGCATTGCCCACCAGACGGCGGGATGAAACCAAAAGAACGCCAGGACAAGTTCCTCGAACAGATTCACCAGCCAGTCGCGCCGCGCCACGTGCAGCAGTTCGTGACAGGCAATCGCTCGCTGTTGACTCTCATCCATGCGCTCGAAGCGCCTGGGAAAGATGATCGCGGGGCGGAGCCACCCGAAGGTCACCGGCGACTCCACGCGGTCAGAGAAATAGAACGCGGGCGCGACGCCGACCAGCGCCTGCGCCTCGCGGAGCGCGCCTGGCAAGGGAGCGATACGGAGAGCGGCGCGCCGATAATGGCCGAGACGCCAGAGCCCCAGCGCCAGGCGCAGCAGCCCCAGACCCACGCCCACCACAAGCACCAGCAAAACCCAGGCATGGAGTGGAAACAGCGATGCCAGCGAATCGACACCGCCGGCCTCTGTGCTGACGATCCTCGCGGCGCCCCCCGCCGGACCCAGGTCCATGGGCTGCCAGCGCTCAAGCAGCGGCAAGAGCAGGCAGGCCGCCAGCAATGCCTGCCAGTAGGCAAGCGTGACCCGCGGCTGCTTCAGGTGCAGCACCGCTGCAGCCAACCCGCCCACCCCGACCACCAGCGCCACCTGGACGCTGTACGCCAGGAGATTCCCCAGCCACCACGAGGCGCTCATTCGGCCTCCTCGATCGTGCGCGCGATCTTTTCCAACTCTTTTTTCGACAATCGCCGGTCCTTAATGAGGTGGACCAGCAGCGGCTCGGCAGAACCGTTGAACACCCGGTCCACAAACTCGCGTACCATGGCTTTGATCACTTCGCTGCGCGGGCGTGTGGCCTGGTAGACGTAGGCCCGGTCTTTCGCCTGCTTTTTCAGATATTTCTTCTCTTCCAGGATGTTCATCATGGTCATGACGGTGGTGTAAGCGATCTTGCGACGCTCCCGCAGGGCCTCGTAAACGTCCCGCACGGTAGCGCTCTCGAGGCGCCACACGATCTTCATGATTTCGAGCTCCTGCCCGGTCAAGGTTCGGCTCCGTGGTCTCATACTAGTAAATTAGTACTAATAATTTGAGCTTGTCAAGAGAAAAAATTCGGCAGCGGGGCAGCAGAAGTTCACTTTCTTCAGCAGTCTGTCAGAGCACGAGCATGCAGTCGCCGTAGCTGTAAAAGCGGTAGCGCTCTCGAACCGCATGCTGGTAGGCGCGAAGTGTGAGGTCGCGGCCTGCCAAGGCGCACAGCAGCATGAGCAGGGT
>Ga0074046_10001976_pt1 | contig 18044 bp, 16 predicted proteins | sample BogForMeECP23OM3_FD_94441 | JGI IMG/M metagenome (GOLD analysis project Ga0074046, IMG submission 94441) | Bog forest soil microbial communities from Calvert Island, British Columbia, Canada - Bog Forest MetaG ECP23OM3 | ecosystem: Environmental > Terrestrial > Soil > Wetlands ... | reverse complement strand
TGCGGAGTTTCACTCACGCTCGAAAAACCGTCGCGTTTAAATTCGATATGGGCGTTCTTTCGAAATTTCGAGGCATTTAGGGTCATCCGAGTTACCGAGTTTTCGACTTTTTCAGCAGCCTCTGAAGCCGGCTCTATCAATTAAAAGACCGCGTTAACGCCGCGCTGAAGCGCAGCACTGCCCTTTACAGAAGCGACTACAGTATTTCCTAAACTGCTTCTAATATCCATGCTACTTAAAACTCCAGTTCGGCTGTGTGTTTTCGCCCGCGTTGGTTAACTGGCGGGCCTGGCTGCCGTCGGCCAGCATACTCCAAATCTGAGTGCGGCCACTGCGACTCGATTGAAACACGATGTGCCGGCCGTCGGGCGACCACGACGGAAAATCATTGCGGCCACCATCATGAGTGAGCTGTACCCACTGCTTGCTGGCGACGTCCATTACATAGATGTCGCTGGCTCCGGGAGCGCCCGGACCGTAATTTCGCACCCACGCAAACGCCAGGAACTGCCCATTCGGCGACCAAGAGGGCGAGACGGCGTAACCCTGATCGGTCATACGCACGAGATTGGTTCCATCGGAAGCCATCGTGTAAATCTGCGGGAGACCGGTGCGCCCGCTGACAAAGGCAATCTGGGCGTTGGTCTTCGGGTTCCACGTAGGCGAGACATCAGGACCCTTGCTGTTGGTGAGGCGTCGCAGGTCGCCGCCAGCTACATCAACAGAATAAATCTCGGCATCACCTGAGCGCGACGAGGAAAACGCGAGCGACTTACCGTCGGACGACCAGGCGGGCGAAAGGTTCGCGCCCTGATAGCGGGGAAAGGAAACCTGCCGGTTGAGCTCGAGCGAGTACATCAGGATTTGCCACTCGGAATCCGATACGGCGGAAAAAGCGACGCGCGAGCCGTCAGGTGAGACATGCGGCGACAACGCCATAGTGGTGACGTGGGTGAGCTGCTTCTGGTTGGAGCCGTCGTAATCCATCTGCCAGATTTCTTTGGTGCGGCTGCGATTACTGACGAAGTAAATCTTGGATTCCGCAATGCCTTGGATGCCTCCGCCGAGACGGAAGATGATTTCGTCGGCGAAGCGGTGGGCGATGAGGCGGGCGTTGTCTTCGGTGGCCTGCTCGCGGTACTGCTTGCCGAGTACCTGGGGCGATTGCGGATTCTTTACGTCATACAGCCAGCCTTGCACTGCCAACGACCCGCCCTGCGCGGTGGCGTTGCCGAATGTCAGCATACTGGCGTTCGGGGGTGGGTCGCCCCATTGCGCAAGATTAACTTCTTGCGGCGCGCCAGGGTTCGACAGCGGATAAAAGCTCGGCGAGACCATATCAAAGATGCCGGCCGCCTGCAGGTCGTTCCACAGGGTGACACTGAAGGCGGTGGTCAGCTTCTTCGTGTCAGGATCGTTGGTCGCAGCCTTGAAGTCAGGAACGGCAAGGCGGATTTTTTCGACACCGAGTCCGGTGCCGGTGCGAATCCAATCCTGCGGAGGAGGAGCGCCGTAACCTGCGCTCACGAGCAATACTGCAAAAATGATGACAGCAAATCGTTTCATTCCTAAATCCAGAATAACCCAGTCTGCGATGGTACCCTCGCGGACTAAAGTCCGCTTGGGGATTTAATGTGCGAATGAAGGGCACGGCTGAAGCCGTGCCCTTTCAAAACAATGCCGATTGACAGTGCATCACGATTTCTATCTCCGATAGTCGAACCAGAATTCCACGGCGACGTAGTTGCCGTTGTATCCAGCGGGCAACGGGCCGAAGGTATCGATGCGTTGCAGTGCGCGCACCGCGGACTGATCAAGCGAAGGAATTCCGCTCGACTGCTCGACGCGAACATTCGTCGGCTGCCCCGAGCGATTGATCTCGAAGTAAATGTAAACGCGACGCGCGTCGGTGATGCGCGGGTCGACCTCGTACTTCAGCCAGTTGTCCGACACCTTGCGACGCACGACATCGACGTAGTAGGCAAATCGGCTGCCGAAATCACCTTGGCCGCCCTGAAAACCGAATCCGCCCTTGGTCGCGCCGGACGTGAATGAGCCGTACGGGCCGCTGACGGGGCCGCCTTGCCCGTAGGGGACTACGTTGTCCGGCTCCGCCTTGGCAAGCTGCCTCGGCGGCGCTTTCTTAGGAGGGGCAGACTCATGAGGCCCCTGTAGTTTGGCGTCGCGCGCAGGAATCGCGATGGCTTTTGGCTCCTCTTTGGGGGATTCCTTGGGCGGTGATTGGGACAAGCCCTTCGACTCATTGGCGAGTACGTTCTGCGCTTCGGGCTGCACATTGGGCAACGGGATGCTGCTGACCAGCGTTGCGCTCATCGCGCCTCCACCGCCCTGGGTGCCGCCCCAGTTTTCCCCGCGTCCGCTGGGGATGATCTTGAAGATTGCGAGGGCAAACAACGCCAGGTGTAGCGCCACAGAACCGACCAGCGAGAGGCCGGAGGTGGGTTCGTGCGGAAAAATGTCAGCGTCGGCTGCCATTCTTCTCCAGCGGCTGAGTGACGATGCTCACGTTGGTGATTCCGGCTTGCTTGACGGCGTCCATCACGGTCGCGAAAGCGCCGAAGGGGACGTCCTCGTCGGCGCGAACGAAGACAGACTGGCCCTCGGGATCGCGGATTTTTTCACGCAGGCGCGCGCCGATCTGATTGATGTTGATGGGATCGTTGCCCAGAAATACCTTTTGCTGGCGGTCGATGGTGATCACCAGACGCTCTTCGGTGATCTCTTTCACCGTCTTGGTGTGGGGCACGGCCACTTCGATGCCGGACTGCAACACGGGCGCAGTCACCATGAAGATGATGAGCAGTACCAGTACGACGTCCACCAACGGTGTGACGTTGATGTCGGAGAGGGAGGACTGGGTGCGACCCTGGGCGTTGGTGAATGCCATTATCGCCGCTCCACACTCTCGTGCGCGTGGCGCGCGGCGCCGCTCTGGGCGCGCTCCACTTCGTTGATGAGTTCGAGGCCGAAGTCATCCATGCGAGCGCCGAACTCGCGGATGTGCTGGATGAACATGTTGTATGCGATGACCGCGGGGATCGCAGCGAAGAGTCCGGCGGCCGTGGTGATGAGAGCTTCGGAGATGCCCGGAGCAACGGCGCGCAGGGTTGCGGCCCCGGCGGTGCCGAGTCCGTGGAAGGCGTCGATGATGCCCCAGACGGTCCCGAACAATCCGATGAACGGGGTGACTGCGCCGGTGGTGGCCAGCCAGGGCAGGCGGCTTTCGAGATGAGTCAACTCTTCCGACGAGGCAATCTGCACGGCGCGTTGCAGCGCGCCGACGCGGATGGGTTGCGGGGCCTGCTTGCGGAGCTCGTTATACGCACCTTCGAAGACTGCAATGAGCGGGCTGGGCCTGAACTGCTCGGCCACGGCGGCCACGTCCTGCAAGCGGTCGGATTTTCGGAACATCCGCATGAAGCGGTTGCTTTGAGCGCGGGCGCGGCGGAAGAGTCCCCACTTGCTGAAGATGATGGCCCAGGAGATCACGCTGAATGCCAGCAGGATGACCAGGACTGTCTTGGCAACGAGACCGCTGGACTCGATGAGACCTGAGATTTCACCGCCGATGGCAGAGGCAAGTAAGGCACAAATTACATTCATTGATGGGTGTCAGCCTCGTGTTCACTTCCTAACATTATAGGTGTTGGACGCGGCGGGATCAGGATTGGTGACCGGGGTTTCCTTGGGAGTTAACGATTCGAAGCTGCCAGCTACCGGCCGTCAGCTTCCAGCTTTTCGAGTACTTGCATGCAATCGCCACGGTAGGTAGTTTTCCTGCTACACTCGGGTTACTTCCGGGAGTCGAGAACGCACTGTGCTGCTGGAACTGCGGGTTGAAAACTACGCGGTCATTGACAACGTCGCCGTGGAGTTCGCCCCCGGTCTCAATCTCCTGACCGGCGAAACCGGCGCCGGAAAATCCATACTCATAGATGCGCTGGCGCTGCTGCTGGGCGACAAAGCCTCGGCGGATGCGGTGCGACACGGCACCGAGAAGGCGACGGTGTCGGCGGTGTTCGAGGTCGACTCGAAATCGCTCGATGCAGTGCTGGAAGAAAACGGCATTGACGCTGATGACGAGCAGATCATCTTGCGGAGAGAGATAGCTGCCGGCGGCAAGGGGCGCGTGTTCGTCAACAATCAGCCGGCGACGGTCGCGGTGCTGCGTCAACTGGCTCCGCACCTGGCCGTCATTCATGCACAAAACGAATCGGTGCTGGCGTTCGACGGGGCCTCGCGCCTGGCGCTGCTCGACAGTTTCGCGGGATCCGACCTCGTTCCGGTGGCTGCGGCGTTCGAAGCGTGGAACGGGATTCGCAATCGCATCGCCGACTTGGAGCGCGACGAGCAGGATCGGGTGCGCCTGCTGGACCTTTGGAGTTTTCAGCGGAAAGAGATTGCCGGGGCGAACCTGCACACGGGTGAAGATGTGAAGCTTGAAGTAGAAAAGCGGGTGCTGGCGAATTCGGAACGCATCCTCGCTTCAGCAATGGGGGCCTACGACGCGCTGTATGAAGGCAACGTCTCGGCATCGGCGCTGATTCGCTCGGCAAGCAGGCAGCTGGAGGAACTCGCACGATTCGATGAGAAGTTCCGCGAGCCATTGGCACAACTGGATTCGGCACGAATCACGGTGGAGGACATCGGGCAGACGTTGCGCAACTACGCGGAGGATATTGAGGCTTCACCAGAACGGCTGGCTGAGCTCGAAGACCGGCTGGCAGCGATCGATCGCCTGAAGCGCAAGTACGGGCCGACGCTCGAAGAGGTGATCGCGCAGGGCGAGGAGCTTGAACGCAAGCTTAATGAGATGGAGAACAAGGACGAGGTCTTGCGCAAGATGCGCGCGGAGTTGGCCAAAGCGGCCGAGCGCTATCTGGATGCGGCCCGTAGCCTCTCGCGCCTCCGCTATGAAGCAGCCCGCAAACTGGAGAAGCAGGTCGAGAGCGAAGTCAACGAGTTGGCGATGAAAGCTCGCTTCAAGGTCGATGTCAGCGGAGCAGACGAAGAAGGGAACTGGACTCCGAAGGGATTCGACGCCGTGCAATACCTGATCTCGGCGAATCCGGGCGAGCCGCTGGGGCCAGTGGAAGAGATCGCGTCGGGTGGCGAGTTATCACGGGTGATGCTGGTGCTGAAGACGACGATCGAAGCGGGAATGGCGGGCCGCGCACGTCATAACGGAACGAAGGGCGGCGCTGCTCAACGGACGCTGGTGTTTGACGAAGTGGATGCGGGCATCGGCGGCCGGGCGGCTGAGGCTGTAGGAAAGAAGCTCAAGCAACTTGCCGCGACCAAGCAGGTCCTGTGCGTCACGCACCTCCCGCAGATCGCGTCGTTCGCCGACCAGCATTACCTTATCGAGAAGAAGGAGTCAGGCGGCAGGAGCAAGACATCGGTGCGTCAACTCGACGCGGATGAGCGCACGCGAGAATTGGCGCGAATGATCAGCGGCGCCAAGCTGACCGACACGTCAATCAAACACGCGGAACAGATGCTGAAGGCGAACCGGTGAAGATGAGTGGCCAGTGGCCAGACTCGCTTCGCCGAAGCCTGCACGCTTCGATGTCCCCCTTTCACTTGATCGCTCCTTCTTTGCCGGCCAGTCGTCGTAGCAAGCCTATCTGGCCGTTGTGGTAGCCCTCGTGATAGTTCATAGTGGCGAATGCCTGACCCACGGTGCCGGTGAGCGGAGGCCGTTTGAATTTCTCCGGCACCGGACTGGCTAGAGCTTCATCGCTCAACGCTTGCAATGCGGGAACAAGCTTCTTCTGCGACTCCTCGAGGGCGGACTTTAGCCGCGCGAGGTCTACGCCCTGATCACCCGACGTCATAGCTGCCGAACCGCGCTGGAAAACCGCAGCCTCAGCTTCGCTGAACACGGGAGTCCCGGCGCCGGTAAGGAGAAGCATCATGCCACGTGCGGAAACAATGTGGCCGAGCACCCAATTGATGCAGTTACCCGAGGGTCCCGGGATGAAGACACTGTCTTCGTGGGTCAGGTCGTTCAAATTGCGATTGATGGCGAAGTAACTGAATTCGTACATACTTGCGAGATCATTTCCGGTCACGATGAGGCTCCTTACGAGGGATTGTACAAGGCCGGTGGGTTCGCACCGCAGGAAAGGATTCCATTAGCTGCTGGAAATGCGCCGCAGACTGCTAAATCTTGCCGTTTCTTGACGTTATATTGGAGATTCTCGCACTGCTACAATAGAGTAAATGTGGGGAAAGGTGGGTTATTATCCCCGTAACCGGACTAAGGATTTCATGAATCAAACCGACGCCAAGACCCTACTTTTACTCAAGCCGCGGGGCTTTTGTGCCGGAGTGGTACGCGCTATCGACATCGTACGGATTGCCCTGGAAACGTTCGGGGCCCCGATTTACGTCCGTAAGGAGATCGTCCATAACCGCTACGTGGTGGACGAGTTGACCGCCAAGGGCGCGATATTTGTGGACAGCGTGGAAGAAGTCCCGGCCGGCGAGCGCGTGATTTACAGCGCACACGGCGTGGCCCCCGAAGTGCGTGAAGCCAGCAAGTTGCGCGAACTGCGGGTCATCGATGCGACCTGTCCGCTGGTGACAAAGGTACACGTCGAGGCGGTGAAGTTTGCCCGCGAAGGGTACTCGCTTATTCTGATCGGGCACCACGATCATGATGAGGTCATTGGCACGCTGGGTGAAGCCCCGTCGGTGACCCAGGTGGTGGATTCTCCGGAAGACATCGATAACCTGAACGTGCCCGATCCCAACCGGGTCGCCTATCTTACGCAGACGACCCTGAGCCTGGACGAAACCAAGCACGTGATCGCGGCGCTGCGCAAAAAGTTCCCCAAAATTCAGGGCCCGCATGCGCAGGACATCTGTTACGCGACAGAGAATCGGCAGACGGCAGTAAAGGAAGTCGCCAACGAATGTGATCTGCTGCTGGTAGTGGGTTCGGACAACAGTTCGAACTCCAACCGTCTGGTTGAAGTGGCACGTAACATGGCCACTAACTCGCACCTGGTCGAAAATTACCGTGCCATCCGGCCGGAATGGTTGGAAGGTGTGAAGACGGTCGCACTCACGGCAGGAGCGTCGGCGCCGGAGATTCTTGTGCAGGAGGCGGTGACATTTTTGCACGAGCAGGGCTTCACCGATCTGCAAGAAATCGAAGTCATGCCCGAGAACGTACGTTTCGGCTTGCCGCCGGAAATTGTGGAAGCAATCGGGGCCGCGCCAGCCCTAGCGGAGTAAAGAGCGCGCCAGCCCTAGCGGAGTAAAGAGCGCGCCAGCCCTAGCGGAGTAAAGAGCGCGCCAGCCCTAGCGGAGTAAAGAGAAAGAAAAGAATGGCAGAAGCGTTATCCCCCCATCCCGGCGAAATGCGGTTCGGGAAGTTGGACGACATTAAGGCCCGAGTCGCCGCCGTGATCGACGCATCTCGCAAGTACCTGTTCTCTCTCCAGCACCCGGAGGAAGGGTATTGGTCGGGAGAACTCGGCGCCGATACGACGCTGGAATCCGACTACATCCTTCTCCACAGGCTGTTGGGTACAGAAGATCCAGAGCGCACGCAGAAGTGCACCAACGAAATTCGGTCGCACCAAAACGAGGACGGCGGCTGGCCTATCTATAATGGCGGGCCGTCGAACATCAGCGCCTCAGTGAAGGCATATTTCGCGCTGAAGATGGCGGGTTATAGTCCCGAGCATCCTGCGCTCAGCAAAGCAAGTGAGCGCATTCTGGCGATGGGCGGTGTGACCGAGGTCAACACTTTTACCAAGATCTACCTGTGCTTCCTAGGTCAATACGACTATGACGCTGTACCGGCAATTCCGCCAGAGATTGTTCTATTTCCCAACTGGTTCTGGTTCAACATCTACGAAATCTCGTCATGGTCGCGGGCTATCCTCGTACCGCTCTCGATTGCGTATGCCAAGAAGCCATTCAAGAAGATTCCGGACGAGCAGGGGATCGACGAGCTCTTCGTAGGTGGCCGAAGCAAGGCCAACCTACGCCTTAAATGGGCGAAGAAGCTGATTAGCTGGCGCAATTTCTTCCTGGTCCTGGACCGCATGGTGCACTTCCTGGAAAAGGTGCACATACGCCCGCTACGATCGCTCGCAATCAAGAAGGCAGAGCAGTGGATGCTGGAGCGCCTGGAAATGAGCGACGGTCTGGGCGCCATTTATCCCGGCATCATGAATTCGATCATCGCGCTGCGTTGCCTCGGGTATTCGCTGGACGATCCCCAGGTGATTCGTGCGATAGACGAGTTCGAAAAGCTGGGAATCGAGGGAGAGACGACCTTCCGGATGCAGCCCTGCATGTCGCCGGTGTGGGACACGGCGTACGCGATTTTTGCGCTGGCGGAGAGCGGGGTTTCGTCAACTGACTCTCGGCTGGTGCAGCCCTCGGAGTGGATGCTGAGCAAGCAGGTCACACGCAAAGGCGATTGGTGCGTGAAGAACCGCAAGGCCGCACCCGCGGGACGGTATTTCGAGTTCAACAACGAGTTTTATCCGGACGTGGACGACTCCGCCATGGTGCTGCTGGCGCTGAGCAAGGTAAAGACTTCCAACGAGAGCTATCACGACAAGTCGGTGCAGCGCGCGCTGGACTGGATCCTTTCGATGCAGTGCAAGAATGGCGGATGGGCGTCGTTCGACAAGGACAACGACCGCATGGTCTTCCAGTACGTTCCGTTTGCCGACCACAACGCCATGCTCGATCCGCCGACGGTGGACATCACGGGGCGCGTACTGGAGTGCCTGGCGACGTATGGCTACTCGATGAAAGACGCGCCGGTGCGCCGCGCGGTGGAATTCATCAAGCGCGAGCAGGAACCGGATGGATCGTGGTTCGGCCGCTGGGGCGTGAACTACATTTACGGCACAATGCTGGTCCTGCGAGGGCTGGAAGCGATAGGCATGGACTACCATGAGCCGTGCATCCAGCAGGCCGCGGAATGGTTGCGTATGATGCAGAATCCCGACGGCGGCTGGGGCGAGACTTGCGGTTCCTACGACGACCCCAATACTAAAGGCGTGGGACCGAGCACCGCTTCGCAGACAGCATGGGCGGTCATGGGGCTGCTGGCGGCCAATGACACGCGCAGCGACTCGTTGCAGAGCGGCATCGCCTATTTGCTGAAGACGCAGCGGCGTGACGGATCGTGGGACGAAGCGTGGTACACGGGGACCGGATTTCCGCGGGTGTTCTACCTGATGTACTACATGTACCGGCAATACTTCCCGCTGATCGCCCTCACCGCGTACGCCAAGGCTTCGGCGACATCGCAGGAAGAGCAGTTGCGACTCGCTCGAGTCGAGCGGCATAAAAACTGACGTCTAAGCTGCACGAAAGACGCAGCCTTTTCCCGTATCCGGGATTTCCCGCTATAAGTCAGCGGAATGCAATACCGTTGCACACGTACCCTTGCGCGGATTGGAGCCGCGCGATGTGTTTCATTGGGACTTGAATGAAGTGCTTCGTGACAGGATCGACGGGCTTTCTCGGAAGCCACGTAGCGCGGAAGTTGCTGGCTGAGGGCGCGGAATTACGCCTGCTGGTGAGGGCCAACAGCCGGACTGACAATATTGCGGAACTTCCGGCGGAACGCGTTGTTGGCGATCTCCGTGATGTGGAGTCGCTGCGGCGCGGGATGTCGGGATGCGAAGTCGTATTTCATGTCGCAGCTGACTATCGCTTATGGGCGATTGACGGACAGCAACTGTACCAGTCGAATGTTGAGGGCACTCGGAACATACTGCAGGCCACGAGAGATTCTCATGTGCGGCGGGTTGTCTATACCAGTAGCGTTGCCACCATGGGGTTTGGCAACAATGGGCGCGTGACCGATGAGAGCACGCCGGTGGCGCTGGAAGACATGATCGGCGATTACAAGCGCAGCAAGTTCATGGCTGAGCGTTTGGTGATCGAGGCGGCGCGAAGCGGTCAGGATGTGGTGATGGTGAATCCGACGACGCCCATCGGGGAGCGCGACATTAAGCCCACGCCGACTGGCCAGATTGTCGTGGACTTCCTGAAACGTAAGTTTCCCGCATATGTGGACACGGGGCTAAACCTGGTGGACGTGGAAGATTGCGCCAACGGGCATTTGCTGGCGGCGGAAAAGGCCACTCCCGGTGAGCGCTACATTCTGGGAGGCGAGAATCTCACGCTGAAGCAGATTCTAGACAAGCTGGCGTCGATCACCGGACTGCCTTCTCCGAGCATTCGGCTTCCGTATGTGGTTGCATACGCGACTGGAGTGGTGGATACGCTGGTGACGGGCAAGCTCCGGCAACGGGAGCCGCGAGTAACGTTGGACTCGGTTCGCATGGGACGGAAGAAGATGTTTGTCACCAGCGCCAAGGCCGAACGCGAACTGGGATGGAACCCCGGCCCGGTCGATGGGGCGCTGCGGCGTGCGGTGGAGTGGTTTCGGGCAAACGGCTATGCTCCGTAAGAGCGTCGCAATAGTCGCTGCGATGCGTAGGGAAGTGGCTCCGCTGTTGCGTGGCATTCGACCGCGACAGACTGATGGAGTGGAGTTCTTTGAACTTGAATCGGCCGTGATTGCGATTGGCGGAATTGGACGCCAGGCCGCCGCTCGAGCAACGGAGGCCGTGGTCGCGACGTACGAGCCTAACGTGATCGTGTCGGCAGGAATTGCCGGAGCGCTGACGGCGTCGCGAAATATAGGCGACATCGTATACGCACGAGAGGTAGTGGACGCCGAATCTGAGACCCGGTTCGCTGCGAGTGACGGTACGGCCGTAGTCTTGACGGTGTCGTCGGTCAGCGGACTGGCGGAGAAGCAGATAGTGGCGGAGCGCTGGAAGGCGGACGTGGTTGACATGGAGGCGGCAGCCGTCGCGGCGGTAGCGCAGAAGAGAGGTATCGAGTTCGCGGCGATCAAGGCGATCTCAGATGAAGTTGACTTCGTCATGCCTCCCGTTGGTGAATTCGTGGATCAAGCGGGTAGATTTCAGACGTTACGTTTCGCAATATACATAGCGGTTCGGCCAAAGTGGTGGCGTGCCGTCAAGCAGCTAAACTCAAATAGCAGACTAGCCGCGGTGAAACTGAGCGAAGCGCTTAAACATCTAACTGACCAGCGGTCGGTGACCGCTCCTCAGGAACACGTTTCTGGAGCTTAACCTAAAGCAATCGGCATGTCAGAGGCAACACAAATCGACAGGACGCTAGGCAATGGAACCATGCCGTCGCTCATGCGCGCCGCCGTATACCGCGGCGTGAATGACGTTCGCCTGGAGGAAGTTCCGATTCCTACGATCGGCGACGGCGAGTTGCTGGTCCGTGTGCACACATGTGGAATTTGCGGCACTGACCTCAAGAAAATCGCGACCGGATCGCATTCAGCACCGCGCATCTTCGGACATGAAACGACCGGCGTGGTGGTGGCTACGGGCAGAGGTGTTCGCGATTATCAGATCGGCGATAGGGTGATGGTGTTCCATCACATACCGTGTGGTGCTTGCTATTACTGCAAGCACAAGGTATTTGCGCAGTGTCCGACGTATAAGAAAGTCGGAGCGACCGCCGGCTATGAGCCGAGCGGCGGCGGATTTTCTGAATATGTGCGGGTGATGGATTGGATCGTCAGCCGCGGCGGCGTGGTACGAATCCCGGATGGGGTGTCGTTTGAGCAAGCGTCTTTCATTGAGCCAGTCAACACCTGCATGAAAGGGGTGGAAAGGCTGGGGTTGCTGCCGGGCGAGACCGTGTTGGTCGTCGGGCAGGGACCGATCGGCATTATCTTATCCGTACTGGCGCGAAGGTGTGGGACGCGAGTAATTACTTCCGATTTGTTTCCGCAGAGGCTTACAATTGCTGAGACATTCGGACTCAATGAAAGTATTGACGCCTCTACCTGCGACACCGTCAAGGCTGCGAAAGAAATGACGGAGGGCCGGGGGGCTGACGCGGTAATTCTGGCCGTGGCAGGCAACGGCCTGATTCGTCCAGCCATGGATGCAACTCGTCCCGGCGGACGAGTGCTGCTGTTTGCGCAGACGCAGCACGGGGAAGCGGCAATCGATCCCGCCAGCATCTGCGTGGATGAGAAGAGTCTTTTGGGTTCGTACAGCGCTTCTGTCGATTTGCAGAAGGAGTCGGCGCGATTTGTGTTGGGAGGCGAGATGGAACTCGAGCGGCTTATCAGCCATCGTTTTCCGCTGACTGAGTCGATCGATGCGTTGCACTTGGCTGCCCATCCCAAACCGGACTCGATGAAGGTGGTTCTTCAGCCGGGCAGCTTATGGAAGGATTTCTAGAGTGAACGGAAACATGACGGCAGCGGTCCTCTATGGCAAAGAGGACGTAAAAATCGAGCAAGTGCCGATTCCCAAGCTGGGTGAGGGGGAAGTGCTGGTCAAGGTGCAAGTGGCCCTGACCTGCGGCACCGATTTGAAGGTGTATCAGCGGGGATACCATGCCCGCATGATTGTGCCTCCGGCGCTGTTTGGCCACGAACTGGCTGGTGTCATCCAAGAGGTCGGGCCCAACGTCAAAGGCTTCAAGAAGGGCATGCGCGTGGTAGCGCTGAACTCTGCGCCTTGCGGCATGTGTTTCTACTGTTCCAAACACCAGGAAAATCTCTGCGAAGACCTGCTTTTCAATAACGGGGCCTACGCCGAGTACATTCATGTCCCACGCCGCATCGTTGAGACCAATATGCTGGCGATCCCCAACCATGTGACCTACGAAGAAGCCGCCATGACCGAGCCGCTGGCTTGCGTGTTGCGCGGCCTGCACGAAACCAAAATGGAGATTGGGGACTCCGTCGCAGTCATTGGCGCCGGGCCCATCGGGTTGATGTTTATCCAAGTCGCGAAGCTTTCCGGTTGCAATGTGATCTCGGTGGTGAAACGCGAGTCGCAAGTGAACGCCGCACTGCGGGTGGGCGCCGATCACGCGGTGCAGATCACGAACGTGGACGATCCGGTGAAGGCAGTGCGCAGATTGACGCACGACAACCGGGGCTGTGATGTGGTGATTGAAGCCGTCGGACGGCCCGAGGCATGGGAGTGGTCGATCGACATGGTGCGAAAGGGCGGCACCGTGAACTTCTTCGGTGGATGCGCCAACGGGACCAAGGTTTCACTGGATACCCAGCGGTTGCATTACAACGAGATCACCTTGAAGGCCACGTTCCATCACACGCCGGAGACGGTGCGCAAGGCATTCTCCCTGATTGCGGAGAAGAAGATTAAGGGCACTGACTACATCACTGGCGAGGCGCCACTTTCGCGGCTGGCGCAGGTACTGCGCCACATGCTGAACCGCAACGGCGATATCAAGACGGCAATCATCCCCGGACAGTAGAACGCCGGGTCAGCCAAATTCCATGTCTTCCGCGCCAACGGACAACCGGACATTCGCCTCGCAGCCGGCCTCTACCGCTTCCGGCTGGGACGTGCTGCCGCCTGAGTATTCGATTCCTGAGAACGCTCCTGCGCTCGCAGAGGCACAGCAGTACTGCGTGAAGTTGGCCACGTCACATTACGAAAACTTTCCTGTAGTCACGTGGTTTCTGCCCAAGCATCTGCACCAGCACTTCTACAACGTCTATGCCTATTGCCGAATCTCCGACGATCTGGGTGACGAGGTTGGCGACAAGCAGCAGTCGCTTTTACTGCTGGACCAGTGGGAGGCCGAACTGGCACAGTGCTACTCGGGAGAACCGCGTCATCCCGTGTTCGTCGCGCTGCGCGAGACGGTGCGGGAATTCGACATTCCGCAGCACGAGTTTTCCGATCTGTTGCAGGCATTCCGGCAGGACCAGGTTGTCACGCGTTATCCGCACTTCACCGATCTGCTGGGATATTGTCAAAATTCGGCGAATCCGGTGGGACACCTCGTACTGTATCTCTGTGGTTATCGTAATGCGGAGCGGCAAAAGCTTTCCGACTACACATGCACAGCATTGCAGCTGGCGAACTTCTGGCAGGACGTAGGCGAGGACTTTGAAAAGGGCAGGATCTACCTTCCCCTGGAAGATTTCGCGAAGTTTGGCGTAAGCGAGAAGGACCTGGCGGATCGCCGAGCCACGCCGCAGTTTCTGGCCATGATGAAGTTTGAGGTGGACCGTGCGCGGGAATGGTTTCACCGAGGGCTGCCGCTGGCGAAAATGGTGGATCGCAGGGTGGCGCGCGATATCGAGCTGTTCAGCCGAGGCGGGCTCGCCATTCTCCGCGCCATCGAGCGCCAAGACTACAACGTGCTGAAGTCGCGGCCTGTAATCTCCAAACGACACAAGGTTCTGCTGCTGGCACGGGCTGCATTGGGTAATTTGCTGTGAGCCGGCACCCGCTGCAATTGCGGGCTGCCTATAGCGTCTGCCGCCACATTGCGCGCTCGTCAGCCAAGAATTTCTACTATGGCTTCCTGGTACTTCCATCCCGCAAGCGCGACGCCCTTTCGGCGGTGTACGCCTTCGTGCGTCATGCCGACGATATCTCGGACACTCCGTCGATTCCCGTTGAGGAGAGGCGCGAAAAGCTAGCCGAGTGGATGAACGCTCTACGCCGGGTCGTGGAGGGTGAGCGCACCGACGATCCGGTGCTGCTGGCGCTGGCAGATACTCAGAAGGCGTTCAACATTCCGCTCGATTTGCTGGAGAAGCTGGTCAAGGGCACGGCGATGGATCTGCCGGAACATTCCAACGCTGCTGCATCGCCGGATGTTCAGGTGCATTACGAGACCTTCGACGAGCTCTACGACTATTGCTATCACGTAGCGTCGGTCGTGGGATTGATTTGCATCCGCATCTTTGGGTATCGCGATCCGCGAGCCGAGAAACTCGCGGAACGCACTGGGGTGGCGTTCCAACTCACCAACATCATCCGCGACGTGAAGGAAGACAGCCAGTTGGGGCGTGTCTATCTGCCGTCCGAGGATCTTCGCCGGTTTGGAGTCGAGGCCAACGCGCTGACGAATGGCAATGCGGCTGCTTTGTTTCGTCCGGTTTTGGAGTTTGAGGCGCAGCGGGCGATTGAGATGTATCGTTCGGCTGAGGAGTTGATTCCATTGGTGGACGACGACAGCCAGGCAGCGCTGTGGACGCTTGTGGAAGTCTACTGGAGATTGCTGGAGCGGATCGCCGCGCGTGGGTACGACGTCTTTTCCGAGCGCGTACAGCTCAGCACAATTGAGAAGATGGGCATCCTGGCGAAAGGGTTCGTGCGCCGTCTGACATGAGCTCCGCTTCGCACAACCTGAAGCGCACCGTAGCCGTGATTGGTGGCGGACTGGCCGGAATTTCCGCCGGATGCGCTCTGGCCGACGCGGGATATCACGTGAGACTTTTCGAACGCCGGCCGTTTCTCGGCGGGCGCGCGTCGTCGTACGAGTTGCCTGGCACGGGTGAGGTCGTCGATAACTGCCAACATGTGCTGCTGGGTTGCTGTACCAACCTGATCGATTTCTACAAGCGACTGGGCGTCGAAAACCAGATTCGCTGGTACGACGAGATTACGTTCATCCTGCCCGGCGGTCGATCGTCGGTTATTCGGCCTAGTGCGTTGCCTGCCCCGATGCATAGCGGGCCGTCGTTCCTTGCGTCGTCGATACTGGATCTGAAGGACAAGCTGGCGATTTCGCGAGCGCTGTTGGCGTTGATGCCTCGGCTGCCCGTAGACGACGGAGAGGATTTCGAATCGTGGCTGCTGCGGCATGGGCAGACAAAGCAGGCGATTGACCGCTTCTGGGCCCCAGTGCTGATCAGCGCGCTCAATGACGACCTCGACCGTGTTTCGGTGCGCTATGCGGCGCTGGTGTTTCGCGATTCGTTTCTAAAGTCGGCGGAGGCAGGAAGGATGGGTGTCCCCGCCGTCCCGCTGTCCCAGCTATACGGAGAGGCTGCGGCTTACATTGAGGCGCGCGGTGGAGAGGTGAATCTCCGGTCGCCCGTCGAGTCGATCCGTGCAGATGAAGAATCTGTGCGCATATGCGTCGGTGGCGAAGAGATTTGCGCGGAATACGCCGTTCTCTCAATGCCATTCAATATCGTAGAGAAATTGTTGCCGGATACTCCCGAGATGGGGCCCTTGCGAGAGCAAGCTGCGCGCTTTGGATCTTCACCGATCACCGGAATCCACCTTTGGTTTGACCGCGAAATCACGCCGCTGGAGCATGCGGTTCTGCTGGAGCGGACGATTCAATGGATGTTCCAGAAGTCGAAGATCCTGAATACGCGGCGCGAATCCGGCGAAACCGGCAGCTACCTCGAGCTGGTCGTCAGTTCCTCGAAGACGCTGGTGGACAAACCTCGCAACGAGATCATCGATCTTGCCATGAGGGAGCTGGTGGAGTTCTTTCCTGCGACTCGCGAGGCGAAGCTGATGAAGGCTACCGTTGTGAAAGAGGTCCACGCGACATTTTCACCCGCTCCCGGAAGTGATGCGTATCGGCCGTCGCATACGAGTCCGTGGCCAAGGTTATTTCTTGCCGGCGACTGGACGGCTACCGGGTGGCCTTCGACGATGGAAGGCGCGGTACGCAGTGGATATGGAGCGGCGGAGGAGTTGGCGTCCGCCTGTGGTAAGAGTCGGAACTTTCTCGTTCCCGATCTGCCTGCGAAGGGACTCATGCGGCTATTCGGTAAATGAGCTATCGGCGTTTTTAAGCACAGATTCTTGGGCTCTTTATTTTGCGAACAGGGCCAATTGGACGTCTTCCGCGCGGTACTCGGCCGAAACCGTTCCCCTCTCCATCACTTCTTTCCTGATTCCGTGTCTCTTTCGCAACGCAACCATCAAGTTCGACAGCCTTTTGCTATACGCCTGGCTGACGAAAGCATGGTCGGCATAACGCTTGCGATAGTCCGCTACCAGGTCAGGAAACTCCTTCTCGAGGAATGGCAAGAAAATCCTTGCGGAGCAAGGCTTCAGGAACAGGGGATTCGCGTAAATGTATCTTCCGCCGGCTTCCTGGGTGGCGCGAACCAGCTTGTCGAGCGCTGCGGGAGAATCGGTGATACCGGGTAGGACCGGAGCGCAAATCACACCGGCGTTCAATCCGGCTTTAGTTAACTTGGTCAATGCCTGCAGCCGTAAATCAGGACGGGGAGCGCGCGTCTCCAGAATGCGCGCCAGCGTGGTGTTCAGGGTCGTGATGGTGAGGTTGATGTAGAGGCTGTTGTGTTTGGCGACCTCACGCAAAAGGTCGATGTCGCGAACGACCAGGTCGGACTTGGTCACGATGCCAACCTCCAGACCGTGGTGCGGGGCCATCTCCTGAAGAATGCTGCGCGTGATCTCGAAGCGCTTCTCGGCCGGTTGATACGGGTCAGTCGCGGTGCCGATGGCGATTTGCTCGCCGCGCTTGACCCGTTTTAAATCCTGTCGCAAAAGCCAGGCTGTCTGCTGCTTGACGTAGATCTTGCGCTCGAAGTCGAGACCGTCGCGCATCTCCATGAACTCGTGGGTGTAGCGCGCGTAGCAGTATTTGCAGCCGAACTCGCAGCCGCGATAGGGGTTGATGGTCCAGGTGAACGGCAATTTTCGCTTCGAGACACAGCGGTTCAAGAGCGCACGCGCCGGAAGGGTGAAGTATTCGACGTCATGGCCCTGACGGAGCGATTCGCCTTGGGCAGCGAGCCGGGCGATTCCAATCAGCGGGGCAGGGGATTCGGGGTCGTCGATTTGGATTTGCAGGAGCGAGGCAGGCATGAGAGGCAGCTACTTTCGCTTTTTGTTCGCTTTAAAAGATAGCGCCTGCGCGGAGCAATGTCAATCCGCCTTGGCGACGGATTCGGGCTCTGCAAGCTCCGGTGAAGCCTGACGGCTGGTTAATTTCGGCAAATGCCGCGCAGGGCAAGTTTTCACCGCACAAAATCCGTGAATTCATGAAGATAGGGAGAATTTTCTCGCAAAATATTCACTATCAATGGCTTGCACGTAAAATATTCATTTGCAAGGGGTTGCAAGATAATTTTCTTCATGACTCCGGTCGGTATTGCTGGAATTTCTTCTTCACGCTCTCATTGTTTTCAATGACTTGGGAGG
>Ga0074046_10001975_pt1 | contig 18056 bp, 21 predicted proteins | sample BogForMeECP23OM3_FD_94441 | JGI IMG/M metagenome (GOLD analysis project Ga0074046, IMG submission 94441) | Bog forest soil microbial communities from Calvert Island, British Columbia, Canada - Bog Forest MetaG ECP23OM3 | ecosystem: Environmental > Terrestrial > Soil > Wetlands ... | reverse complement strand
TACCCGGGAGACCGGTTTTGTCATACCCGAGAGGGCAGGTACTGACCCGGGATAATTCTCTCTGCATCATCAGGCACTTTGCACAAGACCCTCCCCGGGAAGGAGTGTATTGATCGCAGTGGTTTCCTTCGCAGAACTCCTCAAGCATATACCCACATGAAACGAGTGAGGGGTTAAAGCTGATGCCGGGGCACAACGGAGCTATTGCCTCCTTCCCGGGAGTCTCGTATGGCCGACAGGGAGATTATACCGGAATCTGTTCAGAGTTTCCTGGTGGGGAAGAGCAGGTTCCCGCCAAGCGAAGCCCGGAGAACGAAGGAGATATCCGAAGGTCCGGGTCCCGGTTACAGGCGATGTTCAGGAATACCCCGGCCGGCATACCTGCCCGTGCGTCCCCTTTTTTGTGAACCGCAGAACGAAAAAAAAAGGATGGGCCGGATGTGTGATGAGTGGAGGACAGGTTATTTCAGGACAGGTGCGGACGGGGTTTTCATTCCGGCCCCTGCTTTTGGATGGTCCTTGCGGTACCCGATCTTGTGCGACGCGTGTTTTAACGCTTTCACGTGTTTTGCCTGGGGGGAAATCACGTTTGGTGCCACCGTTGACAGGTGCGCACTCGTTCCGGATTCCGATTTCTTGGGGGCGATCGCCTGCATTTTTGTACCGGTCATCGTTGTATCGTGTGGTGGTGTATTCTGCATACGTGTTCAACTCCTTTCATAAATCTGATATGATGATTTTTTGAGGCTTTTTTAAGGAAAATAGTACTGGTAGCAGCCCGTTCTTGTGTTATTTCATACCAAACCGGGTGAATAGATGGCTTGTGGGTATAGAGACCTGCCTGTTGGTTACAAAATCTGCCGTTCATTTTCTTTTTATGAGTCTTCCGGTGACGGATCGGGAGGGCTGCTGTGCGGGGAATGTTTTGGGAGGGAGAGGAAGGCAGGAATGGCATCCGGAACAGGATAGCCGTTTTCGTCCTGTCCTCACATTCGCAGGAGGCGTTCCGCGTTTCCGTGCGCTATCCTGTTCTTATCCGCAAGGCACACCGGGAGATTTTCGAGGAAGGTACGTGCTTCCGCCATGGAACTGTACGGGTAGTCGGCAGAGAACATGATCCGGTCGGCCCCGACCTGGAGATACAGGTCAAGGAAGGTCTGGGTAAAGTTGAAACCGCTGAACGAATAGTACACATTCTCCCGGAGGTAGTCTGCGACAGGGCGATCAAGCTTCGTTACGTTCGTGGACAGGCCTTTGTCGAGCCGGGGCATCATAAAGGGAAGGGCCTCCCCCATGTGGCCGATCACGACCTGGAGATCCGGAAACTGGTCGAACGCTCCACCGAGGATGAGGCGGAGGACATGGACCGCAGTCTCGATATGCCAGCCCCACCCGTGCCGGGATAACCCGTTTACCACCCCGGGGGAGAAACCTGAATAGTACGCATCAATCACCGGCGCCGGCGGGGGTGTCGGATGGATGCAGAGGGGAACTTTGAGCGCATCAGCACGCTCTAAGATCGGCCGGAAGAATGTGTCATCGAGGTAGCGGCCCCGGGTGTGTCCGTTGATCCATCCTCCCTTGAAGCCATGTTCTCTGACCATGCGCTCCAGCTCGTCGGCAGCGATATCGGGAGCGGCGGTGGGGAGGGTGGCAAATCCGGCGAAACGCCGGGGATACCGCCGCACCGCCTCCGCAAGATAGTCGTTTGCTTCCCGGGCCAGCTCTGCTGCCGCGGCCGCATCGAGTTGCTGCACCGAGGGGTCGGTCAGCGACAATACCTGCACGTCGATACCAGCGGCATCCATTTCAGCGATTCGCTTCTTGCCGAGATCCAACAAATCTTCGGCAGGGTTCCCATACCCGAAGCGGCCTGTCATCCCGGGCTGTTCCCTGAGGTTTCGTCCCGGGCCGTCCAGGAATGCCGGGCTGGCATAGTGCTCTTCAAGCGTGATCGTTTTCGTGATTTCGCGATCACCGGGTCGGGATACTTTTACGGGGGCTTTCCTTGCCATAATCCTTAATCCCCGCAGGGCCCTGAAATAATTTCTTGTGGATCTTTGCCGGGTTTTTTCGGGCAGAAGATACGTGTCGCCACCGCCGCCCCCGGGGTCACCGTGCGCACACGTTCATCCAGGATTGTCGGCCATCGCCTGTTTGATCATCTCCATCGCTTCCTGGATGGTCTCCCGTGCATCCTCCCGCTCGATCCGGTAGAGTTTCTGCAGGGGACCAAGAGCCCGGGGGTCCCCGAGCATGCCCAGCGCCCAGGCAGCTTTCAGCCTCACCCGTGCATCGTCATCCCACAGGGTGTCGATCAACGGCTCTGTGGCCCGGGGATCTCCCAGCCTTCCTAACGATTCCGCCGCCTTCCACCGCGTCCCCTCATTATCATCGGAGAGCCGTTCGATCAAGCCTTCAAGAGTATTAGACGTTGCCTGTCACCTTCACTATGCGGTTGATGGTTCCTGTCCGGGGAAGATCCGGAGACGTTTGTCGCTCATATGACACGCCTTTTCCCATGAAAGCCTGACACAGCATCCGGGTCTTTATGGCCTGCCCGGATCATCTCATGCCCTTTAAATCGACAACCATGCCACACCATCACGTACCGGGTCGCCCGCCCTTTTCCCTCGGGCCGTATCAGGTTCTGCCCGACCATCTGCGCAAGTTCTTTCCCGGCAGCCTGCCGGGAAATGCCATACTGGCGCACCAGGTCCCCGCTTTTTACCGAACCGTTCGCATGGATGAACTCGACAATCTTCATCTGTCGCCCGGACAGCGCCACCATCAACTCGGGGGCCCCGTCATGGTCCCACAAGAGGAGGGAAAAGCCGGCGATGGCGCTGCCGTCCGTTGCCGCAAAGACCCCGGTATCATTGTTCTTCCGGTACGCGTCCAGCCAGCCGCCGTCCCGGAGGCTGTAGTCCAGCCCGGCAAACTCCGGCGGGTACCGCGGCCAGGCCTTGATGACCGGGATATCGGCATCGGCAAGGGGGCGCAGGGAGATCATGGGGTAACAGGAACCGGTGGGAAGAGGAAGGGGAAAAAGCTGGCAGTCGGGATGAGAGGGGCCGGCAGCGTACCGTTTTTCCTCCGGAGCCTCAACGCCCGGAACTGCCGGCAGCGAGTCAGATCCCTTTTCCCGATCAATTAATATACAACCCGGCACTAACATGTATCTTACATTACAAGGTACTGTGCAACACAACCAAGTGCGCCGGCCGGGAACCGGCGTATGAAATCATAACGGGGATGCCATGAATATCCAGTTCAAAAAAGGAGTGCTCGAGATCTGCGTTCTCTGTGCGCTTGCAAAAAAAGACTGTTACGGGTATGAGCTCGTCGACGAGATCTCAAAAAAGATCGACATCGCAGAAGGTACCATCTACCCCCTGCTCCACCGGCTCAAGGACGAAGGCCTGGTGACCACCTGGCTGCAGGAATCCGGTGAAGGCCCGCCGCGGAAATATTACCGGCTGACTGAAACGGGAAGGACAAAAGAACAAGAACAGCGCGATGAATGGATCCATTTTGCCGCATCCGTCAGTGCGCTCCTGGAAGGTGAATCACATGGTGACAACTGAACACGAATACCTGGACACACTCAGGGACCGGCTCACCGGGTATGTCACGAGCGAGGACCTCGAAGAGGTCCTGGAAGAATATGCCGGGCATTTTGCCATCGGGAAGTCCCGGGGGCGGACCGAAGAAGAACTCTGTAAGGCGCTCGGGTCGCCCGAAGACGTGGCAAAGGAGATCCGGGCCGCGTACCTGATCCATAAGGCTGAGCAGACAAAAAGCGCCGGCACGATCTGGCAGGCCACGCGGGCAACGACCCGCCTTCACGGCCTCAACTTCGTCGCGGTGATCGTACCGTTCATCCTCTTTGCCGTGGTCTTTAGCCTGGTCTTTATCGCCGGCCTTGCACTGATCTGCGGGGGGGCGGTCCTGCTTCTCCTGGCACTCGTCAAACTGCTGGGAATTGCGCTTACCCTTCCCTGGCACATCTCACCGGAGCCGGGAGTGCTTGTCTCCCTTGGGATCTTCATTGCCGGGATTATCGTCGTTGCCCTGGACATGTGGCTTGCGCATTTCTTCGGCCGCCTGGCAATCCGGCACCTCAAGAAAAAACTCCCGGCGAAAAAAGATGCAGGGTTCTTTTCGCCGCAGCAGGCAGCTCCCCAGACCATCGCGATCGGCCGGGACGGCGCAGCGGCACTCGATCTCCAGGTACGCGTGAGTGCCGGCGAGCTCACCCTCGGGGGCGGGACCGGTGACCAGGTACTGATGAGCATGACCACCGGCAACGGGAACTGCCCGGGCCCCTTAGGGTATTCCTCATCGATGGACGGCACGACAAAAAGGGTCTGGATCCGGAACCGGCACCTTTCCTGGTGGTCCGCACACGACTGGCCCGCCGATGAATCGGCGTACACCTGGGATGTCCGGGTAAGCCGGGAGGTCCCGGTCGCGCTTGACGTGAAAAACCATGCCGGCCGGACATTTCTTGCCCTTGGCGAGCTCAACCTCAGTTCCCTCCTGATTAAAAACGGCGTCGGCGAGACACAAATCGATCTTGCCGGGTACCGTGGAGGGAATTTCGACGCCACCATAAAAAATGGCGTAGGGGACCTGGTCCTGCGCATGCCAGAAGACTGCAACCTGAGACTGGAGATCCACAGCGGGATAGGAGGTACGAATGTGCGGGGCTTTGTAGTAAACGGGAATGTGTATACGACCAGTACTATACGCCCGGATGCCCCCAGGATCACGTGCCTGATCAAACAGGGCGTTGGCTCGATCACCGTGGAAGCGGTGTAAAGGAAAAGAGGCCCTCTCCCTGGCGAAGGCAGCAAAAAAAGTGCTGCATCACCGGGCGAGGCAGGACCGGCTGCGTGGTCAATGCATTCATATCCTCTTTTGCATATCTATTCTCATAAGAACAAAGGGACGGCCGGCATGGACATCTACGAGCTTATCGCACAAAAAAGACCGGAGATTCTTGCACTCGCCGATCGGTTTGCCGTAAAAAATATCCGGATCCCCGGCCCGGTCGCCCGCCGGGAAGAAACCGGGAGAAGCGACATCGATTTCCTGGTGGAATTCCCTCAGGGCACATCGCTTCTCACCCATGCCGCATTACAGCGGGAACTCTCGGATCTGCTCGGCAGGGATGTCGATGTCGCATCGGTAAACGGCATCCATGAGAATTTCAAAAAGACCGTGCTGCAGGAAGCCGTGCCCTTATGAGATCCGACCAGGACCGGCTCAGGGATATGCATGAGGCGATCAAAAAGATCGAAGAAAAACTTCCGGACTAACGGGACGGCTTTACGCGTTCCGAACTGCTTGTCGTATGGACATTGTACCATATCCAGATCATCGGTGAGGCGGCAAATGGCATTTCTCCCGCATTCCATCCCTTTCACTGGTTCACTCACCCATTCTCCTCATAACTCTTTTTGAGGATATCGCAGGGCCGGCTCGCCGTGACCACAAGCACGTAATAATCCCGTAAAAGAAGCATCCTGATCAGGGTGTTTATCTGGTTCCACGGTACCTGGCAGGATACGTACTGCCGTGAACAGGGAAGGGAATTATGTGCGTTTTTTTGCATTTATTCTTCTTGTGATGTAACCGGCGACGCGGTTCCGGACACGCTTGCTTTCGATAATTGCCGACGCTCCCAGCTGTCTCTTGTTCTCATCGAAGTTGTTCGTAAAATACTCCCGCTGCTTTGCCAGAAGTGCGGTACCGAGATTTTTAATGTATGACGGTTTGATTCCCATGTACAATGCCTCAAAGGTTTGGTTCTCTCAATGCGACGAGAGGGGATAAGGATATGGTTTGAAAAACGCTTTGGCCGGATCCTTCCCCGGCGCCGGTATTGAATTTTTCTCCATGCCCCGCAGGATACCGGGATGCTCTAACATTCCCCCGGTCCGGATAATCCCCATGGTAGGATGGGGGTGAAACGGTTTCTCGCATAAATTTCCCTTGCGACCGCCCGGTTTCCCTTTGCCCCTTCAGGCATCCGCCTGACCAGCTGGATGGGTACCTGTTACTCTATCAGGTGGGCCGCACCAACAGGTAGTACAGGCAAATCGCGTTGCCGCCGAATACGAAAGAACAGGTATCCCGGATTTGAACCTAGCAAAAAGGAGAAGATACTCACACGTATGGAAAATTCTGGTAGTGATGCCGGCGGGAACCGCGTTGCAGCACTTGAAAAGAAGGTCAAAGGGGTGGAAGCGCTTGTGGGGGAATTCACGCAGGAACTTCTGGATCTCAAGGCCATTACAACGGAGATGTCCCGGCAAACCGAAGAATGCAGCCTGCAGGAACTCACCTGTATGCAGAGGGCAGGTGCCTACGTGCCCGGCGCTGTTGCCGCCGGCGGGACAGCCCCGCAGCCGCAGGACAGCAGCACGGTTAGTGCGGGGAGCGAGACCCGGGCAGAGGATACTGGGCCCCGGACCCCGGATGAGCCGCTCACGGACATGATCATGCAGACCGACGGGACGATGAAACCTGAGCCCCGGCGCGGGAGCAGGAACTGCATCGTCGCCCCGGTAGGCTATGGCACCTCGGGAGGCGGCAGAAACAAGAAAGGAATACCCGTCAGGCCCGGGCAGAGCAGGCTCACCTGCGCATTTGAAGAAATCCGGTCCGGACGGCCTGATTTTGCATAAAAAGCGGGTAACCTGCACCAGGATCCGGGCCGTTCAACGGGGAGTATCCCTGGTATGAATCGCCCTGGCGATTACCTTTTTTGAGAAGGTGGAAATCATAGAAAACCTGAAGGAACAATATTACAACGAAGGTCTTGATTTTGCCAGTCTTGGCCGGTATTCAGAAGCGATAGCATCTTTCGATAAGGTGATTGTCATCCACCCGGATTCTGCCGATGCGTGGAGGAAACGCGGAAACGCGCTTGGCAGGCTCAACCGGCATTCAGAAGCAGTCGTCTCGTACGACAAGGCGATCGCCATCAACCCGGATTACGCCAATGCGTGGAACAACCGCGGAATCGCGCTCGGTCATCTCGGCCGGCATTCAGAAGCGGTCGTCTCGTATAACAAGGCAATCGCCATAAACCCACATGACGTCAAGGTATGGAATAACCGCGGAAACGCATTCATCAGGCTCGGTCAGCATGAATACGCTCTCGCATCTTTTGACAAAGCGATTGCCATCAACCCGGGTTACACCGTGGCGAAACAGAACCGGGAAATTGCATTAAAAAACAAACCTGACCGCACCTGACCGCCCGTGTATTGGTGGCAGGGCAACCTGTGTCCGGCTCAGGATCCCATAACCCGGGCTACAGATAGACATATGAGGCAACAAAGCAACTCTTGCCCGTTACCGGTGTGCAGGGGAACCGGTGTCACCGGCCGGGGGGCCACATCCCTCCGGAATAAACCGTGATGCGAAAGAGAAGGGTAATCCCCGGTCATGAATGCAAGAGCACCCGGTGGGGCAGACCGGGAGTGTGATCGGCAATGCCCGGAAATATCAGGAACAAAAATAAAAAACAGTGAGGTTTGAAATGTCACAACAGCTTGGCGGACAGCCAGTTATTATTCTCAGAGAGGGAACAACCCGAAATCGCGGGCAGGAAGCCCAGCACTCGAATATTATGGCCGCAAAGGCAATAGCGAACGCGGTCCGGACCACCCTTGGTCCCCGGGGCATGGACAAGATGCTGGTCGGCTCAACGGGGGATATTGTCATCACCAACGATGGTGCGACAATCTTAAGTGAGATCTCGGTCCAGCACCCCGGCGGAAAGATGATGGTCGAAGTCGCAATGACCCAGGATGACGAGGTCGGAGACGGAACCACGACCGCAGTTGTCATTGCCGGTGCCCTGATGGAACAGGCAGAACAACTGCTCGAACAGGGAATCCACCCGACCATTATCTCCCAGGGATACCGCCTGGGCATGGAAAAAGCCCTTCTGATCACAAACTCCCTTTCGTTCAAGGTCGACCCGGCTGACAGAAAGACGCTCATGAAGATCGCCGACACTGCGATCACGGGGAAATCGATCGAATCGGTCAAGGTGAAACTTGACGGCATCATCGTGGATGCTGTCATGGCCATTGCAGAAAAGACCGATGGGAAATATGTTGCCGATGAAGACGACGTGATGATCAAGAAGCAGAAGGGCAAGTCAATGGATGACTCCGAGCTCGTCCGCGGTATTATCCTTGACAAGAAACGGGTAACCGAAGGCATGCCAAAGAAGGTCACCGGGGCGAGCGTTGCACTTATTGCGGCTCCCATGGAGATCACCAAGACCCAGGTGAAGGCCAAGATAAAAATTACGACCGCCGGGCAGGTCTCTGCATTCTCCCAACAGGAGCGGGATACCTTAAAAAAACTGGCCGATTCCGTGATCAACGCGGGCGCAAATGTCGTGCTCTGCCAGAAGGGTATTGCAGACCCGGTCCAGTTCTTCCTTGCAAAGAATGGCATTTTTGCCATCGAGGATGTTCCTGAAAAGGATCTCAAGTACGTAGCACGTGCGCTGAATGCAAACATTGTGAACAAGCCGGAAGATCTGACGGCAAAGGATCTCGGGCATGCCGGGGTTGTCGAAGAGGACAACGATATGGACATCACCCGGATATCCGGGTGCAGGAACCCTAAGACCGTCAGTATCCTGCTCCGGGGCACGAGCGACTATCTTCTTGACGAGCTGGAGCGTGCCGTTGTTGATGGCACCCGCGTAGTTATGGATGCAATCGAAGACGGCACGTACGTGGTCGGTGGCGGTGCAGTGGAGACCGAGCTCTTAATGAAGATCCGAAATTACGCCGAGACGGTCGGGGGACGGGTACAGCTGGCAATCGAGGGATACGCGACGGCCTTTGAGACCATCCCCCGTACCCTTGCAGAGAACTCCGGATACAACCCGATTGACAAGCTGGTCGCCCTCAAGAACGCCCATGCGAAAGGGGAGAAGACGGCCGGCCTCAACGTCTACACCGGAGAGGTCATCGATATGCTCGATGAGGGTGTGCTTGAGCCGCTCCGGTCCAAGCGCCAGTCCATCAAGAGTGCATCTGAGACTGCGATCATGCTTGCCCGTATCGATGATATGATGATCACGCAGTCCAGGAATCCCGCAGCCGGACAGATGCCGGGCATGTGATAATCGCTTTATCATTTTTTTCGTTCTGTTCCCCGCGTTTCTGCTGGCAGATCACCTGCCGGATGAGGGGAATTATATCTTCACCCTTGAAAAGAAGGCGGTGCTGATAACTTAACGGGACTTGGGGATAATTCCTGCAAATCAATACGTCGTAACATTTCATAGTTTCCCTGATTTTATTCGAGAAGTCCGTCAACTTATCAGAACCCTCCGTAATGATTTATTTACGATCAATCAGCCGTTGTTCCTTTAGGCGTTCTCCTTTTCGGACCCAGGCATAATTCTTTTGCGATACCGATTATGGCACAATGATTATCAAAAAACCATGCACACTCTTTCCCGTTGCACGGGACTTCGACAAGCAGTCCCTCAGTATTGACTGCCGTTCCGAATTTCAGGGGACAACTTTTCTGCAATGGCATAAAGAAGGATCAGCTTTGACCTGATGAATCTTTCTTCAAGTCCCGGAAAAAATACCGATGGACTCCACGCACTCGATACCGTCCTGTAGTTAAATCCACATGATAACGAGGCACAATCCCAGCGTGAGTCGATTGTTCGGAAACAGGCGCGAGGAGAGTATCTGGCAGAAACCAGATGTGCACTCTGTGCAGTCCCATGTGCAGGTATAACGTCCGGACCAACCGGGTTCAATCAGGAACGGATCCTGACAATAATATAAAATAAATTGTAAATTTTTATCAACACTCCCCACCATCATTCAGAAAAATTTAAGTCATTTCATGTTCTTCTCAAAAGAGGTGCATCATGGAACAGGCAGAGATCGAAGCAAGCATCGAGGCGTACTCACCATTCCGGCACACCATTGCGATGATAAATTTCCGGTGCCGGGTCTTCGCGTACCTGATCTCCGCTCTCATGGCGAGTTGGTGTATCCAGAAAGATCCCCAGCCTGCTGTGCATGACGGTTATTACGAAAACGAGGGAGTGCACGGGCACGCCGAAAGGGTACTCCCGCCTCTCTTCGAACACTCCCCTTTCTTTTCAGAAGTACGCTAAAACCGCCGGGTCCGTGCGATTGCCATCAGGCAGGCGCCGGTGGAATGCGAGAGGAGAATGTCTGCACGACAACGAACCGTGCCGTCTCTTAAAAAAACGTACCTCGCATGCTGCCGGCCGCCCCCCCGGGCCACGGTTTTTTTCTTTTACAAGGCGTGATGCAGGTACACCTGTGTCTGGCATTCCCCGCCCTGTTTGCACGTCTTTTGAATGCTTAACAAAAAGTATGCGACGAGGAATCCCTCATGAGAAACCCATTCATCATCACCAGTACAGGCAGGCGGCATACGGCCGGGATGCCCCGGCTTTTCCGGAAACAGCAGGAGAATAATCGGATACGTGGGCCGGGCAGCAGCGGAAACCGGTAATTTCCCGGGGCCCGGGGATCGTTACTGCATGCCGTTTCCATCGTGCGACTCGATTTTTCATGTTCCATTACGAGAACATTAAAAATAATAAACTTCCCCTTAAACTATTACTTTTTTGCTGTTTTTTTCTCAGCATTCATCCAGCATCGTCTTTACCATCTTCAGGGTCTCGATCTTATACTGGAAATGCTTGATCATCCCTTCTTTCATCATGATCTTTGCATCGAGCATGCGCTTCATCAGGGTCTTTTTCTGGTCGTCGGAGAGCTTTTCCCACATCTCTTTTTCTTTCTCTTCCATCATGCTCATGCCGGGTTGTGTGCCATATTCCATATACAGTCCTCCTTTTCGATGCCTGGTTGAACCAGACGCTGCGATCCTCTGTTACTCTCGCAATTTATAGGTACTGGATTTTTTCAAAAATGAAGTCAAAAATTGAAACTGGAAATAATCCGGTACTGATAGTAGTTGTATAAGGTATCGCAATCGATCAGCCTTGGGTTTCCTCGTCCCCGTTCCCGAAAATCGTACGGCCCCTTCGGGAGGGTACGATGAAAATAGTATAAATAACGATAAGCAGGAGAAGGTATGCAGCTGCCCGGACGATGTGCCAGAACCACCACGCTGGAGTCCATGAACTGGTGAACGGGTAAAAAAGCCCGGCCAGCCCGTTCAGAATACAGAACACAGAAAAGAGTAAAAATTCCCTGGCTTCTGTTTTCATTGACAGGAAATAGAAACCGGCAGCTGCGATAACAAAGAGAGTTCCGCCGGTTGCATTGATACCGTTTGCTATAAGAGTGAATGTGGTATTCACGGTAATGAAGGGGACTATGCCGGGGAACGCGACACTTGCCGTTCCCAAAACGATCGCAAACAGGGCAACAGCCCCGGCAATGTAATAACCGGGCGTTTTCTTTCCCAAGTGTCTCCCCCACCATATGCTGGTGAAAAGAGCACCCCCGGTGAGAGCTGCCATGCTGTGTAACCAGACAGCAGTATTCCCGGGCAATACGGCTGCATGGAATCCGTCGAGAACGGCCATCGCTATCAACGCCGCAGCAATCCAGTCAAAGATTGACCGGATTTCCTGTTTTCCGGGGTTTGTGGAGAGAAGAAACAAAGCAGCGATCAATCCAACGGTCAATCCGATTGTTTCAAGAATCGCATGAACCGGGATGCTCATCCATCTCTGATAGGGCAATCCAAGATCGAGCACGAAAAATCCGATAACCGGGAGAATGACACTCAGAACCACGATTTTTTTATAGAGTAGTTTTTCCCTTCCTGTTGCCATTTGTATCGCCACCTCAGACATTTCTAAAGAGCATATTCATGCAAATATCCCACCAGTTCCCGGTTCTGTTTTTACCCGGATCATCGCGTTGAACCTCCCGTTCACGACAGTATCCGGCCCGGAAGTTTTCACCGTCAGGGATACCCGCCGGGCCGGGGTGCATGCCTTTTTCCGTACTCCGCCCGGATACCGGATGAACGTCAGCGTCGATATGACCGGGAAGGGGCGATCCCACCCTGCACGGCTTTTAACCGGGATCTTGTCACGGGGCACTGTTCATCCCGATATACCATGAGATGCTTTTTTTGCAGATACTCATTCGTTCATCAATTTGTTGCTATGCAGGCCGATTCATCTGTTAATTAAAATACTTTTGCCTCATCCGTCCGATACGTTCTGATACATCGGGCCAGACAGGGTATTTTTACCCGGGTGAAAAATCGATTGCCAGCCGCTGGCTTAAAAGGCCCTCCGGTTTTGTTTTTGCGTTAACGGCTGGTGACCAATAGTTCACCAGGTTACCATTTTCAAATCGGTCCGCCGGCGTCACAGCACCGGCCGGGCTGCGGGAGCAAGACAACCATTCCTGTGAGCAACAGGGGGAGACAGGTCGCTGTTGCATTTTAATGCCCCCTCCCTGCTCCTCACAATTTAAGAGGTCTCTCGCCACTACTATAGATTAACGTCAGGTGAACGATGGCCCTCACTGAAGCCCAGGAGCTGTTTACATTATTTTTTGCAATTTATTTTGCTATGATAATTGATCGCTCCCACGAGATGTATAAACCATGGGACACCTACAATGCCTGGAGGGGAAAACCCCATAACATCAGGCGTTTGCTTGCGGCATGGATCATTTTGTTCGCGATCCCGCTCGTGCATTTTGCGATCTTATTTGCCCTTCTTGGATCGGTCGATGTCCCCTTCGATATGACGATGAGAGGCATTTCAAATGTTATCTTGATCGGATTTAGTTCATTTTTCGATTTTGGCTATTTCAGGATATACGAATCTTTTCTGCACAGGTATCCCACGTCGTTTTTCTCTGAAGAGGAACTGACCCAAGGAGAGGGTCCGGGCGAAATCCGCCCGGATTTCCGGGCTCATTTTATCCCCGGGACATTATATGTAATCCTGTCTACGCTTGCTATGTTAATCGCGATTTACTATTAATCGGGACGCACGCGGTTGAACCCGGTTCAGGCGGGTATTTCTCCCCCGTAAAGAACGTAAAAACGGGCAGGACGGGGAAGAGTTCCCATGACCGGGGCGCCTACTTCACCCGGGACAGCAGGTACTCCTTTGAGAGGTTGCCGATATCGTTGAGGATGTACGCAAACGCAAGCCAGCTCCACTTCCCCCACCGTTTTTCAAGCTCTTCCTGGACCCTCCCGATCTCCTGCCGGGTGTGTGCCGGTGTCCTGTGATCGTAGAGCTCGCTCATGATCACCACGCTCCACGCGTCGATGGGAGGGGTGGACTGGCCGAAGATGATCGCTGCCGAGTATTTCCCGATACCGGGGATGGCGGTAAGGACCTTCATGGCCTCCTCTTCCGGGATTTTCGCAAGCCCGCGGAGGGAGACGGGATGGGAGGCGAGGTACTGCGCAGCACCGACCAGGCGCTCCGCCCGGTACCCGAGCTTCGCCTTCGTGCGAAGGAGCTCCGGGTCGAGGGCTGCGACGTCTTCTGCCCGGGGCCAGAGCGTCACGGTGCGATGGTCAAAAGAGATCTCTGTTCCTGCAAGCGCGAGCACGGCGTCCATCATCTGTTCGCTCCGTTCGATCGGGGCCATCTGGAGGAGGATGGCGAGGACGACACCCCCGAAGATGTCCTCCAGGAGCCCTATCCTCATGCCGGGGTGGTCGACGACTGCTTTTTCCAGCACCGGGTCGTCCTGCGCAAATGCGTAGAACCCGGCGAGGTCCTCGTCCGCGCCGAGGCCGGCCCGCACGATGTCCCCGAGATCGTGCCTGGCTTCCTTTGCGAGCGGCGCTACAGTGAAAGCCCGGACCCTGACCCGGTTTTTGTGTGCGGCCATTACGAGCCCGGCCGGGACATCGCCGACCCGTACGCCGGTCCAGAGCGTCCCGTCATCGAAGATTTCCTTACGGGTGGACCAGGGCCACCCCGCGGGCTTGGATACGGTAAGCGGGAAATCGAACGGTTCCGGGATCGTGACGGTGAACGCGTGTTCGTGCCGGAGCTGCATCGCGCGTAGGTTTAACACGAAGGGTATTAAAACATGGGGATTCGCCGGGGTGTGCGGTTCCCGGGCCGGTTTTTCCTTCGGTTTAACGGAGCGGGAGACGTTCCAGAATCCGGATTTTCGGATTTTTTCCCTTTACTGATAAATGTACGAAAGCTCCCCCGCAACAAAGAACTGCCTGCCTGTGGCGGCCGTCCGGCTTGTGGGGGCGTCCCCATCGCGGTCCGGGATTATGTTCATGATACGGGAAAATTATTGTTAACGTCCCGGACAACGCAACAGATCCCAGCCAGGTAATTATTCATGGCCGATCGTTACAGTTTTTGGAATGTAAAAAAATGCATAAATAGGAGACTGGCACCACAACCCGTGGTGAAATACCATGGTGTCGTTTAAATGCGAGGATATCGGGATGGACTGCAAGTTTGAGGCAACTGCGGCCAATGTGCAGGATCTGGATGATAAAATCGCCAGGCATGCCCGCGAGGCTCACAAAATCACCACACTGGACAAGGAGATGTGGACGAAGATCCATAAAGCAGAGAAGTGAATTCTTTTTTTTTTAATCCGCCGGCTTTCGCGAAAAAGTATAATAAAGTCTTACAGGATAGTATCCGACCATGAACGCCACCTCCGCAGTCGTCAAACATTTCGTTATCGCTTCGGACCGATCGTATGAAGCGGTGCGTGAAGCGCTCGACGAACAACTGGGAAAACAAGCGGACTGGAAAAAAATTGCGCAGGAAATGAAAACCACGAATCCAGAGTGGAAACAGATCAGTAAAATTATTACCCGGCAGATGGGGCCAAGCGGCTTTGCTGTTTTTAGTAAAATTGAATTCGGCCCCCTTCTCGCCCTGAAGGGCAGCCCTGCAAAGGCCGTGCAGTACCTGATCGGTAACCCGCTGCTCGCCCTCATGATGATCGAACGTGTGCCGGAAGCGGCGTTGTATGTCCCCCTGAAGCTGGTGCTCTACGAAGATCCAGCCGGCAGCGTCGTTATCGCCTGGGATAGTTTCGCCTCCCAGCTCGATCAGTACCCGGATCCGGCAATTGCACCGGTGGCGCACCTAGTCGAGAAGAAACTCGGTGAGATGATCGCTAAGGTTGCGGCAGGTTAAAAGAATCTAGCGGGAGGATGATTTTTTACAACCGAAAAAAAACATGAGTCTGTTTTTTTGAGCATCAACAGCGTTTTTTCGCAAAAATAAAACCAGGGGCAGGATCACCGTATCCCTTTCCTTATTCCACATATAAGGAAAATTCCTGCCAGCCGATACCTTTCCAGGACAACCTGAAGAAACTATATAAAAGGGAACCTGCAATCAAAATGCGATCGAATGCCGGACTATTCCCTTGTTTTCCTGCTTTTGAACGTAGCCCTGGGCTTCTATAATGCCGGAACCATCTGGGCAATGGAAATAGACATATTCCGAACATGGAAACTCGTTGGTCCCAAAGAATTTCATACCATACAGGTAACTCACTGGAAGAAACTTCCCTACTGGATTTTTACCCCCGTAGCACTTGCACTTACAGGAGGGATCATACTTGTTTTCTTTCATCCTGCGGGTTCACCGGCCTGGGCAATCTTTGGCAACCTTACCGCCCAGCTCCTGTCGCTCCTCCTGACCGTGATATTCTGGGGCAGGTGGCAGGCGGCATTGAGCCGGGACGAAGCGGGTCCGGCGAGCGAATATCTCGACAAAATACTGGGGACCCACTGGATCAGGACTCTTCTCATCAACATCTATGCCGTCATTTTACTTGCCTGGGCGATCATCATCGTAATGTAATGGGGAGGGGTGTTTTTGCGCCTCCCGGCACTTTTGACCATCTCCCCTTCATTTCCTGACCTGAAATCAGGCCCTGAAATCCGTTATGAGACCGTTTTAATTCGCCCGTTTCCAAAAATGCGGATGATTCAGGGTTATTTTGAAACGTAGCCCGATACGGGCTTCTCTTGGGGCGTGAGAAGGGCAATCGGGGCTCATATCGAGGCCGGTAAGGAGACCCGAAGGGGAAAACGGCCGGATCGGGGGGCTGGCGGTGGAGAAGATTGCGCTTGGGGAAGGGCCGGGGTGATGCTGTGCAGGAGGCGTTATGCGAGGGAGAGGGGAAAGGGCCGCAGGGATGACGGTCATACCTTCATCAAAGACCGGTGTAAATTGACAAGATATAATACGAATCTCGAACAATAACGGGAAATCCAAACATGCCTCCAAAGTACCGCATTCTCTACGTCAATAATGAGATCCCCCTGCCCGAGCCGGGAAAACGTTTTCTTGAAAAGGACGGGCAGTTCAGCGTAGAGAGCAGTCCCTCTGCGCCGGCTGCACTTTCCCTGCTGGGTTCAAAGGACTTCGATGCGATCGTCTCGGGCTACCGGATGCCGGAGATAGACGGCATCGAATTTTTAAAGAAAGTACGATCTTCGGGAAACCCCATCCCGTTTATTGTTTTCACCGGACAGGAACAGGAAGAGGCCGTTATGGAGGCCATCAGCAACGGGGCGGATTTTTGTCTCCGGAAAGACGGGTCTTTAGAAACGCAGTTTTTTGAACTGGCCCACAAGATCCGGATCGCCATAGAACACCAGCGGACACTGGAAAAAATACTTTCGCTCAACAGGTTATATTCGGTACTTTCCGCATCCAATAAGGCGATTGTCCATCTCCGGACAAAGGACGGGTTTTTTTCCGAAATATGCCGGATCCTTGTGGAAACCGGGGGATTTCGCATGGCATGGATTGGCCTCGCCGACCCGGGATACCGGATCATCCGGCCCGCTGCCTCGGCCGGGCATACCAATGGCTACCTCGACACCCTGCATATTTCAACCGAAGATGTCCCTTCCGGACGCGGGCCGACCGGCACCGCATACCGCGACGGGAAATATTTTTTCTCAAACGATATCGCATCCGATCCCCGCATGGTACCGTGGCGGGAAAACGCCCTGGAGCACAGGTACCTGGCAAGTGCCGCCTTCCCGTTTTCCCCGGGAACAAAAAATGCCGGTGTCCTGACCATCTACGCCCCGGTCACCGGGTTCTTTGATGACCGGACCATCGCGCTTCTTGAAGAATTATCCAATTCCATCTCGTTTGCCCTTGAAACACTCGACCAGGCAGGGCAGCGCGTATATGCTGAAAAAGAACTGGAAAAATCAGAACTCAAGTACCGGCAGCTGTTCCAGACGGCATGTGACGAGATCCTGATCCTTGACGGGGACACAGGGGAAATTACCGATGCAAACCCATCCATCCTCGAGATGCTGGGATACCCGCCGGATTATTTCGTCGGCAGGCACCTCTGGGACCTTGGGTTTCTCAAAGACTCATCCCTTGCGAAAAACGCGTTCGCAAAGCTGAAAACCGACGGGTATATCCGGTTTGAAGATCTGCCGTTGGAAACACGACAGGGCAAGGCCGTCAATGTGGAATTTGTCGGCAATGCCTACTTCGTGGACGACAAGAAGGTTATCCAGTGCAACATGAGGGACATCACCGGGCGCAGGAAAGCAGAAGAGGAACTGAAGCGGAAAAATGAAGACCTTAATGAACTCAACGAGGAACTCACGGCTGCACAGGAAGAATTGCGCCAGAACATTGAAGAACTCACTCTAAGGGAAAGGGAGCTCCAGGCGATCAGCCAGCAGCGCCAGCTTGCGCTGGATGCCGCCCGCCTGGGCTGGTGGCATTGCGATCCGGTGACCCGGATCGCTTCGTGGGATGAACGCTGCAGGGAGATCTTCGGTGTCACGGGATACCAGTCCCTCATGGACGAGATACTCGCCACCCGTATGCATCCCGATGACCTGCCCGGCTTCAGGGCCAGGGTGGGGGCCGCCCTCGATCCCGCCAATCCCCGGCCTTTCACGGCAGAGTACCGTATCATTCTGCCCGACGGGTCGATGCGATGGATCGGGACGCACGGTATCGCATCGTTCGAGGGGACTGGCGAAAACCGCCGGGCAACGAATCTTGTGAGGACCGT
>Ga0074046_10001974_pt1 | contig 18062 bp, 12 predicted proteins | sample BogForMeECP23OM3_FD_94441 | JGI IMG/M metagenome (GOLD analysis project Ga0074046, IMG submission 94441) | Bog forest soil microbial communities from Calvert Island, British Columbia, Canada - Bog Forest MetaG ECP23OM3 | ecosystem: Environmental > Terrestrial > Soil > Wetlands ... | reverse complement strand
CTAGAAGGATTCAGGCCATTGCTGCGCGCCGTGCAGGATAGCGAGAACGTGAATGGCGTCTTCCAGAATGCGATAAGCGACGATGAAGGACGTTCCCGGCACAATCACTTCCCGCGTGCCCCCGACGCGGCCCATTCTTCCGGCAAAGGGCATGCGGGAGGCTTGACGGATGGAGAGCCGGATGCGCTCGACCGTACGCGCGGCAGCGGCGGGACTATCGTCCGCGATGTACTCGAAAATTTCACGGATCTGCTCGACTGCCGGGAGGGTCCACCGTAGCTTCACGATCTTGTCCGGGCTTTCCGTTCTTTCTTCCTGAGCGGTTTTGCCTTGACCCACGAGCCGATCATAGCGTCGAGATCTTCATCGTCGATTGTTTTCCCGTTCTTTGACGCATGCAGTCCCTCTTTGACCATGGCGACAAAGCGGCGCTGCTGGTCAAGATAGGACGCCACGGCTTCGTTAAGCAGGTGGCTGCGATCGCGATCCAGTGCCCTGGCGATGGAGTCGAGTTCGGCGACCCTCTCGGGCGCGATGCGGAAGCTGATGATGCGCGGCGAGCTCATAGTACAGAAGATTACACCGTATTTCAGTGTATTACAAGGAGAGCTCCTTTTGCGCCCGATGCGGGACGAACGGGGAGCCGTAAACGAAGCCGAAATGCTCTAGCGGAAGCGGCGGGTGGCCTTGATGACCATGGAGAAGACGCCGGACTCGTCGCGGGCCACGACCACCGAGACGTGGCGGTTGATGGCCACTTCAGCCTGGAGCAACTGCTGGCTGGTGGTATTCACGTCGGTAGCGTAGGTGAGGATAACGCTGCGGCCGAACTGCTCCTGCACCGTAATGCGCGAGGTGGAGTTGCCGAACGCGCCCAGATAATTGGGATCGACTTTGACCGAACCGGCGCCGAAGAGCTTTTGCACGCGGCTGCTGACAGTGGCGTTGAGAGCTCCGCCGAGCAGTGCATCGGTGGGATTGGCGATAGTTTGCTCCTGCTGCTGGGTATAGAGGCGTTGCTGGCTGGCGGTATGGCCCAGGGCCAGGAGCGAAACCACGTCGGCTTCGGGCAACGGAGGATCGCTGCGATAACTGACAGAGAGCTTTTGCGGCGAACCGTGGAGGCCGAGGGAGATGTCGTAGTCTTCAACATGCGCCGTGGCGCTGAGGTCGATGATGGGCTCGACGCGCACCGGGTTGGTGAAGGTGATGTCGCCGCGCTCGAGGTCGTAGCGGGTTCCGGCGATCAAGGCGCTGCCTTCGGTGACAGAAACGCGGCCCAGAAGCGATGGCGAAGCCAGCGTACCGCGGAGGCTCAGATCCACGTCGCCGGCCAGCTTGGCGAAGGCATTCTGGAAACTCAACTGCGGAGACGAGACGATGTGCACATCGAGGCGCACATGATTTGAAGGAGCGTCGGGCGGGGCAATGGTCCCGATCGAGACATTAGCCTGGGTGGCGAGAGCCGCCAGGTCGAGATCGGGACTGACGGAGAAACGGGTGATCAGGACGTTGCCGCTCAGGAACAAGTTGTTTTGCTGTCCTTGCAGGTGGAACGTGGCATCGGCGAGTGAGCTGACTCCCTCGGGGTAACGAATGTGCACCTGTTTGCCCGTCACCGACAGGTCGGCATAGATGCCATGCTGGTAGGCAAGAGAACCGCCCACAGTCAACAGGCCGCCGCCACTCATCGCGGTCAGGTTTTTCACTTCCAGCCGGTTCTGGTTGAACTCGAGAGTGCCGTGCAATTGGCTCAGGCCATTGGGCAGATCTTCCAGCGAGAGCGCGCCATTCTGGAAATCGATGCTCCCCTGCAAATTCGGGTGTTGCAAAGGCCCGTGCGCCTGCACCTTGAACGTCGTTAATCCGCTGGCGGTCAAATCGGGGTCGAGAGTTTCCGCCAGCTTCAGATCGATGGAGCCGCTGGCGGCGAGATCGAGTTGCTGGGCGCCCTTGAGCGACAGATCGCCCTGCACATGCAGATCGGTATTTTCACCGGTGACGTGCAAAGGATCGAGATGAATGCGGCCGTCGGCAAGCGTGGCGTGCAATCCGCCATCGCCCTGGAGCTGTACGCCGGAAATGGTGAACGCCAGTTCGCGGAGCTGCGCCACACCGCGAAGTTGCTCGGGGTGCGCGAGGGGACCATCGACCGAAACTGTGCCGGCAAGCGCCGACTCGCCATTAAACTCCGGCCTGTGCGCCATGCGCAGCAGAGTACCGAGATTAAAGCGCGAGAATTCGAACTGGGCGTGGGTCAGATAGTCGCCTCGAAGAGTGGTTTGTCCGTGCAGGGTGAGTCCAGCTTGCTCCAATTGCGTGGTAGCGCTGTATTCCAGGAGCGGACCCGCGGAATGCGCCGTGGCCTCAAGGGTTCCGAAGCGCTGTCCGCCAAAGGTGAGCGCCGCCAGCTTGGCGTGGCCCTCAAGGCGCGGATCTTGCAACGTGCCGGAACCGGAGATGGCAAACGAAAGTTTGCCGGTGGCATCGAGATTGCGGCTGCGGAGGAAGCCGAGGCGGGTGATGTCGATGTTTTCGGCACGCGCGTCAATTTGGAAGTGACCGGGCTGAAAGCGCTCGCCTTTGAAGTCGTATATTCCTGAGCCGGAGAGGTTTCCGCCAGCAACGTCGAAGGTGGCTGAGGTCAGCTTGAGCACCTGGCCGGCGAGCGCGGCCTGGACGCGCAATCCTGAAGCCGGCTCGCCATAGAGGGAACCTCGCTCCATTTGCGCAGAACCGGATGCGGTGAGCGCATGGATCGGCCCGTCGGCCGTGATGTGCGCGTTGAACGCGCCGGTGAACGGGAGATTGGGGCCGCCCCCCGCAGGAAGGAACGGCTGCACGTCGGCAACTTCGAGGTTGGCCGCATCGAAGTGCGCATGCAGCACGGCGTTCGAGTCAAATACCGGCTCTCGGCCCGGCGATGCCCCCAGCGAAGCATCGACCGTGCCGTTCAGCACGATGCGCGTCGCGCCACGCTGCAGCTGCGCATGCTGGATAGCAATCTGCGACGGCGAAACCGTGCCTGAAGCCGAGACGGAATCGAAGCGCACAAGGTGCGGCGTGCCGGAGCCGCCGGCAGGCAATTCGACGGCAAGTTGCGTGGCTTGCAAGGTGCCCGCAATGTGCGGCCGGGCCAGCGAGCCGGACCAGTTCCCAAGAAAGTCGGCCTGCCCCGCCAACGACACCGGCAGCGCCGCGGCTCCGGTTTTTCCGTTGCGCTTCAAGCCGAGAGTGCGCAGCCCCATGTCAAACTCAGCCAGGTTGCGCGAGTGGAAATCGATGGTGAGCGCCGAAGGACCAGTGGTTGGGTAAGCGCCCAACGTCCCATGGGCTTCCAGATCGCTTTGGGGCAGGTGAAGCTCGAGCTTGCGCACCTGTACGGAACCGTTGTGCTGCGCATAGGTGGCGTCGACCATGCCCGTGGTGGGCACTTCGCCGGCAGGAGTCTGCTTTGAGGGGCTGAGGCTGAGCTGCGCATTGACCGAGACGGTGTTGCCGTCGCCTTGTGTCCAGACGGCAACTGCGGGGCCATTCAAGCGGGCATCGAACCCCGGGCGCCGATAGGGCGCGGGGCTGACCATGTCGAGTACCGTGTCGAGCGCAACATCTTTGAAATTGGCGTTCACTTTTCCGTTGACGGGGATAATCCAGTCTGGAGTGCGAACAACAGTATTTCGGTCGGACGAAAACACTTCAGCTGCGTGAGGAGTCTGCTGCAGGTGCGCCAAGGGATCCCCAGGAAGCCAGGGCTCCAGCGCGACAGTTCCCTCGAGTTGGCCGCCCTGACGCAAGCGGACGACGATCCCGGTGACGAGCAACTGCTTGCCGTCGGCGTGCACGTGGGTGTCGAGCGTGAAGCCCGTGGCGGTGACAGCCTGGCCAATGTATGACCCGTCCTCAATGTGCACGCCGCCGTCGATTTGGAACGCGTCTTTCTGGCCGGAAGCACTGATATCGAGGCGAGCCAGACCCTCAGGCGCATCGGCAAAGCCGGTGATGGGATCAAGGAGCCGCATATCCAGATCGCCCAAGAGGCGCGCGTGCCATTGGGGATGCGTGAAGTCCTCGAGGTCTCCCGTGACCTCAAGAGCGTGCTCCTGGCCGCCGCGCCTCTCCGCCGTGATGCGCAGGGAACGCAGAAACACCTGCGCGTGCTCGAGGTCGAGTGTGGCCTGCAGGGTCCCGTGCACCGGCAACGGGTTGCGTGGCACGGCGCGGGCGAGATTGAGATCGGAGACTCCAGCCTCGATGTGATAAGACGCCGGCGTTCGGAACGTCGCGGGAATATAACGCATCACGAGAGAAGCGTCGTTGGCCGAAAAGTCGAGTGGAGCGTACCGGTCCTGATGATCAAAGCTGGCGGCGCGGCAGTCGTAGTCGAGGCTGCCCTGTTCCACCGAGATGCGGCCGGCATGCATCTCGAACAGCGTGTCGATGGCGCGCGTCGACGAGGTACGCGGCCCGAGCGGATGCGGCTGATTTGTGGACCCGTTGGGATAGACGATGAAGTGCAAGTTGGGCCGGTCAATTTCGAGGCTGCGTAGCCGTATGCTGGGGCTGAAAAGATTGCGCAGGCTGAAAACCGCGCGGAGGTGATCGATTTTTGCATAGGGCGTTTCGCCGGGATCTTCAAGACCGTGAATGACGACCCCGTCCGCTTCAGCATCAAAGTGAAGCAGGCGCCAGTGGAAAGATGCAATCTCGGCCCGGCCGCCAGTGAGTTCTTCGAGAGACGTGATGAGGCGCCTGCGCACCGCGTTTTCAAATGCCGAGGAGCTGGCCACGAAATACAGGCTGACGGCCAAAACCACCAGAAGAACTGCGAGGCTGGCAACGGCGAGCGGAAGATGGCGCAGGAAGAAGCGGCGCAGACGGCTTCGCATGCTGCGATGCGGCCGTTTCGGCTCGACGTTCACGGGCGGGTTATCGGGCTCGCTCATGGCTTCCCCCTTTCCGCACCGCCTGGGCCGGCGGGCGTTTTCGCTGCCGGCGCAGGTTGCGGAGCAGGCGCGGGAGCGGCTCGCGGACGAAGCTCGGGGGCAAGTTCCGGGGCAAGATCGGGGTCCATCACTTCCACATCGCCCTGCCGGCGCAGGTCGGTGAGCCAATTGTCGAACATTCGGTTGACTTGTTGCTCCAGCAGGATTTCCTGAATGCGCGGCGCTACCTGATTCAGCGGCGGAACGGTTTCGCCGGGCGCGTACTGCGGCAGCAGCGTGTCATGGTAGTAGGTTTCAATTTGCTGCGGGGAGATTTGAATGCCCTGCCGGAAGCGCTGCTCAACGAAGCGCAGAATCTCCACGCGGTAGCGGAGATAGGCCTCGACGCGCCCCTCCGTGAGCCCATGCGCCGCGAGAAATGCCTTCCATCCCGTGTCGGAGGCGCAATTTTGGCGGACGCAGATGGGCAGCTCCGTGCGGATCTCGTGCAGGCGCGCATTGACATCCTCTTGCGAGGGCTCGATGGCTGGCATGTCCTGCTGGCGGATCTGCTGCTCGATGAGCGCGCGGCTGATGAGCTGTTCCAGCGCCTGCTGCCGCGTGAGCTCGACCCGGGGAATAGTGTTGGGATCGAGAACGGAGAGGCGGAGTTCGTCGTCGAGGTCGCTGGCCAGGATGACGTGCTTGTTGACGACAGCGACCGCGCGATCGAGGACAACGGGGCTGGACGAGTCCGGTTGTTGAGCCGCGAATATTGGTGGTGCGGAAAGAAGCAGTGCGAGGACAAGAAACTTTGCCGCTGCGCTCCGCCGAAAAGCAACTGCAGATCCTTCGACTCCGCGCGGCGCAAAAGCGCGCCACGCTCCGCTCAGGATGACAACTAAGTGGTGGGCGCGATCGACGGCCATCGGACGGATGAAAACCATTCGGATTGGAGGGCGCATAGTCGTCATCAGAAGGCCTGCCCGAGACTGAAAAAGAAGTTGATGTGCGGCGCCTGACCGAGGTAGGGGTCCGTTGCCCAACCAGGAATCTTGCTCGTGGTTGTCGTGGGGATCGAGTAGTTGATATTTACCGGGTAAATCGGCGGATTGAGGTTATAGCTGAAATCGAAGCGAATGGGACCGATCGGGGTATGGTAGCGCAAACCCGCGCCGAGCGCGTGGGAGAAATCGTTGAAGCTGCACGGACCTTGCTGGCCGGTCGACGTCAACGGACCCGGATTCGGATTCTTGGTGGGATCGTAGCCGTTTGGGTATGCAGTGGTTGGGTCGGTTACGACTGCGTTTTTGCAGGCGGCGCTGTCGGGCTGCCGCGTGCGAAAAATGCTGCGCCATGCGTCCCCGGCATTGGTAAACACGTTGCCCATGTCGTGAAAGATGACGAAGCTGACGGTATTGGCGAACCCGGGCAGAGAGGGAGGCGGCAGGCGTAATTCAGTGCTGTTGATCAAGGCTCCCGCGCCACCGATCTGGTAGCCGGTTTCAGGATCACGTGGCCCGGCGGCGTTCTGGGGGAAACCGCGAAGCGAGACCGGACCGCCCGCGTAGAGCCGCTCGGGCAGCGGAATCAGCTCGCTCGATCCGTTGCCGAAGGCGCGAATCTGCCCGTAGCGCGTGTTACGCGCCACCACGAAGCGGTTCTTGTCGAAGCCGTAGTAGCTGGAATTCGAGACGTCGATGCGGTTGAACTCGACCTGGGCTCCGGCGAGCCGGTCGGAAAGAAACTCTTGAAAGCTGGTGTAGGTGCCGCGGTGCGCATCCAGGGCTACGTCGCGCGTGTCGCGAATCCAGGTGAATGCGGGCCCACTCACGCGCGTGGCCGTGGAGAGCTCGGAGATTTCTCCGGGATAAACCTGCAAGCTGCTGGCCGCTACTTTCACTCTGCGGAAATCGATTTCGTAGATGAAGGTGTTGGCTCGGGAGAGCCAGGAGTTGGGATGGTTGAAGTTTTCGGTCCCGCGAAATGCGCCTTCCAGGCGTGACGCAACGTAGGTCGATACGTCTTCGCTGTTGGCGTAGCCGCCGGAGAAGGCGAGGCCGAAGTTCGGGTTGCCCTCGATGTGCGGAACCTGATAGAGCAAGCCGAGGCTTTGCTCGAGCAAGCCATACGTGCCGCGAATCGAGGCCGATTGATCGCGGCCGAAGAGTCCGTTGCGCGTGATAGCGCCCAGAACGCGCGGGCTCACGCCGGTTTTTCCGTTGGGATTGCAAGCGACTCCGGCCGCGAACGCGCCCGAGCAGTTGTTCTGCGGTTGGCCAGTTTGCGCCTCAAAGCCGAAGCCGTAGGTCAATGTCCAGCGCCGCGCTTCGATGGCCTGGATCAGCACGGTTTTCTGGGGCGCGTCTCCGGCGGGATTCACGACCGCTGTGTCTACCTCATTGAAGAGGGCGAAGGCGTACAGATTACTTTGCGTGGTGGCGAGCGCATTCTGATTGAGCGCATCGCCGGCACGCACGGTGATGGCCCGCGCCACCGTTTGCGGGCGCGTGTTTTCCAGGCCCGTCAACAGCACGTTGCGGATAAAGGTCTGCGGTCCTTCGTCGATATGGAAGACCACATCGACCTTGCCGGGATCAGCGGACTCGGGTTGCTGCGTCAAGTTCACGGTCGCCTGATCAAAGCCGCGGCTCAAGTACGCTGTGACCAATGCGTCGTGGTCGCCTGCCAGGTTGCGAGGCGATAGCATCTGGCCCGGCGTAGTGTTGAGCAACGCGGTCAAAGTTGTCGAGGGGATGTGGTCGTTGCCCTGCAACTCGAGATTGCCAACGCGAAGCTGCCGGCCCTCCGCGATACGGTAGACGATCTTGAGGGGCGCGGAGCGGTCGCCGGTCAGTTGCGAAGGCGCGCTGCCGGGCTGGAGATTGTCCGCAGTCTCAGGAGTGCTGGTTTCGGGCGTAACCTTCACTTGTGAAAAGCCGTTGTTGCGATACTCACTCTCCAGCGCGCTGACGTCGGCGGCGACCAGCGCCTGGCTGTAGAGGCCGTGATGGTCAAGCATGTCGGCGGCATGAACGCTGATCAGATCCATGAGCGTGGCCGTGGAAAAATAATGGTTCCCTGTGATGGAGACCTGTTCTACGCGACGCCGGGACCCCAAATGCACGGTGTAAAGAATGGTTACTTCGTCGGCGTCGGCAGTTTGCTGCTCGTGATCGACACTGGCATCGAAGTAGCCCTGGCGCTGATAGTAGTCGCGCAAGCGGCGATTGCCTTCGTTGAGCAGGTCCTCGTCGACGCTGCCTTCCTGAAAGATGGGGATGACGTGTTTGAGGCGCTCGGCATCGATGCTTGCGCCGTGCACTTCGACACGCACCACCGGGCCACGATTCGCCGAGAACTGATAATTGACCGCCTTCGCGACATGGTCGTAGGCCGCGGATTCCAGCTTGACCTCTGCCTCGAGGCGGCCTTGCTTCTGATAAGCGCGGAGTACGCCATCGAGCGCGCGATTCACGGTGTCGTGATCGACGTGCGCGATCTTCCATAGATGCCCGCGAAGACGGAATTCGTCTACGGTCATGCCGGAATCGCCCGTGACCGTGACCTTGCCCACGCGCGCACGCGACCCTGAGACCACGCGAAACGCGACGTCGGCAAGCTGCTCCTGGGGACGCGCGGTAATGGTTTGCGTGATGACCGCTTCGAAATAGCCATTCTGCTCGAGCATGGAGCGCATCTGCTGTGCGGCACGCACCATCTTTTCCTGGGTCAGGCGCGTTCCCGCTTCCAGCTGGCTGGCCCGCTCGAGCTGCATATTCATGGTGGCTCCGGTGGCGCCGTCTACGCCCACGGTTGCGATAAAGGTGCGCGGGTTTCCGGCGAAAACCAAAGCCACGCCGTCGGCCAGGCGCGTGCCCCGCGCCTCGATGGTGTCGTAGACGCCGGTGGCGTAGAGCTCGCGCAAGCTGCGTTTCAAATTCTCTTCGGTCAGCGGCGCACCTGCAGCCTGGGGCAGATGGCCGGCAAGCGGCTGCAGCTGATCGGCGGGAACGCCCTCGAATGCAATGCTGCGAACGGGCACGCCCTCCCACTGGAGAACGGAGTTGGGCGTTTGCACTGCATTGTTCGAGGACCCGGGAGATGTTGCGCTCTGCGCGTTGCCTTCTACGGGAGCGGGCTCGGAAGACGCCGGGGCCGCAACGGGCGCCTGGCACCAACCGTTGCGCGAATCGGACGCAGCAACCAGGCAGGCAACCAGAAAGATGGAGGCGAACAGAACTCCGGCGCGCGCCGGGCGCGTGGCCCGGCGTTGCCGTTCGATTGGGATAGAACAGAGCCTGCATCGGGGGGCCAGGTAAGCACCACGCCGTTCTTCCGGCTTTGTCCGCAAGACCATATCTCTAAAAGACGCGGGGTAATTGAATGTCAAATCAAGGCCAACGGGGTTCACCACGCGATGTTGCAGGGTGTCGGCTGCGGTCGATTGTTGTCCATGGTCAGTCAATCCCAGATACTTCCCCTATACTAACGAGGAAAGAAGCCAAGGCAAAACCTAAGGAGTGGTGGGTGCCGGGTCGGTTTGAAAAAGGCTCATCCCTCAGGGGCTAAAGCCCCACTCATTTTTCGAGCGCTTAGGGCCCGACTGAAGTCGTGCCCTTTCACGGCAGATTCAAACCGACCCAGTACCCAGCGAGGTCAGGCAGCCGATCCCTCCAAGGGTCGCCGTGCCGAAATGAGGGACGCGGTTTCAAGGTCGGCAATCTCCGGCATGGGGATTGTGCATCCAACCCCGAAGCAGCAGCCAGAGGGAAGCGCATGTCTGACGTCCCCACCCCGACACAATCGCCCCAGCGCAGCCGTGCAAACGGCAGTGGTGGAGCGACAGCCGGCAAACCCACGACTACCCAGCTGCCCAACGCGGCCGACGCTGAGGTGCTGGCGCAGGCACAGGCCGGCGATCATCACGCCTTTGCCCAGCTCTATGCCCTGCACAAGCGGCGCATCTACTCCCTTTGCCTGCGCATGGTGGGCAACGTGGCCGAAGCCGAGGATTTGACGCAGGAAGCTTTCCTGCAGCTACATCGCAAGATTGCGACCTTCCGGGGGGACTCGGCCTTTTCCACCTGGCTGCATCGCCTGGCTATCAATGTGGTTCTGATGCAACTGCGCAAGAAGGGTCTATCACTGATTTCTCTGGACGAAGCCATGGAGCCGAATCCGGAGGAGGGGCCCAGCCGCAGCTTTGGCGCCCCCGATCTGACGCTGACGGGAACCATCGACCGCCTGGTTTTGGAGCGCGCGATAGCCGATCTTCCGGCCGGCTACCGGCTCATTTTTATCCTTCACGATGTGGAGGGTTTTGAGCATAATGAGATTGCAACCATGCTGGATTGTTCGATTGGTAACAGCAAGTCGCAATTGCACAAGGCGCGTTTGAAGCTGCGCGACGCCCTGCGCGCCCAGAACCGCCAGGAGGCGCGGCCATGAACGGTGACGTCAGCAAAATGAGCTGTGCCGAATTTCAAGATCAAATGGCCGAGCTGATCGGCTCGGGAGAGGATCCCAATGCACATCCTCACCTGAAAGAATGTGCAGACTGTCGCGCGCTGTTGGCCGATTTGAAAACGATCGCCGAGGCAGCACGGCAGTTGTTTCCCAGCGTGGAGCCGCCGGACGAGGTGTGGGAACACATCGAGTCGGCCATCAAGCGGGGCGACTAGGACGGTCCGGGATCGGTGTACCCAGGCTTATTGCTTTCCCACCCTTTTCGCAAAAAGCGCGAAAAGGATGGGGCACGGATACGATGGGGATGGAATTGCTCCAGGCGGCATCGAAGGCGGCCTAGCGGTGCACCGTTATTGGGTTGGGCTGCTCCGGGCTTGCCGCGCCGTTTGAGTAACCGCCCATCCTGTTCCCAAGCCCAGACCAAGCCTGCTTGCTTGCCGGACCCTTCGCATGGCAGCCTCCGCCCCTCACCTTCATGGATTTTCAGCCGATAGACCGGTGGGATGGCTGCCTTGAGCTAAGGCCGGGCGTGCTGTATCGGTCCGTCGCAGGGGATTCACGCCGCGTTTGCGCGTCCCGTAAGCCATTCGAATGACAGCCGGTTAAGAAGGCATGGAACCCCGGACGGACCGGAAGCGTAGCATCAGAGCTGGGCAGCAAAAGAGATGTACTGCGGAAGGTCAAGTTTGCAACTTTTCCCTTTTTGACCTATCTAATGATAGAAAAGTTGATACGGGGACACTCAATGCCAAATCATCCAGCTTCACCCTCGAACGAACCCACACTGAAGAGCGCGGCGGGAACGCGCATCATTCCGATTTTGCCGGTTCGGGATACAGTTCTATTTCCTCACGCGGTCCTGCCCTTGACGGTAGGCCGGGAAAGCTCTATCCAGTTGATCGAGTCGCTCGGCGAGGAGCGGGCGATTGTGGTCGCGGCGCAGTTGGATGCGCGCCTGGACGCGCCCAAACCCGCCGATCTGCACACTATCGGCACTCTGGCCACCGTGCACAAGGTTGTGCGCATGCCCAACCAGAGCCGTTTTGTGTTCACCGAAGGTGTCAGCCGTGTCCGGCTGGTGCGCTTCATCCAGTCCGAACCGTTTATGGTGGCCGAGGTGGAGACGCTGGAGGACGTGACGCCGGCAAGCTCTGCCGAGTTTGAGGCGCTGGTGCGCAACGTGATCGGCCAGTTCCAGCAGATCGTGACCGAGTCGCCTACACTCTCCGACGAGCTGCGGACCATCGCGGCGAACATTGAAGAACCTTCCCGCCTGGTGGACTTTGTGGCGTCTTCCCTGCCCTTCCTGACCACGGACGACAAGCAGCTGTTGCTGGAAGCGCCCAGTGTGGTCGACCGGCTGGAACTGCTGAACAAGCTGCTGGTGAAAGAGATCGAGGTGCAGCAGTTGCGCGCCAAGATCCAGACCGAGGTGCAGGACCAGGTGCAGCAGTCGCAGCGCGACTACTACCTGCGCGAACAGCTCAAGGCCATCCAGAAGGAACTGGGCGAGCAGGACGATGGCCAGCGTGACGTGGAGGACCTGCGCCAGAAGATTGAAGCCGCGGGCATGCCGGACGACGTAAAGAAAGAAGCCCTGAAGGAGCTGGCGCGGCTGCAGCGGATGTCTCCTATGGCTGCGGACTACGGGCTCACCCGCAACTACATCGAGTGGCTGGCGGTGCTGCCCTGGAACAAGAGTTCGGGCTCGAAGATCGATATCGTCAAGGCCCGGGAGATTCTGGATGAGGATCACTACGAGCTGAAGAAGGTGAAGGACCGCATTCTCGACTACTTGAGCGTGCTGGAGCTGAAGCCGGATATGAAGGGTCCCATCCTTTGCTTTGTGGGCCCGCCGGGGGTGGGCAAAACCAGCCTGGGCCGGTCGATTGCGCGAGCGCTGGGCCGCAAGTTCCAACGCGTGTCGCTGGGCGGCATGCACGACGAGGCGGAGATCCGCGGGCATCGCAGGACCTACATTGGCGCCTTGCCGGGACAGATCATCCAAAGCATTCGCCGGGCCGAAACCAACGATCCGGTGATCATGCTGGACGAGGTGGACAAGCTGGGGCGCGACTTCCGCGGTGACCCCTCCTCGGCGCTGCTGGAGACGCTGGATCCGGAGCAGAACAACACGTTCCGCGATAACTATCTCGACGTGCCGTTTGACCTATCCAAGGTGCTCTTCATCTGCACCGCGAACATGCTGGACACGGTTCCGCCGCCGCTGCAGGACAGGATGGAGATCATCCCTCTGCAGGGTTACAGCGAAGAAGAGAAGGTGCACATCGCCAATCGTTACCTGATTCCGCGCCAGATCAAGGAAAACGGGATTACCGCGGAGCAGATTGAGTTTCCCGAGGAAGCGGTGCGGCACATCATCCGCCACTACACGCGCGAGGCCGGGGTGCGCAAGCTGGAGCAGACCATCGGAACGGTTTGCCGCAAGGAGGCGCGGCGGGTGGTGGAAGGCCACATGGAGAAGCTGGTGGTGACGCGGGAGATGCTGAAGGAATTCCTGGGCGGAATTCAGGTGCGCGTGGAGACCGAGGTTGCGGAACGCGTCAAGCGGCCGGGCGTAGCCGTGGGGCTGGCGTGGACGCCGGCCGGCGGCGACATCCTGTTCATCGAGGCCAACAAGATGAAGGGCAAAGGCGGCTTCACGATGACCGGCCAGATCGGCGAGGTGATGCAGGAGTCGATGCAGGCGGCGCTGACCTGGGTGCGCTCGAACGCCACGCGGCTGGGGCTTGCCGAGGACTTCACCAAGGAGCTCGACATCCACATCCACGTGCCTGCGGGCGCCATTCCCAAGGACGGTCCTTCGGCGGGCGTCACCATGGCCACGGTGCTGGTCTCGTTACTCACCGATACGCCGGTGCGGCCGCTGACGGCCATGACCGGCGAGATCACGCTCAGCGGCAACGTGCTTCCGGTGGGCGGAATCAAGGAGAAGTTTCTGGCAGCGCGGCGGGCCGGGGTGGACACCATCATCCTGCCCGCGGAAAACCGCCTGAACGTGGAAGAGGACCTGGCGCCGGAGATGATGGCGGGCGTGGATGTGCACTACGCCAGCCAGATTGAAGACGTGCTGGCAGTGGCCTTGCCGAAATTGGCCATGCGGCCGCAGCTGCAGCCGGCCGCGACCGAACTTCCGGTCAGCGCTGCGGCGTAAACATGGCTTCCTTTCACTAAAACGGCCGGCGAATCTGCCGGCCGTTCTTTTTGTGTGCGTATCCTTATCCGCGCAACCCTTTGCGCCGGATTCCCGCATTGGGCGCATCGCTGCAACGGTCTGCTCTCCGGCTTTGCAACGCCGAAAATCGGCCCCGCGAAGTAGAGAAAGCGGGAACATTGCCGATAGGCGGAAAGAACATGGCGCTTCTCGACGCCATCGTGGTTCTAAAAAAGGCCGTGCGCTTGGACTGCCCGTGGAGTGGCTTTTTCCTGCAATCGCCGCGGCGTGAGTTGAAGAAATCCCGGCGGCGTTGCAGCTTGACGCGGAGAGCAGGATCATGGCAACCACACACACGATCGTTCCGCTGCACCTTTCAGGCAACACGACGGAACAGCAGAACCAGCAACTGCAGAGTTGCCTGGGCGACGCCGTACACAATGCATATCTGACGGCAATCGAGCAGCTCGACAGGCAAAGCGCGCAGGCCGTGCTTGAGGCGGAGCGCCAGGTCAAGGCCGATATCGCCAAAGCAGTGACGGAAATCGTCCACGGCCACACAATCAGCAGCAAGTTCGAGGATGAGGAAGTAGGTTCAGATCGCGGCTATCCGCCGACCTACCGGGTGCGGCCCGTGGAGGCACAGGTAACGGAACTGAGGAAGCTCATTCCCGCGCTCGGCGCTTGCCAGGAAAAGCTGGGCCGGCTTCCGCTCCCCGAAGGAGCCGAGGCGTGGTTTGCCATTCCCCGCTGGCAGGCCCTGGCGCCCACCTACAACGAGGCGGTGGAGCGGATTCTAGAGCTCCTGGCTTCGAAACGCCGCCTGTCGATCCGCATTGCCGGACGCCTGGGCGAAAAGTACCTTCGCCAGACCGAGCGCTCCCGGCTTGCGGAGACCATCCTTGCCGACCAGCAGCAGGGCAGCGACATCCTGGTTGTGGCCGCCCAGGCCGGCATGCTGCATCGCGGCTGCTCGGCCCGGCGCACGCGCGCCAGCATAGCCGGCAACGAATTCTGCCTGGGGGTTTTTGCTATTGCGAGCATTCTGCTCACGCACTCCGAGCGCCTGTCGGCCGGCGACTCCCTCATGATCGATTGCGGAGGCGATCAGTACTCTCCACGGGCTGACTACACCTTCGACCGCGTGCCGCTCTTCGACTTCGATATTTCCGGAATCGAGTTCAGCATCTTTTACGAGGACCGCGCCCGCAACCTGTGGGGAACGCCCACCGGTTTTCTCTACAAGCTGGCTTGATCCGCCACGCCAGCTCCGGATTTCCGCCTGCCACGTCTAATCGATAGGCGGTATTCTTTTCGAATGATGCGTGTACAAGTAATCCCATTTGGGGTGTTGAAGGATTGGCTGGGCTCTCAGGCCGCCACCGTGGAACTGCCGGATGGCGCCACAGTGGGCGTGCTGCTCGAGCGCCTGCGGGCTACATTGCCGCCCGGCGCCGCGGCCCAGGTCCTGGGCAGCATCGCGGCAAGCGTGAATGCCGAATACGCCCAGGCCGCACACATTTTGCACGACGGCGACGAAGTCGGTTTGTTGCCCCCGGTCTCCGGCGGTGGCACTACGCGTGCGGCGAACGTTTTGGAGGGGAGCCCTGGTGATGCGGACCTCAGCGTCACGCTGACCCGCGAGCGCATCGACGCGGAGAAGATCGTTGCCGCGGCCAAGAGCGGCGAAGATGGCGCGGTGGTGGTCTTCGACGGCATTGTGCGCAACCAAACGCGCGGGCGGCGGACCCTGCACCTGGATTACGAGGCCTATGAGGAGATGGCGCTGCGGCAGATGCGGGAGCTGGGGTTGAAGGCGCGGGAGCGATTCGGCGTGAGGCAGGTAACGATGCTGCACCGGCTGGGCCGCCTGGAGATCGGCGAGACCAGCGTGCTGATCGTGGTGGCATCCGCGCATCGCAGTGCGGCCTTCGAGTCTTGCCGCTGGCTCATCGACACACTCAAGCAGACTGTGCCCATCTGGAAGAAGGAGACCTTTGCCGATGGCGCGGTGTGGGCGCCGGGTGATCCGTTTCCGAAAGAGATTGCCATAGAGTCAATAGAGTCTGGGGAGGCGCCGCATGAAAGCTAATGCGGCCAGCACTCCCCGTGCCCCATCCTTTCCGCGCCTTTTGCGGAAAGGGTGGGAGGGGATCTCCACCCGCTTTCGTGGCTTCCGACCCTTTCGCCTAAAAGCCGGCGAAAGGATGGGGCACGGGGCATTTCTTCGGCCTGTGTGCATTGCGCTGCTGGCGCTGGCGGCGGGTGTGCTTGCCGCGCAGGATTCGGTGGCCACCTTTCACGTGGACGTGAAGCTGGTGAGCATCTTCGTCAACGTGACCGACAAGAATGGCGCCATCGTGGGCGGCCTGACGCAGGACAGTTTCGCGGTGTACGAAGACGGGCGGCCGCAGCAGATCGCGGTCTTCGAGCGGCAGTCGGAGCTGCCGTTAAATTTGACTTTGGCCATCGACACGTCAGGCAGTGTGCGCAAGGACATGAGCGAGGAGGCGGCCGCGGCCCGGCGCTTCGCGCACGCCATTCTTCGCCCGCAGGACCAGATGAGTGTGCTGCAATTCGCCACTGAAGTGCACGAGCTTACGCCCTTCACCAACAAGATTGCGCAGATCGACCGCGGCCTGAGCGAGTTGCACGGCGATTGGGCGACCGCGCTCTATGACGCCATCTGCCTGGGCTCTGAGAGGCTGGGTGGAAAACAAGGACGTAAGGTGCTGGTGCTGATCTCCGATGGCGACGACACGGCCAAGAGCTCCACGTACGCGCAGGCCCTGGAAGCAGCGTTGCGCAACGAAGTGATGATTTATTCGCTCATCGATGTGCCCATTGAAGCCAGCGCCGGCCGCGACCTGGGCGGCGAACACGCGCTCATCACTATCGCAGAACAAACCGGCGGCAAGTATTTTTACGTGAGCGATGGCGGACTCGATAAGGCCTTTGAAAAGGTGAGCGACGATCTGCGCACGCAATACCTGATCGGCTACTATCCGCACCACCAGGCGCCGGGCACGAACTTCCACCACTTGGCGGTGACCATCCCGCGCGCCGCCCCCGGCGAGTTCAACATTCGCAACAAGACGGGGTATTACGCGGACTCGGCGCTGAAGGGGAACTAGCTTTCATGCGCGCATCGCGTACCTGTTGATTAAGCGGCGGTGTAAACTGTGGAACAAAGGACATTACGATGGCCACAGCAGCCCGCATCCCGATCGAACAATATCTCAGGAGCTCTTATGAGCCGGATGCGGAATTTGTCCGCGGTGAGATCGAGGAACGGAGCATGGGCGAGTACGATCACAACCTGATGCAATGGGCGATTCTGGATTGGTTTCGACGGCACGATAAAGAATGGCAAACACGGTCGATTCAGGAACAGAGAACGCGGCTAAACTCAGACACGGTGCGGATTCCGGATGTAAGCGTCTGGGCGCGGACGGTTCCCGTTGAGCCCGTCTTCAGCCATCCCCAGCTCATTGTTGTCGAAGTATTGTCGCCGGAGGATCGGCACTCCAAAGTGCAGGAGAAGATCGAGGACTACCGGCGATTCCAGGTTCCCCACATCTGGGTCGTCGATCCGTTACAGCGAATGGGCTGGGATTGTTCTGACGGCAACTGGTTGCGCGTCAGCCGCTTTACCGTCGAGGGTTCGCCCATCTATCTAGATCTCGAGCAGCTTTTCAGAGAGCTGGATGCGGCAGAGGCTTGAATCTTGCTGGGATCAAGGGTCGGTTCAACATTCGCAACAAAACGGGATATTACGCGGACGCGGCGGCCAAGGGCAACTGATAGATCGCCGCAAACGCGGTGCGCCGGCCATTGCCTTTCATTGAAAGTTCGATAGCAGATACTTCCCGCTGCTCTCTTTCACCACAACTACGTGCTCTTTGCCCGCGACGTCGTCGATATGCGGGAGGTCAGGCGCGTTGATCAGCAGATAGTAGCGCTTCGGGGTGTGCCACAGGCGGGCAAATTCCGCGTCGTCAATAAACACCGCGGGTGCATCCGGCGCGTACGAACCGTATTCGAGATTGTTGCTGCGGCCGTTGAGCAGCAGCGCTTTGCGATCGGTGTAGAAAAAGACCGACGAGAAGGCGTAATACGCGTCGGCTTCGATCAGGTCGCCCGGCGGGCTCTGGAGCAAGCTTTGTGCAAGCGGGTAGGAGCCGAGATATGGATCGAAGCGGACCAGCGCGATGCGCGCCGCCTGAAAGAATACGATCATGCTCAAGGTCAGGACCGCAGCCATTTTTCCGGGGCTGCGCCGGCTGAACCAACCGCCTACCAGGCAGAAGCCGAAAGCAGCGGCGGCCAGAGCCAGGGGCGCCTTGAGATAGGCGAAGGCCGCGAGCGTGAGATCGGCCATGTGTCCCATGGAGAGCGTGTAAAGCTCAGGATGCTGCGAGAGCGCGTCCGCCAGCTCGCCGTGCGCGGGAATGTTTGCCACCAGCACCAGCACCGTGACCAGAGCAGCAAAGACG
>Ga0074046_10001972_pt1 | contig 18078 bp, 14 predicted proteins | sample BogForMeECP23OM3_FD_94441 | JGI IMG/M metagenome (GOLD analysis project Ga0074046, IMG submission 94441) | Bog forest soil microbial communities from Calvert Island, British Columbia, Canada - Bog Forest MetaG ECP23OM3 | ecosystem: Environmental > Terrestrial > Soil > Wetlands ... | reverse complement strand
TGAAGTAGGAGTTCTCGGCAAAACGGCAGGCATCGAAGTAGAGCGGGATGCGATGCTTGCGGCAAACTGCGCTCACGGCTTTGACGTTTTCCATCGAGACGGGCTGGCCGCCGCCGGAATTGTTGGTGACGGTCAGCATGACCAGCGGCACGCGCTCGCGGCCGACTTTCTGAATAAGAGTTTCCAGCGCGACGACATCCATGTTGCCCTTGAAGGGATGCTTCAGGCTGGGCTGGCGGCCCTCGGGGATGACGAGATCGACCGCTTCGGCGCCGACAAATTCCAGGTTGGCGCGGGTGGTGTCGAAGTGCGTGTTGTTGGGGACGACATCGCCTTTCTTGCACATCACGCTGAACAGGATGCGCTCGGCGGCGCGGCCCTGGTGGGTGGGGATGACGTGCTTGTAGCCGAAAATATCCTGCACCGAAGAGCGAAACTGCTCGAAGCTGCGGCTGCCGGCGTAACTCTCATCGCCTTCCATAATGGCGGCCCACTGGTGGGTGGACATGGCACCGGTGCCGGAATCGGTGAGCAGATCGATGAGGACATCGTCGGCGGGCAGGAGAAAAAGGTTGTAGAAGGCGGCGCGGAGCGATTGCTCGCGCTGGGCGCGGGTGGTCCAGTGAATGGGTTCGACGCTCTTTATGCGGAAGGGTTCGATGATGGTGCGGGGCATAGGTCTCTCTCATTCTTACCACACACCCGGCACCCTGCGCATGTCAGTGATGGGGATCACCTTCGCCAGGGGGCAATGAAGTGGAGAAAGGCGCGCGATGCGGATGGAACGCTGCCCCAGACTGGGCCGCGATTATGAACATTCTACGGAATCCTTATTCAATCCTTATGAAACTCACGATCCAATGGAAGTGGGGCAGGATATCGGAGCCTACGGGGAAATGGCGATGAAGCATTGTGGCAAAGTTCGGGCGGGGAGCGCGAAGTCGAGTTGGGCGCATGGGGTGGCATACGGGCGCACGAGGATCTCTACAGTTGCTGTCATGGTGGTCGTGCTCGGCGCGGCGATGGCGCGGGCTCAGGGTGGGGCCGAAGTTCGTCAGCCGACGGCGCGGGAAAAGGCGGATGTGCAGACTCTTAGGGGAGTGCTGAGCTGCGACTGGCAGGTGGTTGGCCGTTATGAGTGCCGCAGGCGCGCTCCGCAGGATTGCATACGGGAGTGCGTGAGCGCGGGAGCGGCATACGTGTTGGTAACGGATAAGAAGATGTATCGATTTTCCGGCGGCACGGCGGAGCTTAACGAGTTAGCAGGCGGTGCGGTGGTGGTGACCGGAGTAGTCGATGGAGAAAAAGTGCGCGCGCTCTCGATCTCCGACGGGGAAAAGCATCACGGTCTTCGTTTTTGGAAGTAAAGCCGTCGATAAAAATACGCCAGTTATCGCATTGGTAAACCACTCCATCCCAGCCCGCAAACTACGCGCGGGCCGGGGCTGCGCCATCCAAAAGCAAGGGTAAAGGCGAGTTTTTTCCGCAAGCTGTGCAGCCGCACCTTATCCAAAGACCAGTTCTAAACTTTGACCGAATCGCGGCGCTCGGCGGGAACGTATTTCACGGCGGCGGTGCGATCGAGTTTGTCCCAGGCGAAGGGGCGGCCCTGGATGGCGCGCTTCAGAGTGCGGAAAAGGACGATGGAAAAGACCTGGCGATAGGCGAAGCGCTGCAGCCACACCTGGCTTAGCAGCCAGGCATCTTCGCGGGCTACGGGCTGGCGACGCTCCAGGGCGAAGGCGAGCGCGGAAGCGATGAAATCAATCACCAGGAACGCGCCGAAGAAGAGCAGCAGCCGGTGGAAGCTGGTCGGGTCATTGGATTCAGGATGAAAGTATTTCTGGACGAAGTACCAGATCACGCCGACGGCAAACATCAGGTCAATGAAGGGCGAGACCAGGGGAAGCAGAATCTGGAAGATGAGGATGTTGGGAAGGGCGACGAAACCCAAAGCGCCCTTGCGGGCGAAGACGCCGCGATGCTTGAAGACGGCCTGCAGAATTCCGAACGACCAGCGGAAGCGCTGGCGCATGAGGGCGTGGGCAGTGGTGGGAGCTTCGGTGAAGGCGAGCGCCAAGTCTTCGTATTCCACGCGATAACCGTTGCGCAAGAGCGCCATGGTCAGGTCGGCGTCTTCGGCGACGGTGTCCACGTGGTAGGCGCCGGCTTCGCGAACCGGCTGGATACGCCAGGCTCCGATGGCGCCGGGCACCACGCTCACGGCGCCCATGGTGTTGAGCGCACGCCGCTCGAAATTCTGGCTGGTGATGTATTCGAGCGCCTGCCAGCGGGTCCAGAGGTTGACGCGGTTGCCGACCTTGGCATTGCCGGCCACGGCGGCAACTTTGGGATTGAGGAAGTGCGGCACCATGCGGAGGATGGCGTCGGGCGCGATGATGGTATCGGCGTCGATGCCGACAAAAATTTCGGCGTCACCGATGTGCTGGAGACCAAAGTTAAGCGCTTCGGCCTTTCCGCCGTTGGGCTTGGTGAGAATCAGGACTCTGCCGTCAGCTTCTTCGGCGGCAAAGGAGCGGCGGACAATTTGCAAAGTACGGTCTTTGGAACCGTCGTCGATGACGACCACGCGCAGATTGGGATAGTCGGAGTCGAGCGCGCCCTGGACGGTGCGTTCGATGACCTTCTCTTCGTTATAAGCGGGAATGAGAACGGCGACGCGGGGCCGGTAAGCGGCAATCTGTTCGGGTGTTCCGTACACGTGGGATCGGAGACGATCATAGATGGCGAGGACGCCAATGGAAATCAGACGCCCGGTCATGAGGATGTCACCGAGGAAAAAGATGAGTGTAATGGCCGTCATGGTGGCGCTAAAGAGCCAGAAGCCGATCCAATTCAGGCGAGCGGACCAATACTCGTTGGCCGGGAGCGGCGGCATGACATCCGCGATTCTTGTTTTGCCCATCAACTGGTACACGGGGACGAACTGAAATCCGCGGGCGCGGGCGCCGTCGATAATCAGCGGGAGCGCCGCCACGGTCCTTGCCCGGTTGCCGCCGCCATCGTGCATGAGAATGATGTTGCCGCATCTCATCTGATCGTTCGATTGGCAGGGCGGCAGGTGGTCGAGCACCTCGGCGGCGATTTGCTGCGGGGTGAGCGCGGGCTCGTCCATCCAGTCGCGGGTGTCGATTTTGTTGCCGATGGTGATGTAGCCCATGCTTTGGGTGAGTTCGAGCGGCTTCACCTCGTCTTCGGTATCAGGCTCGGCGTCGACGGAGTACGGTGGACGAAACAGCATGGTACGAATGCCGAGGCGGCTGGCGAACAAACGCTCGGTCAGGTTCAGCTCGACCTTCATGTAGCCGCTGCCGATTGAGCTGATGTCGGGATGCGTAAAGGTATGGTTCCCGATTTCATGGCCTTCCCGGTAAATGCGCTGGGCCAAACTGCCGAACTTCTCAACCTGGATTCCGATCAGGAAAAATGCCGCCGGCACATGCTCGCGTTTCAGGACGTCGAGGATTTTCGGAGTCCACTCCGGATCGGGACCGTCGTCGAAGGTGATGGCGAGTTGGTTCTTGCTGGCGCCATAGCGCGCCACACGATAGGGCTCGGGCAGACTCTTGAAGGTTTCGCCGTCGATGAGTCCGGTCTGCTTGTCGATGGTGAGTTCGCGCTCGCCGTTGGTAGGCCGCGCCTCGATGTGCAGGATCTCGCCATTACCCTCCATGTCAACGTCCTGGCCGGGAGGGACGTCTTTCAATCGGTCCGACGCATTGGCTTCGCCGGGCATATCCCACACCCGCCACAAGGAGCGGTCTTCGGCGCCGAGCCTCCACAAGGCGAAGGTCTGGATGCCGAGGGTCTGGGCGGTGCGCATCTCGTTCAACGCGGTCACCGCATCGAGAAACCAGACGTCGTGGCGGAAGTTATCATCGTCAAGATAGCTGAAGTGCGGGTTGAGGGCGTCGCCGTCAAAATCAACGTCCTCTTCGGCATCGCGCGATCCGATCCAGGCTTCCTGCACGGAAACGCTTTTATCGGCCTCGCCGGGCGGAAGCTTGCCTTTCTTGGGGCGCTCGACCCAGTCGTATCCGTAATTGCCGATGGCGCAGATGAGCTTCTCTTTCGGAATCTCCTCGACGGCAGACTGAAGGTTGTCGAGGAACCAATCCTGGGAGGCGACGGGGCCCGAGGTTCCGCCGGGAAAGTGCTCGTCGTAGTTCATGATGACGACGCCATCGACGGCGGCTGAAATGGCCTTGTAATCAAAATCCTGGTTGCGCACCTGAACGCTGACGTAGAGCTTCATCCCCCTGGCATGCAGGTCAGACGAGAGTTCGTTGAGCAAAGCCACGTATCCGGGTTGCGCTTTCTTGGGGAAGGATTCGAAATCGATCATCAGACCGCGATAATGATCGGAGGCGAGATACATGCCGATCTCGCGGCGAAACTTGCCGCGGGCTTCCGGATTGATCAGAAAATCGGCGACGCCGGGAACAAAGTCGGCGCCGTCAAAGTTCTGCACGACCGGAAACACTTCCATGTCGGTGTCTTCCGCCTTCAGAAAGGGCATGACCTTGCCGTCGATGGGATGGACGGTTTGGCCTTGAACCACGTCGAACGTGGTGTTCGTATCCGGATCCACGGCTTGCAGATGGCCGTCGGGAGTGAGCACCTGGAGCCACGTGGGAAAGAGCAAGTCGATCTGGCGCGCATACTCGCGCAAGGAAGAAAAGCTGGCCGGGTCCCAGGAGACGTAAAAGGCAGCGCGAATTCCCTGCTCGGAGTTCAGCTTGAGTTGGGAAGGAGCTTTGCGGGGTGGGCGACGGTGACCGGCGCGGGCTAGGGTGGCCAGGCGGCGTTTCTCGCGGGCTTTCGCCTTTTCGTTTTCTTTCAGAGCGTGATAAGGCTTCTTTTCTCTAAGCCAGGAAAGGTCGGGCAGAGGCTCGCTGCGCAGGGCGCTGTAAATGAAAAAGATGACCAGCAAGGAAAAAGCGAGGGCGGCCACGTCGACAAAGCGGCGAATCCGCCTCCAGCGCGCTTGCAAGGGATCGTAAAAGACCTGTTTGGCCATCGCGTAGTGGTGCCTTCATCCTAAGGTCAGAGGGGCAGTGGGTCAAACCGAGTGTCAGAGGCCGTTCGCTATTCGCACGTCCTTCGCGGATCGCCGGTCTTAGCGAAACGCGTCCAGTGAACGATGCGCCTCGTTAAGGACGCGGCGAATCGCGGGATTCGCGATATATTCGCTAGGTGCGCAGGCTGATCCGCGAACACCGCAGTTTTTTTCTGGGAACCACACTGGCCGCCCTGGCATTGCGACTAATTTTCTTCGTCCACTTCCCGGCGGTCACGGATGACTCGCGCATCTACGCCGAGCTGGCCACCAACTGGCTGCAGCACGGCGTTTACGGCCAGACGCAAGTGACGGAAGGGGCAAAACAGATCGTGCCGACCGACGCGCGCCTGCCTGGGTATCCGGCGTTTCTAGCTGCGATCTTCCGGCTGTTTGGAGCCGGCAACTATAAGGCGGCCCTGCTGATGCAGATTCTGCTGGACCTGGGCACCTGCCTGATTGTCGCCGACCTTGCCCGCCGGGCAGTTTCCGAACGCGCGGCGAGAATCGCTTTTGTTCTGGCGACGCTGTGTCCGTTTCTGGCGAATTATGCCTCCGCCGCGCTCACGGAAACTCTGGAGATTTTCTTTACCGCGCTTGCGCTCGATGGCGCGGCCGCCGCTTTGAATAGGATGCATACGGCCGGTGCGGGGAAAGGCGCGGGCATGCTCTGGGCTGCGACCGGCACGGCGATTGCGGCCTGCATTTTGCTGCGTCCCGATGGCGGCATCCTGCTGGCGGCGATCGCTTTTTATCTGGCGGTGGCAGCCCCGGAAGGGGCTTCTGGATTCGAAGGGCCTACGGCATCGCTAAAGCGATGCCCTGATACGAAACTGGAATCACCACGGCTACGCCCTGATACGAAACCCGGCGGTGCTAAGGCAATGCCTCATACGAGGCACGAGTTTTTCGGCAGCCGGCTAGCCGCTGGAATCATCGTCGTGGTATTTGCGCTGACGCCGCTTGCTCCGTGGACGATTCGCAATTTTCGGACGCTGCATCGTTTCCAGCCACTGGCTCCGCGTTACGCCAACGAGACGGATGAACTGGTCCCCCGGGGTTTTAATCGCTGGGTCAAAACTTGGATGGTGGATTACGTGTCGGTGGAAGAAATCTACTGGAACGTTCCTGGCGACAAGATTGACCCGCAGAAACTGCCGTCGCGTGCCCTCGAGAACCCGGCGGCGAGAGACGCGACGCTGGCCGTCATTGCGGACTACAACGATGCCAGCGACATAACGCCGGAACTGGATGGGCGCTTCAACCAACTAGCCGCGGACCGCATTCGCGCCCATCCCGTTCGCTACTACTTTGCGCTGCCCCTGCTGCGCATCGCGGATATGTGGCTGCGCCCGCGAACCGAACTCCTTCCTATCGACGCGCGCTGGTGGGAACTTAATGACGACGCGAAGCGGTCGGTGGTGGCCGTAGGGTTTGGCTTGCTGAACCTGGCTTACGTGGCGGCGGCGCTGTTGGCGCTGGCTCGCAGGCGGTCAGTAATTCGCTGGGCCGGATTGCTGATCGGCTTCGTGCTGCTGCGCTCGGCCTTTCTTGGAACGCTGGAGAATCCGGAGCCGCGCTACGTGCTGGAATGCTATCCCGTCGTCATTGTGCTGGCGTCTTCGTGGCTGGCGGGCAGAGATCGCCAAGGCGAGAAGCCAGCCTGATCTTCTCCGGTCGATTTGACCTATACCGTTCTCACAATTGGTGGAGACCTTGCCATCGGCAATCCTGAGGGCTAAGAGGCTGTGGAAAAACTCATCCGCACTGCAAAAAGCTCACCTCAGGCGCTGAAGCGCGAGTACATTTTCAACGACTTACGGCACGAGTAAAGCTCGTGCCCTTCCCAAGACCCGCGTAAATCCGAGTTTTTCCGCAACCTGTGAAGCCGTGGGCTTCCCCTTTTCGTGGAGGCTGTCCCTTCTGCAGGCCTATTCGCCGTATTTTTCTCTTAGCGAACTGGTGATTTCGTCTTGCAGTTGGCCGTAATCGGAGTGAACGGTGGCGCGTAAGGCGGCTTCCGCGGAGCTGCCTTGCGACAGAAGTTCCAGGATGCGCGCAATTTCGCTCATGCCGTAGGCATCGCGAAGATATTCGACGGCGGCCAGAGATTCGGCGTAGGCGACGTTGGCTTCGGGGGCGGAGAAGTCCATGAAGTTGCCTTCGAGCATGTTCAAGGGAATCTCCTTTCCGGCGGCGAAGAGCTGCGCCAGTTGACGTCCGGAGGGAGCGGAGGACTTGCCTTCTTCCAGTTGCGCAATGCCTTCGTTCAGCCAGGTGGGGCAGCGGTTGCCGGACATCTGCGAGACGAAAGAGTGCGTCAACTCATGTTTGAGGACGCGGGCGAGCTCGGGCGTGACGCTCGCGACGCCGCTGATCGGGATGCGCAGCTTGCCGTCGTTGATGGCGCTGGTCCAGGCCGGGGCGCGGGTCACGTCGAAGAACGTCTGCTGGGTGTAGAGCGTGACGGCGATGTTGTTTTGCGGCGCGTAGCCGAGATCGCGCGCCAGATCGTCATAGTCCGAGTCGAGCGTCGCGAGCAGGTCGCGGCGGAAGGTCTCCGAGGTCTGATTGCCTTCGTAGTGGAGATTGAAGTGCGTGCTTTCGTGTTGCGAGAACTCCGATTCGGCGCTCGATTCGCGTTCGGCGCGGGCCAGATACTGGCTGATGGTCGCATCCGGACGCAGGGCTAGCGACTTCTTCCAGGAGCGAATGGCATCGGACGTTTGATCGCTGGCGAATTGGACGAAGCCCAGCATGGCAATGGCGTCGGGCGAGCTGGGATCGACGCTGGCGGCGTGTTCGGCGTACGGCAGAGCTTCGTGGGCGTGGCCGGTGCGCATCAGCGTGGCCGCGTAATAGATCAGCAAGGTGGAGTTATCGGGCTGGAAGCGGAGCGCGGACTCGTAGTAGCGTCTGGCCTGCGAAAAGTTGCCGCGATCGGATTCGTGCTTGCCAGCCAGGAAGTAAGCGGTGGCGGCGAGTTCGGGCGCGGCGGTTTGCGCGAGGCGGGCGAGGGCGTCGGTATCGACCTTGCCTTCGCGGATGACTTTTCCCGCCACGTCGGCTTCGTGCTGGAACGAGGGGGCGGGCGGGTTAATGTCGGGAAGATTTGCTGGCGCTCCTGAAGCGGCGCGAACCGGGGGGACGCCGCCGGCATCGATGCGCTCGACGGAGGATTTCGGGATGGCGTAGGTGTCATCGCCGACGTCATACTCGACGCGGTCTTTATTCTGGCGGACCTGGTCGGCCCAAATGGTGCGTCCATTCTTGAGATGAATGACGTCGGCGGGCGCGGGCAGCGCCGGCAGAAGCACTAGAATGAGGATGAGGGCTCGCACTCGGCTGATTCTAGCAACCGGGCGGAGGGCCGGTAAGGTGACCAAGGTGCTGGAACGGGGCCGGCTGACTCACGACGACCTAACAACTCGTGGCGCAGATGAGATTTGTATTTGGGCGCGCCTTTACAGGCTGCGGAAAAACTAAGGTTTCGTATCAGGGCATCGCTTTAGCGATGCCGTAAGTCTTTCGCAATCAGACGCCCCTTTAGGGGCTGGGGGCACGAGGCTTCCCCAGCGCTGAAGCGCTGGGCTAAGCTGGTTCGCCCCTCCGGGGCTGGATTTATGAAGCTGGCGCTTACTTGGTCGGGGGCGATGATCGGGCTGGCATGGTTCCTCGCAGCGACGGCTTCGGCGCAGGCGGCGGGACCGGACCCTCAGTGTCCGCAAACCGCGAGCGGGCTTTATGCGCGGATTCGTTCGGTGGGACTCGATCCCGAACGCGTGTTCCACGTTCGCGGTGCCTCGATTGACCGGCCGAATCTTCACCTTGATTTCGACGACGGCACGCTGGCGTTTACCGAAGACATCTGCGGGCGGATTACGGGCGCGTTTTTCGAGGGTGAGGGCGAGATACGGCTGCGGCCTCCGAACCGCGTCGAGCGCGGATCGATGGCGCTGTTCACGGGGATGGCGATTCTCGAAGAGCAGTTCACCTCGGGGTATTTGCGCTTCAACGACGACACGGCGGAGGCCTTGCGGCCGTTTCTTTCGCCGGCGGCGGAGGGCGCGGAATCGATAAAAGAATGGAGCGACGTCAGCCGCAGTCTGGCCGAGTTTGATGCCCTGCGCCTGCTGCTCGACTTCAGTCATTTTCTTCCGGTGGCGGGGGGAAGGGAGCCGGAGCGAAAATTTCCGCCATTGTTGCACGCGCATTTGCTGGGCAGGAAACTGGGCGGCTTTGAAGTGTTCTGGGATGCGGCCAACCCCGAGCCGTTGTGGGCGGGGCAGCCGCGGGTGAAAGACGGCATCCAGTTCTTCGACATCTGGACTTCGTTTGCTCCCAGCGCGTCCGGCGGCGCGCCTGCGGCTCCACTGGCCGGTGACGCCGCGATTACGGACTTCCGGATTCGGGCGTCGGTCGAGCCTCCGGCGAGGTTGCAGGCAACGACCGAGATGAATGTTCGAATGCGCAGCGGAGGAGAAAGGACGCTGGTGTTTGAGTTGTCGCGTTATCTGAAAATTGACGCCCTCGAGGCGGATGGGCGCCCCGTGGACTTTATCCAGAACCAGGCGCTGGAAGGAACCGCGCTGCAGCGAAAAGGCAACGACCTGGTGGCGGTGGTTTTCCCCGCTCCGCTTCGGCCCGGGCAGGAATTGAAATTGCGCTTCCGTTACGCGGGCGAGGTGCTGTCGGAGGCGGGGAAAGGGCTGCTGTATGTGGGCGCGCGCGGCACCTGGTATCCGAATTTTGGTTTGAACCCGGCGCAGTTCGACATGGAGTTTCGCTATCCGGCCAACTGGACGCTGGTGGCGACGGGAAAACAGGCCTCGCGCGCAGGCAATTCCGAAGCCGAAGCCGAAGCGGAAACCAGCCAGGGGGCAGGGGCGGAGACGGTTTCACGGTGGACCTCGGTGCGGCCGATTCCGGTGGCGGGATTCAACCTGGGCAAGTACGTTCGGGCGGAGGCGAAGACGAATCCGGGCAACATTCTGGTCGAGGCCTACGGCACGAAGGTCGTTGAGAAGTCATTTCCGAAGGCGAAGCCGGAGGTGGTGGAACAGCCGGATTTTCCCAGCGCTGTCACGCCCAGACCGAGGCCGCCAGTGGTGGTGACTCCGCCGCCTCCGTCGCCGGCACGCGACGCGCAGGCGGTGGCGGACCGAGCCGCGAAGGCGATTGAGAATTTCTCGCAGTGGTTTGGGCCCTATCCTTATAGCTCCCTGGCGCTGACCCAGATGCCGGGGACTTTAAGCCAGGGATGGCCGGCTCTGGTGTTCCTCTCCAGCTTCGCGTTCTTGAGCCCGCAAGAGCAGACGGATTTGCATCTTGATCCCGTGGCTCGCGAGCTCGACAACCAGGTTCTGGTGCACGAGACGGCGCATCAGTGGTGGGGCGATCTGGTGCTGTGGAAGAGTTATCGCGATCAGTGGCTGGCGGAGGGTCTGGCGAACTACGCGGCGCTGTTGCTGCTGGAGCAACAGAACCCGGCGCAATTCCGGCAGGTTCTGGAAAAGTACCGGCGCGATCTGCTGAGCAAGAACAAAGATGGGGAGTGGCTGCGCGACGCCGGTCCGGTGACACTCGGGCAGCGGCTGGAGTCGTCGCATTTTCCCGCGGGATACGAGGCGATCAGCTACGAAAGAGGGACGTGGCTGTTTCACATGCTGCGTTGCATGTTGCGCGACTCCGAAGCGGCATCCTCTTTCCGCAAGGGACGCGCCAGTCCGTCCGCCGATGCCGACGAGCCCTTCTTCCGCGCGCTGCGCAAGATCCGCGAGCGCTACGCGGGAAAGAGCCTCAGCACCCAGGAACTGGTCGAGGGTTTCGAAGAGAAACTTCCCCGCCCACTTTGGTACGAGAAACGTCCCAAGTTGGACTGGTTTCTGGAAGGTTGGATCGAAGGCACGGCGATCCCGGAGCTGGCAACGCGCGATATTCGGATAACGGAGAAGTCCGGCGTGACTACGGTTACGGGCGTGATCGTACAAAAGGACGTACCCGACGATCTGGTGACCGCGATTCCGGTCTATGCGACCACCGCCGGTAACGCACTGGTTTTTCTCGGTGAAGTGCTGGCCGATGGCCGCGAGACCGGGTTTCGGCTGCCCGCGCCCGCCGGCATGCGCAAGATTGTGCTCGATCCGAAGCAGACCATTCTTACCACGCTGAAGTAGATTCCACGCAATCTCTCGCCGACCTTCCAACGACAGAGAATTTAGTGCGGAGCGCGACCGTTCCGCCGAGGCGGCAAGGCCATGCGATTGCTAAGAAGAGTTGTCAGCAAAGGGAATCGGAGGATGGTATGACTCTTCAGCCCCATGCATTCGCAAACGGCGCAATCGCAACCGATGAACACAAAAACGATCGGCCACCGCGGCGCACCATTCTTCTGGTTGAGGACGAACCGTTTGTGCGCGAGGCGACTTGCAGCATTCTCGAGAGCGCGGGTTTTGAAGTTCTGCCCGCCGGGGACGCGCAAGATGCGATGAAGGTCTTCGAAGAGTGCAAACCTGCAATCGATCTGGTCGTGACCGACATGGTGCTTCCGGGACGATCCGGGCAGCAACTGGGGCAGGATCTGCGGGAGCATTCACCCGAGGTGGCGATTCTGGTGACGTCGGGTTACGGCAACCCGGAGTACGAAGCGGAAACGCCTGAGTCACGCACGTACTTTCTGGCGAAACCGTATTCCAGGCGCACGCTGGTCGAAAAAATCGAAAAGATTCTCGCAGCCGCATTGCTCGGGCGGCCCGCGTCGCAAGCCGGCTAGCGAGATGTTCTGATCGCTGAGAGCTGACAGCTGCTACAACCTTCCACGACGTTTATAATCCTCCGTTCTTAACTTAGGTTCCGAGAATCGGGTCCTAATCCCGGAGGGCACCCATGAAACTCGACGGTAGAGTAGCGCTGGTCACCGGAGCGTCGCAGGGTATCGGTCATGCCTGCGCCCGGGCCTTGGCGCGCGAGGGCGCGACAGTAGCGGTGGCGGCACGCAATCGGCAGAAGCTGGAGGAACTGGCAGGCGAGATCGCGGCCGCGGGCGGCAAAGCGGCAGCCTTCGTCATGGACGTCTCCGACGAAGAGCAGGTGAAGTCCGGCATCAAATCGGCGCTCGCGCAATTCGGCAAGATCGACATACTGGTGAACAATGCCGGCATCACCCGTGACCAACTGGTCATGCGCATGAAGCGCGCCGACTGGGACGCGGTGCTCGCGACCAATCTGACCTCCGCCTATCTCTGCATCCAGCAGGTGATCGGTTCGATGCTCCGCCAGCGCTGGGGACGCATCGTCAACATCGCCAGCATCTTTGGCCAGACGGGCCAGCCCGGCCAGGCGAACTACGCGGCCTCAAAAGCCGGGCTGATCGGGCTGACGATGGCGATGGCGCGCGAGGTGGCGTCGCGCAACATCACCTCGAACGCCGTGGCTCCCGGTTTCATCGAGACCAGCATGACGGCGGTGCTCAGCGAAGAACTAAAGCAAAGCGCGCTGAAGCAGATCCCGCTCGGGCGCGTGGGCACGCCGGAGGACGTAGCCGGCGCAGTCTGCTTTCTGGCATCGGAGGAAGCCTCCTACATCACCGGCCATGTGCTGAATGTAAATGGCGGAATGCTGATGGGCTGAGGCGGGCATCAGCCGTCAGCCATCAGTCTCTTGGGGCCCTTACTGAGAACTGGGGTCTCGAACTGCTCGCGCTTGTTTTGATTTTATTGTCTTGCGGCGCTTGCCGGAATCTGGAAGTCTACGCCGCGGTCGTCGTTGGCTTTGCGGGTGGCGGGGAGATCGAGGTCGGCGAGGAGGATCTTGCGGGTGCGGCTGGCGGAGAGGTCAAAGAGCGTATCGCCCACAATGGCGTAGTTCAGGACGTCGGATTGGTGGCCGTCTTTGAAAACCAGCACGGTCGAGGGCTGGGCGGCTACGGGATCTGAAGCGTCAGCTTGCAGATTGGAATCACCTTCGCCGGAACGGTGGATGGAAGCATCATGGTTGGGCGGGCCAGGAGCGTGAACGTAGTCGGCGTCGGGTGAGTCATCGTCAGACTCCGGAGCGTAGGGCACGGCGTAGGGAATGTACACCGGCTCGCTGACGCCGACGAATGAATCGGCGCGACCCCGATCCTTATCTTTATCCTTACCCTTGCGGTGGTGGCGTCCTGAGGACAGCGGAGGATTCGGGTTCACGGGCCAGAAGGCGCAGCAGTTTCCAAAGACAGGCCAACTGTTGCCGTAACCTTTGGGTCCGAGGGACGTGACGCTGGGCCGAACACCATTAACGGAGTTCCCGCCGAAACCGATGGATGTGACCGAGGGGGGTACGCCGTTAACCTGAGCCTGAAGGGGCAAACCGGCAGCGACGGAGAACGCCAACAAGAAACAAAACAGGAAACAGGATCGCATACCGGCCAGCATGGGAAGCCCCCCGCCTAGGGTACACCAATTTGACGCCTAACTTATTAGAACTCGCCAGCATCCCTAGAGTTGCGCGGAAAATTCGCGCTGGAAGCGGCCGTGTGGGGACGGGGCTTTGCCCCGTTCAAGCGGGGCGCAGCCCCGCTTCCACACCAGAGCGGAAATCCACCGGTTACGCCGCGGTTTGCGGCGCGCGGGCAGTCATCCGGCGCAGTTCGAGCATGCGGTGGCGGACGTAGCCGTCCTCGGTCAAATGGGCGGAAGCAATGGCCTTACGGCTGCAGGCAACCATCTGGTCGACGGGGCGGCGGTGGGGGAATTGCGGGTCGAGTTCGCGGCAGAATTCACACGGGCGGCTGGAGCGTGTATCGAAACGATAGATAACGGCTGGATCAATGTGTTCCACGAGAGTGCAACTCCTGGGAAGGGCGAAAACGGCCTCGCCCGATTTGTGAGGCAGATCACAATCTCTGCCTCGGACAGTTTATCGAATGATGACCGATGCCTTTGTACTACAAGGGAAGGGACCTGACAAGCCCCTTGTGGCGGGCGGATTTCGCTGCGAGCCGCGAGCTTCGAGCCACGAAAAACAGAGGCGGGTGTGTGCTCGCAGGTCGTGGATCGAGGCTTAAAGCTGCCGGCAGGGCGGAAATTCCGGCGGTGACGCGCCAGCGACTTCGGGCTGTGGTTTCTGGCATGATAGGGCCACGTCTTAATTCTGGAGATCATTATCTGGAGACCCTGTGAATTGCCCTGATGCCAACCCGAGCACCGTGTTTTTTTTCGACGTGGACAATACGCTGCTCGACAACGATCGCGTGGCGGAAGATCTGAAGCGGTACCTCACGACTAAGGTGGGCGAGGCCTGCGAACAGCGCTATTGGGAAATCTTCGAGCAGTTGCGCACGGAGCTCGGATACGCGGACTATCTGGGCGCGCTGCAGCGTTATCGCGTGGAGCGGCCGCACGAGCCGAAACTGCTGGCCGTGTCGCACTTCATGGTGAATTATCCCTTTGCCAACCGGCTGTTTCCGGAGTCGCTGGACGCGGCGCGGTACGCGCAGCGATTGGGGCGGGCGGCGATCCTGAGTGACGGCGATGTGGTGTTCCAGCCGCTCAAGGTGGACCGCTCGGGCCTGTACGAGTTTTTCGAAGGGCACGTCTTGATCTACATCCATAAGGAGCAGGAACTGGACGATGTGGAGGCGAAGTATCCGGCGACGCACTACGTGATGGTGGACGACAAGGTGCGAATTCTGGCGGCGATCAAGAAGTATTGGGGAGCGCGGGTGACGACGGTGTTTCCGCGACAGGGACACTACGCGCTGGATGCGGCGTTGGTGGCCAAGTATCCGAAGCCCGACATCACGCTGGAGCGGATCGGGGAGTTGCAGAAGTATTCGCTGGAACAGATATTGGCGGCAGCGGGAAAGTGAAGGGCTACTCGGCTTCCTCTTCTTCCTGCGACGCGCCGGCTCGCACCAGAGTTTCCAATTCCCGGTTCAGGCTGGCGCGGCTGTCTTCGTGCAATTCCAAGAAGCGGAAAGGCTGGAAACATCCTTTGGTCGCCCACATGGGAAACAACATTTGCGCGCGGCAGCGGATGCTGGTGCAGCCGAGGTGGAACAGGAGAGTCACGCGGATGCCTTCGTCGAGCGGGTGTTCGAGCGAGACCAGACCGCCGTTGCCGGAGAGCTGATTCATGCGGCCGCGGATCTGACGCCCGTTTTCGAGGACGAGCAGGGCAAGGATGGAGCCACCGAGCTTGACGCGCGAGCCCCGGCGCCTTTGTTGCGGGATGGCGGTGGAGGACATTCTCGATCAATTCTGCATCAGGCGGCGGTAACTGGGCAGATTACCAAAGTGAGGCTCCTCTGCTCTGGTTTCAGTGATAGCCCTTCCAGAAAAAGTAAGCCGTCATTGCCGATCCCACCGCGATGACGAAGCCGCGAATCCAGGCTGCCGGAAGCTTTTGAGCCTGGTGAGCAGCGAGGTATCCGCCGCAGAGCGCGCCCGCAATCATGACGCTGCCCTGCTTCCAGGCGACCGCGCCGGCCAGAACGAAGGTGATGACGGCGATGCCGTTGATGATGCCGCCGAGCACGACCTTGAGGGCGTTCATGGCGTGAATGTCGGTCATGCCGAGCGCGGCGAGCATGGCGAGGTTCAGAATGCCCATGCCGCCGCCGAAGTAACCTCCGTAAACCGCGACGATCAGCTCAAAGAGCGTCGCGACCGCCAGCTTCGAACTGGAAGCATCCCTGGCGAGGGAGCCTCGGGAGCCGCGTGCCAGGCGGCTGCCAGAGATAAACAGCAGCGTGGCACCCAGCATGAGCCAGGGCAGAACGCGCAGGAAGGTTTGGGCGGGCGTGTGCAGTAAAAGGTAGGCGCCGGCGACGCCTCCGATCACGCTGGCGACGACGAGGGGAATCATGACGCGGCGCGAGAGGTGGAGGTGCTTGCGATACGCTCCACCGCTGGCCGAGACTCCCGCCCAGAGCGCCACGGTATTGGTGGCGTTGGCCATGATGGGAGGAACTCCACTGAAGAGCAGGGCCGGGAAGGAGATGAAGCTGCCGCCGCCGGCAACGGCGTTAAGCGCGCCGCCGAGAGCGCCGGCGAAAAAAAGGAAGATGGCGGTGGGCAGGCTCAAGTACAAGATGTATCACGATTGGAGGTGGGAGTAGAACTGGTTTGGCTCGGTTGACATCCTTGCAGCAACGGCATCTTGCCGGCGGTCGTCGGAGCGTCCTTCGACTTCGCTCAGGACAAGCCTAGCGCTCGCGGGGGGGCGCGACGTCCCCTCGACAGCCGCCGGGACGGCGGCGCTACTTGCTCTAGTTGGGTTTGCGGAACTTACTGTCGGCCAGGTAGCGGAGCATGATGGCATCGGTGGCGTTCTGGAACTGCTGCTCCATTTCATGGGGACGCGCGGGAGCGTCCTGGCGCAGGGTCTCGCGGAACTTCTCGCCCATTTCCGAATCGCTGGTGACGACCTGAATGTAGAACCAGAGGAAGTGGCGCATCTGATCGAGAGCGGACTTGAGGACCTGGATGGATTCCATCTCGGGGGGATCGGCGAGGGCTTCCATGAGTTCGGGATCGGTGGGGGCCTGCATGGCGGCGCAGTTGAGTTCGCGCTGGATCACGCGCAGGTCGTCGGTAACGCGCAAAATGCGGAGATGAATATCCTCCATGCTTTCCCGGTTCTCGCGATCCATGAGGCCCTTTCCGTCCAGAGCAAGCGGTTCGGATTAATGCGTCCTAATTTAAGATCGCATCTTGGAGCAAGGGGGGGAAGGTTCCCCGTGTGCATGAGCTTCGGTAATTGAAGTGACCTTAGGTTGAAAGCCGCACGGGGCGGTCGGTTTCAGGCGCTCGTCTTCAGGCGGTCTTGAGCGTTGCCTTGCGGGACAGGTTTAGTCCGGCGGAGCGGATTCCGGGGACACCGACGATGCGTATGCCCTGCAGGGGCGATTCCACAGCCTCGACCAGCGCAAGGATCAGCTGGTCAAGAGTAACCAGACCCAGCCGCAGGGCGCCGGCGCGCGTGAACGGGAGCCATTCGCACACCTTGTAGAAGGGTAGCAGCGCGTAGGGCCAGCGGTGTCCCGGACCGAGCACGTACCAGGGGCGGAGGATGGTGGAATTGAGACGGCGTTCCTGAATCATCTGTTCGCACTCGGCGCGCACGGCGATGTAGTCCTTCATCATCATCAGTGGAGCGGGGTGGGCGACGCTGAGATAGATGAAATGACACACCGCGAGTTCGGCGCAAGCGTCGATGGCTTCCCGGGCGGAGACCAGGTCAACGGCGCGAAACGCGGCGGCTTTCGCTGGGGATGGATGAGGGACGCCGACCAAGTGAATGAAGGTGTCGGCCGGGCGAATAAGTTGGCGGTAAGTGTTGGCGTCGAGGGCATTGCCGGAGACGACTTCGCATTCGGCGGGCGGCTTCGCTTTCGAGCCGGGGCGGACGAGCGCGCGAACCCGATGTCCCCGCTCGAGAAGAATGGGAATAAGAGCGGCGCCGATATAGCCGGTTCCTCCCGTGATGAAGACGCGCCGGGAGTCGGGCGACTTGGGCAAGGATTTGACTTTCAGCAAGAGCCGGATATCGGAGATGGAGGCAGGCACAGAGTTTGTATGCTCCCAAGAGACGGTTTCAGATTCTGATAGTCGCCAGTCATAACCCCTTGAAGAAGTTTAATTCAAGGGAGGGGCTGGGTGTGGTACAAACGGATTCGCGATGACTTCGCCGCAAACTGGCCTGGTGCGGGCCATTGGCCGTTGGAGCCTGGCCGCACTGGCGGTGAACTCGATTATCGGGAGCGGCATTTTTGGGTTGCCGGCCACGGTGGCGGGGCTTCTCGGCAAACGCAGCGTAGTGGCCGTGTTGATTGCGGGGGCTGCGATGGGTGTGATTATGGCCTGCTTTGCCGAAGTGGCCTCGCAATTCTCCGAGGCGGGCGGACCTTATCTGTACGCGCGCGCGGCGTTTGGGCGGCTGACTGGGATTCTGGTCGGCTGGATGCTGTATCTGGCGCAGACGGCGGCTCCGGCGGCGAATGCGAATTTGTTTGT
>Ga0074046_10001971_pt1 | contig 18082 bp, 18 predicted proteins | sample BogForMeECP23OM3_FD_94441 | JGI IMG/M metagenome (GOLD analysis project Ga0074046, IMG submission 94441) | Bog forest soil microbial communities from Calvert Island, British Columbia, Canada - Bog Forest MetaG ECP23OM3 | ecosystem: Environmental > Terrestrial > Soil > Wetlands ... | reverse complement strand
CTCGCGCTTCGTCCTCGACGCGCTTGTGCTCGGTGACGCGAGCCAATTCCCGCTGGCTGATCGCGAGTGCTTTGGCAATGTCAGTCAGCCGCCTCGTGATCAGGAGGGCATAGCCGCCGACTATCAGCAGCCATACGATGACGATGCTGCCACTGATTCCCAATACGGTCATGCTCTGGCGCGACGTCGCGCGGGCCCTTGCGGTGCGTTCTGTCAGCAGCAGGTGTTCCGCCGTGGACATTTGCTGCAATTGCTCAAGCAGTTGGTAAACAACAGTACTCAGCGCCGCAGCCGCCGGCGTACTGATAGACGGTTGCCGGCTAAAGGCCGGAGCCGAACGAATAATGTCCTCAGAGAGCGCTGTCATTTGCCGCCCAAGCCGATCGAATTGATCGAGTCGATTCTGCTGGGACGCGTTATCCAGGGTCAGGGACCGGAGTACTAGAGACTGGCGCTTGAGTCTCGAGACAATATTGCTAACGCTGTCCAAGTTCCTCCGATCGCCGCTCTGGTAGTAGTGTTGAATTGCCGCGAGCGCCGAGAGTGTATTTCCTCGAGCGTCGTCCAGGACACCGAGAACATCCTGCGTGTGAGTTATCCAGTTGCTCCAGGCGTAGGACTCGTTCGCGTCTCTATCGGCAGTCCAGCCGATTGCCACCGCAGCAACGATAGCCAAGGCCAGGCCAGCCCAAAGTAATCTGTCGGTGAAGTTCCGTTTCGCAAGCTTGTCTTCGCTCACAGATTGCCCCTTCTCAGGTCACTGCCCTGGCCGCGCCTGGTTCTCACAGTTCAAGATTTATGCCGCGCGGCGTGAATGAATGGGCTTGTTGCAGGCGAACTAAGCGTGCGGGCGGCGGCAATTGGGTGTCAGCAGCGGCACAAAAATGACACGCCGCTCGCGGCAACCGGTATCGAGATTAGCTCTACCGCCGGTTGCGCGGATCCCATTCGGGCAGCGGCTGCGGCTCGGGCATCATGAGGTCTCTTGCCGCCACGATGCCGACGAGCTTGCCCAGGTGCATAACGGGAAGCGCGCCGACTTTGTGCTGGCGCAGCAGGGTGGCCGCATGGTCCAGCGTGTCCGAGGGCATCACGGTGATCGGATGGCGCGTCATCGCGGTTTCGACGAGCGTCGAGTCGAGCGCGTCTGCGTAGCGTTTCAAGTCAAATTCGCTCACGATTCCGACGAGCCGGTCTGCCTCGACGACCGGCAACCGGCGAAATGGTCCCGCCTTCATTTTGGATACTGCGGCAGCGAGCGTATCGGCCGGTCTTACGGTGACTACTTGTCGCGTCATCCGAACCTCGACCAACTGCATCATCTAACTTCCTCCAAAATGCGGCTGCGGCCGGCGCCTCGAGCGGGACGACCGCCGGATTTAGCGACAATCATATGGGATGCGCGCCGGTGGATGCCATGCGTGGCGGCGGACTTGAACCCCGACGCCTTCGACGTATGGTCGCTCGTCGCCCGTTCCATCGCCGCCACAGTCGGGGCGATCGCACCGTCATCACGTCTTGCGGCGGGCGCGGTAGCGGCGAATCAGCGCGTTGGTCGAGCTGTCGTGGGCCAGCGGTGGTTCGGTAGGGGCTTCCAGCTCCGGGATGATTTTTTGCGCCAGGACTTTGCCCAGTTCAACGCCCCATTGATCGAATGAGTCTATGTTCCAGATTGCGCCTTGAGTGAAGACGCTATGCTCGTAGAGCGCTACCAGCTTGCCTAGCGTTTCGGGAGTTAGCTCGTCGGCCAGGATTACCGTCGAGGGACGGTTGCCCTCGAATACGCGATGCGGCGCCAGCCAATCCGGCGTGCCTTCGGCCTTGACCTGCTCGGGCGTTTTCCCGAATGCGAGCGCCTCGGCTTGCGCGAACACGTTCGAGAGCAGCAGATCGTGATGGCGTCCGAGCGGATTGAGCGGCCGGCAGAAGCCGATGAAGTCGCACGGGATCAGTTTCGTTCCCTGATGGATGAGTTGGTAGAACGAATGCTGGCCGTTGGTGCCGGGCTCGCCCCAGTAAATCGGCCCCGTCTGATAATCGACCGGTGCGCCTTCGAGCGTGACGTGCTTGCCGTTCGATTCCATCGTCAGTTGCTGCAGATAGGCGGGAAAGCGCTTGAGGTATTGCTCGTACGGCAGCACCGCGACGGTTTGCGCGCCGAAGAAATCGTTGTACCAGACTCCGAGCAGGCCCATCAGGACTGGCAGGTTGCGGGCGAACGGCGCGGTGCGAAAATGCTCGTCGATTGAGTGGAAGCCGGACAGCATCGCGCGGAAATTGTCGGCCCCGACGGCGATCATCGTGGACAGGCCGATCGCGGAGTCCATCGAGTAGCGGCCGCCCACCCAATCCCAGAAGCCGAACATGTTTTTCGTGTCGATGCCGAACTTCGCCACTTCGGCGGCGTTGGTCGAGACCGCGGCGAAATGCTTCGCGACCGCCTGGTCGTTGCCAAGCGCGGCGAGACTCCAACTCCGCGCGGTGTGCGCGTTGGTCATCGTCTCGAGCGTGGTGAAAGTCTTCGACGAAATGATAAACAGCGTTTCGGCCGGGTCGAGGTCGCGCGTCGCTTCGGCGAAATCGGTTCCATCGACGTTGGAGACGAAGCGCACGGTCAGATTGCGGTCGCTGTAATGGCGCAGCGCCTCGTACGCCATGACCGGACCGAGGTCGGAACCGCCGATCCCGATATTGACGATGTTGCGGATGCGCTTGCCGGTGTGACCTTTCCAGGCGCCGCTTCGGATGCGCGCCGAAAAATCCGCCATGCGATCGAGTACCGCGTGGACCTTGGGCACCACGTCGTCGCCATCGACGCCGATCGAAGCGCCGCGCGGCGCCCGCAGCGCGACATGCAGGACGGCGCGCTTTTCGGTCAGGTTAATTTTGTCGCCGCGGAACATCGCGTCGATGCGCCCGCGCAGTCCCGCCTCTTCGGCCAATGCAAGCAGCAAGCGAAGCGTCTCGTCGGTCACGCGATGCTTGGAATAGTCGAAGTACAGGCCGGCGGCTTCGACGACGAGGCGCTCGCCGCGCTTGGGATCTTCGGCGAACAGAGTCTTCAGGTGGCGGCTGTGGATCTGGTTGTAATGCGCCTGCAATGCCTTCCACGCAGGGCGCTCGGTTAGAGAATTCGTTTTCGTTGATGCCGGCATGATGCCTCCTCACTCGACGCAGCGGAGGCCTAGTTCGAGGTGGCGGATACGATCGCGCGATCGCCGCGCGGCAGGATCATTACTTCGGACATTCGGGTCTCGGGATCCAGCCTGATGAAGTAGGCGGGGAAGCCGGTTTCAGTGACGACGACGGTGGTGCGCGCGTCGCAACCGCATCGCGCCGCCATCGCGTCGTTTATCGCGGCGAGTTTGTCGAGACTGAGCGCGGCGAGCTGCAGGTTCGCGTCGTCGACGAAAAGTTTCAGGGTCGAGTCTTTCATCTCGACGCGTGCGGCGACCGCGGTGCCGGAGACGGTCGCAGTCTTGACGACCCATCGGGTGAATTGGCCCTTATCGATATTCTCGACGTCGCGATGGTTCTTGCGTACCGCGGAGATAGCGGCGTCGAGCGAGTCCTTCTTCGCGGTGGAATCGGCGAACACCTGCGCGTCCGCCAACGTCCAGATTTGCTTCGACCATCGCGCAACAGTTGCGGGATCGGCGCCGGGCAAACTCTGATAGTCGGTCGCAGCGCGCTCGGCGTCTGCCAGATCATGGTCGGACAGGGCGGCTTCGACCTCATCGGCGTCTTTGCGCCGCGCCGCCTCGTCGATTCGCGCGATGATCGAACTGCTCTGGCTGCCCGGTTCATTGGCCGCGTCGGCGCAGACGCCGCGCTGCTCAGCCAGCGTGAACGCCGGGCGGCCGATCATGAAATCACACAGACAGACGTCGTCCTTCAGCTCGCGCCGCTCGCTCGCACTCAAGTGTTTGCGGTGGGCTGAGAGCGCGGCCAGTTCTTGACGGGCTGCCGGATAATTGCCGGCCGCTATTTGGCTGCGCGCCGCGGTGAGCGCCGACGGGGCGCATCCTGAGAGCCCGGCTACCAGCGCGATCGCGACTGCGGCTTGGGCGGCAATCCGCGCAAAAGCGTAGCGCAGGATAGAAGTGCGGGGGTAGCGAGGCATGAGTTGATTATGGCAAAGGCGGCAGCCGATTGCCTACCGGTCAAGAAGAAGGAATGCCGCGTCGGCGACCGAATCATCCGATGTATCGCGATGCGACACCGGCGGTCTCAGATTCGTCCGGTCGCTCTTCTTTGGGCGGCTACGTCAACTATCTCTCGGAGCTACCGCTGGCATGAGTGGTGCACTTAAACCTCACTAAGGGCGAAAGAGAGGCGGCCATTGCAGAAACAAGACGGATTCGGGATGCAACACAACCGCCGCAATCAACTGCCCGGTAGGGTGAATGAAATCGATTGCGCTGACGCAACGCGCAAAGGAGGAGATCAATAATGAACTACATCAACAAACTCATAGTCAGGGTTCGTGAGAGCAAGAAGGGCCAGACGATGACTGAGTACGTGCTGATTATCGCGGCGATCGCGGTAGCCGGTTACATCGCGTACCAGGGCCTCGAAGGCGGAATCAACACGATCATCACTAACGTGACCGCAACGCTGAAGGCTGCGTAAGACCACTGGTTTTTCGCAATCAAGTCGATTGCGCTGACGCAAACGACAAGGAGGGACATCGACAATGAAGTTCGTAACCAAATTCATTGTCCAAGCCTGCGAAAACCAAACGGGTCAGACGATGACTGAGTACGTGCTGATTATCGCGGCGATCGCGGTGGCCGGTTACATCGCGTACCAGGGCCTCGAAGGCGGAATCAACGCGATCATCACTAACGTGACCGCAACGCTGCAGGCTGCGTAAGACCAGCTTGCAAGGCCCGCACGGTCGAAACCAGGCGTGCGGGACAGGCGGCGGGGACCGAGGTGCCCCGCCGCGCAAATTCAGGGTTTTTTTGCAGACGAAGGGATGGGTCGATGCGAGAGAAACAGTGACTTCAGGCAGTTCCGGCTTCGCCCGGTTCTGTGCAGTTCGCGACGGAGGTCGCAATGGGAGCGTGAGCGATTGAATTCTGCTTGTGAGAGGCGGTCTGCACCGGCGGGTCGCGCAAGAACGGGGGCATAGATGAGACGACCTATAGTTTTCATGATCCTTGCAGGAATGGGCGCGGTGCTGGCCGCGATTGTGGTCTTTTCCGCGATCAGAACCCGCGAGTCCGAAGTGCAGCGCGCGATGGCGCACACGGTCGAAGTCGTAGTCGCGGCAAAGGATATCCCGCTCGGTGCGAAACTTGAGCCCGACGCGGTCAAACTGGTTCGCTGGGCACGCGACGGCGTTCCGCAGGGCGCGTTCACCGATCCGCAGGCGGTCGCGGGCTCGTTCGCAAGGAGCCAGTTCCTCGCCAATGAGCCGGTGGTCGCCAGCAAGCTGTTCATGGGCGAAGAAAGCTCCGGCGTGATGCCGCTGCTGATTCCAGCCGGGATGCGTGCGATGTCGGTGCCGGTGGACGAAGTCGCGGACATCTCAGGCTTTGTGGAGCCACACACGCGCGTGGACATCCTGGTCGCTGTCTCGGGCACTGGCGGGGGCGAAACGTCGTTCTCGCGGATCGTTCTCCAGAACATCGAGGTTCTGGCTGTCGCCCAGGAAATCGAACACGTCAAGGACGAGCCGCAAGTAGTAAAGGTCGTGACGCTGCTGGTGACTCCGACCGACGCCGAAAAACTTACCCTGGCGAGCCACGAGGGAATGCTGCGTCTGGCGATGCGCAATTACAGCGACAGCAAGATCGTCGCGACCAGTGGAATCGCAGTCGGCGAGCTTTTGCATGCGGGCGGCGCAACCCTGCCGGTGATGCAACAGCAGCTGGCGCCGGCGCTCGCCGCGCGCCCGGTGCATGGACCCACGCCGCTTGGAATCGACGTGGAAGTGCTGCGCGATGGCAAATCGTCGGAAACGATTTCCTTTATCAATCCCGGCGTGGGAGCGCGTTCTTCCGTTCAAGCGCGCCAGGACGCATCTGCCATTTCAGCGCCGCAGTTACCCGCGGCTCCCGGATTGCCCGACGCACCGGAATCTCCGGTCTCGGCCGCAAAGCCGGCCTCGTCGGCGGGCTTTGCCGGATCGACCGCCGGCACATCCGCAACGGTTCGAACCGAGCCCAATGACGACCGCGCGTCGATGGATCCCGTGGCGACTGTCAGACCAGGGGATCCCGGGTACGTGCCGGCGACAAAGACTTATGACTATCAGTGATCGCAGGTGGCAATAAGGGGAAAGCCATGAGGGTACGCAAGAACATTCGCACGAACATTCCCCGCGGCTAGGCCCCTCATACCCAGGAGAAACATCGAGTGCCATTCAACGGATCAAAGAGTGAGGGTCGTCGCAGCACGATGAAGGTCATGCTGGTCGGCGATCCCGGCGAACAGCGCACCCAGCTCAAGACGGTGCTGGCGGCGCTGGTCGAGCCCGAACTCGAGATCATCGAGGGCGAGACTGCCACCGCCGCGAATCTTTCCGAAAATGTCGCCGCGCCGCCCGACGCAACCTTGGTGATGATCAACGGCAACCAGGAGGCTGCTCTGAGCTTTCTCCAGAACCAGGCGCTCCATTCGCCGCGCCCAAGTCTGCTCGCCGTGCTTACCGCGCGCTCGGCCGGCCTGATGAAGCGAGCGCTGCGCGCGGGCGCCGACGAGATTCTCTTCACGCCACTTGACCCGGGAGAGGCTACCCGCGCGTTGCTGAAAATAAGCGAGGCGCGCTGGCGCACCGAGCGCCGCGAGGGCGGGGTGGTCATTTCCGTCACCAGCCTCATCGGCGGCGTCGGGGTGACCTCGCTGGCTGGCAACCTTGCATTGGCGCTCCAGTCGTTGCATCAACGCGTAGCGCTGGTCGATCTCGATCTTCAGACCGGGGGCCTGGCGGTCTTTCTGAACCTCGATCCGGAAGTGACCATCATGCCGCTGGTGCGGCTGGACCGTAAGCTCGATTCGATCCAGCTCGAATCCGCCTTGACCAAGCATCAATCGGGTGTCTATTTGCTGGCCGCGCCCAAGCGAATCGAAGAAGGCGAACTGGTTTCGGACCTCACGGTCGCCACGGTGCTCGATCTGATTCGTCAGTTGTTCGACTACGTGATCGTCGATTGCGGAGACCATGTGGACGAAAACGGGGTCGCGGCGTGGGAGCGCTCCGAACATTTGTTTTACGTGCTCAATCAGTCGATCGCGGCCGCGCGATCCGCATGGCGATTCATCGATCTGTTCGAGCGCCTGGACCTGACTACGCTCGAGCCGCACTTTATTCTCAATCGCTATAATCCGTCGCATCCGTTGACCGAGAAGGCGATCGAAGCAACTCTCGCCAGGCCGATCTACGCGAAGATTCCAGCCGACGATCGGACTTTCGAATCTATCGAGATGAAGGCGCAGGACCTTTTCCAGCTCGCGCCGTCGTCTCCGGCCGCGCGCGCGATGCTCGATCTCGCAGCTCTGGTGATGCCGCGTACGGAACCGGCCGCACTTCAGGAAACATTTATGTCGCGGCTCAAATCCGCCTTCGTCACGCATTGAAGTCGATGAGGTATGCAAGATGGGACTGACAGACAGGCTGTCGAATGCCACCAGGGGCGGACGCCCACCAGAGACCGCTACCGGCAGTGGCTCGCTTATCGGCGCGACCGTGCGCCGGCGCAAGGATGCGATCGCGGATAGCTCGCGCCGCTTAAAGGTCAAAGTTCACAACAAATTGTTCGAGACTATCGACGTATCCAAGCTCGAGACCCTCGAGCCCGCGATGGTCTCCATCAAGGTCACCGCCGCTATCAATGACATTCTGAATGAAGATGGCCGCCTCCTGACTGACATCGACCGCGGCCGGCTCATCGAGGAACTTAAGAACGAGCTGCTCGGCCTGGGTCCCCTCGAGCCCTTGCTCCGTGACGACGAAATCACCGACATTCTGGTCAACGGCCACGACCAGGTTTACGTCGAAAAGCGCGGCAAGCTGCACGCCACCGACGTCGTCTTCCAGGACGACCAGCATCTGATGCTGATCATCGATCGGATCGTGTCTCGCGTCGGACGGCGCGTTGACGAATCGTCGCCGATGGTCGATGCACGGTTGCCCGACGGCTCGCGTATCAACGCGATCATCCCGCCGCTGGCGCTTGACGGCCCGGCGCTATCGATCCGGCGCTTCGGCAAGCATCGCTTCGACATCGGCGCGCTGGTCGAAAAGGACGCTCTCACCTGGGACCTGGTCGAGTTTCTGCTCGCGGTGGTTCGAGCGCGCCTGAACGTAATCGTTTGCGGCGGTACCGGCTCGGGCAAGACTACGATGCTCAATTGTCTGTCCGCGTTCGTCCCCGAGGACGAGCGAATCGTTACGATCGAGGATTCTGCCGAGCTTTCCTTGCAACAGCCTCACGTCGTGCGGCTCGAGACGCGGCCGTCGAATCTTGAAGGCCGCGGCGAGGTCACGCAGCGCGACCTGGTCAAGAACTGTCTGCGCATGCGCCCGGACAGAATCGTCGTCGGCGAGGTCCGCGGCGCAGAAGTCTTCGACATGTTGCAGGCGATGTCCACCGGCCATGACGGTTCTATCGCCACCATCCACGCCAACAGTCCTCGCGAATGCCTGGGCCGGCTCGAGATGATGATGCTGCTGTCGGGCGTCTCGATTCCGCAGCGCGCGATGCGCCAGCAGATCGCCTCTGCCGTCAACATTATCGTTCACGTCAGCCGGCTCTCCGACGGTTCGCGCAAAGTCATGAGGATTTCCGAGATCAGCGGCATGGAAGGCGAGATGATCATGATGCAGGACTTGTTCGAGTTTGTCCGCGCCGACACCACCGCAGCAGGAAAAATCAACGGCGCCTTTCAATCGACCGGCATTCGTTCAGCATACGCACAGCGCCTCGAAACGGCCGGATACAAGACCGAATCGAAGGTGATCAAAATGGCCGCGCGATGAACCTCGGCGACCTGTTGATTCCGGCTGCGGCCGCGGGCTTCGTGCTGATTGCCTGCGCGATGCTGTTCATGCGGCGCAATCGGCCCCACGTCACGCGCACCGTGATGCGCCGGATGTCGCGGCCCAACGCTGCCCTGGCCGACGATATCACCAAGACCGATCGTCACCGCCTGACCGGACGCGAATTGCTAAGCCGGTTCTATCAGCTCAATCTGCTCCAAAAGCTCGAGGAAAACCTCTGGCAGGCCGGAATCTATGCCCGCATTACCGACGTCCTGCTCGTGCACCTGCTGATGTTTACGGCGGGCCTGTTCGCCGGCGAGGCGATTTGGGGAACGGAACTCCTGTCGATCGCGGTGGGCGCGGCTATGGCAAGCCTGCCGATAGTTTATATCCGGGTGCGCAGGCAGCGGCGCCTCAAGGCATTCGCCAAGCAACTGCCGTACGCGCTCGATTTGATCAAATCGTCACTCGAAGCCGGCCATACGCTGCTGCGCGGATTGCAAGTCGTGGTGGCGGAGTTCGGCGATCCGATCTCCACCGAATTCCGCTCCGCGATCGAACAGAGCCGGCTGGGGCTGCCGCTGCCGCGCGCGCTCGAAGAGATGCTCAAGCGCGTGCCGCAGGATGACCTCCGCCTGCTGGTCGTCGCGGTGCGGGTGCAATCGGAAGTAGGCAGCTCGCTGGCAATAATAATCGGACGGCTCTCGGAAATCGTTCGCACCCGCCAGCGCCTGCAACAGCAAATCAAGGCGCTTACGGCCCAATCCAAGATGAGCGGGATACTGGTCGGCTTCCTGCCGATCGTGATGCTCGCTGCGTTCAGCGTCATCCAGCCAAGCTACACCGACACGCTCTTTTACGATCCGACCGGCCAAAAGATTCTCGAAGTTGCCGCCGTGCTCGATGCCTTGGCGTTCCTCACAATTCGCAAGCTCCTGAAGGTGAAGTACTGAAATAACTGCGATGCCAGCCATCTATGCAAGCTTGACGGTATTTTTCCTGTTCGGCGCGATCTCCCTGGCGATCTACACGGCGATCTATGGGATTAATCGCCCGTTCGACGAGCGCATCACCGAGATCGGAGTCAAGATGCGCGTCGCCTATGGAAATCCCGCCAATGTAGACATGGAGTCCAGTACCTTTGCGCGTTCGCTGTTTCGATGGGTCGCCAGGCATCTTCCCGAACCCGCGCCAAATACTCCCGAGCGCGAGAAGATCGCACAGACCTTGGTTCGCGCCGGCTTTCCCGGGCCCCGCGCCGTCCGCATCTTTCACTTCGCCCGCCTCTCACTGACGGCAGGAACTGCGCTCCTTGCGCTCGTCGTCGCGATCGCGTTCGGCTTCCACGGCGTCAAGCCGCTGATGTTCATGCTGATGGGCCTGGGCATCGGCGCATTTGCACCCGGCTTCTATATCGGCCGCAAGGCCAAAAAACGTCAGCAGTTGATCGCCAGCCAACTCTCCGACGTTTTGGATTTGCTGGTGGTCTGCGTCGAAGCCGGCCTCGGCCTCAGCGAAGCCATCAAGATCGTCGGATCCGAAACGCAGCGCCAAAATCAGGAAATAGGCGCCGAGCTGTCGATCGTGTCAGCCGAGCTCGCCGCCGGCAGTACGCTTGGCCAGGCGTTGAAAAGTTTCGCCGATCGCACCGCCGTCGAGGACATCAAACCGCTGGCCGCAACGCTGGTGCAGAGCGAAAAGCTGGGCGCGTCAATCGGTCCCGCGCTCCGATCCATCTCGGACTCGATGCGCAGCACCCGGCGGATGCACGCCGAAGAAGCCGCGGCAAAAACCACGGTCAAGATTCTCTTCCCGCTCGTCATCTTCATCTTGCCCGCCATGATGAGCGTGATCGTCGGCTCCGCCATGATTCAGATCATGCGGGCACTTACCCACGCCTAGTGACTGCGCCGGTGGCGACCCGCGCGCAAGCGACGCTCTTGACGCGGGCGCGACCGCACAATATCCGATCGATCATGGCTGACTCGGAACCGCGGATGCGCGCGCTTGAGTGATGGAACCAGGCGATGCGCTTTCACCTGAACCACGACCTCGAGCGCGCGGTCGAACTCTACACAAAATCGATTGAAGTCTTTCCGACCGCCGAGGCCTACACATTTCGGGGATGGGCATTCGAGGGCATGGGACGAATCGACGACGCGATCGCGCAGTGCCGCCGCGCCATCGAAATCGATCCCGCGTTTGGCAATCCATACAACGATATCGGCGCATATCTGATCGCCAAGGGCGAGCTCGACGAGGCCGTCCCGTGGCTCGAAAAAGCCAAGACCGCGCCGCGTTACGATCCGCGTCATTATCCGTTCATGAACCTGGGCCGAATTTACGCTGCCAAGGGAATGGTGAAACGTGCGATCGACGAATTCGAAGGCGCACTCGCACTGGCGCCCGGCGATCCGACTTGCGTATCCGCGCTGGCGCAGGTCCGCGCCTTATTGAATTGAACGATTAAGTCGAACTGAACGCGCGAGTCGCATCGAAGTGATCGAAGCCGGAGCGCTGGCGCCCGATTTCACGCGCGCCGCGCCAGATGCGGATACCGTCATCGCAGCCTCGATTTCCAGCTCGCCGGCCTGCGCGATTTGCCTGCGCTGCTGACCCGCGCCGATCTCTGGCGGCAAACCAATGGCGCATTCTGACCTGCTCGATGACACTGAAATGTCGCATCTAGCGCCATATGCGGCGCGGCGCGCAGTTGTGCCTATTACAGACAACCGTTCAATGAGTGTACCGATTCCGAGACGATGGCCCGTCATTTGCTCTAAAACCCTGTTGTTGACCTGTCACTACAGGCCAAAGAGGAAGCACTGTGCAGCACGGGGACACTCAATCGGCACCAGGAAATCCCGCGTCGGGAACCGCTCCGATCGGCGACGGGACAAGCGAGATGGTGTCGCTCGGCCATCTGGTGAACAGTGCGGACCGGCTCGGCGGCATGGTCGTACGCTCGGCGCAGGTGCGCAAGGTCTTGAAGTCGGTATCGCAGAGCTGAGTCCGTACAAAGCGACCGTGCTGATTTCAGGCGAATCCGGAACCGGAAAGGAATTGGTCGCGCGCGCGCTCCACACGCTGGGTCCGGTTCCAAACGGTCCCTTCGTGACGCTGAACTGCTCCAACCTCGTCGAATCGTTGGCCGAGTCGCAGTTATTCGGCCACGTTCGCGGCGCCTTTACCGACGCCCGCGAGGAGTCGCAGGGATACTTCCGATCCGCCAACGGAGGCACGTTGTTCCTTGACGAGATCGGCGAATTGCCGCTCAAGCTCCAGCCCAAGCTGCTGCGCTCGGTCGAGACGCACGAGGTTCAGCCGGTCGGATCGTCGCATTGCTACAAGGTTGATCTCCGTTTGGTCGCCGCGACGAATCGCGACTTGCACGCGATGGTCAAAGCGGGACAGTTTCGCGACGATCTCTACTACCGCATGAGCGCTTCGGCGATCTTTATCCCGCCGCTGCGGGAACGGCGCGAGGCCATCCCGGCCTTCATCGGGTTTTTCATCGAACAATACAATCGTCTGTTCGGCAAAAATGTCTCGCAAATCTCGCGCCGCGCCGTCGAGATCCTCTGCGCATATCAATGGCCGGGAAATGTCCGCGAACTCTCCAATGCGATCGAAAGTGCCGTGATTTTAAGCGAGAGCAATAACATCGGCGTATCCGATCTCCCCAAGCAGATCGTGGACGGAACCGGCGCCGAGTTGTTGTACCCGCACGAGGAATCGTCCGCCGGCGGCCACCCGGCCGCGCCGGTCGCGCGCCGCTTGCCCAGCGTAGATTTCGGCGCCGAGCCGCCGGGGTTCCTGCTCGATGACGTGGTCAAGAAGACCCTGATGCGTTCGCTCGAAGAGACCGAGGGAAATCGGCGGCGCGCCGCCGGCCTGCTCGGCGTTTCGCGCTCTACGCTCTACCGGATGCTCATTCGCTATGGAATCGCCGATAATCCGCACCGGCTGTCCGTTCAGCACACTATCTAAGATTATGCGTTGGTTCCTTAAAGCTACGTCTGTCATGGTGGCCGTCCAACTCTTCTCCGCGCTATCAGCATTCGGCTTCCACCTCGATCCGTCGCTCGATCCCGAGCCCCCCTTCGTGATTTGCAAAAAGCAGCAGTACGCGCTCTGCGCCGCGGCGAGTTGCTTCGTTTATGACGGAGTCGCCTATTGCAAGTGCGATATCTTGCGAGGTGACAGCATCAGTCTCCAGCTCAGCTACTCGAGCCCCGTCGGCGAGCAAAATGTCTGCGATGTGAACCGGCAGGGCAAGACGAATGGTTATATGGTGAGCACCTTCAGCCTCCCAGACGATGTGAAGAAAGGTGGTCCCGCGGCTGTCTACACCTGCCCTGGATCGGCTGACGCGGGAAGTGGGGTGGTCGCGCCGGTAGCCTTCGGCCAATGTGACGGTGGCATTTGCTTCAAGAGCAGCGCGGGCCAAAGGTTCCCGGGCTTCGCCGGCCGGCTCCACGATGATGAGATCATTTGCTCCTGCCCGATCTCATCTGGCGCGACGCCAGGCAGCTCGGATAGCTTCGGATATCAGGTGTTCGGCCCGTACCATCCGAAGGCACCCAAAGGAAGCAGATGTGACGCAAGCGCCTGTGCCTCCTGCAGCGTGCCCAACCCCACCGCTAACGGAACCACCCTCTTTGTTGGAGCCGCAACCGGAGTCCCGAAATTCCTTGCGCTACAGCTTGACGGACCGCCACTTCCGGATATCAATGAGTGTCTGTGCACATGCACCCAGGCTCCGGGTCCGGATGGAAGCATTTCCTGTACGGTGGCAGAAGATACGACCCCTTAGCCAGTCGTGGCGCCGGTTGCTCGCGGCTTGCGAGGCTTTCCATGCTGAGCCGGCGCCAACTCCTCCAGAGCAATCATTCGCGCATCTTTCCCCCAAACCCTTTCTAACAAGGCGAAGCCCGCATCTTTCTTCTTCACTAAGGTGCAGGGGTTACCCCTGCCCAAGGAAGCGTGAAACCCAAGGCGGGTTTCACGTTAAATTAAGTGATCTCTCACCGCTGGAAAACCTCGATCGATTCAATAACAATTCCGTCTTGATGAGGACGAGCGCGCGACTTTTCGCGGCGATTGCCGTAATTGCAACTTTTGTTGATGTATTCCCGGCGATAGCCGCTTCGCCGCCGCCGGACCTGGTCGAGCTCGAGCGCCAGGTGTCGCTTGAGCTTGCGCACGTGCGCGACAGCGGGCCCACCGATCCCGTCGAGCGCAAGCAGCTCTTCGACGCGAACCAGCTCGAGCAGAAGAGCGAGGCGGCAATCAAATCCGGCGATTACAAATCCGCCGAGGACAGCCTGCTCCATGCCCGCGAGATTCTCCGCCACCTGCGCGAGATCTCCGACTGACACCGGCGACCGCATTCATCGCGAGTGCAGGTTCTGGTAAGTTCTAATCGCGGGTTCCCAAATGAGTGGTTCGGATCAAATCTGGGCTGAGGCGTTGCGCACGCTGGAGCGCGGGCAGCCGTTTGCGCTGGCGACGGTGGTGAACGTTCGCGGCTCTACGCCGCGTGAAGTCGGCGCCAAGATGATCGTCCGCGCGGACGGGCAGTTCGGCACCATCGGCGGTGGATGCGGCGAAGCGGAGGTCTTTCGAAAAGCTCGTGTATTACTTGGAGAAGGCAGCGAAAGCGGCGCGCGGCTTGCGCAAGTCGATCTCACCGGCGATTTCGACCAGCCCGAGATCGGTACCTGCGGCGGAGTAATGGACGTCTTCGTCGATCTGTGGTCCCCGGCCCGCGACTTGCCAATCGCGCGCAAGCTGGCCGGCGCCGCCAGCCGCAGTGCTTCCGGCGCACTGATAACGGTGGTCGATGCGGGTTCGCGAAGCGAGATGCCGGCCGGGTCGCGGACGTTTATCGATCCCCGCGATGCGCGCGCGCGAGATGCGGGACCGATCGATCTGCCCGCGGCGCAGTTCGCGCAAATCGTCGAGCGAACGGCCGACGCGATTCCCACCTTGCTCGAAGTCGATGGCGCCGGCGGGCTTCAACCTGTCACGCATCTCGAACCCAATGGCGGCGTGCGCCTGTTCGTCGATCCGATCGTTGGTGCGCAGCGGCTGATAATCGTCGGCGCGGGCCATATCGCGGCGCCGTTGTGCGTGCTTGGAGCGATGGTCGGGTTTCACGTTACGGTGATCGACGATCGCGCATCGTTTGCGAACCGTGAGCGGTTTCCGGACGCCGACGAAATAATCGTCAAACCGTTCAAGGCCGCGATCGACTCGCTCGCGCTCGACGGCCACTGCTATCTGGTTTCCGTCACGCGCGGTCATTCTTTCGACGAGGAAGTCGTGCGCGCGGCGCTGATGCAACCGTGCGGATTCGTCGGGATGATCGGTTCGCGCCGCCGGGTGAAGGCCACGCTCGAGAGAATCGGCGAGAGCGGGGTTCCGATCGAGCGGCTCGGCGACGTGCATGCGCCGCTTGGCGTCGCGATCGGCGGCGAGACGCCCGAGGAAATTGCGATCTCGATCATCGCGGAGATTATTCGCGAACGTCGCACCGGCGAGCGTGACGATTTCACGCTCGGCGTACGTTCCGGCATCCTCAAACGGTCGAAGTAGCTCGCATCGATGCGGCAGGCGGCCCCTGAAATCGACACTATGAAGCGGCAGCTCGAGGGGATCGTCCTGGCGGCGGGCGAGTCGCGCCGGATGGGCTATCCGAAGCCGCTGCTCGAGATAGGCTCGCGGACCTTTATCGAGCAGATAGCAGAGACGATGCTCGCAGTCGTGCCGCGGCTCGTGATTGTAATCGGGGCGCATCGTGAGCGCGTTCGGGCCGCGATTCCGCGCGACGGGCGTATCGAGATTGTCGAGAATCCGAACTATTCGCGCGGGCAACTGTCGTCGCTGAAGGTCGGCCTCGGTGTTGTTCGACCGGATTCGGCGGGCGCGATCGTGCATCTTGGAGATCATCCGATGGTCCGGGCCGAAACGTTCCGAGCGATAGTCGATTCGTACCATCGAACGGGCAAGCCGATTGTGATCGCGCGCCACGACGGCCGCCGTGGCCATCCGGTGGTTTTCGATCGGGCATTGTTCGCCGAGATCCTTTCCGCTCCTGAAAAAGAGGGCGCGCGTTTCGTGGTGAATGCCGCTCCGTCGCGGGTGGCTTACGTTGACCTGGACGATCCGGGAATCAATCTCGACTTGGACACTCCGGCTGATCTGGCCCGCGCCGGCCTCCCCCCGCCCCCGAAGCTCTCAGCGCCGTTGAGGCGCCCGACGTAGCGGACAGATCCCGTCATCTATAAGAGGACGTGACGAAACTCGCCGTCGCCGCTGCCCTCGGGATGGTCCTTCGCGGCCGACTCGTCGCTGCTGTAGGGGTTGCGCTAGGGGTTGGCGATGTTTTTGGCGCTTGAGCGGTTTCGTCCTGCTTGTACTTCTCGAAAATTTGTCCGCAATAGGTCCAAATGTGCGCCGCTTTTTCGACCTCAAGTAGTGCACTCAGGTTCTGATTAACGATGGAAGGGTCAACACCCTCATCGAGGAGTTTGTAACCGACTTGAAAATTGGCCTGCAACTCCGATGCCGCCAACGTCAGGCAGGATTCCTCAAGATTCTTATATAGGTACATCGATACCATCTGTCTGACCGCGTTGGCGACTTCAGGGCTAACGGGGGGCTCGGCTTCAGATGGATTTTTGGTTGCCTGAGATGAAGCGGCGGCGGGAGTCTTCTTTTTAGGCTTTGCACCCTGAGTCGGCGTTGCTGAAGGGGTCGGAGTCGCAGTCCGTGTTGGAGTCGAAGTCGGAGTTGGTGCGGAAGCTGCTACCTTGACAAACCCGGGGTCCGGCGCGTTGCCGACGATGTCGCGCCTTTGATCGGGTCTTGAGTTCGCAAGCTCCGGAGCTGAATCGACCGCATCGTTCGACTTGTAGGCTGCCGCGGTCGAGGTCGGGGTAGAAGTAGGCTTTGGGGTTTTCGTAGGAGTCACGGTGGCTACCGCAGCCGATGGCGCGCCTTTGCCCGTGGTTTGCGTAATGCTCAAATCGCCCAAGACCGGTGCAGAGATAGTGACGGGCGCTCCGTTCTCATTCGGGGAGGCCAAGCGCTCGATAGCCAACGTCGTCACCATTCCGTCCTGCAATCGATTGAGCTCGACGGGGAAGGTGCCACTCGTTATGAAACCATTCATGCGCGCCTCGCAGAGCCGAAAACTGGCATCGCGAAGAAGCTGGATACTCTCGGTACGATTTCCGAGCTGCGTGGCCGCTTCCGCCATGGCCTGTCGCAATTCACCTTGAAATTGGGCTTTGCCAAAGATTGTTCCGCTGCCAGAAGCCGCAAGCGCCTGACTCAAGACCATAAGCGCGTCGGGACTTGGCTCGGCGCAATACATCACCAGAGATTCATTGTTCGCGGTTGGGTGAGCAATCGGTGAGGTGAGGATCGCGCGTTGTTGTGCATCAAGAATTATCGCGCCGGCGCGGTCTTCGCTAAAAGTGGGCTTGCGGAATACCGCGTAATGATTGGCGCCATAACAGCCTGCGCCGAAGAAGGAAATCGCATCATCGCGACGATTCCCCAAGCAGCAGCGTTTAATACTTTGCCAGGATTGTGCATCGCGAATCGATCTCCCTCAGGCGCTTACGAATCGGTGGCAACGAGCCGACGGCCGACGCAGCGCTTTGCTAGTATTCTTCGAAAACTTTCTTCCACCAGGGTAAGTGCTTTCGCTGGCACGAGCAGGCTCCCCTCAATTCGCTGCAGACCCCAAGGACTCTGGTCGTGCAGTCGCATGCGCACACCGGAGTCTCGTTCTCTCCGCAGAAAATTTCACAATCGCCATGACTCGGAATGCCGCATTGACGAACGTAGCAGCGATTGCCTTCGGTGTGTGAGAAGACGAACGAGCCCGTATCCTGATAGTTCATCGCGCCGATCGAGGGCGCACGGAGTGGTTCAATGGCTGTAATTTGAGCTGATGCTGATGCGGCGCCTATAAACGCTCCTAGCGCGATCACTCCGGCAACAAGAAGATATTTCACGTGGCCCTCCGAAAAAGTTCCTGCAAGTGCCCGAACCCCAAGTCGTCGATGTCGCCCT
>Ga0074046_10001970_pt1 | contig 18087 bp, 21 predicted proteins | sample BogForMeECP23OM3_FD_94441 | JGI IMG/M metagenome (GOLD analysis project Ga0074046, IMG submission 94441) | Bog forest soil microbial communities from Calvert Island, British Columbia, Canada - Bog Forest MetaG ECP23OM3 | ecosystem: Environmental > Terrestrial > Soil > Wetlands ... | reverse complement strand
CAACGGCGACTGGGACGCCTATTGGAGCAAGCGCGGCCAAAACAGCTCGCCCGCAAATCAAAACCGCCCCTCCCTATCACAAAAATCCGCAGCATGATTGCATCACTTTGGATCGCACCCCTTCGGACCCCGCGTTGCCGCGACGCCCGCAAGACTCGCTCCCGTCCTGCCTGCTCGGCTTTGAACGGACCAGACTTTCACTGGCAAGCTCATTCCAGCTTCCTCTCGCACCCCGCATACGGCTCCCACCTCGGGTGTCTGACGGCGAACCGCTGCTCCGGCCAGGGATGGAGGATGCGGGCTTCGGGGATGTGGCGGGCGGCGAGCGGATTCGCTCTCCGCCGCCTGTTATCCCCATGATCAGGGGAATAAGCTCCCTGTTCTTTTCCGAGAGCCGTGCATCAAAGCGCTTGTGGAAGCGATTGGAATCAACGGCGTTATTGTGCGCGGCCGAGCGCAAAGACCTGCGGTTCCTCCCTGTTAGTTCACCACCGGCCGCGCGCGGCCGACCCCCCCCGGTTGAAAATGGCGGATTCCTTGGATCCCTCGGCCCAGGCGAATCCTATTTTCTCTCTAGCAGGGAGAAACAGGGAGAACTCCGATCGCGAACCCTAACCAGGATTGAGCGGACCGCCCCGCACTCCTTCGGAGGGTGCGTGTCCCGCGCACCTTGGGCGGCGAGACGCCGCCCCTTCCAGCGCACCGCGACGCCCGAGGGGCGGGTAATGAGATTCTGCTTAGCTGGTCAGCTCCCGCGAGAAAGAATGATCTCCACTTTGTCGATGTCGCCCCCCTGCGGCCTCATGACCACGGTCTGCCTGCGATTCGACGATCTGATCGACATCTCGGCCGCGAACCCCGAACCGGCGATGGTTCCCTCGAACTCGCCGTCTGAGATCCTGCCGACAACGTGACCTGCGACATTGCGCGACATCTCCTGCCAGTGTCCCTGGACGCTTTGGCCTTCCGCAACGACATAGCCGCGGACGTCGAAGCGATAGCTGTCGCTTGCGCAAACCAGCGTTTGCGAGAGTCCCGCTCCGTTCTCCGAGCCCGTGTAGGTTGCGCGGCAACTGATTCGTTCGGCGGCGCCGCTTGTGCTGGTGACTTGACCAGATCCTCGCCAGCTCCCGAGAAACTTGGCGAATGGACCGGCCGAGTCGGCGGCGCTGATCTGCGGCCAGGACAACGCGGCGCCGGCGACGGCCGCCAACAGTACGTTTCTGCCCCGAGAGCAGAGGGATAGCGAGGACTGAGATTTCAGCATCATCTTCACCGTCTAGGGATCGACTCCACAAAAAGCGTGCGATAGCCGCCCGAAGCGGAGGGGGCGAATCGCCGACTGCGGCGCAGGAGAAACGTGATCGTCGGCCGCAAGATCAGAAGATCGGCGACCAGCGCGGCGAGCATGGCGAACGCGCTGAGCCAGCCGAACAGCCGAAGCGCGGGGAGATCTGACAACGCGAGGGCCGCCAGACCGCACGCGAGCACGATCGAGGTTAGAATGAGAGCGGGACCGACGAGCGACGTGGCGCGCTCGACGGCGACCGCCGGATCGCGGTCGGGACGATCCTCCGACGCCATGCGGTTGAGGAAATGGAGGGTCGCGCTCAAGCTCAAGCCGAGCGAGACGGTGAGAGCCACGACGCTCGAAAATTGAAGACCGACGCCAAGCAGCCGAAGCAGCGCCCCGGCGGAAACCACAGGAAACAATCCGGGCGTCAGACTCGCCAGGGTCACCGGCCATGAGCGGAATGCAAGGCCGATGAACACCGCCACGAAGGCGAATTCAATTGTCAATCCTTGGTTGAGCTTGTTGATCATGCCGGCGCTGTTGCGGGCGGCGATGACGGAGAGGCCAGTCGGCGCGATCGTGTAGCCAGGATGCTCCGCGCGCACGGCGCTCAGCCTCTGGTCTACTTGGTCGAGGATTGACAGCAGTCCGGCGGCGTCCTTGTCCGGCACGCGGCCCGAAACGATCACGGCGCCCCGATCCTCGGATATGAACCTGCGCACGAGAGATCGTGGCAACAGATCGACGTATTGCCTGAGAGTCCCGACGTCCCGCTTGCCGAGCTTGTCGGCGAGCCACTCGCGCAACGTCCCAGCAACCACACGTTGCCGACGCCTGCTTGCCTTTCCAGCGCGTGGTGGGTCTTCGCGATGACATCGAGCGTCTCTGGCGCAAAGAGGTCGATGCCGGGCGGGAATCGGACCAGAACGTCGATCGGGTTGGCCCCAGTCAGTTTGAGGTCAAGCCTGCTGTTCGCCTGCAGAGCCTGCTCCTTGTCTGGGACTTCGTCGGCGAGGCGGTAGCGCGGCGGTAGTCCGAAATAGACCGTTGCCAGGCTTCCAACAACCCTGAGCCCAACGAGGCTGTTGAGGCCGGGTCGGCCGACGATGCGCGCCGCGATCCAGACGCAAAAGACGCGAAGCGCGTTCACACCCGCGTCGCCGCGCTTGAGCGTCGCCGCAAACGCCGCCTCGTCGCGAATAAGCAGCACGCCGAGAGCCGGCGCGAGCGAGAGAACGGTGACGAGCGCCACGACGGTCGAGAGGAAGCCTGCTTCGCCGAAAGCGCGGATGAGCTGCGAATCGGAAATGAGAAGCCCGAGGAAGGAAAGAGCCGCGGCTGCATGCGTGAGAACGCAGGCCGGACCGACTAGGATTACGGCGTTGCGGAAAGCGGTCCTCTTGTCTTCGCCGCCGAGTATGCGGTCGCGCGCCGCAAATGTGAGCTGCATGCCGTCGGAGAAGCTGATGACCATGATCAGCGGCGTCATTACGTTCAGAAATATGTTGAGACGAAAGCAAAACCACCCCAGCGCGCCGACCGCCAGCACGATCGCCACAAGAGGAGGCCCGGCAGCGATCAGCATGAAGGCCAGACGGCGGAAGAACGCGATCGCGATCGCGCAGCCGAGCAAGAAACCGATCGCGTTGTAGACGAGCCTGTCGCGCTTCAATGCGTTCCTGATCTCAAGCTGCATCGCCGGAACGCCGGACACTTGCGCTGTGAGCTCGGCGCCCTGCAAATCGTCTTGCGCCGTGCGACGAACGTCATCGACGACGTTCCGAAGCTTGTCGCTCCTAACGATAGTCGGGTCGAGGGAAAGCACGATGAGCGCGAGCGTCCCGTCTTCGGATAGGAGCTTGCCTCGAACGAGTTCGTTGCTTGCCACCTGACGTGCGAGCTCCTGGTATTCGGCTCCTTGCGGTAACTCCTCCGGGAAGAGGGGCGCGGGAATGCCGCCCGCGCCTGAGGGTTGACGCGCCGAAAACAGGGAAATCGCGCCGCGCGCGCCCATCGATGAGCTGAAGATCGGTGACGAGCGAACGGAGCTTTTCGATCGAATCCCGCTCGAGCAGCGACCGTCCCTCGACCACGACCAGAAGATCGTATTCACTCGATGGAAACTGCCGAGAGACCTCCTCGAATTGCCGGAACTCCGGCGTGAAAGGAGCCCGCGCGGCGCGTGCATTGGGGCGCAGGCCTTGTCGCCATCGACGAAGAACACCAGACCATCAGGTTCGCCATCGACGTGCGCGAGCACCGCCTCGTCGCCACACGGCAGACCCGGAGGCGTCTCGAGATTCATCGCGTAGATGCCGCGAAGGAATTGCCACTGGTCCGGCGTGAGCTCGATCAGCTTGCCGTTGTGGCCCGTGATCGCGGCGCGCACGGCCGCGAGATCCACGCAGCGGTTGACGAATTCCGCGCCGAACGCGATCCGTGGCAGAGGCGCGACAGCGCCGACGACAGCCAGGAAACGTCTACTCGACATGGTCGCCTCCGATCGCCTCGGTCTGAAGCTTTGCGGTTGACTGCGGTCCGCCTCGAGCGGTGATCGCGCCGGCCCTGAGCTCATCCAGACTGTCCATGGCCGCCGCCCCCGCTATGGCCGCGCCTTTGTCGGAGCAATTCGACACAAGCTTTGCGCCGGACAGAGAAGGGGTCTGAGCTCCGAGCTGCTCGTCGTAGCCGTAGTCAACTGAATTTGAGACAGGCGGTCTTAGCTCCGACACGAAACCGACCACCATAGCGCAGAGCAGCCCGAAAAAGCCAAGCGCAAACGACCCTACTCGGCTTCGGGATAAGCGATCTAAGTCCCTCATCGTGAGCTCCTTAACGATGACGATCCTCTCAGAAGCGCCGCGCCGGAAATTGGATACTCGCTTGCAAAGAATTCTGGTCGTGCAGCGGCGCTTGGTCTGCGCGATGATTCGATAGCGGGCGCCGATCTTCGGCCACCGGCTGGCCACCCTCTGATTCGCTACGTCTCATGCGCCGAGGCGCGCACCGCTCGCCGCGATCGTTGGCGTGGGCGATCCGGTTCAACGTGTGTCCGACGATCCCGTAACGGTTTTTCACGCCGGCTGCCTGCAGCGTTTCGACCAGTAGATCGGCCACTCGTTTGCTCATTGCTGAACCTCACCTGTCGGTGCCTACGTCCGTGAACTGACGAGCCGCCATGCCGATCTCCGGGGTAGTGCCCGTGGAAGGAGCCCGCGCAAATGCTTATCGGGGTGTGCGCCAGTTTGCTAAAGAATGACTCGACAGTGCTCAATTTGATGATTTGGAATGCTGCGATCTATTGCACGCTGGTCGTTCAGGATATCGTTATCGTTGGCAGCGCTAAACCTTGGCTTATAAGCCATGGCGAAAACGCCATCGCGTCTTGGGCCCTAATCAGCCCGGACCGAGGCTATTCCGCTGCTTTACGGATCTTGGGATAGACACATTCGGGCGACGGCTTGCGACGGCGCAGCGGGACGATCTGCGCCGTCGTGAAGGGGAGCCCTAGAGCCTTCCACACGTCGACGAGCGCTTCGACCAGAGTGGAGACATGCGATTCACTGTGACGCGGAGTCGGGGTGATGCGCAGACGCTCCGTTCCGATCGAGACGCTCGGATAGTTGATTAGTTGGATATAAATGCTGTGCCGGTTCAACAGGAGATCGCTTGCTGCCTTGCAGCGGTCCGCGTCGCCGACCATGACCGGGACGATGTGCGACGGGTTGTCGAGGATGGGCAGGCCCGCCGCGCGGAGCGCGTGCTCGGTGACGGCGGTCATGTACTGGTGCTCCGCTCTTTCCTCGTTCGAAGCCTTCAGCTGGCGGATCGCCGCGCACGCGCCGGCGGCAACCATGGGCGGTTGTCGTGAAAATGAATTGCGGCGCATAGCTGCGCACGGCATCGACGGCTGAAGCGTCGGCGGCGATGTATCCGCCAAGCGAGCCGAATCCTTTGGCGAGCGTGGCTTCGATGACGTCAATGCGATTCATGAGGCCTTCACGCTCGGCGATCCCTCCTCCCCGCGGGCCGTACAGGCCAACCGCGTGAACTTCGTCGATATAAGTGAGCGCATTGTGTCGCTCGGCCAGCTCCACGACCTCGTGGACCGGGCGATGTCGCCGTCCATCGAATAAAGGCTTTCGCAAACGATCCCTTTCACGCGATCGCGACCCGCCTCGATCAGCAACTGCTCGAGATGCGCGACATCATTGTGCCGCCAGATTTTCTTCTCGCACCCTGAGCGTCGGGCGCCCTCGATCATGGAATTATGGTTGAGAGTTCAGAAAGGATCAGACAGTTGGGCAACAAAGACGCGATCGTCGAAATGCTGGCCCAACCCGAGGTGAAGACAAGCGCGGCTTCCTTTCGATGAAGATCGGCGAGCTCGGCTTCGAGCTCGACGATTCGATGATGCGTGCCCGAAATGTTGCGGGTGCCGCCAGCGCCTGCCCCGTGGCGCTCCACCGCCGCGACTGCGGCCTCGCGATCCTTTAGGTGACCCCAATGCCGAGATAGTCGTTTGAGCACCAAGTGGTCACCCCGCGCTGTTCTTGGGAGCCGTTCGGCCGCCAGACCGCGGTCGGGAAGCGAGTTGCGTCGCGGTCGAGGTCGATGAAGACCCGATATCGTCGCTCGTCCTTCAGGCGTTGAATCGCATTGGCGAAATGCGCTCTTGTGGCCTGGCGGATCGCAGACCCAGGACTCTTCGCGCTTGGGCGTATTTCGAGGTCCTCATGCATGACCGGGCGCTTCCGGAACGGCGGCGGGGCGGATTGGTAGATAGCGGAGCCGAACCCCGACCGCAGCGAACATCGCCTTGCCAATCGCCGGGGCTACGCCCGCAGGGCCTCCGGAGGCGACTCCCTCCGCCTGCGCCTGAAGACCGCCGCCTGGGACGATGAGTATATCGCCAAACTCATCGCCTCATGAAATCCTTCACACGATTCCCCTGCCAGATGGACGGCATTCCGGCTCTACTCCGCGCAAGATCGTCCGTCGTTCGCTTCGACGGCCTGGATCCTTCGAGAACGATTCACCGCCGACGGCAAGTTGGGGAATGGCTGGCGTAACCTGGCGCACCTGAGCATTCCTTGCTCAGCGTTCACTGATCCGCGCCGTTATAGACCGAGCGATATCGCGCGCGCCGAGCGCCACCATGACGACGGCCCAGCCGGTGGTCAACAGATTGACGCCGACAAGCAGACCCAGAACCCAGGCGGCGGTTCCAGGCCACCCGGCGACGATGATCGCGACAAGCGCGAGATCGGCAAGACCGCTGGCAAGCAGCCAGCCCCATGTGCTTGGAATCGCATCGCGGTAGATGAGCGCGGCCGCGGCTTGAAAGACGCCTTCGACAATGAAAAAGGCGGTCAGCACAATGGTCAGCGACAGGGTGCCCTCGACCGGCTTCCACAACAGCACGCCGCCGACAACGATCGACAGAAGGGCCGTAATCAGCGTCCACAAGAAACCAGGAACATTGCGGGCCGAAAACATGGCGATGAGCCCGAGCACGCCGCTGATCAGAAACAGCCAGCCGACATAGATATCGACCGTCAGTGTGGCGAAGGCCGGCGCGACGACGGCGAGCACGCCCAGAACGATCATGAGCACGCCTTGGAACACGTAGAGGCGCCAGTGAGCCCGTAGCGTGTCGCCGATCGTGCGCTGCATTTCTACGAGGGTTGGATTGGCGGTAGTCATCTTGACTCTCCGTTTGATGAGGACAAGCGGGCGCTCAGCCGCGCGCCGCTCTCGTGGTGTTCGACAATTCGGCCCGCTTCGTTAGCGCCGCGCGTACTCGAACGGCGGCAGCGCCTTGATGGCCTCCTTCGTTACGCCGGCGAGTACAAGCTTGCCGTCCTCTTGAGTGAACTGATTGACCGGAATGGCGACGTCGTGCTTGGCGACGCCGAGGAAGCCGCCGGCGCCGACGATCGCATAAGAGACCGCCTTGTCGGGAGAGATGATGATGTCGTCGACGGTCCCGACCTTCTCGTTCTTGTCGTTGAAGACTGGCCGGCCGAGCACCTGCCGCTTCGCGCTCCAGCCTGTGGCGACTTCACGCAATTCTGCGGCGGCGACGCCCAGAACCGTCGACCCAGCAACCTGCGCCTGCGCAAGACCCGGCGTCATCAAAGCCAAGCTTGCGGCAATAAGAATATTCGCACGTCTCATGACACGCTCCTTTAATTGGACGAGTTCCGGATTGTTGCGGCCGAGGCCACGGTGTGGCCCCGCGGAGCGGGACCACTTCGGCGCTCAGGCGACTGCCGCCGGCTTGGTTTGCGCGGCGTCGGCATCCGCGCGTGCGAGCCACGCTTCGAGCGAGGCCTTCTCCGCCTCGTCGACCGCGGCCATGGCGACATCGATCGCCGCGGCGGCGTAGTCCTCGGCCTTGCCGGCCCGGCGCTGCAACTTGGCGGCGTCCCGCTTCGCCTTCCAGTCGGCGATCTGAGCGCTGGTCGTCGCCTTCCGCTCGTCGACCAAGTTCTTCATGTTGGTTTGCGCCGCGGCGAGCTTGGCTTGATTTTGCTCGATGCGATTGCGCACCCCATCCAAATGGCTTTGCACGTCCTGTTCGACGTTCGCTTTCTTCGCGTCGATCTTCGTTTTCAACCCTTTCAGACCACTGTCGGTCATCGTGAGCTTTTGGCGAAGATTTTCGCAGAACTGATCGATGCGCTGGCCCATGTGATGTCTCCTGTTGCGTACACTACGCCTTCCGGACTAGTCCATCGGACGAGCCCTGAAACGGTCGCTTGCGGTGCAGTCCGGCCAATGTGATGATTTGGAACGCCGCGATCTATTGGACGCTGGTCGTTCGAGATGTCGTTATGGCTGAGCTATGATAAACCTTGGCTTACAAGCCGTAGCAAACACGGCTGTCGGACCGCCCGGCGCAGCACGCGCGGGCACCTGATCGAGGGAGGGGCAAGAAAGGCTGGTATGCCCGGTTCAGGAGTGTTGCGGCTTCTCGGGCACGAGCTTGAGCTTGTCGACCATTCGGCCGAGCTCGGGAAGCGATCGGGCGTTCATCTTCCGCATCGCCCTGCTGCGGTGGACCTTCACTGTGGCTTCGGCGATGCCGATATCGCCAGCAATCTGTTTGCTCAGGCGACCGCGAGCGACCTCAATCATGATCTCGCGCTCCCTGGGGCTTAGCGATTCGAAGCGCTTCCTGAGGGCGGCCAGAGCCGTTTCACTCTCGCGCCGGGCACGATCGCGAGCGAGGCCGAGCTGAATGCCGTCGAGGAGGTCCTGATCCCGGAAGGGCTTCGTCAGGAACTCAATGGCCCCGCCCTTCATCGCTTGCACCGACATCGGGATGTCGCCGTGCCCTGTGATGAAGATGATTGGGAGTTCCCTGTTCGCCGCGGCGAGCTCACGCTGAAAATCAAGACCGCTTTGCTCCGGCAATCTCACGTCGAGCACCAGGCAGGTGGGGCCGTCCGGCGGATCCGACTTGAGAAAGTCGGAAATGGACGCGAATAGCTGAACTTCCAGGCCGACCGATCGTAACAGACGCCCAACCGAGGCTCGAAGATCCGGATCGTCGTCGATGACCAAGACGGTTGGCTTTTCGTCAGGCATCGCTGCTGCTCACAGTAAAAAGGATCACGGAAATGAGCATTTGTTTCGGTCGCAAGTTCGGCGCGGCGTCGCTCTTCGGCTCCTAGGTTAGTCGCAATATGTAGACGAGAACAGCGCCTTCTCGCCCGGAGGATACGCGCGGCGCAAACCAAAGCATAGACGCACTGACATTGGTTCGGCGGCATTTTGGCGCGCTGCTTACGGAATTCTCGGCCCGGCATAAGCCAAAATTTACGGGGCAGTGGCGTGGCCTCAGGAGCACTCTCTGGCGCAAGCTTCGAAGTTCGCGCGCGGGTGCGCCAACATTTTGCGCGGCCGCACCGCGACTCTGAGCGAACGGTCGGAGGCCGTATGCCTAACGCGTCATTGGTCTCGGTCGTCGAGGACGATCAGTTTTTTCGCGAGTCCATGAGAAGGCTCATGAGGTCGCTCGGCTATAGCGTCGAGACTTTCCCGTCGGCGGCCGATTTCCTCGCATCCCCACTCCTCGTCGAAACCGCCTGCTTAATCGCCGACGTCCATATGCCCGCGATGACCGGACTCGAGCTCCACAAACACCTCATCGCCGCGGGGTATGCGATTCCGACGATCCTCGTGACGGCCTACCCCGATGACGACGTCCGGGCCCGCGCTCTGAACGATGGGGTGGTTTGTTACCTTCGCAAGCCGGTTGATGAGGAGGATCTCGTGCGGTGTCTTCGTGCGGCTCTCCATTCTGATGAGCCGCGTGAAGAGAATTCATGAGCTCCTTTCCGGGCTGGGCAAGGTGAACTGAAATACGGCGCCTCTGGGCTCGTTTGCGTCTGCCCACAGCCGGCCCCCATGGGCGTCGATGATCGACCGGCAAATCGACAGCCCCATCCCCATTCCGCTGGGCTTCGTGGTGTAGAAAGCGTCGAAAACGCGCTCGATATGTTCCGGATCAATGCCCGGCCCAGAATCGCGCACCGCGACGAGGACGTCATTTGTCCGGCTTTGCCCGGTGCTGATCAACAAGTCACGCGCCCCCTCGTCGACCGCGCTCATTGCTTCGGCCGCGTTCAGGACCAAGTTCAGAATGACTTGCTGCAATTGAACACGATCTCCCTCAACGGGCGCCAGCCCCTCCGTCAGGCGGGTCTGGACGGAAACTCCATTCTCGGCGATTGCGCTTCGCGCCAACACAATCACCTCATTGATCGCCTCATTGAGATCAAAACGATGCTTTCGCGGCGGCGCTTTCTTGATGTGATCACGAATCCGATCGACGATGACTCCCGCGCGGTCGGCATCGCCCACGACACAGCCGAGCGCTTCCCTGATCTCGCCGAAGTCCGGTGGTTGGTGATCCAAGAAATTGAGGGCCGCACGGGCGTTGTTGCGCGCGCTGGCGATCGGTTGCGTGACTTCGTGAGCCAGCGATGCGGTCAGTTCTCCCAGGGTCGTAATGCGTGCGACATGCGCGAGCTCGGCCTGCACCTTGCGCAACGCCGCCTCGGCCTGATCGGCGCGAAACGCCGCGGTGACGTCGGCGCCGGTACCGCGATAGCCAAGGAAATTGCCCTTCGCGTCATAGAATGGCTTGCCGCTCGTTTTGACATATACCGGAGATCCGTCGTCGCGTTTGGTCTGGTAAAGAAAATCGCGGAACGGCTCACGCGCATCGAGCAACGACCGATGAAGCTCCCACTTTTCCGGCTCCGATTCGACGTCCGTCGCTTGATCCCATCGGGCCAACCCAATCCGGGTCGCGGCCGCGAGGCCAAGAGCGAGATGTTGTTCGAACTCCGTGACACGCGTGAATCGGTGGTCCGGGCCGGTTTCCCAGTACCAATCAGAGGCCGTTTCGGCGTAGTCGCGGAACCGCTGTTCGCTCTCCCGGAGCGCCTGATCCGCCAGTTTGAAAGCGGTCACGTCCATCACGGCGCCGACATATTCAGGCCTGCCGAAAGCATCTGTCGTCGCGTGAGCCACGGCGTGAACAAACTTTACCGAGCCGTCGGGCAGCAGCAATCGATGTTCCAGATCCCAATCCTTCACGGCGTCGGAAGCGCGCTCCAGAAACCGCCGCACACGATCTCGGTCTTCCGGATGAACCCGCTGCAACACCAGGTCCAACGTGGGTTTGATCGCCCGGTCGTAGGCAAAAATGCGAAATGTCTCTTCTGACCAGAAATTCTCGCCGGTCGTGACGCTCCAGCCGAAGCTTCCGGTGTGACTGAGCCTTTGCGCTTCGGCAAGGTATGCTTCGCTTCGTTTCAAGTCTTCGGTCTGCTTCTCCTGCTCGGTGACGTCTCGGGTGGCGCCAACGAGCCGCTTGGCCGCCCCTTTTTCGCCGACGAGGGTAGCAATCGAGTGCAGCACTCGAAGCTCGCCGTCGGCCCGGAACAACCGATACTGGATATTCAACGGTCGGCCGGCCTCGATGACCTGCCTGTTGGCTTCCATGAGACGTTGACGATCATCGGGGTGGATGCGCGACCAAAGCAACTCCCGTGAGGGATATCCCTCTGCGGGGTCGAAATCCGCGATCCGCCACATTTCCGCTGACCAATGCTCAGCCTTGTTCCAATACCCGTCTTCCACGCTATCTGCATATGCCCAGCTTCCGATGCTCACAAGCTGCTGCGCGTGCGCCATGTAGGCCTCGCTCATCCGCAGAGCGTCGTCGGTTCGCTTTCGCTCGGTAATGTCTTCGCATGCGACCAAAACGACCAGACGGTCATCGGCCTGCCGCATGGCCTTGGCGTTTTCGCGAACCCAAAGCAACGTGCCGTCCTTGCGAACCTTGCGCACCTCCCAACTGTGCGGCTCTCCGAGCTTTGCCAAACACACGGCGACGCTGCTTTGGACGAACTCGCGGTCTTCCTTAAAAAAGACTTTGAGCACGGATTGTCCGACCAGTTCGCCGACCGAATATCCCAGTTGCGAAGCGCCATAGGCGTTCACGGAGAGAACTGTGCCGGCTTCGTCGACCATGAAGTACATGACGGGGTTGTGCTCAAAAACCTCCCGCCATTGCGCTTCGCTCCGGCGCAGCGTTTCTGTCGCGCGCTTGCGATCCTCGATGTCGGTATTCGCCCCATACCATTTGACGATGGTCCCGCTCTCGTCGCGTAACGGCTCAGCGCGGACCAGGAACCAGCGATAGTCCCCGTTGGCGCTGCGTCCGCGGGCCTCAGCTTCGAACGGCTCGCCGGTCGCGACCGCCGCCCGCCATTTGTCCGCGAGCGTCGCCAGGTCTTCCGGATGGACTGCGCCCTGCCAACCTTTGCCGCGCGCCTCCTCCGCGGAAAGGCCGGCAAATTCCAGCCAACGTCGGCTATGGAAATCGCGCGCCCCGTCGGGGAGAGCGCTCCAGACCAGCGTTGGAATTGTGTCGGCCAGTGCCTTCTGCGAGGCCCGAGCCTTCTCCGCGTCCCTGCGGGCCTTCGCCGCAAGATTGGTGACAGTGATGGAGGTCGTCAAAAAGGCGATCAGCGTCAGAATGTCTTGTGGATATTCGACGCGGAACGTGAACAAGGGCTCAGTAAAGAAGTAGTTGAGAAGGCCGGCAGCGGCAATGGCGAGGACCACCGACCCGATGACGCTGCCGACCAGCGAGACGAGAGTCACGACGACCAAATAGGCGAAGCCCGTTGCCGCCAGGTTGAGCCCGGACCGGAAACATACGAATGTCAGCAACGCCAGGCCAGACCCGCCGCCGAGGACTTGGGCGGCGAGACGCCGGGCCTCCGGTCCCCATCTGCGCTTGATCCGCGGCATATCATGCTCCCGGCGCCCGCTGCCGGCCCCGAATTACGGAAGACGAACGACGTTCGTCCTCCCCGCTGAGCCTCATTCGGCGCGACTCCTCCTACCCAATATGGTAATCGTGGCAAGGACATGCAGGCCGGTCGTTTTCTATCCGACGACCGGCCATTTTCATTCGCCAGACTGAGTTCTATAAGACTTAGCTAAGTCACTGAAGCGATTTATCGTCATTTTTGGACTCGCGGCGAGGATTCACAGCTCGCCTTGTCGCGCTGTTCCTTGTGACCAAAACCGATATCCGTCTCACGCGGTCAACCATGGTCGGTCATGCTGTGGTAAATTCCTGCCGGCCACGCGAGTGCGTTGGGCAGGGCCTGTCCTATGCTTGCGGCGAGGTTTGACGCCGAAGCGCCATTCCACTTGGCCTGAATTGTGGGCGACAGCACGACGCCAACGCCAACAAGGTAGATGATCACTATCAAAGGGCATGTCGCGCTACGCGTCGACGAAGCCCCGTTACTTTGACAACGCCGTCGCGATAGCTGAGCGTGAAGCGAACATAGAGCCAAACCGCGTGCCGGATGATCGCAGGTGAGAACTGGTGGCGGGCAAACGAGATCGTCATGCGCCGTCCGACCCGCCGAATTGAAATGCGCTACCGCCCCGATGGCAGGGCCGTTGGCGAGATTCATGGATCACCGATGACTCGAGGACCACACCGATCCGCTCGGATTCATCTCAATATCGCTGACGCCAGGTTACCGGCCATCGAGAAGGAACGGCTCTTGTCAATTCGGAGGGTGTGAGTCAGGCGGGTTCTACGAGATTGCACCCCCGGAGTATCCGCGCCGGATCGCGCGGACGCTTCTTCACAACCGTCGATCTCGTCAACCAACTCGAGGCCTAAGCGCGAGCCGGCCGCCAGGGTCGACTCGCCGATTATCTGACCCGCCTCGACTTGGCCGTCCAACGCGCGGTTAGCGGTTGGATTCGTTGTCAGCCGAGGTGAATGTCCTTTTGTCGGCTCACATTGGCGCCGTCTCCGCGCTTCAGCTGGCGAAAGACGAACGTGGACAGGACGGTGAACCCTCCGAGAACGAGGAACGTCTTGGAGGCCGTGAATCATGTCGCCGGGGCTTGAGAGAAGACGATCGGGAATGAAAAAGGCGGTGGTCAGCCCCGCCGCGGCGACGCCGAAACTGATGGACATCTGTTGCACAGTGCTGGCGATGGAGCTCGCATTGCTCGTATCGACCTCGTCGATGTCGGCGTAGACCAAGGTGTTCATGCTCGTATATTGCAACGAAGTGAACGCTCCATAGCAGAACGCTTGCAGCACGATGACCCAAAGGGGCGTCGCGAGCCCGACGGTCGCGAACAGCATGAGTAGAAGACCGAGGATGACGGTGTTCGAAATCAGCACGCTGCGGTAGCCGAGACGGTCTAGAATTGTCGGCATGAAAAACTTCGTGCTCATGGCCGCGAGCGCCTGGGGCATGATGAGCAGGCCCGATTGAACGGGCGTGAATCCGAGCCCGACCTGGTAGAGGAGCGGCAGGAGAAACGGCATGCCGCCGATGCCCAGCCGAGTGAAGAAGCTGCCGCTTATCGCCGCGCTGAACGTGCGAATGCGAAACAGCGTCAGCTGCAGCAGCGGGAAGGCCGTCTGCGTCACGTGCAGCCCATAACCCGCGATCAGCGATAGCGACAGCGCCAACAGCCCGAGGATCTCGCCCAGTCCCAACGTATGATCGCCGAATATCTCCAGCACGTAAGACAGCAAGGCGACGCCCGAACCGAAGAGGATGAGGCCGACGACGTCGAGCGGCTTGGGGTTCGGTTCGCGATAGTTGGGCAGATGCAGATAGACCAGGATCAGGCCGACGATCCCGACGGGAAGATTGACGAAAAATATGAACCGCCAGTGGAGATATCCGACGATCAGGCCCCCGGCGATCGGCCCGAGCATGGGGCCGATCAATCCGGGAATGGCGACAAAGCTCATGGCGCGGATGAGCTCGGATTTGGCGAAGGTTCGCACTAGGGTGAGACGGCCCACCGGAACCATCATGGCGCCCCCGCAGCCCTGCAGGAAGCGGCAAGCGACGAGGAGATGGATGTCGCTCGAAACGCCGCAGAGGACGGACCCGAGGGTGAAGAGACCGATCGCGGACGCGAAGACCTTGCGAGTTCCGAAACGGTCGGCCATCCAGCCGCTGATCGGAATGAAGACGGCGAGGCTCAAGGTGTAGCTGGCCAGCACCGACTTCATGCTGAGCGGCGCCACCCCGAGGGCCTGCGAGACGACCGGCACGGCGGTGTTGAGAATCGTGGTGTCGAGCGACTCCATGAAAAACGCGACGGCGACCAGCCACGGCAGAAGCTGCTTGCTCGATGCGGACGGTGGGTGCGAGGACGCGCTGATGGGATAAATTCCGAAGCTGGCCGGACACCTTCGTCGCTCATCTGGCGGCGGCCGGAGACCTTTGGTCAACATGGCGCGGAAGCGCCAGGGGAGCAACGATCGGCGGCGCGTTCGGTCTCGTCGCCGGCAACCCAAGCGCCCTGCGAAAGGCGGCGTGGGCTCTTTCCATCTTCCGAGCTTCGGCCGCGGCTGCACCTGGCGTTCGCAGGAAAACGACGTCTCCTCCGACCGCAAGACCTTCCGCACCGTGTTGCGGGACAGCCTCAGGCTCCCTGATAGACTTGCCCTGGACGAAGTGCTCACGCCGTATCCGACCGATCCAGCATCCCCCACCGCCCGCTTCGCGCCAAAGCGGGCAGCCAAACAAACCGCAAGTCGGGGGGTCAATTTTGGACGCCGATCCCCCGCCTCAGGGGGTCACTTTTCCACGCCGGATCACAATCGACCCGTCCGAAGACTTCTACGTCTTCGAACTCAAGCGGGGTCGCAGCCCGGACCACGCCATCGGGCAACTTGCGCGCTACATGGGCTGGGTCAAGCAGACGATCGGCAAGGGCAAAGCAGGTGCACGGCGTGGTCGTGGCCAAGCAGATCACGGAAAATCTGCGATACGCCGTCTCAGTGGTGCCGAACGTGACGCTGTTCGAATACCAGGTCGAATTCCATCTCAGGTCGGTCCGCGTCGCCCCGCAGGAGTAGTTGGGTCAAGTCTTCAGCCGACGACAAGCCGCAGCCGACGCCGCCGGGACGTCCGGCGGCCGCGGGTCGACGAGGTCCGGCAGGAATGCTTGGCCAGCGACGCCCGGGGTGCTTCTCCTTGTTCCGCGGGCACGCCGCCGAGATCGCCTCCAGGACATCGACCATGAGCGCCTCGGCGCCGAATCGTTCGACGAGCACCGCGAGCCGATAGCGCCCGATCCGCGGGCAATCGCGGCAGGAGATGCGCACGACCACGTATGGGCAGTCGCGCAGGCGGAGGGTCCGGTCCATGGGAACAGATGGGAACGATGACGCAGACGTATGCACCGGCCACAGCATCTCCGCCGCGACAAAATCGCGGGCTGGCGTGAGCGGGGCTAGGCGGCTCACTGGTCGCCGTCCGATCGCTCGCCGTTCGCGACGCACGGACGCGCTGGCGTTCTCCTTGCGCTACCAAGGCCGCGAGCGCGTCCACAACGCCGACGAGCTCATTTCCGAGATCGTCGCCACGCGCACCGATCGGGGGCGGTGCGGCGCTCGGGCGCGGGTTCGAGGGCTGACCACGATGCTCGCTTGGTTCCGCAAACGACGTGAGGCCGAACAGCGGGCCTCAGAGAGAGCCGAACAGCTTATCCGCGACCTCGGCGAGGAAGCCTATAGCGAGGCGCGCCTACGCGAACGCGAAACGTTGGATTTTGACACGGCGGCCCGTTGGCGCCGCGTGGTGCTCGCCGTCGCCCGGATGAACGGCAAGCGTCGGGCGTCGACACGGCGAGCCGAATGCTCGAATGACGGGTGCATACTGCCTCGCCACCTCTCGCGCCCGCGACGGCGACGCTGGCGGCAGTGCGGGCGACGCGGACGGAAGGTATCAACGCGAGGGTTTGATTGAGCGGTTCGGCGCGGATGCGGCCCTGTCGGACGTTCTCATGGCGCTGGCCTCATGCGAGCGCCGGTCGGACTTCTCTCGGCCATGCGGGGCGCGGTTCACGGTGAGCGCCTAGGTGTTTCGATCCAGATGGCAAAATCGTCGTCGCCTTCGTGGCCGACGACGTCAAAAACGAAATCTCGCCCCACTTGCTCTCCTTCGCGCACGGCGCCCGCTTTTCGAGCGGCTGCCACGGCCTCGGCAAAATATGCCGCCGTCGCGATCAGGCGAGGTTCTTCGTGCGCCTTGCGGAACGTCACAAGGTAGTGGCCCATTGTCGCCTCCCCTAGGCGTCTTGCAATTGGCCAAAGATATGGGGTCACAAAAACTCCATTTCACTCTCGTCCTCGCGCGCGGAGGCGACGCAAAACCCCCTCAGCGGCCTCGTAATCGCGTCTGGGAGCCTGCTGGCGGCCTTCGGAGCCGTTGATGCCGCCCCCGTTCGCCGCCTCTTTCTCGGCCGGCAGCATCGCCAGGCGAATCGGCTTTGGCGCTGCGCTCAGCCACCGCCTCATGACCTCAGCCGGGGTGTTTGGACGGGCGAGCAGGTAAAGGCCCTTCATTGGCACGTCCAAATTCCAACCGGGTTGGAATTTTCCTGTGTCTTGAGCCTTGGCGACGCTCATGAAGTTTTCTGCTGTTTGATCAGACCACCCGAACTCACGTTCGAGCCACGGGAGCCAGCCGCCGTGACCGGCGATAAACGGGGTGCCGGCGGCCCCGCGGGTCTTCCGCGGACCCGCCGGACAAGCCGAGCGGCAACCGGAGAATTTGCCGCTTGGTTCCCCCCATGGGCGGAGGCGACGAAGGAAACCGGGGCGCCCGCGGACCCGGGTTGGTTCCCCCACGGGCTCACGTCGGCGACAGCGCGAAAAGATGTAAGCGCCCTTACACCTTTTTTTCCGCGTCCGGGACCGGGCACAAGGTTGGGCTCGATACCGCGACGCGGACAGGGACGGACGCCGACTTTTCCCCTCGAAGCGCCCTCTTTTCGCGGAAGTGACGTCGGACTGCCCTCACCCCCGCGCCCACTTTAGAAACGTAGGCTAAGAGGTAGGTTCGCCTGCCTGCGCATTTGACAATACGCAGAAAGACAAGGGCTTACCGCCTATCCGGGGCGGATGCGGTGGAAGCCCCTGGGCAATACGTGCAGCAGGAATCGCCTGATGAACTCATGCGGATGCAGCCGCATCGTCTTCCAGCGCGCCGGGCCGTCGGCGCGGTAGTCCTTCCAGCGGAACGCGACGCCGGCGTCGTCGGCTGCAATGAGGCGGCGGTTCGAGATGGCGACACGGTGGGTGTAACGGGAAAGATAGCGCAGCACTTGCTTCGGTCCCGCGAACGGCGCCTTGCAATAGACGACCCACTTGATGCGCCGCAGTGGGGCGATGAAGCGCTTGAAGGTCTTCTTGT
>Ga0074046_10001967_pt1 | contig 18100 bp, 25 predicted proteins | sample BogForMeECP23OM3_FD_94441 | JGI IMG/M metagenome (GOLD analysis project Ga0074046, IMG submission 94441) | Bog forest soil microbial communities from Calvert Island, British Columbia, Canada - Bog Forest MetaG ECP23OM3 | ecosystem: Environmental > Terrestrial > Soil > Wetlands ... | reverse complement strand
GCATCCACGTCCTTCGCGTTGTACGCTCTGAGGAATTCCTGCCTTACCTGCGCTCCCGGTTCGGCGCTGGACAGCGGCTTCACCCCCGGCTCCTGCGCCCACGTGTTTAGGCTGAGTATCAACAGTAGCGCTGCAAGGTTCCTCACGTTCTCCCTCCAAATGCGCCGTTCTCGATTGTATTTGGGAGGGTTCGACACTGGCGAAGTTCTTCTGTAATCCTCCTTTAACACGGGTGAGCTAACCTCGAAATGCGAGGCGTTCATGTCGTGGTGGTTTGACTTGGCGGTCTTGGCTGTATTTGTCCTCCTGCTCGCGATCATGCCGTGGAAGCGACCACACCCGAACCACGTTTTCGCGCTGGACATGCTTAAGCTTCTCGCCGATGAGGAGTCGGGAGTTTCCGGCAACCCCGGCTTGACTGAACCGCATAAGCAAACTGAGGGGAGCCACTGATGAGAGCGCTACTGCGCAGATTATGGACTGAAGAGTATGGTCAGGACATCGCCGAGTATGCGGTGATGCTGGCGGTAATCCTAGTGCTCGTCGTCGGCACAGTTCGGCTCGTCGGCTCGAATGCCAACAACGCCTTCTCTAGCGTGGCGAGTGCCCTTCAATAGCGGTGCCGAACCGCCCCTCTACAATGGCTCTTGTGGCAACTCGGTCGAGTTCTTGACCAAGCAGCTTGATTCTTTCGGCGCGGCAGTGACACTCGCTGAGTTCGGAAGGCGTCAAGAGCGTCGGCTGCCCGAAGGTCTTGATCTGAGCCTCAATCAACTCTCGGATTTCATCTCTGATGGCACTGGCTGGGGTTGTCGCCATCATGGGGAACCTCAACGGCATTCTAGTCCAAAGGGAGGTGCCTGTACCCTCCCGACCACCCCACCCGGCTAATCCCGTCGTTTGTTGCTCAACAACTTGCGGGTATGCTGGCGAGACCCTTGGACTGCCCTGAGAAAACGCCGAATCAACAGCGCCCTAAGCCGGGTGACTGCCGTCACTGCTTAGCGATTGCTCCTGCCGCAACAATTATTGAGGGGCGCAGGCTGCTCAAACGAGGGGAGGGTCATAAGATGAGCCTCAAATCAAAGCTGGCTCTTCGCTTTTTGCTTGGGTTAGTCGTGTTCGGCGCTCTGCTGTTCATTCCCGCTGGTTCCTTGAGATTTTGGCAGGGCTGGGCGTATCTAATGGTTTGGTTTGTCCCGATGCTATTCGCTTTTGGTTATTTCTGTAAGCACGATCCACAATTGATCAAGCGCAGGCTGCGGAGGAAGGAAGAAGTGCACGAACAGAAGCTAATCATGAAGTTCGCCTTCGTGACTTGGTTGATCGGCTATTTGCTTCCCGGTCTCGACCACCGATTTGGCTGGTCTCACTTGCCTTTGTGGTTGACGATTCTTTCGCAGGCATTCGTTCTTGGCGGCTGGCTGATGGTGCTTTTGGTCTTGAAGGCGAACAGTTTCGCTGCCGCCACCATTCGAGTCGAACCCGACCAAAAAGTGATTTCGAACGGGCCTTACCGCATCGTCCGTCATCCCATGTATTTGGGTATCTGCGTGATGTTCTTGTTCGCGCCTTTGGCGCTCGGTTCGTACTTCGCCTTACCTGTTTTTGCCCTCTTCATTCCCATTATCGTCTTCCGCCTGCTCAATGAGGAAAAGGTTCTTCGTCAAGAACTGCCCGGCTATTCCGAATACTGTCTTCACACCCGCTTCCGGCTCGTTCCATTCCTCTGGTAAGCATAGGCAGTGTTCCCGCAATCTCCCGACAGTCCTATTTTTCCCCATGCAACTGCTGCGCGAGGTACGTACCGATGCCCATTTCCTTGATGGAATGAAGCTGTGCGTCCAAGAAGTCCGCGTGCCCTTCTTCGTCCTTGAGCATCGTCTGAAATAAGTCGCCTGATCCGTTATCCCCAGCTTTGGCACAGACATTGATAGCGGAGTTGTACTGACGCACGGCATCTTCCTCGTCCTTGAGGTCGCCTTCGAGTTGCTGTTGCACGTTAGCGCCGATCTTGGGAGTCAGCGCGACATCCACCTTTGGCGCGGCATCCAAGAACACGATGCGTTCGATCAAACCCTCGGCATGACCCATTTCCTCGATTGCACGCCGCTTAAGATAGCCGCCTATCCGCACGTACCCCCAGTTTTGGCAGGTCTCTGACTGAACCATGTACTGAACGATTGCGGTCAATTCAGAAGCGAGAGCCGCGTTCAGTTGCTCGATCACCTTTTCGTTGCCGTGCATAGTATTGCCCTCCGTCGCTCACCATTGTGCGATCTCGGGCAACAAGGACGATGTGATCCAGAGCACAGGGACGCGGCTAGACGCCATCAGCAAGCCGGGGGGTGAATTCCACGTTTCGTGAGAGGCGCTCTTTGCGCCAGCCTCAAGCAGGGGCGGCACGTGCATCTGTACTCCGGCACGCCGGGGCGCACCGTGTGGGCGCAGTCGCGGCAGACGAACCGACCGTCCCTGTAAGAGATCATCGGTCTGAATTCGATTCCCATGAGGCAGTAGGGGCAGCGGATGACCAATGTCGTGTCGGTCGGCGTGCAGTCTGTCGTCATGGAGACTTTGCGCAGCACTTGCCAGTCCGAAGACGAACCCGCGCAACACACCGGAAAACAACGAAGACACCTGCGAGAACCCTCGGATTACGCCGACATTTCGGCAGGCATGCCGACCAGTCGGCAAACTGGCGCAGGTGGAGGCACTTCGACTAGGAAAAGAGCGGCTTCTGGGTGTCGGCAGGTTCCACGGGCAGCGAGCACTCCGCGTCGTCATTCGCCACGTGGTTGATCCGCGTGCTCACCGGGAAGCACCGCATGAGTGATGGATCGAATGGCTTCAGGAATTCCGAGACGACCTGCACGTCGGTCATGCCCGGATCGAGCCAGAGGTCGTAGGCATCTGGATCAATAATGACGGGCATGCGGTCGTGGATAGGTGCTGTGACTGCATTTGGGGTCGTGGTCAGGATCGAGCAGGTTTTGACCCAGTCGCCGCCTGCGTCTTTCCAGCGCTCCCACAATCCCGCAAAGGCGAACAGTCCACCGTCATCGACCTCGAAGCAGAACGGCTGCTTCGCCGAGCCACGCCGTTGCCATTCGTAAAAGCCATCTGCCGGAACGAGGCATCGGCGTAGTTTCATCGCGTCACGGAACGCAGGCAGGGTATGCGCCGTCTCCGATCTGGCGTTAATCATCCTCGCTGCGCCGGACGTGTCCTTCGCCCACGACGGAATCAATCCCCACCGCATCAGCGAGAGATCGCGTCGAGGCTCCTTCGGATGCTGGCGGATCACCGGGACGGGTTGGGTCGGAGCGATGTTGTACCGTGGCGACCAGTCGTCGTCCCAAGGCTGGGCTTCAAACTGCTCCTCGATGAATTGCTTCCGCCGCGACAGGCGGTATCGTCCGCACATGAGGAAGATTATTGTAGTGGATACCGGAGCGCGGGAACCCGCCAAATTGCCCTTCGAAGAAGTGCCGATCAACACTTTGGGACAAGGGCGGCGTCGACGGAAGAACGCGGGAAGCGCGAATTAAGACTGGGGCGAAGCCGCAAGACGAAGGCGAGGAGCCTGCGATGACCGTTGAGTTGGCATGCAATCCACACGTGTAACGACATGTGGGCGCTCACCGGGATTGTGGCGACAGAAGCGCAAGTTACTTCCCCGGACTCAGCTTTGCCAGCTTGACAGCCAGCGTAAGCTTTCCGCCCAGATCGACTCCGTTCACCTTCAGGTCTCGGCACCCGATAGTGCCTGCTACTACGAAGAGTTCACTTCCATGCTCAGTTTCCGCCAATCTCTCCAGAAAATCGGCACGAGCGGGGGACTTAAGCGACGAAATTTGAGCGTAGTTCACGATGGGAGCGCAATCTAGCACTACGCCGTCAGTCTCGTAGTGTATCGCTGGAGCGGAGGCAGTCTCGGTCGGAACCTCGCCGAACATATCAGCGCCTCTGGCAACTTCCATAAGCCGACCACCTTGCTTGATGAGCACCGTGCCGAGGTCTATGTCGTTCCTAGGAGGAGTCAGAGCGAGGTATCCTTCTCCTGCAAATGTATTGATGAGATGAGCAACGCCTCTTTCTACGTCGCTTCTATCCAATGGTGAGCCGTGAGATTGCTCAATCTGGTCTGATAATTCTTTGGTTGCTGCTTGTTGGTCTTCCACTAGAGCTTGAGGTGGTAGGACTTGGCTGGGTTGTACGAGCTTTATCACCCATGGGCCGACCTGCAACCCTTGCGAAATAAGCACAAGAATCATTCCCGCTGCCAGCAACATCGTTCCTGCCGTCCCGTTCTTCTTACTGAAGAACACTACAGCGGCAGCCACGCAAGAAATTCCGAGTGTAAGGAATACGGGATTGGCTGCCCCACGATTTCGATTGAAGACTAGTGGCAGTACATAGATCAGAACCAACATGATGACCGTTGTGATGGCGATCAGAACAAGGTAGTTAGAATGCGAGTCATAACGGTGCAGTTTTGCTTTTGCAAACACCAAGCAAATTCCGAGGCTGCCCGACACGAACGAAGTCCAAATAGCGTTAGAGGAACGCGAAAGCCAGCTAGGAAGGTTTTCAAAAGAATCGACGCCAATGGTGCGAGATGTCGTCCACAACAGAAAAAGCACCAACGCGGCAGACATGAGCAAAATGATGCTGCTGTCGAGAAAGCCGGGTGCAGAATCCGTTTCCTCGCCGACCCCGTACCTCATTTTGCGCTCACGTTTACCTGAAACTCTCCACGCGAACTGCATGGATTTGGAGGCATGTTCACATCAATGCAACTAGTGTTGACGTCCATACTTACAGTGTAACGACCCGGCTGGAAATATCTGAATTTCATCGTGCCCCATAGACCATAGGTGGGAGGCGACACTGGAACCTTGGTTGCATCCCGGTTTGGCGTATCCCATTTCACAATTCCCGTTGATCCTCCGAGTCCCTGTCGTCGGCAAATGTAGCCCGCGTCCCACCTAACCTCTCTCCACTCTTCGAGTTTTGCATCAACATCCGCGTCGGAGAAAACAATAGTCGGTTGTCCACACTGAGTTCCCGGTAGTTGTGGGCCTTGAACTGTGGGCGTGAACCCGCCGGACACTACCTGCGCCTCAACGAATTTGCGATCTGGTTGGGTGAAAGCTCTTGGCAGCAGAAATATCAAGACCAACATAACTACAGTTATGATCATGATCCACAGAAGGTAGTTAGGACGTGGATCATCCGGTTTGCGCGTAAACACTCGTACGATGGCAAGCCCGATTCCGGCAGCACCGGATGCAGCAGACGTCCAAACGGCGTTGTAGGAGCCTTTGAGCCAATCAGGTAGCTCTTCAAACGCAACTATTCGTTGCGTACGCGATGTCGCCCAGAGGAGAAAGAGCACGAGTGCGGCAGAGACCAGAATAATTATGATGCTGTCCATAAAACCCGGTGCTGCACTCGCTTTGGTCTCTGCGTTCATTTAGACACCCATCTCTGATTGCTTCGCGATTGCTTTCAGGTCTTTCGCGGGATTGTAGCACGCAGATGATAGGTATTGAATCGAGGCTGGTCGGCTCTCTCACGGATTGACTCGCTCGGCTCTTGCGAGTAAACTCCAGTCCCATTATGAAGAAACCACTTCTAGCTCTGGCTTGTCTTGTCGCTATTTCAGCCCTTCTCATGGCTGAGGCTCCGAAAACGAAAAAGCTGGATGTCAAGCGGTCGGCTGGGACGAAGGCATCAGCGAGTGCCTCATCGACGTACACAATGTTTCCCTACCCCAACACGATTACGGGAACTAACAAAATCCAGATTCCGGGCTGCTCCTGCGGGACGAACAAGGTAACTGTCTCGCCTACATCTGTCATTACAAAGGTGAACACCCCCGTGCAGATTCGATATGATGCTTCTCCGATTTGCAACAAGCAGACGATCCGAGACCTAAGCGGGAACCTGCATCCCTATGTTGACGGCGCAGATGACAATTCGCAGGTAGGAAGTCTCACGCTTGGTACCGTTCAATGGGAAGTAGGTGCCGTTTCTGATTTACCCCTTGAATGGGGCATCATCACCTATGACACTGGATATGTGCAACCGACGTCAGAACAAATCCAAATCAGCATAAAGGTACAGTGTTTTGATTCCGGACCGAAATGCACGGCTCCCGGTCACTACCAAGTCTGCGAAGCACAAAGCACGATTCCCGTGACTGTTACTCCGTGACGTTCGGGAGTACCCGTTCGTCCATTCCGCCGACGACCCCGCGCTTACAGTTTAGGTGTATGCCTCCGCTTCTCGTGCGATGGCGGCGAGGGAGCCAACCTGTTCTTGAGCCGATACACCAGCCCCGGCACGGTTCCGTTTTTCCAATCCACGGTGCCAGCGACCTTCATGCCGTGGCGTTCATAAAACTGGCACGCGACCTTGTTTTCCTTGCGCACACTCAGGTAGAGGTCGCCGCCAGATGGCTTCACGATTTCCTTCACGAACTGCCGGAACACTTTCCGCCCTGCCCCGTTGAACTGCCCGGAGTTGAGGATTTGATGCAGCATGATCGCGCCTGCCGGGACTTGCACCGTACCCACGGCAGTCCTCTTCCTGTACTGCTGGTATGTGATCACCACGCCGTCCTGCCAGATGCAATGGTGCGCCTCGATCCGCCGCTTCAACGCGTCCTGCCGGATGTGCGGGAACACGTTCCGGTGGGATTGGAAATGCCTGTAGATCGACTTGAGATCGCGAATACTCGCGTGGCGCATGGCTACTTCTTCTTGAACACGAAGATCGGCTCGCTTTTGAAAGCACTCTTGCCGAGGTGTTTCAACCCAACCATCTTGCTCATCTGAAGCCGCAGGGTCTCGATCAGACGCCAGCCGTGGTCTTCCGCGAATCTGACAAAAACCTTCGCTAGGTTCGGATACGCTGCCACGCTGGCAATGTTGATCGCGAGGACTCCGTTCCTCTTCAGACCGCGAGCGCAGTTGCGCAACGTTGCTCCGATGAAACCACGCAGCCACTCGTGTTGCGTCGGGAACTTTGTGTGGCTTTGGCTTGCCGCGTCGCTATAGTGCTCCCATCCAAAGTATGGCGGCGATGTGAAGCAAAGGTCGAGGGAGTTGCGCTCCGGCACGAAGTCCTCACTCCCAACCTGATGGAGTTCCACCTCCAGAGCGCGACGCCCCAAGCTCTGAGCCATAGGGTCTAGTTCGGCAGCCATTTCTCGAAGACCGTCCATCGCGTAGGTTGAGGGATCGGTGCCGACGTAACGCTCCACGCGGTCGCATGCGAGGGCACCGAGCAGCCGACCGCCGAAGCCTGCGGACATGTCCCACGTGACGCCGCCTTCTTCTGGAAGTAGTCGGTGGTAAATCGCGGCGGCTGCGGTCGGTCGGAAATTCGAAACGGATTGGGTGCTAGAGAAGGTGCGGAGTATCTTTCGAAGCCCGCAATCGCTGAATGGGTTGCCGAGCTTCGTCCTACGCTCAATCGCCTTGAGGAGCAACAGATCATTCTTGAACAACTCAATTGGAGTTTGCCGATTACCGCATCTCACAGTCCACGCGAGGGGCTGATAGTGCCAAGCCAGTGCGAGACCGTGCATCGTTTGCTTGATCCGCCCCTGATTGTCGATGATCCCCGCGTGGTCGGCGATGAGGAGATCGAGAAGCTCCTGCCGTCTCCGATCACGCTTCAAACTGTAAACGGGGAAGCCTTCGCGGCGATAGTGCTCGAAGTCGGCTCGACATGACGCGATGTCATCATGTCGGAGAAAGGGGAGCAATGCTGGTCGGGTGCTAGTGCCCATGCCGACCATTTCCCGATGATCCTTCAATCAGCATGTGGCGCACTTTGGCTTGGCGGACTATCGCTAGGCTGACGCCGCAAGCTCTCGCCGCATCCTCGTCAGTGCCGCCATTCTTGGCGATGAACTTGGCGATCCCAAGGTGCATTTCGCCGCATCCGCCGCAATCCTGCGGAAATGGTTTCTGGGTCGAGAGGATCGGCAGCAGTGCAGAGCCGCCATTCGACGGTAGGTTGCGGGATTTTCTCGCGAGAGAGGGGCGACAAGGGTTCGAGCGATTGTTCCCCTTGCGACGATCCTCGACGGCAACCGATACTTCAACCCGACCATGCCGCTCCCCGAAGCGGTCTGCCACGGCTTGTGCGAAGTTCTGGATCGCATCGGCAAACGCATCCGCGCTTTCGAGCGGACCAAAGACCTTCGTCATTTGCTTCTCAGTGAGCTTGAACAGCGCACGCCAGTCGCCCTTGACCAATCTGCGCGGTGCCTTTTGACCTTGCGAAGAAACTTCGCTAGGTTCGTTCAGCAGTTGTTGGACACGACGGGGCGTGACATGCAGGTTTTGAGTGATCCATTCCGTCCAAGACGGTCGTCCGGGCACGGGAACCCGTCTCCCCGGCTGTGCCCAGCGCCTCCGTGCCTCCCGCAGGTAGGGGATAAGCTCACGGAGCTTCTTGAAGCCCTGAACGCACTTGTCCAGCAACTCCGCGTCCGACAGTGTCCGCACGAAGTCATCGGCTGGCTTGACTTGAAATTCTGGCGTTCTTTTCTGGGGCAGCAAGGCGGTATTCTCCTGCTGCCAATGTAGAGGCTGGCGGCCCTGCAAGACATCAAACTTAGGTCACGTGGGGTTACTAGCGGGCAACGGTGGATACATGTCGGCAATCTTTTTCCGCGTTTTCTTAGGTTTCATGTTTCCAGAGAAAACAGTCGCGACAATCTCCTTCTCCAGTGACTCAGGACGAAGCCTTTTTTTCTCGTCATGGACACCGCAGTTAAAAGTGAAGAGGTTCTTAGTTTTTGCTTCTGGATAGAGGTGGGCGATCTGGACGACCTCATCAAGGTTTGTGATTGAAAGTCTGGACGTTCCGGGAGTGATAGGCTCAACCTGCCAGCGGTATGGAAGAGCGCCGTCAACAAATTCGCCGGGGATTTCTACGTCAAGTCTGAAATCGTCCGCAGCCTGTTCTCCATTGTTTTCGATACTCACAGCGACTTGAAACACGTCGTCAGTTCCACCACTGGGCATCGGGTGACGTCGCTCGAAGCGGTGGTCGATAATTGCTCGTAATGATAGAGGCTCTTTGAGCCGGGACGGCTCTTGCAGAAACGGTTTCAACTTTCGTGCAAACTCAGCCGCGAGTAGTTTGCGGGCGGACGCGATCCCTTTGCGGTCGGTACTGGGAGCTAGATCGAAGACCACGGCACCGCCCTTGTGGCGTAAATCGAAAGGAAGGTCTTCGTATCTTCCATAGTGTTCGTTGAATACTAGTACCACCCTTTCGTCCGTACATGCGTGCAGGGCGTAACCGAGTTCGATGGCAACATTCGAATTGATGAGATGATCACCCTCCTCAGTTCTCCCGACTATCGTCACATCGGCAACAACGACTTCCGATTTCTTGATCTTATCGAGGATCGTCCGCACTAGGTCAGGACTTCCAGTTACGTCCTTAATGTCATGATCAAGGTGGAGGGCATCGCGAACGGCGTCCTCAATATCTTCGACCTGCCTCAATTTTGCGATGGCATCCTTCAGGGCATCCCGAACCAAATAATGCCCGATCTCTCCGGGGGTGTCCGACTGCCATGACCAAAAGATTTTCATCTTGCGATCCTTGCCGCTCTCAAACAGCAAGTTTGGAGAATAGTCGTCTCCGCAAACGATGAATCTCTACAACTGTCCAAACGGCAGTTGCACCTGTAAGCACCGCAAAGGCTCCGCCCACCCTCGTGCTCCACTCCGCCCAGTTTCCGAAACGTCCAAGCAACTCGACGTTAGCGAGGATGGGTAGAACCAGAACTGTTGCGTAAGTAACGAGTAGAGCGCCTGACGCACCCTTGAAGAGCGGCGCAAAGGGGAAATCCGCTGCCTCTTCGATATTCCCCGCCATCAATCGAAAGTGGCGAACGTGAAGGCATAGAAACAAGAGGATCGAAAAACAGATCACGGGACTGGCGGAGGTCGCGAGCCGGGTCTCCACGGGTATCCCAAAGAAAGATACTGTGCCTCGCGTGGTCGCCTCAAGCTGTTCGTGAAGGAAAATCATGGCTTCGTCAGGAGTGAGACCACTTACTTTTTCCCAGAACAACTTCAGATGCGGCAAGACCTCCCCTGTTTTCGAGTCCACGAGGCTCTGCCCGAAGGTATCTTTCTTGAGCCATTCGAGGGCGAAATGTCCTTCTTCAGAAACGACCTTGAAGCTGACAATGGCGAACACGGGCTGGTTCGGAGTCGTCTGGGGCTGGTCGGCTATGCTGAAGTTCACAGTTGTAGCAGGTACCATCGGAGGGTTTCTCCAATCTAGCATCTGCTGTCCGTATCCGCCTGAGAAGCCGGACAACCACATTCCAATGACAACAGGGTGAGGATTTCTCTGTGCGACCGCGTGCTTCAACTGCTCTGCTGGAACCCGTTTGTCTCCAACGAGCTTCAGTATCCCTATCTTCTGATTCGCGCTCAGAAGAGCATCAAGCTGTAACAGAGTCCCAGCGCGTGCTTCGTCCCCGAACACGGGTTCTTGCAACGACGGATTTCCTTGGAGCGGCAAACCAGCCAACCTCACGATGTCGCGAACGAACTTGTCATTTTGGCTTTGGTAATCGCTATATCTGTCGCGAACGAATGTCACCCATTTCGTAAAATCGACTTCTTTAACTGCTCTGAGTTCGTCCAAGGCACCTTTGTAGTCCTTCGACTGGTCAATACGAAGCGCAAAGACCAAAATCGCTGCGGAGAGCACCATAAGAAGCTGGTGCAAGACTCTCAGCGTCTTGAGGTTTTCAGTGACTAGAGCGTCAGACATCCTCTCGCTCTTTCCTTTCCAACATTGGGATAGTCGGGGCGGCATTATCCGCAGCCGCATCTATTCTATCTAAGAGCTTCCACGATCTTTTCGAACAACTCCGTGCCCATATTACCAACGCTGATGTACGGGTTCTGGGGGTTTTTCAGAAACGGGACGTTCTGCACCGTTGGGGCGGCGTTCAGCCAGAACTTCTTTGAGCGCATACCGACAACGATCTTGCTCTCCAGCATCTCCCTTGCAAGCTGGAATGAGTAATTCTGCGATGGGCAAACAGGCTTTGTAGGCAGACCCGACGTCTTGGAATGATACGGAAACCACTCGATTACGAGCAGACCTTGCGAGATACATTCCCAAGGCAGTCCCGCGTCATGCAGTCTGCGGGTATGCGCCCTCCACCAGATTCCGCCCGCCGTCCATGCGAACTTCGGATTCAGCCCGTAGAATGGGCACTCCTGCGCCTCATGCCGCAGGTTGTGCATCATCGCTTTTCTGAAGTCGCCATCGAAGTGGGCTTTGGCGTCGTCCTCAGAGTGACCGGGATTGAGGCTCAGCAAGACGACCTTGGCTGATTGAGGATTGCCAATGAATGGTTCGGGAATGGACTCAACGATGATCTTCTCATCGTCTTTATGGAGCGTGTTGTACTTCTCGATGCTGGCTCGGTCTATGTCGAGAACGTATGGACTTTGACCGGGAAGCTCCGACCACGGGTTTCGCACGAAAGCATTGTATCTACTTCACGCTTTCCAGCAGGCGATCAGGCTGGCGTTGTCCACCCGTTACGTGCTCGATCTCATTAAGCACATCTCTGGTTGTGCCTTCGTCCCAACCTTCGCCGGAGCGCAGCTTCGCAGCAGCAAGCTCCAGCACGTCACTTAGCAGCGTTTCGCGGAACATCTGCTCGATCTCAGCCTCGCTGAGTTCAAGGCCCTCGACTACCTTTCCGGCGGCGTCGTGCAGGTACACCTTGCCATCACTGCGCCAGTCCCCCTCCCACGAATCTCCGCCGATCTGTGCGCCGGGGAAGCTCCACCAGCGACCGCCGATGCCGATCACCCCGTCTGTGTCTTGCTGTGCCATCCCTTCCTCCGATCTCTGACGCTAAACACGCGGGTACGCCGATGCGACGGACAGGTTCAAGCGCGGCACCACCGCAAGAACTTCTGGTTCGTAGTTGTTGTCCATGTGCACCCTCAACGGTAAACGTCCGTCTCCCTGAAGCCCGCCCTTTGTGCGAGCGAAGGGAACGTTCGAACCAAGTAGAGGTAGTTCTTGCGACATTTCCATGCTGGGTAACCCTTCGCGAGCAATGGACAGGTCGCCCGCATCCGCCACTCTCTCATCGCCCGAATTCTTATTGCGTCCGCGAGGCCCGGTCTGGCGTTCATTTCGTAGAATCCTCCGTGGGGGCGCACCCGCCCCGGTTTTAGCGAAATTCGACACAAGGCTGGCTGAAAACAAAGCACTTGGCTCCCGCGCAGTCCTGAAATTGCCTTCCTACCCTTGACTTTCAAAGTCGGCGAACATGCGACGAATGTCGATGAAGAGCAACGAACGGCTCGGGAAATATCGTTGCCGCCGCATCTAACCGCGCACGCGGGCGAACCTAAAAGACCGAAGATGAGACCGAATCTCCGGGCATGGACTGTTGGACTCTTGGACTGTTGGTCTGTAGGAACCGAGAACTAGAGACCAGAAGACCAGAAGACCAAGAAACCATACATAGATGTTTGGTCTGTAGTTCATAGACCTTCCCCCACGCCCACGCTCATCACCCGCTCCTTAACGATAGGTTCGTCGAACGGGTTCTCGGTCATAGACATGTACCATCCCTGCTTGCCGTACTTCCTGCCGTCCACGTGGTGCGCCTTGATGTTGATCACTGATCGCTTCACGGTGCTGTTGCCGAAGCCTTGAGCCTTGGCGGTGTCGTACACATCCGTTGACTTCTGAGGCCCGTTGATCAGGTAAGTCTTGAGGAAGGCATCGCACTTGTCCTGCTGGCGGTCGCGGGCTTCGGTCTTGCTGTTTTGCGCCACGAGCACGTCATCAGCGACGGTGCCCACCACCTCGCCCCATTCGATCTTCGCGGTGTCGATCTTCCTGCCTTTCCAATCGACCGAAGCGCTCACGGTCTTGTACTTTAAGCCCTCGGCTGACGAAGCGTAGTTCCACTTCACCATTGTCAGCATGTGGTCGTGTATGTCCGCAGAATCCGGGTCGCGGCTAAGCATGAACGCCGACTTCGCAGAGCCGCCCACGGCACTGCCTCCGGCGATCTTCTCGATGGCACTGTTGGTGGTGCGCTTCGGCACGTGCAGTACGCCGAGAAACGCTATCCCGGTCTCCTCGCAGAAGTCGATCAGGTGTTCCAGAACCGGATTCGCCTCTTCGTTCTTGTTGATGTTCTTGCTGCCGAAGATGCCCGTGATCGGGTCGGCGACGATCATCTTGTACTCGGGATGCGCCTTTGAGAACTCAATAAGATCGTCTAAATCCTGAGTCAGGTTGAGAGGTCGCTTCTCCGGCTCGTTGTCCCCCGCGAAGGTGCGGAAACTCTTGCGGTTGAAGAAGCTGACCTTGCTAGTGTCCGCCCCGGCAGCTTTGAGGCGCGGAAGCACGACCTTCTCCGGCGAGTCCTCGCCGCAGTACATCAGCACCTTGCTTGGCGGCATCTCGTTCTTCGAGCCGTCTGGGAAGTCCCTGCCCGTCGTGACGCACGCCACGATGTCGATGGTCATAAGGCTCTTGCCGTTATTCGGTTGCCCGAGGCACCACGTAGCGGTGCCGACCGGAATCTTGTTTTTCCAAATCCACGTGACATTGTCCAGTTCCACGGAGTCTGCCTCCGTCACTACGATCTGCTTGAAGACTTTGTCCTCTGGCTTGCCGATCTGGGCGCGATAAATCTCGGTCTCACCCCGCTGGAGCGAGAACGCCTTCTCGCGATTCTTCATCCGGCAGTCGGCGCACACGTACTCGCCGTGGACAACCTTGCCGCAACCGTTCTTGCAGGAACCGCTGTAGGCTTCTTCGTGGGATGTTCTGGACGCCTTGGCTTGGGCTTCCTTGCGTGCGTGCCTCGCATCGTTCTTTGCTCTGAACTCTGCGGAACGTTTCTTGATCTTTTCGTTGAGGCAGTCTTTGCACTCCAAGCTGCCCCGCTTGATTTGCTCGACGGTGATCTTGTCTTCACCGCAATTTGAACAGGATGCCATTCGCTACCTTTGCCTTCCGCCACCTTTCCGCCAGCCGAGGCGGGCCGTTGAAACCTGTCGGGGCGGGCGGTAGCGTGAAGCCCGCCCCCGGTCTTGATCTTCGGTCGCCCAAAGACCCGGCTATTAAGGAATACTGAAGTCAGGCGATTTTGGGCTTTATCTCCGGCATCCACCTGTCAAGGCACCCCGTCGCCGAGGTAGTCCCATCTCCTTTGCCCAGCCGCTACGCAGTTCCTTTGTAGGGACGACGGCGACTTCAAAACCGCCTTCCTTCTGAGGAGACTCTTATGGTCGAGAAGAACAAGCCCGAAATGCCGAGGTGCGGTTACAAGGGATGCCTGCCACACGCCGCAGAACCCGCTTATCTCATCGTTTGGAGCCTGCCGAGCGGCCCTGTCGTGAAATGGTCGTGCGCGGATCATCGGTTCAGTTTCGGCGGGAACCGACCACCCGTGGTTGCCAAGGTGGAACACTTCGCTGAGGACGAGCCTTCCCCCACGCATTCCGAATCTGGCGACGAGATGGAGCAGGCGACATGCGTCGATCCCGCTGCCGCCGCTGCTGCGGTTCGTCCCCAGAAGAACGAGACCTCCACGGCTCCGACCGAGGACATCTGCATACGCTGCCGCAAGTCCCCAGCCCTGCCCGATCCGCTGGGCTGCGGCGGGCAGCTTTGTCAGCGATGTGTCGATCTTCAGAACGCGGAATATCGGCAGTGGGTCGTCAAGCAGAGGGCGCTCGGCAACATCCCTTTCGGCAACGGCGAGCCGGAAATGAGGTTGGTGCGCTGATGACTAACGAGCGCTATACCGTCGCTAGGGCGGGGGAAGGCATCGTCACCGTGCTCGCGTCGAGTCGGTGGGTTGTGACGCTCCCATCGTTCAGTGGGAAACTGCCGCTGGCGGCGAGATACCCTTCAATTGGATTTGAAGCACCGCTTCGCCTTCAGGCTCACACCGCGCACGGGGACTTCCATGATCACGACGGAGCCTTCCTTAAGGGTGACGGCACGAACCCGGTTCGCATCCTTCTTCTCACTGCGTTTGCGGGAGCCGTCCTTAACGATGTATTGGCAATAGCGAAGCGTGATTCCGAACTTCTTAGCCCATGCGCCCTTGGATTTGACACCGTTGACCTCAGTCTTTGCTTCGAGGGCAGTCCAGACCTCGCGCAGCTTCGGCGCGATCTTCGCCTTGTCCTTCTCCGCGCACTTGATGAGCGCTGCGACTTTCTCGCCGATTTTGTTGATGTCGGTCATTGATTTAGTACAGCCCGTGCTTCATCGAGATACGGTCATAGGTCTCTTTGCGGAGCTTTTGCATACTTTCGATCTTCGCCTTGAGGGGCTTGATCCTCGCTTCCAGTGCTTTTATCTCAGGCGTGTTCACCACGCTCAACGCAGCAGCCTTGGTCGTCTCAATCGCTTCTTTCAGCGCAGGAAGCTGCGCCCGGAGTTGAGCCTTCTTGTCTTCCTTCTTCGCCCGTTTGATTTGATGGACGACACTGTTGTAGTCCGATACGCTGTCGCTTGCGGCGTTGATGACAACCTCGGTGAGGCGCTTCAATTCCGTAGCCAATTTGTTGTGCTCAGCCACGGATGATTCGTACTCTTCCTTAAGCGGTTCCAGAATCGCCTTCGCTTCGGCTTCCGCCTCAGATACTTTTGTCAGAACCGCAACAGCATGTTCAAAGTTATTCATGTCCGTCCCCTGTTCTGCGCACCACCGCTGCTTGCTTTCTGATCATGTTGGCGGTAGCGCCGTAGTAGCCGCCGAGGGTGCAGTTTTCTATCATCACGGCAATGAACGCGGGGGAGAACTGAAAGTTCTTGCCCCGGTTTGTGAGAATTGCTTCCACCATCAGATAGACGGCGAAGCCAGTGTCGATGTACCCTGCACCCGCAAGAGGCTTGCTCCATCCAGATACGGCGTCGGCGAAATCCCTCTCGATGTCCTGCTTTCCCACATCGGCTACCGCTCTTTGCGCGATGCCGTAGGCGGACTGCACGCCTCTGCGTTCTGCCTGCCTGAGTGCTTTCTCCTTGCTGCTGATCTTGGTCATGACTTCCTCCTATTAGTTAGCTGCACCAAACTCCGAAAATTTCTCTCTATGCCGATTCGCTCGGCCCGCGATTTGCCGGGCGCGTTCGTTCACTGATCCCGACACTTGTACGATTCCCGCTTTTTGGCGTTCGTTTCACAAATCTTCGGTAACTAACGCGGTGGGATACCGCGCCGGGCACTGGTTTCGGGCGGGTCGTCTTATTTGAGGTTGTTTAAGCCTCCGTTGTCTTATTTCAGGTTTTCTGAGGCTCCGTAGCGTGGAATGAGGGCCGATTGCCCGCAAGACGATAGATTTCCTGTGGGTGCGGCGTTAACGAATAGCGATCACGCGACCTCGCGGTGATCCAGCCAGTCGGCGACTTTGTCAGGGTCATAACGCCACTCGCGACCCATCCGGTACGCGGGAACACGCCCTGCACGAGTCCATTCTCGCAAGGTCACCGGGTGCAGGTTGATCAGTTCACATAGTTCAGCGGAGGTCAAAGCGGTATTGCGGCTACGAAGGTAGTTAACGATGTTCACCTACCTTAGTTACTCAGTCTGGACGAAAAACCTGAATTCTCGCTCGATTCTGCCCAACGGCTCATCCCTACATCACTGCTGCGCTCGTGACTAGGGCTGTGGCAATCTGGGCGTTCTTGAATTCACTGAACGTCTTCTCAACTGCCGCTCTCGTTTCGGGCGAATTCAAGTCGGCTATACCCAGATAGCGCATCGTTGTCTTGATGTCTTTGTGACCGAGGAGATATTGAATGGTCTGAATTTTGGCGGTACCCGAAAAGAGCGTAGCGTAGGTGCGTCTGAAAGTGTGCAGGTCTGCGTGGAACGTGCCTCCAGCACGTTTTGCGATTCGTTGCACGATGCGGAGCAAGTGCTCATCAGGGTTCCCTGCACCGTTTGGGAAAATGAGTTTGGTGCCGGGATTCTGCCTCTGGCGTTCGGCAATCGCTCCGATAAGGTCTTGCGGAATCGGGATACGCCGGATGTGCCAGTGCTTCGGGTGCCACTTGAGGTGCGGCTTGTCCACGATGTTTAGAAATCCACTCTTCACGTCACTGTATTCTGCATGGGCGGCTTCGCCGTCACGAACACCACTCTTCAGGAAATAGTCGAGCGTGAACCGCTCCTCGTCGTTCTTCGTTGCCGCGTACAACGCTTTCACCTGTTCTGCGTCGTAATACACCACGGGCTTCTCGGCGAACTTGGGATATTCGCTCTTCTTCAGAAGGCGGTTGATACCATGTGCGCTGAGGAAGATCACGACGTCGTTAACCTTGTTGAAGTACGTCCGGTTCGGATCGCCAGAACAACGGGCCTTGCGGGGCGTGCCGTCTTTCCTCAGTTTCGGGGGTTGCTTCCGAAGCCAGCCCATGAAGTCGATCAAGTCTTGCCTGCCAATCTCGCTCAAGAATTTCTTGGGGCATGACTTGCGGAACTCTTCGACCGCAACCTTGTAAGCGCGGACGGTCTTCGGGTCTTTCCCCTGCGAGTGAAGGTTTGTGAAATACTGCTCGACCGCGTCGTCCATGCTGAGCTTATTTGTCCCCGGTTTCGAGTTGACAGGCGTTGGAGGAACGACTTGCCGCTCGCGGTCTCGGAGCCATCGTTTCTTTTCCTCCAGCTTGTCCAAAGCGACGAATGGGTCTTTGCCAACCAGCACAAACTGCTGCTTGCCGCCGTCCGCACCGAAGCGGACGTAGTAGACACCTTCTTTGTGGTGTTCAGGTTCGCCAGCGACCATTGCGTATTGAGGCTTGAGGCGACCCTTGGACTGGTAGACGGGCTTGCAGAACGAGCTTTTGCCGTTCTTGGTGATGCGGATGTACAGCGTTGCGTTGCGGTTTGCCATGAAAAATCCCCTGATTCCCAATACTGCGAATCAAGGGATTTCACGATTTTTAGTAACAGGAACCGGGCAAAAATAGTAACAAGCTCGCGGAACCCGCATGTTTGGCTGCGATTTGGAAACTGGCGGAGAGAGTGGGATTC
>Ga0074046_10001966_pt1 | contig 18111 bp, 18 predicted proteins | sample BogForMeECP23OM3_FD_94441 | JGI IMG/M metagenome (GOLD analysis project Ga0074046, IMG submission 94441) | Bog forest soil microbial communities from Calvert Island, British Columbia, Canada - Bog Forest MetaG ECP23OM3 | ecosystem: Environmental > Terrestrial > Soil > Wetlands ... | reverse complement strand
GGTATCATTTCACTGCCGAGTTGCGGTGCGAGGAAGTTCCCACGAGCAACACGGGCGCCACCCTCAGCATCCTGGAGGGCTGGATCCTGTCGGACGAACTCCATGGCAATACGGGCTGGCGAGCTGTCGGATTCTACCTTCGAGTGGGCGGCTCCGGCGCCGAGGTCGAGCTGGGGTGTCGGCTGGGCGGATTTTCCAGCGTCAACACCGGTAAAGCTTTCTGCCGAAACATTAAGGGAATAAAGATCGACAGCCCACCGGCGTACGCTACTCGCAAATACGACCTCGAACAACTCCGCGCTCCCAAGACGCCAACCGCGTTGGGCACGCCCGGCCCGACGAAGCTTGAAGCGGCTATGGGCAAGCGCCCGACTGCGACGCCTACACAAATTCTTGGTGAGAGAGCGCTCGATTCCCTGGAATGGGTGATGGCCGCAGCCGTTGCGCTCGCGGCGGCACTCATGACCTTGATGTTCCTGTCAGGAAGATTCACCCGGAAGCCGTCTGGAACAATCATCAGTTTCTGGGTGATCTTCGCAATCTTCTCGACGCTCTACGCGGCCACAGGAAGCTACAAGAGAACCCCTTTCAACGCTCACGTTTATCTGTCTTATGCGATGCTCCATGGTCACTTCGATTTGATCGATCCTCCTGGTCATTTCGAGATGATAAAATCTGCGGGTCACAGCTACGTTGCGTACGGCGTTGCTCCGAGTCTGCTGATGCTTCCCTTCGTTGCAATTTGCGGGCTTGATTTCCACCAGGCCCTCTTCAGCGCAATGCTGTCGGGATTGGCTGTAAGCCTTTGGTGGTCGACGCTCGGTCTGCTTGACTTCGACGGGTCCGACAGAGCTTGGCTCACGGCACTGTTCGGTGTGGGATCCCTGTTCTGGTTCTACGCTGGCAAGAATGGCTCTACTTGGAGCATGATGCACGTCACCACGGTGTTGGGGCTGATGCTCGCGATACGCGAGGCCGTGGGCAAGGGTCGTGGCTGGCTGATCGGCCTCGGGTTCGGTCTGGCGGTTCTTGCGCGTCCGGCGGCGCTCCTTGCCCTACCCTTTTTTGTGGGAATGCTGTGGAAAAACGAAGAAGAACTCGGGTCTTCGCTGAAAAGGGGATTCTGGTTCGCGGTTGGGCTGGGTGCGCTGCTGCTGTTTGAGGCATATTACAACTTCGCGCGGTTCGGCAACCCCGTCGATAACGGATACAAGCGGCTCATTCTTCTCGCCACCAACGACGTTGACCCGAAGACCTTCGGACTCTTCAGCCTCCATTATGTTAGGACTAATGTGTATCTGTATTTCTCGAAGCTGCCGGACCGCTTGCCGCGTTTCCCCTGGTTCGATCCTGACCTCGGCGGTTTTAGTATCCTCGTCTCAACGCCTGCCATGGTGTTGGCATTGGCAGCCGACTATAGCAGGCGGATCAATCTACTTGCGCTTGTCGCTGCCGCTGCGATTCAGGGGCTTTATCTCACCTACTATTATTCCGGCTTCTCACAGTTTGGATGCCGTTATTCAGTGGACTACCTGCCGTTTATGATGTTGCTTGTGGCCGCCGGCGCCAAACGTCTGCCGCATTGGCCGCTCATCCTCGCGACTCTGGCGGGTATCGTGGTCGAGATGTGGGGCATCGGGTTCTGGATCTACAAGGGCTGGTAGGGTCGTAAAGCCCGGGTCTTCGATTCCCGCCGTCCGCTATCAATCGCCAGCACCATTTTGCGCCCGTCCTTTGCCGTTGGTGTGCGGAGTGCAGGGACGGGTGAAGCCGCAGCCGGCGCGAGCGGCACAGAGGCGAGAACGGCTGGGAGCGATATGCGGAGCCGCTGTCGGTCATGATGAGTTCAGCCGAGATTCCGAGCATCCGGGGTCGAGTAGCGTTGCACCCTCAAAAGCCATGCTTCATATTACAACGAAGTCCGCACTCACCCATTTTACTGCAAAAGAGATGCGCCGGTCTTTCGGCAACGTCATTCGGTCGGTAACGTCGCCGCGATTGGTGGACCGGATCATCAATAGCCTGGTGGACTACAATTTATCAATGCGTTTACGACTCTAGACCTTCTAGAAGGTCGAATCGATCAACGCCTCCAACAGCAAGCGCGGCTTGAGCCCCAGGTTGATAAGCTTGGTCCTGACAGGCGTCGTAGTGGTGGACTTCGGCCTCGACGCGCGGGTCCGCAATATGCTGAATCTCGACGCTGCGCGATTTATGCTTGGCCGCGGCCTGAATCGGGTCCGCCAGTTGCCCGACCTTCACGCACGAAATAATGCTCGGAAACGTCGATTTCTTTGTGTTTGCTTGCTCGAGGAACAAACGATGTGCAATAATTATGGATTCCGGGTAGGACGGGGGATATTGGAAATTCCGGGCTAGCATTCGGCTGAAAACGGAAATTCCGGCTAAAAGGAAAATCGTGATTCGAAGATTGAGTGTATTTTTGCTCACCATAGTCGCGATGGTGTCGAGCACGGATATCGTTTGCCAGGCGCGGGAATGGCCCCTGTTGACGCATCATGTGCGTGAAGTGACTCTCAATGGGCAGGCGCCGTTGGTCGGGCGCCTCCCCGCGACACAGTCCATGCGCTTCGACATTGTCCTGCCGCTGAGCAATCAGGCAGAGTTGGACAATTTCTTGCCCGAGCTCTACGACCCTTCAAGCCCCTCCTACCGGCAGTTCCTTACGGTGCAAGAGTTTACCGCGAGGTTTGGTCCCAGCCAGGAGGATTATGACGCCGTGATTGGTTTCGCGAAAGCGAACGGCTTTACGGTGGTTGGCGGCTCCCGCGATGGCATGGACGTGCAGCTAACGGGCTCGGTGGCGATGATCGAGGGAGCCTTCCATGTAACCATGGGAGTCTACCAGCACCCCACGGAAAACCGCACATTCTACGCTCCGGACCGGGAACCCACGGTGAGCCTGCCATTCCGGTTGTGGCACATCTCCGGCTTGGACAACTATTCGATCCCGCATCCCGCCATCGTGCATAGAAATCTGAGTGTGCAGTCAAATGTCGTTAAGGGCTCCTGTCCTTCGAGTTCTTATTGCGGCAGCGACATGAGGGCGGCCTACTATGGAGGGACGGCTCTAACCGGAAAGGGCCAGACGCTCGGGTTGGTGGAGTACTACGGATACGACATAGCCGACGTGAACACTTACTTCACGAACGCCAAGCAGACGAACAATGTCCCTATCAATGGCATTTCCACTGATGGGACCAGTTTGAGCTGCGTTTACGGTAAGTTTCTAAGCCTTCAGAACTGCGATGATACTGAACAGACCATCGACATTACTCAGGCGGTCTCCATGGCCCCGGGCCTGAACGCACTGAATGTGTACGTGGGGTCGAGCGATACCGCCATTTTTAGTTCGATGTCTACGCATTCTCCGCTGGATGCGCAATTGAGCTCTTCGTGGACCTGGAGCCCGTCGGACCCCAGCACTGACGACCCCTACTTCAAGAAGTTTGCGCTGCAGGGTCAAAATTTGTTTCAAGCGGCCGGCGACAGTGGCGCTTATACCTCGTCTTCCACTTACGTTTATCCGGCGGATGATCCGTATGTCACGGTGGTCGGTGGCACGGACTTACAGACAAGCGGCGGGGGCGGCCCCTGGAGTTCGGAAACCGCTTGGGCCGACGGTGGCGGCGGCTATTTTACGCCGGACGCCATTCCGATTCCCTCCTGGCAGCAGCCCGCCGGTGTGATCGCTAATACCAACGAGGGATCCACGAGTTTGCGCAACTCCCCGGACGTCGCGGCAGAAGCCAATTTTGACTTTTACGTCTGTGCCGACCAAACCACTTGCACTGCAAACCATTGGGGCGGGACCAGTTTCGCGGCGCCTATGTGGGCCGGCTATCTGGCTCTGGTCAATCAACAAGCGGTTGTTAACAGTTCGAAGCCGCTCGGCTTCATTAATCCGACCATTTATCAGCTTGGTCTGGGGTCAGGCTATGACACCGATTTCCACGACATTACCAGCGGCAGTAACGGTTATCCGGCAGTAACCGGCTACGATTTGGCGACCGGCTGGGGCAGTCCTAACGGGACCAGCCTGATCAACGCACTTGCGGCCTCGCCTATCCCAACGCCCACTCCGACTAGGACGCCGACGCCCACTGCGACCAGCACTCCGACGCCCACTCCGACCAGGACGCCGACGCCCACTGCGACCAGCACTCCGACGCCCACTCCGACCAGGACGCCGACGCCCACTCCGACCAGCACCCCAACGCCCACCCCGACTAACGCAGCTACGCCGACTGCCACCGCGACGGCCACAGTCACCGCCACTCCCACAGCTACGCCAACCGCCACGGCCACGCCTACCGCGACATCGACTCCGACTGCCACTCCTACACCTTCTACGACAGCGGATCTTTCGATCACTAAGACGGCCTCGACCAGCTTGGTACACCGGGGCGGACCTCTCACATATACCATTGCCGTTGCCAACCACGGCCCATCTACGGCGACCAATGTGACAATGGTTGATACTCTTCCGAACGGCATCACAGTGAACTCGGTGCTGCCTGGAGGACCCACGTGCGCTAGTTCGAGCGGGAAGGTGACTTGTGCTCTGGGAACCATGGCATCTGGGACCTCACAGCAAGTTACGATCGCGGTTACAGCGCCGTTGCAGACTGGAACGATCACAAACACTGCGACGGTAGCTGCCAGTCAGGTGGATCCCAACCAATCAAATAACAGCGCCCAAGTTAGTACCATCGTGCACTAGCCAGTATTCCTGCTAGTGAGCTGAGTCGCAGATGCATTACCGTCGACTCCTGACCGCTCTCAGAGCTTCCAGCAGCGGTTGTTGTCCGCTGAAACAGCCAGGGCGTCGCACGTCGCCACAGCTTGATGGGCGAAGAATTCATCAAGCCAGATGAGCCGGGCGCGCGGTCCCGGCGGAGGTTCCCGACACTCGAGCGCTGGGGACTCGACTCGCAACAAACTGCGATATTCGCCGCAGATCGTGTTTGGCACCAGCACGGTTTATCTGCGCTGCCTGTCCAACACTTGGGTCTATGACGACATTCCCGAGATCGTAAAGAATCCGTACATCGGGCGGTGGTCGTTCATCTGGAATTCCTTCAGGTACGACAGTTGGTGGTTCCGGGCACCCCAGCATCTCCCGCAGAGCGTTTACTACCGCCCCCTACAGAACACGTGGTTCGCCATCAACTACTGCGTGTTCGGGCTTAATTCGGTAGGATGGCACCTATCGCAAGTTGTGTTGCACGCGATCGCGATCGTGCTGGTGTTCCGGATCGCGCAGCTCATCAGTCGCAGCCCAGCGACCGCGCTGCTGACCGCGGCACTGTTCGGTCTTCTGCCAGTGCACGTCGAGCCGATCGTTTGGACAAGCTCGATCCCCGAGCCGCTCGCCGCGACGTTCATGTTCGGGTCGTTCCTCATTTATCTCAGCCGGCCCCGGATCAATTCCGCGGTCGCACCGCTCGCGTTGGTTTTTTTGGGCGTGCGCTGCTAAAGCCATGAGAGCGCCGCTCCGTTCGCACTGATTATCGCCGCATACGTATATACGTATACATGTTCGAAAGTCAGGTTACAGACGCCCGAAAGACAGTACCCGAGCGGCTGCGCATCACCGTGACGCGGACGTTGCCGTTTCTTGCGCTGAGCGTCGCGTACATGCGCGCGCGCGTATTCGCGCTGGGCTTTCGTGGAGCCTTGGGTCTCCAAAAGTTTGAATCCATGACGGTCGGCAGCTTTGCTGAAGAGCACCGCATCACCGAAATCCTGATGACCTTGCCCGCGATCATGGCCGAGTGCTTCAAGTTGCTCGCGGTTCCTTGGTTAGCGGGGGCCTGCACATTCCGCAGGCTGGGTGCAGCAACCGTCGCTGCGCTGTACGGGCCAGCAGCGGCGCTGTTCGTGTTCGCGCTGGCGGCGGTCTTACGGTCCGCCGCTCCCGCGAGCCTCGGATCTATGTTTTCAGCGCGATTTGGTTCGCAGTGGCGCTGGCACCCGCAATGAACCCGAACACGCTCGTGGCCCTAGTCCAAGATCGCTACCTGTACGCGCCTGCGTCGGGATGGTGCCTGGCGATGGGCGCGGGAATCGTTGAGGTCGTTGCAGTATCGCCGCGGGCGCGCCGCCTAGTGATCGGTACGGTTGCGATGCTCTTGGTCGCATATGCCGGGGCGGCTTTTCATGCCGAGAGCAATTGGCACGATCCGGTCGAATTCGACCGGAGGTCGGCCATGATGAATCCCATCGAGTTGTCCTTCACCATTAAACTGGCGGATCTGTGCGACAGTCAGGGCGGCTTCGATGCCGCGCTCAAGATCTGGCGCGATGCAATCCCCAAGATGGCAAAATCCGAACAGCCGCTAGCGCGTCGCCTATTCTGGGAGTTCTTGATGATGCATGGACGGCGGGGGCGAGCGGGAGCGATTGCCGAGTTCCGCAACGAACATCCACAGCTAAACGTGACGATGCCACAGTACGGCGATCTGCCGTGCAAATAGCAGCGGGCGTGAGCGGCAGATGCGGACCGGACACGGAGATGAACGAGGCGCAGATGTCGCCGAGAAGCCACAACCGATGACGACGCCCTCAACCTCTACCGATTCGCCGGCTCCCCCACTGAGCCACCGGCCGCTTCAAAATCGCGTATGCAGATCGAGCAAGCCACCCTGCGGCAGTTTGCGCATCCTATGACTCCGCTGAACAAGCTGCCGAGGGGGGCCGGAGGGGTGTCAGCGCATTACCAGCCTCATCGAACACCTGAATCAGCAGATTGACTATCTGAGGCAATCATTTGGGACCAACATCGCCGTTTGGCTCGGGCGGATAGACGGTAATTGGAGCGTAGATCTCGTCGTCGGCGTTGCTTAGGCCCGCGAAGCATTTGTTTCGACCGCACTAGCTGGTTGTCATGGCAAGTACCAAGCCCGCGGCTGCCTCGACAAGCGCCGCCGCCTTCGTTTCGAAGTGCCCGCTCTATTGCCCATCTTTCAATTCCCAAAAGGGCTCTCAATGGTTACCTGCGTCCGGTATTCTGTTTCTGAGCAGCTCCTGCAGACCCAGGGTCCCTCCAGGCCGCTGCCCGACGCTGCTTCCAGATGGCATAAGTATATCGGCCTTTACATTCTCCTTTTTGCGAAGGTCTGCGACAAAAGCAACGCGGCGCTTGGAAATTTCGCGTATCTGCAACATTTTTTTGAGCTTGTCACTGACTTTCTCATAAGGCGCGCTGAAAAGATTCTTGTGCTGGTCGTAGAACCCTTTCGCCTCGGCGTCGCTGGGCAGCGGAACCTTACTGTCCACCTCGCGCTTGAGCAATTGATCCGGTGTAACTTTTTCTGCCTTGGCCGCCTCCTCTAAAACGCGCGAGTCAATCATCGCATTCAGCGCCCTTGCGCGCGCCTGTTTCATCATATTTTCCAGCAAGTCGATTTGCGGTTTCGCCTGCTGATCCAGTTCACTTTCGGTTATCTTCCAGTGGTCACCCGTAGCGACAGCTTTGTCCCCGGGTTTGGCTGGCTCCGCCCAAGCGGACCCCCCAGCGCCTGACAGGAACAACGTCACAGCCGCCAACACCGCCAGCTGAAAGCCAAACCTTCTGCGGTTTCCGCGCAACGCCCCTGTGTTCAATGTTGAGTTGGTAGTTAAGCCTGAGCGGTAGTAATACATGCACTCCCTTTTCGCACCGCGGGCCCTGTTGAGGTCTTCAACAGGGCCCGCGATTGTTACCTACCAGACCGTATTGCAGTCTGGGCTGTTATGTTCCAGTTCTACTTCTTGCCCTTGCCTGCCAAGGTAGTCGACGGGGAATTCGCGTTAGTACTGTCCACCGTCACTGACCCCGTAACCGGCCCCTTCTTCGTCGGCGTGAAGTCCACCGTGAGTATGCACGTTGCCGCTGGAGCGAGAGTCGTAGTGCAAGTGTTCATCTCCTGGAACGGTGCAGTGATGGTCACGCTAAGCCCTGTCGCCGTAGCCGTACCCGTATTTGTGAGCGTCAGGATATTCGGGTGCTTGGTGGTATGTCCCACTTTCACGGGCTCAGCCCACCCAGCCGTCGCTGGCGTCAGCGTTAGGGTCGTCTCCGGAAACGGCGTCGGCGTGGCGGTCGGCGTGGGCGTGGGCCCGGTTGGCGTTTGCGTCGGCGTCGGCGTTGGCGCCGGCGTAGGCGTTGGCGTTGGCGTCGGCACTGGCGTTGGCACCACCGATGGGAACAACGGCCCGTCGTACTTCAACACACGGTTATTGCCGGCGTCGGACACCACCAGATCCTGCAGCCTGTCTAGCGCAACGAACGTTGGCAGACAGAGCGTGGTCGAGGAGGCCACGTCACTGGGCAGGAAGGTCGGGAGGTCATCATTCGTGACGCTGCTAAAGAAAGCGGCATCTGCATCTACGTCGCATACTGCGGTGCTGAAGTTCTTCTGTCCGATCACCAGCGTGGCGTTCTCCTGGTTGACGATGGCATCGGCATAGCCAAGGACCCGGTTGTTGAACATGTCCGCAACGTACAGGTTGCCGGGGCCGTCGAAGCCGAGACCCGTCGGTCCGCAGAGCGTATTCGCACCCGGGCCACTCTCGTCGCCGATGTCCTCAAGACCGCAATCGTCGGTATCGGCGTCGTTGGGCACGTTGCAACCACAGTCCGAGAACCCTTCCTGGCCGAGCACCACCGAAGCGGCCGGCGGGATAACTGGAGCGGGGGTCGCATGGAGGAATTCCAGCACCCGGTTAAATCCAAAGTCCGTTACCCACAGGTTGCCGCCGCTGTCCAGCTTGGCGTCGCTAGGCCCACACATGAAGCTCGCCGTGACATCGTCGCAGTCGTCGTCACTGAATAGGTCGTTCTGCCCATATACGGCCACTGCCGCGGGGTACGGTGTAACGGGCGAGACGAACTGCACCACACGGTCATTGTAAAAGTCGGCGACAAAAACGTTCGTCGCCGAACTGTCGGTCGAGACGCTGGTGGGCAGGCAGAGTTCGTTCGCTGAGAACGGATTCGTGGGGGCGAGAGCAACACTCCCGACGTCAAGCGGGCTGTTGTCGCAGAAGTAGTCATCGGGACTCGGCTGGCCGATGAACTCGCTCGCGACAAAGGCCGACTGCTGGTGGATGCTATGGAAGGCTGCCAGCGGACTCGGGAACTTCATGACACGGCTATTGAGAGTATCCGCGACCCAGAGATTTCCTAGCCCGTCTACCCAGATACCCATCGGGAAGCACAGACTGTAGAGCGCCGGCTCGCCATCAACGGTATTGTTACAGCCTGCCAAGCCTTCATCGATCGAGTTCAAATAGGAGCCGAATGGATCCAAGGTTGCGAATTTCGACAGCTCCGAGAACGCGAAGAAGGACCCTGGATCAGGTTCCACCCCTCCGCCCTGCCCGATGACCACGTCCGCGGGAGAACCGTTTTGGAAGCTCTCGACGTTATGCCAACCGAGCACGCGACTGTTCCCCGCATCCGAAACGTACACCCCGTTGGGCTGCGTGGTGCGATCAACCGCAACCGCGTCCATCGGCATGTTGGCAGGGAACGTCACACCGCCGCTTGCGGTGGCCGGCAGGAGACCGCTGGAGTCTTTCTTCGCCAGAGCATTGAGATCGAACGAGGCGAAGGTATGGGTCTTTTTGCCGCCCAGTGGCAACGAGACAGTGCTCGAGGCATGAAGAACCGCACTACCCTTTGGAACCGTGCCGCTTGATATGCCGTCGCCGATATCGAAAATCGTGAAGAAGATATCCTCACCAAGGGATGCGATTCCGGTTTGATTGGTGAAATTGACGATACCGCGACCGAAGGTCAGGAAGCTCGCAAGATTGAAGTTGAAGTGATTAAAATCAACCTGACCCAGCTCGGCGCCGGCATTGCCTCCACTGCCGTTGTCGCCGAGATTGAACCGCATAACTCGGTCATTTAGCGGATCGCTGACGTAGACGTTGCCTAGCTTGTCATTCGCGACAAACGGCAGCCAGTCAAACCCGTTCTCGTTGACCGGTATTTCCGGATGGGCTCCCGCGACGACCTCAACTGGGCTGGTATCGAAGCTGAAGCAGACGTTATTCTGATACGGGAAGCCAAAACCTTCAAAAAACTCATTCGGCTCGACGAAGGTTGGAGTTCCCGTGTTGGTGAAAAATTCATCGCACTCCAGAACAGAGTCTAGGCCTCCCGCTGACTCTTCGGGCGCCACCAACGGACTGCCACCACCGGTCGGGGGAAAGTTGCCCAGTTCCGCGTCGGGTGTATCGCAGGTGGTGATACCTGGACCCGGATGTTCATGGTTCGGAAACTCGAGCACTTCGTTGTCGGCAATGTCAGTTATGTAGAGATTTCCGCCGGTGTCAACCGTCAATCCGCCGGCGTCATGCGTACCGGAGAAGGCGGGGAAACCCGGTCCGCCCCACATGGGCCCCGGGCCCGTACCAAAAACGTTCAGCTGAAAATCGCTGACAGTCGCGGTTGTCGAGGCGTAGTGGTACACGTCATCTGCGAAATCGTAATCGCCGTCGTTGTTTGTGATCCACAATGCGCCGGTTACAGGATCAGTCGCTACAGCAATCGGGAAGTCAAGACAGTTCGCCTCGAAGAAGGCCGCACCGCCGCAGAGCGTAGTCTGTGGAATCGTCGGCCCCGGCTGACCCGCATTGGGAACGCAAACCCCGCCGGTAAAGGTGTAGCCAGTAGTAATCCCAGGACCAGTCGTCGGGCAACCGAACGTCACTCCGGCGGTGCAGGTCCAACTCGTGCTGGGCGTCGTAAAGCAGCGATTATTTGGTAACTCGTCTGTAGCAGTCTCGGACACCTCGGTGCAGGAATCGGTTGAAATGAAGCTTTCTTGTCCGTAGACAAAGTGCGCATTCGGGCCGATCGGATTCGGCTCGTTACCCAAGGGATCCAGATACTGCAACACGCGGAAGTTCAGAGTGTCGGCAACGTAGAGATTACCCCCGGTGTCGGTCGCTATACCAAGCGGGAAACACAGGCTTTCGCTGCTGGGGCTCCCAAAGGCCCCTTCCGCGCCGTTGCAAAAGTTACGGGTGAAGTCCGTCTGTCCGAATACCACGTCCGCCGGCTGTCCGGCATTCATGCCCGAGCTCCAAGGATTGTCGTACTCGACCACGCGGTTATTCAACGTATCCGAGACGAACACGTTGCCTCCCCCGTCAACCGCGACGCCGGTCGGGCCGCAGAGCGTCTCCTGGCTCGTCAGCTGCTGGACCCCGAAGAACGAATCTATTATCGCGTCGTGGTCGCTGACGTTGCAAAGTCCCGAGAAGAAATCGGGCTGACCGAGCACGATAGCCGCCGCTTGACCGTTATGAAACGCGGAAGCGTTCATATAGCCGAGCACACGACTGTTCCCGAAGTCCACGACCCACAGGTGATTTGAACCATCGACGGCGGTGCCGGTTGGAAGCGCCATCGCAGCGATCATGTCCTGACCCTGGTTGGCGCCGAACTGAGTGAAGTCCTCCGGCGTCATCGCTCCGCCCTGCCCCAGAACTGCATCGGCGGAAAACACACCGTGACTGAGAGTAGCAGGTGCAGCCACAGCCGCTTCAGCCGTTCGTGGTCCTATGCCCGTCGTCCAATGCAGAAGAGCGAAGAGCAGTGCAGTCGCCGTCGCGACCGAAAAACCCGCAACCAAAGAAACGCGCACAGCGCGTCCACACTTCCCCCTAACCATTGAGTCTCCTCCCTAATCGCTTTCGTTCAGGTCTAGCTAAAAGCCCCCCAATTCACGCAGCCTCGCCATGTGGCGCCCAATCTTCCAGAAAACACAACGTGCAGTCAAGAGCCTCGCAAATCATTATTTTTGGCGGCGGCTATCGACTCCTCCCTAATCGCTTTCGTTCAAATCTAGCTAAAAGCCCCCCAATTCACGCAGCCACGCTAAACCGCGCACGATCTTCCAGAAAACACAGCGCGCAGTCAAGAACCCCGCAAACATTATTTTGTAATTTGTACCGGCGGCTATCGCAGACCGGGCCGAGTTCGAACCAGGTCGCGCCTTGCAAGCGATGCATGCTAAATCCAACGACGGTAACTGCGCGGACGTTTGTGACGCAACTGCAGGACCGCCAACCTATCTGGTTTAGACATTTCTTCCGTAATTCTGGGGGAACATGGCGCTCTTCCCTCGAGTAAACAGCTCATGCTGTGGCAGAAGCTCCTGATCATTAATAGACATGTAACAGCACATGTGACAGATTGTCAACGGTCTGCGACAAGGGGTTTGGCTGCGTGCTCGCAGCGATCCCTACCGCGGTGTGTGTGTGTCGTCGTACCCCGAGGTCGCGAGTGCGGTGCTCAAAATTTACCGTCAGCCCTGACGGCGGCGAGAGAGACATGCGATGGATTTGATAATCGGGCGGCTCGCGGCAGCATCCCGCAAAGCGTCAGCCGGACCAATTCGGAGAACAGCGGACGCACGCAGCGCGTCTCGGCAATAGTCCCGGTTTACACCGGCGCCGCGACGATTGGCCGCAGGCTCAAGAGCGTCTTCGTTCAAACACCTCCTACGAAGTCGTCGTCGACGATGATAGCTCGACCGATGACACCGCGTCGGTGCTTGCCGAGTACGGCGACAGAATCTGCCGGAGGCTTTTTTGCCTTTTAAGCAGGGCAAAGTTGGCTCTGGTCGTGGGTGCCCTCCTTGCGCAACTCGGCACCCCAGCTATTGACGAGGTGGAACGGCTGACCGACGCCGACCGCAAGAGCTGGTCTTCCCGACGCTTAGTGCCTGCTTCAAGCGCGGCGCGTCGTGTCAGCGGTTGGTTGACGCCAAGACCAATTCTTTTCCGCGGGCTTAACGTCTGCGCACTGCGGATACTGGTAGGCATCGGCGGGCTTTCCGTCACGGTGACCGGCCTCTGCTTGCGGATCGATCTCATCCGCAAGCGCCGTGACGAGCAGCTCAACGGTTCAGCCCACGCCGGCAAACCAGGCTCTGGCGCGGCTCCGCGACGATCTTCACCGGGTCGCCCTCGAACGCGCTGGTAAGGTTGCGGCCGGGTACGACCGCGCCGAAGGGGCCCTGACCAGGTCGATGGCCGGCTGCGCGACATCTTCTAGCCATTATTCGCGTGCTGCGGCGGCTGACGCGGAGAGAGGCATCCCGCAGCATGTCGACGCCATGAAGAAGGCGGACAGAGCACTGTCAGGAATCGGAATCCGCGGCTAGGATGATAGCTCACACGAAGCCGCGCTGGTCGCGGCGCTCGCCGCCCTTCAAGACATCTGCGTAACAAACGGCCGAGGTATCGTCATCTCCGCAGGCGGCGCTCTGTCGCGGTTCCGGGAAACCCGGGGCCTGGGCAGGGTGGACGCCAGGGAAAAGGCGCTCGGCCTGCTGCCTGTTCGACTTCCGCTCTGCTATCCACCGCCGCGAGCGATTCTGGACTCTGGACCGGGGAGGAAGTGGACTCGGGAAAGGAAGCAGCGATGCGCTATGAGCTCAGCCTCGACACGCGGCGCGACCTGCTGTCCCGGTATTTTACGTATGCGGATCCGTCACAGGGGTCCCACCGCAACGGGCCGGAGGGCTTCGGGGCTCGCTCAGGCTTCGCTATCTTTAGTACTCGAAGTCGGGCGCGATGTGCGAGCCGGAAAAAGGGTTTTCAGATATCGACGATAAGCCTTGAGTGACGCGGGCTGATAGTAGATGACGCGGGCGAGACATCGGCGCGCATCCCGTGGTCGTCCCTCCTCGATCAGAACGCGGGCCATATGCCACATGACTTTCACTCGCGAGCGCCGGTATTCCCGGACGAAGCCGGCAGCCTGGGCGCCATAGCGTTCGCGAACCAGCCGAACTAGCAGTTCGCACGCCTGCTCGCGGTTCAGCGCCTTGGGATAGAGCGGCCGCGTGGTCTTGCGCACCAGCAATTCGGGGACGGCTCGGAAATATCCGCACTCACGCGCGCGCAGCATAAAAAAAATGTCTTCGCAGGCCGTCCTGCATCGCTCGTCGAATCCTCCGCATTGCTCGAGCACCGCACGGCGCACCATGACGCGGCTCGGCACGACATTCCACGGGCGCTCGAGCATCTGCGCCATAGTCGGCGAATCGATGCCGTTGGTTTGACTTTCCTGGTTGGGCATCGGCCGTCCGGCCAGATCGACCTTGAGCGCTCCGGCGTACGCCAGCACGCAATTGAGATCTTGATCGAGGACGGCTGCACATCGCGCGAGCATCTCGGGCATCCACTCGTCGTCATCGTCGAGGAACGCAACGTACTCGCCGCTCGACGCGCGAATGGCGGCGTTGCGCGCTGCGGGAAGACCGCGATTGGACTGTGTGACGACGTGAATTCGATCACCGTAACCGGCCAACACCGAGGTGGTATCGTCGGTCGAACCGTCATTGACGACAACCACTTCGTAGTCGGTGAATGACTGTGCGAAGACGCTGGCAAGCGCGAGGGGAACGGTGCGTGCGCCGTTGTATACCGGAATTACTACCGACACCTTTGCCATCGTCGCGGACCGCTAACTCGCCGCCTCGTGGCTTCTTCCGTGGGGAGAGATCGATGCCGAGCAGATCTTCGAGCGCCTCGACTTCGGGAAGGTAATGCGCGCGCAAGCGCTTCTCCTGCTCCGGGGAGAGACGCGGATAGGGTTCGCCGCGGCCGCCGCAGAACTCCGGAACGCTCGAGCGTTCGAGCAGATTGACAGGCCGTATGCCTGGTGGCCCTTGAGCCCGAACATCAGCTTGCTCGCGTTGCTTGCCAGCCGGCGATTTTTGGGGCACGGGCAAGCGAGCTCACATCGCCGCTGAACTCGGGGCGCGGCGCGATAGCGACTCGTTCGACGTTCATGAAGTTGCACACCCGCAGGGTCGAGCTGGGAGGATCTCGGGAATCGAGCTGATAGCCGACTTTTACCGTGCGCACAATTCAGCTCATGGCGGAAGTCGCAATTGTACATCGTCAAAACCTTTTGGACAAGTTAGCTGATTTAAGAGTCTGGTCCATCTGAGTTGAAGTTGTGGCTGCGAATGCATGATGCCGCCGGCGCCGTAGCTCGATGGTTTTCAGCTTGGTGTTTTCTCTCCGTGTCAGGATGGTTTTTGACCACGACCGAAGTAGACATCGGCCGGGGTTAGGTTGTTGAGACTTTCGTGGTACCGGCGCGAATTGTAGTAGTCGACGAACTCGGCCAGGCGCGCTTCGAGCTGACCTGGCAGGTAGTAGTTCACGAGCGGGATCTGGTTCTTCCTGGAGTGGTGGTAGCGCTCGATCTTGCCCTGGGTCATCGGGTGATAGGGCTTGCCGCGGGTATGCGTCATGCCGTGCTCCGCGAGCCAGGAGCCGAGCTGGGCGGTAGGGTAGGAGGGGCCGTTGTCGCTCAGTAGTCGCGGCCGATGCCGGACCCGGACGCGCCTCCTTGAGTTCCGCGTCAGTCCAAGGAACAAAGACGTGACGCCTTACGCGACTGAAGGCCGAAGTCAACTTACTGCCCGGCAGCCAAATACATTGCCAACCCGAGGACCGAAGAGCTTTCGTTCTTGCATTGCGCCCGGCCTATGCCGATGTTCCCATCCAGAACGCGAGCGCCTTCGCGAACATTCAATCCAGAACTTTACCGAATCTGTATTCCATCGGAGCGGCAACATTCCCGGATCGTCATGATCCAGTGAAAAGTAGATGACGAGCGGGCGTCCTTCCGGAGCAACAGCGAATAGCGGCTCGAAGATATCGCGCAGGCGGTCATCGACTTGATGGAATCGGGAGCTCTTCGGCCCGGTCGTAGCCGGCCGCAATGTTAGCAGCGTGTTCGAGGGCAACCAGATGAAGATCGTCGCGGAGCCGCGCCAGGGTCCTAATCTGCCGCCGGGGGCCGAACCGGCCGAGCCGCTCGTCACGGCGCTTGCGGAGGAGATCGATCCGCACGCGGCGAACCGGTCACCGTCGGAAAGCCCGCTGATTCCTGCCAGTATCCGCGGTGCTGTTAAACCCGCGGAAAGAATTGGTCTTGGCGGTCAACCACGCATTCATCGCTGCGGGTACGGTCTCGAAATGTAAGGTCCGGCGCCGTCAACCTTCTAAGCGATCAAGGGGGCGCGCTCCCGGCCTCGGTCTTCTTACAAATGAGGACGGAATCGCGTATTCTAGTCGCTGGGCGGGAATTCGTTTGAAATTCTGAGCGGGAGGACGCTGCTCGTGCTATCAATTTGCTCTTTTCAATGTCGGCCGCGTGTTGCGATTCTTGGCGCGATTCTGGCGTTGGGCTCTTGTCTTGCTGATCTTGCTTTTGCTCCTGCATGTCAAGCGAAACCTCTCGTCTCGGCGACCGTCCCAACCACCGTCTCGACGACCATCGTCCCAACCGCCCAACAGTTCTGCATCACCCAAGGCGAAGCGACAGCCCAAGTTATTTCGCAATGCCCGAGTGGTGAAGTCGTCGTCGGCGGCGCCGGCGACTTTTCCCCTGAGCCCAATGGTCTTGCGCAAAATGTGAACTTAAGTATCCCTACCTCAAGCGGGGACGGATGGATTGGCCAGCAAACTTTACTGAATAATTCTACCGACGAGCAGATTTGCTATCAAATAACGGTCTACGCGATCTGCGTGCCGGGCAAGACCGTCCCATAGCTTCGGAGAACATAGGACGCCCCCGTGGGATACTTAGCAATGATGATCTATCTCGACGTTTTCGTCCCAATCTGGGAAGGTATGCACGAAGTATCCGATGGTTACGTTCACCCGTGCCGGTTGTAGTCGAGCGCATAACGGTCATCAAGGGCATACGGACCATTCCTGGAGTAAGTGCGACTGCCGCCCATGTGATCATCGCCGAGATCGGGACCGATATGAGCAGGTTCCCCACCGCTGCACATTTGCGGTCGTGAGCGGGGCTGTGGCCCCAACTCGACGAGAGAGCTTGCAAGGTGCTCTCCCGCCGCTGCGCAGGGGCGCCCCCTGGCTCAAGTCCGTGCTGATTCAATGCGCGTGAGCGGCGACGCGCAGCAACCACAGTTATCTGCGCGCACAATTCGCCTCTATAAGAAGGCGATCAGGGTGAAGATCAAGCGCACGTCGAAATAGCCCAGAGTCTGACTTAACCACTCCGAGCGAGAAGCCCTTGAGGCTTGAGTGGTGGTACCCTGGAGAGTTCGGAGAGAATCCAAAAAACCGGAGATGTCATCCGAAGGCGCAGTGCTTTTTTAGCCTCGGCTGTCTCCTCGGACAGTCATCTCTCCACTCCCGTCGTCTTGACTATGAGCTGGCGCACGCGCTCGCGCGTCAAGCCGCGCGCGGCAGCGATCGCGGCGAGCGTTTTCCCGGAGAGCCGCTCGGCGACGATCGCCGCCTCGCGGTCGTCGACCGGCGCCGCGCGCGCTGCGACGCAGCCACCGGCGGCGCGCGACGCGTCGAGCGCGTCCAGCCGCGCGTTCACCCACAGGGTCGCGGCCGAGCGCTTGCGCTGCACCGAGATAGCGCGGTAGAGCGCGGCGCCGTACCTGATGCGATGACCGATGATCTCGAGCTGACCGCGCGTCACGAGGAGGCGGAGGCGGCCCGCGAGGTGGCGCTCCTTGCGCGCGAGCGCGACGCCGTGCCTGTCCCAGAGGTCGCGGCAGCTCGGCGGGTCAGCGTTAGATAACGCGACCGCGTTGACGATCGCGCGCAGCTTGCCGCGGACCTGCGACCGCGCGGCGCGGCGCTGAAACTCTTCGATTATGCCCACTAGCTCGCGCTCGTACGCTTCGCGCGAGAGCGGGCGCGCCGGCAGGCGCAGCTTGTAGCTCATTTCCTACCTCGACTGGTCGCGGAGGCCCGCGCCATCACCGCCCGGCAGATCAGGTGCGACGGGTGGTCTTCTTCCTGCTCAAGCCTGCCGTGCTGTGGACGCGTCGCCATGATGCGCAAACTTCTACCCCTGTTGGGCTGCAATGTCACCGTGCTAATAACCGCACGACCGTTCCCCGTCAGCACTGAGGAACAGAGGATCCTTCGCTCCTCGGTGTCGGTACCAAAGGTAGGATCTGAATGTAAATTGACCAGTCCATGAGGTTCGTTATCGAATTAATGAGCTTAACTGAGACGGTCTGCAATCTGAACGTCAAACAGTAGTCTCCCTGATCGAGATCGAAAATCCGC
>Ga0074046_10001964_pt1 | contig 18117 bp, 11 predicted proteins | sample BogForMeECP23OM3_FD_94441 | JGI IMG/M metagenome (GOLD analysis project Ga0074046, IMG submission 94441) | Bog forest soil microbial communities from Calvert Island, British Columbia, Canada - Bog Forest MetaG ECP23OM3 | ecosystem: Environmental > Terrestrial > Soil > Wetlands ... | reverse complement strand
GAGGCAATGGTGATCGCGCCGCTCCGCGCCCCCAACAGGCCTCTAGGTGTGATCACTTTGGGGAGCAAGAGAGCGGGCTACTTCCGACCCGACGACCTCGATTTATTGGGGCAGATAGCTACCCAGATCTCTCTGGCCTTGGATAATGCACTGGCCTATGAAAAGCTGAACGCCTCGAGAAATCAGATCGAAGAGGAGCGGCTGTACCTCGAAGAGGAACTTCGGGCCGAATATAACTTCGAAGACATTGTCGGCAAGAGCGCCGCACTGCGCAAGGTTCTGCAGCAGATCGAAATCGTCGCGCCTACCGATTCAACGGTGCTGTTGCACGGTGAGACCGGAACCGGAAAGGAACTGATCGCGCGAGCTATCCACAGCCTGAGTGCCAGGAAGAGCCGCACGTTCGTTCGCCTAAACTGCGCGGCGATTCCATCGGGCCTCGTCGAAAGCGAGTTGTTTGGTCACGAGAAGGGTGCCTTCACAGGCGCTCTGATGCAGAAGAAGGGGCGATTCGAAATCGCCGATCAGGGCACACTATTCCTCGATGAAATTGGGGACATCAGCCTCGAATTGCAGCCAAAGCTCCTTCGAGCCTTGCAGGAGCGCGAGTTCGAGCGTTTAGGCAGCGCCAGGACCATTCACGTCGATGTGCGCCTGATTGCTGCAACCCACCGTGACTTGCAAGCAATGATGCGCGACAACCAATTTCGCGACGACCTGTTCTACCGACTAAATGTCTTCCCCGTCGAGATTCCGCCGCTTCGTGACCGCCGTGACGACATTCCTCTGCTGGTCAACTTTTTTGTCTCCCGTCTATCTCGCAAGATGCAGAAGCAAATCCAATCGATCCCCAAAGAAGCCATGGAGGCTCTGACGAATGCACCCTGGCCAGGCAATATTCGCGAGTTGGAAAACTTCATTGAGCGGGCCGTCATACTGACCCAAGGCAGCGAGCTCCGGGTTCCGCTGAAGGAATTAAAGAGACCGTCCGTCGCCGGCACAACATCCCGCTCGACTTTTGAAGACGCAGAACGGCAGGCGATTATTGAGGCGCTCAAGGCAGCGGAGGGCAAGATCTCTGGACCGGGGGGCGCGGCGGAACGGTTGGGACTAAAACGCACTACGCTGCAAAACAAGATGAGAAAGCTCGGAGTTGCCCGGCCATCCGCACCCTCGCATTAGGCGGTACCGGCTCTTCCCCCAAGGTTGCTGATATCCGGGCGTGCGCCTGATCGGCCCTATAAGCATCACTGCCGAGATATGGTCGTCAGTGCTAGAGTGCCCGCGAAGTAAGGCCGTCTTTACTGCAAAGCAACCATCTGCATGAGTCCTCGATCCGGCACCTGTCACTGCGAGTAGTCCGCCCGCGAGATATTGAGCCGGCTCATCTAGTTCTGAAGCGCAGTGCGTTTCAGACCGTGGCGTTCTGCCGCGCCGCCCACGCCGGCAAGTTTGCCTGAAGTAGCCTTGAGTGCATCGATGATGGCCTGCCGCTCAGCGCCGTGGAACGGTGACTACGACGCCTTTTGCTGCGCACGACGTACCGGCAGCAGGACCGTAAAGCGTGTTCCGGTTCCCGGTGTGCTCTCCACGGTGATGGTTCCGCCGTGCGATTCCACCGTGCGTCGGGCCAGCGACAGACCGAGGCCGGTGCCGTGCCCCTTGGTCGTAAAGAACGGACGAAAGATATTGGGCAGATGTTCGGGCGGGATGCCTTTGCCTTCGTCGGAGACGACGATCGCCACTGCATCGTCCTCGTCTTCTTCCCGCTGCAACGAAACGCTAATCGTACCGGGCTTGTCCATCGACTGAATCGCGTTCAGCAGGAGGTTGAGAAGTACCTGGTTGATCTGGTTGGGATCGTGCTCCACCGGAGGTAACGCGTTGGTCACCTCGAATTCGATGTTGATGCGCTTGGTGACGGCTTGCTGGCGGGCAAAGAAGACAGCGTGCTCGGCGGTTCCGGCCAGGTCCGTCACGCGAAATTGCGGTGCTTTGGGCCGGGCTGTGTCGAGCAGTTCGCTGAGAATGCGGTTGATCTGTACGGCTTCCTGCTTGGCGTCGTCGATCACCTCGCGCGCGACACTGGTTTCCGGCAGATCGCGGCTTACGATGTCGAGCACGCCCGCGATGCCGGCCAGCGGGTTGCGGATCTCATGCGCGAGTCCTGCGGCCAGTTCGCCCAGGGTCGCAAAGTGCTCGGCGCGCGACATCTGCGTCTGGTGAAGTCGGTTGATCTCTTCGCGGCTGGCCTTCAGTTGCGCCACCATGTCGTTGAAGTCGCGTCCCAAGTCGCCGATCTCATCGTTGCGGTCGGCAAAGCTGACGGCCACGTCCATGTCACCCGCTTGCACGCGGGAGAATTTCTCCTGCAGCTCCAACATGGGACGACGCACCTGCACCGCGAGCACCATAATCACCGCTACGCAGATTACGAATGCTCCACCGGCAGCGACCGCAATTACGTTATTGCGCGGTCCGGGTGCCAAAGACGACGAGACCAGCAGAAACAGCAGCAGCCCATTGAGCAGTACGGCCGCGATCGGCAGCACGGCCTTGAGCGCCCAGTTGATGTGTCGTTTGCGGACAACGGTGGGTGGACTCTCGCCATTGCCGCCGCTCGTCCCGAGTGGAGTGATTGCACTCATGGTGTGACCAACGGTATCACGTCATCGAAATTCCAAGCTGAAGAAATACGGAGCCGGCTCGTGGGGCCAACCGGTGACCCGGCTCCGTACTCTTCAGCTCGGGCGGTCCTCAGGCGTATGCGTGTAAGCCGGGAAGCAGATACGTTACGCCGAGGAAAGTAAAGATCACGACGCCAAATCCAAGAATGGCAAAGTACGCTGCCCTGCGCCCGCGCCAGCCGCGTGTGATGCGCATGTGCAGATAGCCCGCATATACCAGCCACGTAATCGCAGCCCAGGTTTCCTTGGGGTCCCAGCTCCAATAGGAGCCCCATGTGCGGTTGGCCCAGTACGCACCCGCGGCGATCATGCCGGTGAGCAGCGGGAAGGCTACGCAAATCGTCTTGTAGGTCACTCGATCCAGGGTGTCAGCACTGGGCAAGAGTGCCTCCAGGTCCGTCCGCCTCCACAGCAACATCAGGTAGAGCAGGGAAGCGAACACGCCAGTGACGAGTCCACCCAAAATGAAGGGCGACGCCGCCAGGGCGGTCGGGTACAGTCCTTCCTGGTACGGTGAAGCGTAACTGGCGTCGCGCACGCGAAGTACGAATGCTGCCAGAACGATTACCTGCAGCAGAATGCCGATGAATACCGCCTTGTTCGCAATGCCGTAGTAGGAATCGTTCTTCTGCACGCGCGCCAGGAAGTAAAACACCAGCGGGACCATCGCTGCCACGCCTGCCATCACGAACAGCCAGCCCAGGTCAGGAACGGTGACGAACAGCCGGACGCCGCGACCAAGGAACACGTCACTCTTTTCTTTCGCGTCCCACGCTGTGACCGACAGCCCACCCCATTTCTCGAAGCGGGTGGCGATGATCGCGACATAAATTGCGCTGACTAGGGCACTCGTCAGAGCCAGGAATGTTTCGGTCGGGAAGCGGTCCTTGATGAGGAACATCATGGCCAGTGCGAAGCTTACAGCGCAGGCGGCGTAACTCAGCATCGCCAGCGTGACATGAACATGTAGCCAGGTGGACTGCAGCGCGGGAACCAGCGGCCGCACTCCCGACGGAAGAAGTTGCATCAGGATGACGCAGACCACGGCCAGCGGCATGGTGATGCTGCCGATGATCTTCACTCCGAATTTCTTTTCGGTGACCAGGGTGAGAGCGGCCACCGTCCACACGAAGCTCAGCAGCATTTCATAGATGCTGGCGAACGGCGGGCGTCCCGCCAGATACCAGCGGTGTGCCACAGCGAGGGTGTTGGCGGTAAGACCGAGTGCGGTGGCCACCGAGGCGAACTTCACATACTTGGCGACACCGGTAACGCCAAATCCCATATAGAGGGCGCCGGCTCCTGCGTAGAAGATCAAGGCAACATAAAGAAGATTGCTTTCATTAAAAAGCGGTCCGCCGGTCTTAGCTGCACCCAGCAAGGCTGTGATCAACAGGAAAGCCACGCCGAGTCCTACCAGAATCAGTAGCGCATTGCCTCCGGTCGTGGCTGGTGGTTCCATTCGTACTACGCGTGCACGCGTTGCCATCTTTTTCTCTCTCCTCAGTCTTGCTCTTCTCTATTTCTTACTTGACCGCTACCAGCGTCAGTTCGGCTTCTTCCTTGCGCGCAGAGCGAGGTATGTTTGACGCCCGGTCCAATTCTTCCCGAATACTATTCACCACTTCGCCGAACTTTTGCTCGAAGCGGTCTTTGTTCTTGTTCGCCTGTCCGCCGATCCACAGGACCAACTTACCCTTCGTGTTGGGGACCGCGACGATCCACAGCCGCATGTGCACCATGTAGAACGCAACAAACAGTCCGACGCCCATCAGGATGCATCCTGCCCAAACCAGCCACTGCCCGGGCTCGTGAGAAACTTCGAGGCCGGTGAAGTAACCCATCTGCATATCGCGGAACTCGAACTGATAGCCCGCGTCCTGACCCTGGCTGACCGGGTTGTAGGCGGGGAAAATCCACTGCGTGGCCGCGTGGTCGATACCTGCCTGCTTGATCTGCAAACGGAACGCCGGATTCACGACGTCGTCAGAGCGCTTGAATACCTGATTGTCGCGAATGAAAAAGTCAGGAATGAACTCCGCCAACGTTACGGTGGTGTTCTTGTCGAGCTCGACCGGCTTATTCATTTGCAGCGTGATCTCGCGCGGCGTTCCGCCTTTCGGCGTAGCTATCACCTTCACGCCTTCAACGTTGCCGGTTGGCCCGTAGCTGGCCTGATAGAACCGCAATCCACGATGCACCAACGGATCGTTGACCACGATCTCCTTGGTCTTAACTTCCTTGCCGTCCTGCACCACCGCCAACTTGGACCACCACTTCTTGGGCGAACCATCGGCGTAATTCTCTTGGCCTGCTTCGTAGCACTTTATGCTGAATGGAAGTACCTTCTTTGCTCCAGTGCGTAACTCGATGACGTTGGCGGTTTGTCCACGTTGCAGCATCAGGTATCCGCTATAGCCGAAAAGGCCATCGATGATGCCCCCGGCAAAAATCAGCAACAGACTGGCGTGAATCACGTAAACCGCCATCACGGAAAACCGGTGACGTTCGGAGTACAACGAGTTCTGATTGCCGTCAGCGATTCTCTCTACTGGCCAGCGCAGTTTCTTCAGAGCGCGCTCGGCGGCGTTGATTCCATCGGATGCGTTTCTGATTGGCAGCTCCACCTTGGTAGGCAGCGCCGAGCGAAAGTGCGAGTCGGTCTTGCGATAGGGCCGTGCATAAAACCGCCAGGCATTCGGAAAGCGGTCGATCGACACCAGGACTATGCTCAGGCTGAGCAGTCCCAGCAAGGTCAGAAACCACCAGGCGTGAAAAACATCGGTCAGTGAGAGCCGATCCAACCACTGGAGGGTTTGTGGGGAGTATGCGGATTGCAGTTTCTGGGAGTCAGTGGCGGGACGCTGCAGAATGAACGTCCCCATGGCCGCCGCGATGACTACTAACAGAAGTAAAACGATGCCCGTACGCAGATTGGAAAGTGTCCTGAAGAATCGCTTTGGTATCGATAAAATGTCGACGACCATGAGTGCTCCTGGGAATGCAATCAAGACAATCGCAAGTCTGGAGCCAAACCGAACTGCGCCGCTAAGCCATTGGAAATGCAAGACTGGTGATGTGGATTTGTGATAAGCGGACATCCGCACACTGAGCCATATCACCCAAATTAGTGATTAAACCGCGCACCGAACGCCGCCGAGGCGGGCGGGTTGCGCGTGGGTTTGCGTTACTACTCGTCAAGAGCTACTCACAGGTCTTGGTTGCTTGGTGCGGCGACTGAGGCCTGTCCGCTGTTTTCGGTAGGTTGGGTACCAGCGGGCGAGAAAGAGTAACTTTCCTCAATCGTTCCTGAGTGCGAGTCGGAACCGGCCCACTTTCAAACGGCCAGAAGTGAACCAAAGGTGCTGGAACCGAAGCGGTTACCTGTACGGGAGGGTGCGCGATTTCACGGCGCGGCTGTGGGGGAAAACCCAGAGCAGGCCGGGTCGCCAACCGGCGAGGGATCGTTCAAGAATCCGCAACCGTGTTTATAAGTCCAATGGGTTCAGTAAGTTGGGTGGCTAAGGCACTGACCGGCAGGGGCTTGAGCAATTGCGGCAATCTTATTGCACATACTCATCCGCTGGTTGGAGGAAGTTGTGACCAAAGCAGTACGGTCAATTCTGGCGATGGCTTTAACACTGAGTTCGAGCGTCGTAATGGCGGCCATCCATCCAGTGCCCCTGGACAAGAACACCGACTCGGCCAAGTGCATCGAGTGCCACGAAGACAAAGCCAAGGGCAAGTTCGTTCACTCCGCCATTGCGATGGGTTGCACGAGCTGCCATGAGATCCGGGTCAACAAAGACGTTACCCGCGTAAAGCTCATTACGGCGAGCCCTTCTGCCGTTTGTATCACCTGCCACGGCGACAAGAATGCGGCAGATCTGAAGGGAACGGTCCATCCTCCGGCCGTTCGCGACTGCATTAAGTGCCACAACCCTCACCAGTCTGACTACAAGTATCAGCTGATCAAGGCCGATTCCGGAGAGAAGGGCCAGAACCTTTGCCTGGAGTGCCACACCGAGGGAATGAACATTCCTGAGAAGGGCAGCCGGCATGCAGCGCTCGACATGGGATGCGAAACCTGCCATGTGACCCACAAGGTCGGCGAGAAGGGCAAGATCGAGTACGACTATCACTTGACCAAGGCCACCCCCGCGCTCTGCCTGGATTGCCATGACGCCACTGCGGCCGATTTGATCAAGGCACATCAGGGACAACCCTTCGGCACCGCGAATTGTGTGCAGTGCCATGATCCGCATCAGTCTCGTTCGCCAAAGTTGATGCAGGCTTATACCCATCCTCCTTTCGCGGAAGGGAGCTGCACCACCTGTCACGCCGCGCCGAAGGACGGAAAAGTTGTCCTTAATGAGAAAGAAGCAAAGACACTTTGCGTCACCTGCCATTCCGATCAGGCGGAGAAGATCGAAAAAGCGAAAGTACAGCATCCCGGAGCGCAAGGCGACTGCACGACATGCCATAATCCTCATGCGGGAAAGACTCCTGGATTTGTGCAGCCCGATCCCGTTTCAGCGTGTCTGGCGTGCCACAGCGAGCAGGCGAAAGGCATGAAGAAGGCACACTTGCACCAGCCGGCCTACGTACTGGGCTGCGCGACCTGCCATCAGCCGCACGGCGGGAACAACGATCATCTGCTGCGCGCCCAGGGCAACGCGTTGTGCCTCGAGTGCCACGGCCCCGACGCCAAGCCGAAAAAGCTGGAAGCCCAGCATGCGATTGCGATCTTCGGCGGCGAGGTCATACTGTCCGAAGACTACTACCAGAAAAACAAGGTCATCATTCTGCCCATTAAATACGGCGTGGGACATCCTGTGCAGGGGCATCCGGTGCAGGACGTCGTGGATCCGACCGACGCAACCAAGGTCAAGAAGCAGATCAATTGCATGACCTGCCATCAGCCGCATAGTTCGGCGCAGCCAGACCTGCTGGTGAACGACCAAACCAACAACATGGCGTTTTGCGACAACTGCCATAAGAACCGGCTGGAGCTCGGCGCGAACTAGAAATTTGGAGATGTGCAAGATGTGGACAGCGCGGAATAACTCGACAAAGGTTGGCGAGATTCTGATAGCGGTGGCCTTGTTACTCACGCTTCTGGCGACGCCGGTTTCGTCGTTTGCCGACAAGAAGAAGAAGAATGCCACGGCGACGCCCGCCGCCGCGCCGGCACAGCCGCAGTACGACTTCAGCAAGCTGGTCTGGCCCGGGCCGCCTAATATTCCGCGCGTCCGCTACGTCAACTACATGGCAGGTCAGAGGTTCGATTACACTCCGGCCGACCAGCAACCCAAACAGAAGCAGACCTGGATGGACCGCCTGGCCGGCACGCAGCCTGAGAAGGACAAGAAGCTCAAGCAGATGCCGTTCCAGTTGCTGGGCCCCTACGGCATGTCCACTGATTCCAAGGGCAACTTGTTTGTTGCCGACCAGCGCGTGGGAGCAATCTTCATCTTCAACACTGAGACCCGCGATGCCACCCTGATTCGCAACCGTTTCGAAGCCACGTTCCAGCTGCCGAACGACGTTGCCATCGACGATGATGATCGCATCTTTGTCTCCGACGGCAAGCTGCATCGCGTTCTGATCATGAACGCCAAGCACGAGGTGGTGGACCAGATCAAGGAAGGCCTGGTTGACCCCGTCGGATTGGCGATCGACACCGAGAACCGACTGCTGTATGTGGCCGACACGCAACTGGATCAGGTCGTAGTTTTCGACGCCGACACGCTCAAGAAGGTCCGGACCATCGGCACCACGGGCAAGAACCACGAGTTGACGACGCCGGGTGATTTCGCTGGTCCGTCGGGCGTCGCGCTTGACCGCGACGGCAATGTCTACGTCACCGACACCATGAATAACCGGGTGGAAATCTTCGACGGCGCAGGCAAGTTCATCAGCCAGTTCGGACAGCACTGCGATAGCTACGGATGTTTCGCTCATCCCAAAGGGATCGCCCTCGACAGTGACGGACACATTTGGGTTGCCGACCCCATGCTTGACCTCCTGCAGATTTTCAATAAGGAGGGACAGTTGCTGGCCTTCGTAGGCGGTCACGGCAAGCTGCCGGGCCAGTTCTCCTCGCTGGTAGGCGTGTACATCGACAAGCAGAACCGGGTTTTCACCTCCGAGCAGTATCCCGGCAGGGTGCAGATGTTCCGCTACATCACCGATGCCGAGGCGGAGAAGTTGAAGCAAGAGAAAGAACAACAGCGCGCCGTAGATCGCGCTGCCAAGACTCAGCCGGCTGCTGCGCAAGCCGCCGAGGCCAAGGCCCCGGAGACTAAGCCGGAGGAGAAGAAACAGTAAGACAAGTTCTCTGGCTGCCGCGGCGGCCAGGAAACCGGGTTTCCTGCGTAAGCAAGTTCCCGGAGCGGTAGAAAGAAACCAATAGTTGTACCCGTTAATTCCTTATTAGCAGTATGACTTTCAGGAGGCCTTAAGGCTTATGAAGAAAGTAACCCTGTTAACACTGTTAGTCCTGGCGTTCGCCACGTTCGCAATGGCGCAGGCAGGATGGAGCCCCGCCACTGACGTGTTGGGCGCTCACCTCAACTATGGTCGTGGCTGCGCAGCCTGTCATGCTCCACATAGCGGCGCGCGCGGCAACGGCATTTCGACCACCGATACCACCACCGGCAACGTGGCCCTCTGGGGCCAGGACGTTGCTCCGCTGTTCGGCAAGTCCATCATCACCGGGCAGGACGATCGCGGCGGCAACTATCCTGAGACGCTGCCTGCTTCCTTCAACGCCGGCACACCCGACGTGGGCGGCATCCTGACCTGCCTCAGCTGCCACGACGGCAACTGGGCCAAGGGCGCGATGATGCAGAACAAGGTCTATGAGACCGTTCCCTCGACCTATGCGTCGCAGAACATTCCGACCCTGCTCGGAAATGACGGCAACGGCCTGGGCGACTACCTCAATGACCACCCGGTGGGATTGAACGCCGCGATTAGCTGCGGCGGCCAATACAACTGGGACTGCACGATCGTCAACGGTGCAATCACCTATCCCTCCGGCACGAAGATGTACCAGTTCGTACAGAACTATGGCTTCTTCGTCAGTCCGGCGGCCTATAACGGCAACCCGGTCGTTCTGTGCACCACCTGCCACAATCAGCACCTTATGAACGTGGTGAAGGTTACGACCGGATCGAAGAGCGGTCTGCCGACCGGCTATTACGCGACGATGTTCTTCGTTCGCGCACCCTACAACCCGGCCACGACCACTGTCGGCGCAAACCAGACGGCTCAGTTCTGCCGTCAGTGCCACGGTGGCGAAGCCAACGAAATGAACAATGGAACCGCCGTAACGACCTTCTAATGCGGCGTTTGTTTGTGGGGGAGGGGAACCGTTCTCTCCCCCGGTTTTTAGAACACATCATAAGAACGCATTGATAAGAACGCATTCATAAGAGGCAACATGAAGTCCAAATCCCTACTCTGCGCCCTGATTCTGCTCGTAGTGTCTTCAGTCTCGGCCCAGGTTGCGTCGCACGGGCAGACCCTGATGGCAAAGGAAACCAGCTCTCCTCCGCCGCAGGCGACCGGCAAACCTGTGGCCCGCGTCAATGGAACCGTCCTCACCGATCAGGACCTGCTGCGTGAGATGTACACCATTTTTCCTTATGCCAAGCAGCACAACGGATTTCCGAAAGACATGGAGGCTGGCATTCGCGACGGCGCCTTCAAGATGATTATTTTTGAAGAACTCGCCTACCAGGACGCGCAGCGGCGCAGTATGCAAGTTCCTCCGGACAAGCTGGCCAAAGCGGAAGCCCAGTTCCGCAAGCAGTTCAAGACCAATGCCGAGTATCAGCAATTTTTGAAATCGGAGTTCAATGGCAGCGAGAAAGCCCTGAATGCCAGGATCAGGCGTTCGCTGCTGATCGACCAGTATTTGAAGCTCGAGGTCGACAACAAGTCCTCTGTCACCATGGCCGAAGTCAAAGCCTACTACGACAAGAACCCGCAGCGCTTCGAGTATCCCGATGGTTTCGCGTTCCAAAGCATTTCTATTATTCCTCCTGAAAAAGCAACTTCGGCCCAGTTGAAAGAGGCGAAGAAGCGCGCCGACGATGCCTACAAGCAGGCCAAGGCCACCAAGACCGCCGAGGAGTTCGGGTTGCTCGCCGAGAAGATCTCCGACGACGACTATCGCGTGATGCTGGGCGACCACAAATGGGTGGACAAGTCTAAGCTGCCTCCGCAGGTGGTGAGCGCGTTGCTAGCCATGAAGAAAGACGATGTCAGCAATCTGCTGCAGGTCGATCAGGCCTATGTCGTCGTCCGCCTGAACGGGCATCGCCCGGCAGGAAAGGCAAAGTTTGACGATGTGAAAGATGGCCTGCGCAGAGAGTTGGAGAAGCGCAAGACCAATGAGGTCCGCGCCACTCTCGACAACAAGCTGCATCAGAATGCGAAAGTGGAAGTTTTATAGTGACCTGGCCGAAAGCTGGTATGTTGTGCGGACTTATATTAGCAAGGCTAACACATTTTTAATTGGACTGCTGGTTCTGGTAGTGCCCGCAACGGCGCAAATCCAGATAGGCGATAACGTCCAACTCACCGGTAACGGCAATATTTCTGCCGGCTACAGTGACAACTGGGGCAATCATGCAGGGTCCAGCCACGGCTTCAACTTCGGCGGCGTAGGCACCGTGGGTGGCTACTACTACAGCCCGAATTTCCTGTCCTTTAATGTCACACCGTACTACAACCAGAACTGGGCCAATTCCAACTCCCAAACGGTAACGACTGCCACCGGCATCAGCTTGAGCTCGTCCATTTTTGCGGGCAGTAAGTTTCCGGGCTCCGTGAGCTACAGCGCCGACTACAACAAGGAAGGCAACTACGCCATCCCGGGCGCGCAAAGCTACGTCACCAGCGGCAACGGCCAGGGATTTGGTATTGGATGGGGCGCCAACGTGCCCGATTGGCCGAGCTTAGCGGTGGGCTACTCTTACGGCAATTCCAACTATTCAGTCTATGGTACCAACGAGGGTGGAAGTAATAGTTTCAACAACTTCTACGTCCACTCATCATATCGCCTGGCCGATTTCAGCATGTCAGGCGGGTTCAACTTTAACAACTCCAATGCCGAAATACCGCAGATATTTACCAGCGGACTGACACAATCTTCAACTTCCGACAGCAAAGGATACTACTTCACTGTGGGACATCCTCTGCCCCTGCATGGCAGCGCGTCGGCCTCCTTTAACAGCACCAACTTGAATTCCGACTACCTCGGATACACCTTTAATGGAACGATCGACACGGTGACTGCGTTTGCGGGTGTCAGTCCCACGCAGAAGTGGAGCATATCGACCGCCGCCAATTACACCGACAACCTGAATGGCGTTTTGTATCAGAGCATTATCCCCACTGGCGCCTCCTCTACCGGAGGCAGCGCAATGGTCTCGGGAAACTCTAGTCCGGCGAGCACCACAGAGCAGACCCCGAGTTTCTCCCAGTCCCAATCCTCGCACGCCTGGGATTTCACAGTGGGGACCGGCTATGCCATCCTTCCCAATCTGCAAATTCGCGGGCAGTACGAGTGGCGCGAGCAACTTTACCAGGGAACAAACTACACTTCCAACTCAGTGACCGCCGGAGCCATTTATGGTCGCACACTGTTGGGTGGCTCGTTTAACGCCAACGCATACGTAACCGACAACAATTCGAGCAATGTCAGCGGCAGCCAGATCGGTTTCTCCACCAACGCCAGCTACAACCGCCAGTTTGGACCATGGAACGTCACCATGGCCGGTGGCTACGGACAAAATATCCAAACGCTGCTGGTGACGTACACTACATCGTCATACAGCTTCAGCGGCAGCGTTGGACGTCGTTTCGGCCAGTTCATCTGGACCGCCAATGCCGGTGGATCGCACAGCGCATTGACCGCGGCTCCCGGCACCACATACGCCAGCCAAAGTTATGGGACATCCCTCGGTGTACGTCGTATAACCTTTAGCGCCAACTACAACAGTTCAAGCGGCAGCGGGCTGGCCACGGGCGGCGGCATCAACCCGATTGTGCCGCTTCCACCCATCATTCCGCCCAGCCTGCTGATCATGTACGGCGGTACCAGCTATGCCTTCTCGGTGTCGGGCTCGCCCGTCCGTCGCTGGACCTTCTCCGGTACCTATCTGAAGGCGAATAGCAACACAACGAATCAGGGGCTCTATTCAGCGAACAACGTGGAAGAGGAGATTTTTTCCACGCAGTACCAGTTCCGCAAGGTCGGCATGAACGCCGGATACAGCCACCTGGTACAAGGCTTCAGTGCTTCAGGGTCCGCGCCAGCTAACTTTTCGTCGATTTATATTGGTTTGTACCGATGGTTCAATTTCTTCTAAGCAGGACCCGGATAAGTCGCTGGTGCGTGATTTCTGCATTGTTCGCCATCGTATCGGTTACTCCGATGTGGGCGGCGGGCAGGGCTAAACAAACGCCAACCGAAATCAAGGTCCCCGACCTGCTGCTGGACGGCGGACGCACCGTCAAGTTCGAGCGCGTGTTCAGCAACGATCGCCAGGTCACAATCAAGAAAGGCTTCTGGACCAAGGCCTTCGACTTTGTTGTGGGCCAACCGGATCTCCACTTCCTGGTTCGGCCCTATAGCATCGTGTCGGATTCGCGGGGCCGCATCATCATTAGCGATCCCGGCGCCGTCGGCGTGCACATCTTCGATTTCGGGCAGCAGAAGTACAAGTTCCTCTCCCGCCGCGACAAGGGCAAAGACCCCATGTTGGCGCCGCAGTGCGTCGCCGTGGATGACAAGGACAACATTTATGTCACCGACTCCGAGGCGGGCAAGATCTTTGTCTATGACGCCAACGGCAAGTACCAGCGCGCCATCGGCAGCCTGAAAGGCGGCGAGGGGTTCTTCAAGCGCCCGACCGGAATTGCCGTTGATTCTCCTGGGCAGCGGATTTATGTCACCGACACACTGCGCAACCAGATTTTCATGCTGGACATGCAGGGAAGCGTGCTGGCCAAGTTCGGCAAGACCGGCTCCGCTAAGGGCGAGTTCAACTATCCGACGGAGTTACGCCTCGACGGACCCAACTTGATTGTAGTGGACGCGATGAACTTCCGCGTCCAGGTGCTTGATCGCTCCGGCGTTTTTCAGTATGCGATCGGTCAGGTCGGCGACGCCCCGGGCGACATGTTCCGGCCGAAGGGAATCGCCATCGACTCCGAAGACCATTTGTACGTCGTCGATGGGCAACGCCACCAGGTGCAAGTGTTCGACCAGTCGGGTCAATTGCTCTACTACTTTGGCAATGGTTCGGGCTTTGGCGAGTTTCAGATGCCGGCCGGCTTATTCATCGACAGCAACGATCGCATCTACGTAGTGGACTCCTATAACCGGCGCGTCCAGGTCTTTCACTATTACGGAATAAAGCAGGCCAAGGGAGGGTTGCAGTGAGGGTCTTCCTCCGCTTCGCCTGGCTTCTGATGGTTCTTGCCTGCGCGCCAGTTGTCTACAGTCAAATAACCACCGATGTGCTGGGAGCGCATAACCTGTCGCCAGGCAGCGGCTCGCCGGTCTCGGGACCATTGAACGCGCCGTGCACGTATTGCCATGTGCCGCACTCGGGCAACGGCAACCTGGCGCCGCTGTGGAACCAGAAGCTTTCGAACTCGACTTACACCACCTACACCAGTACAACTGCGCAGAACACCGACAACCCAAAGCCTCCGCTGGGAAACGAAAGCGGGTTCTGTCTGAGCTGCCACGATGGCACGGTTGCAGCAGGCGACACGGTGCTGTTTGGCAAGGTAGCCATGAACGGTTCCATGTACCCGCAGGACAACTTTGGAACCCAGCTACAGGGTTCGCATCCCTTCAGCCTGGTGTTGCCGCTCAAGGATTCCATCGACCTTGTCGCCTCGATCTACCAGAACGCGAAAACCGCCGATCCCAAGGTTCCCATGATCATGGGCAACGTCGAGTGCACCTCGTGTCACAATCCGCATGCCCAGGCGACTGACAAGATTTCTCTCAACTTTCTGGTACGCGATAGCTCCAACGGACAACTCTGCATCGCCTGCCACGATCCCAACCGCACCGCGACCAACCAGACCAATCCGCTGGCGGGATGGGCAGCCAGCATTCATTACACGGCGCAGAACAAGGTTTCGACCCAAGCCCATGTCGGGCCGTACCCGACGGTGGCGGCGAATTCCTGCAGCTCGTGTCATGCCATGCACAATGCCGGCAGTCAGAACCGGCTACTTCGCGCTTCCAACGAGCAGGACTGCATCTCCTGCCATAGCGGAGGGAGCAATGTTTCGCCCGCCGCTCCGGATGTTTTCACCGAGTTCAAGAAGAAATCGCATCCTTTCCCCGCGGGATCGAACACGCATGACGCGGCGGAAAAGATGCTGCTCAATACCAACCGCCACGCCACCTGCGCCGATTGCCACGATTCCCACGCCTCGCAGCAGGTGACTACCTTTAGCCCACCACCGATGATTCGAGTTTCGCAAACTGGCATCGCCGGGATAAGCGGTAGCGACGGCACTACGGTCCTAACCCCGGCCGTGAATCAGTACGAGAACTGCCTGCGTTGCCATGGAACGAGTATCGGCAAGCAAAGCAATCCGATTTACGGCTATTTGCCGGTGCGCGCGGCTGCCGATCCGCTGAACGTGCTCGTTTCACTTGGAGCTACGGCGAAATCTACCCACCCGGTGATGCGTCCGAAAGGGAGCTCGGGAGCGCCCCAGCCCAGCTTGTTGCCCAATATGCTGGACTTGCAGGGAGGCACGACGCATGGCCGGCCGATGGGCACGCAGATCTTGTGTACCGATTGCCACAACAGTGACGACAACCGCGAATTTGGCGGCGCCGGAGCGAACGGTCCGCATGGCTCGCAGTATTGGCACATCCTCGAGCGCGACTACGAAAGCAGTCAGGCTCCGGGCGGCCCGGGAACTCCCATCACGATCAACCTGAATCCGTTGCCCGATCTGACCATTCACGGTCCCTACGGAATGTGCGCCAAGTGTCACGACCTCAACGTGGTCATGCAGGCGATCTCGTGGAGCGGGCACCAAAATCACGTTTATAACGACGGCGTCTCGTGTTCGGTCTGTCACAATGCGCATGGCGTGGGCTCAACCAGCGGTAACCCCACTGGCGATCGCATGATCGGTTTCGATGTAAGCGTCGTTGGCTCGAACAACGGGCTGGCTATCAGTTACAACCGCGCCGCCAATACGTGTACGCTGATGTGCCACAATGTGGCACATAATCCTGACGGCACGGTCAAATCGCAAACAGCCCCCTCAAAATTCATTCAGCGAGGCGTGCCGAAGTAGGCCGCGATGACTGGCAGCTCCACAGCGTCGGCGGTCTCGCCGACTCGGGGTTTGTGGGCCGTAGCCCGATTTGCGCCGCTACAGGTGGCAGTCCTGCTGGTGTTGTTGTCCGCGGGCGGCGTGCTTGAAACAGGCCGCCTGACGGCCCTGGCTTCGCCTGACGTCTGGCGACACCTTAGCGCAGGCACTTGGATACTCGAACATCGAAGTGTCCCTCACAATATTTTGTTTTCCCAAGACGCCCAATTGCCATGGGTGGACAGTAGTTGGCTGTTCGACGTACTGACCGCCGTAACCGTTAAGGTAATTGGTTTGCGCGGGCTTCCGCTGCTCGATATGGCGTTCAAGTTCGCCATCGGTGTGGCCCTGTTTGTGCTGGCACGCGGAGCGCGCCGCAGATTCTGGTCGGGCGTGGTGCTCAGCGCCATCGCGCTGTACCTGTTTGCCGGATTCCCGTTGCGATCGTCGATTGCTTCGGTTCTGTTTTTTGCAGTTGCCCTGACAGTGATAACGGAGTTCCGGTCCACCGGCCGCCAGCGGGTCCTATATTTTCTGCCGCCGCTCTTTCTATTGTGGGCGAATCTCGACATCCAGTTCGTATACGGGCTCATGGCGCTCATTTTGTTGTTGATGGCTGAGGCTGCGGAAGTGTTTTTCCGGCGATCACCAACGGAGTGCTTCGAGTCTCACAGGTTGCGAATTTCGTTCCGTACGATCGCGGCGGTGACGGCTGCAAGCATTGCTGCGACGTTATGTAACCCCTACGGCTTCCGCCTGTGGGGAGCGGCGCTGCGCAGCGTCAGCCTATTCGCGGCTGATTTCTACATTCCGGAGATGCACTCACTGCGCTTTCGCCAACCGCAGGACTACGTCCTTCTACTGTTGGTTATGACCGCATTCTTTGCAATCGGACGCCGCCACGTACGCGATCTCTTCTCGCTACTTTTACTACTGGCGTGCGCAATAATCTCGTTCCACCTGCAACGCGACGCTTGGCTGGTCGCAATCGCCGCGGTCGCCGTCCTGGCACAGGTACTTGACGACAGCGCTTCCGAAGACGCTCGCGGATTCGATGTGCCGTCGCTCACCTGGGTGCTGCCTGCCGCTAGTGTGGCAGCTCTTATCGTGCTGATGGTCGCATTCGCAATTCGTGTTCCCGCGGATCGCGATGCGCTACTCGCGAAGGTGAGTGAGAAATTTCCCGTGCGCGCCTGCGACTACATTCGCCAGCACGATCTTCCCAAGCCGTTATTCAACACCTACGACTGGGGAAGCTTCCTGACGTGGTATCTTCCCGAGTACCCGGTAGCGATCGACAATCGCACGGACGCGTATGGCGAGGATCTGACGCTCGGTTACTTCAAGCTCGCCGCTGGCCAGGTGCCGCTTGCAGCCGATCCTGCCTTGAGCAGGGCATCAACCATTCTCCTGGAGGCTGACTCTGAGATGGGCAAGGCTCTCAGCATCTTGCCCGGCTACAAGCAGGTGTATCTCGACGATCAGGCCATGGTGCTCGTGCACGGGAACTAGAGCAAACACAGAGTTGCTGTAGCCCAGGATTGGAATGGTAGTGCGGCGCTTCAGCGCCGCGTGGGCGGTACGCTTTTTTTGGATTTGAGCCGGGTTTCAACCCGGCGGCACTTCCAGCTCCTGCGGATACTGCAACGTTGGTTTTGCTCTAGTACGTCGATTGCGACAAAGTTGCGCAGGCGCCACCTCGTCGCAACGGATTCTGAATCGATATGAACGACCAGGCACTTAATTCGCGTCTTACAGAAAGTTCCGCGACTCCGCTCTCCCCGCCTGAACAAGCACATCGCGAGAGCGGGGCCATAGCAGCCGCGTCGCCTTCGTCTCCGAATTGGTGGCGAATTGCTGACTTCGGCGTGCTCGGGCTTTGGATCGCCATCACCGGGTTCACTCTGACCTATCACGAAAAGTGGGCCGACGAAGCCCAGGCCTGGCTGATCGCACGCGACCTTAGCCTGTGGCGAATTTTTTCGTACGAGCTGCGTTATGAGGGCAGCCCCGGTCTGTGGCACTTGATCTTGTGGATCGCGCAGCACATCTT
>Ga0074046_10001961_pt1 | contig 18120 bp, 12 predicted proteins | sample BogForMeECP23OM3_FD_94441 | JGI IMG/M metagenome (GOLD analysis project Ga0074046, IMG submission 94441) | Bog forest soil microbial communities from Calvert Island, British Columbia, Canada - Bog Forest MetaG ECP23OM3 | ecosystem: Environmental > Terrestrial > Soil > Wetlands ... | reverse complement strand
CGCTTAACGCGCCGCACTCCCCAGGCCGTCCATCCATCGCCGCCCCCCAATGCGAATCAGAGGAGCACCATCGATTCAGCGATTGGGGGTGTTGTCACGCTTTTCTTCACCCGATTGCCCTGCATAACTCAGCGTCCGCCATTGCACCGGCCTTTAGAAAACGGTATGTCCCTCCGCCAGGGCCGCACGTTGCGCGCGGCGGAGCGGATCATGAAACTTAGCCAATACTTTCTTCCCATTTTGCGGGACGATCCCAAGGAAGCGGAGATCGTTTCCCACCGGCTGATGCTTCGGGCGGGCATGATCCGCCAGTCGAGCGCCGGTATTTATTCATGGCTGCCGTTGGGCTTGCGCGTGCTCAAAAAGATCGAGCAGATCGTGCGCGAGGAGCAGGACCGGGCCGGCGCAATCGAAATGCTCATGCCGACCATTCAGCCTGCGGATATCTGGCAAGAAAGCGGCCGCTACGGAGACTACGGCGCCGAGATGCTGCGTATCAAGGACCGCCACGAGCGCGACATGCTCTATGGGCCCACGAACGAGGAGCAGATCACGCAAATCTTCCGGGATTCGGTGAAGTCCTACCGCGACGTGCCGAAGAACCTTTATCACATCCAGTGGAAGTTCCGCGATGAGGTGCGGCCACGGTTCGGCGTGATGCGCGGGCGTGAGTTCCTGATGAAGGACGCCTACTCCTTCGATCTCGACGCGGACAGCGCGCGTCGATCCTATTATCGCATGTTCGCCGCCTATTTACGGACCTTCGCGCGCATGGGCCTGAAGGCTGTGCCGATGAAGGCGGACACCGGCCCCATCGGCGGCGATCTTTCCCACGAGTTCATCATTCTGGCCGACACCGGCGAGTCGGAGGTGTTCTGCGACCGCGATCTCATCGAGATGCCGGTACCGGACGAGACGACCGATTACAGCCAGGATCTGGGCTCCTTGGTGAAGCGCTGGACGGATAAATACGCAGCGACCAGCGAGATGCACGACGCGGCCCGTTTTGAGCGCGAGGTGCCCGCGGAGCGGCGCCTTTCGGCGCGCGGCATCGAGGTTGGGCATATCTTTTTCTTCGGGACGAAATATTCCGCGAAAATGAAATGCCAGGTACAGGGGCCGGACGGGCAGCTTATCACGTTGCAGGGCGGGTCCTACGGTGTCGGCGTATCGCGCCTTGTCGCGGCTATAATCGAAGCAAGCCACGATAGCGCGGGAATTATCTGGCCTGAACCGGTCGCTCCCTTTAGAGTTGGGCTCATCAACTTAAAGCCTGGAGACAAGGCCTGCGACGAGGCCTGCGCGAAGCTCTACCCGGCGCTCGGCGGTGCGAATGGCAGCGTTCTCTACGACGATACCGGCGAAAGCGCTGGCGCCAAATTCAAGACCATGGATTTAATCGGCTTGCCATGGCAGGTCATTGCCGGACCTAAAGGCCTCAGCAACGGCGAGGTGGAGCTTAAGCACCGCGCCACCGGCGAAAGAAGCACGCTCGCCCTTGATGCGGCCATAAAGAAACTGCATCAGAGCTTGGGAATGAGCGCGGGCGCAACGGGGGTGACCACCGGAGAAGTGGCAGCTAGCGCTCCGGCAGCGCCCAAGCCGGCCAAGACGAAAGCGCGGGGTAAAGGATGAGACATCAGGCGGCACGGAGCACAGGGGCGTTTGCGCCATTCGAGTGGCTGCTCGCCTTCCGCTATCTGCGCGCACGCCGCAAGAAGGGGTCGGTGTCCGTCATTGCCGTCTTTGCCGTGATCGGCATCATGCTGGGCGTGGCCACGCTTATTATCGTGCTTTCGGTCATGAACGGGTTCCGCAAAGAGCTCTTCGACAAAATTCTCGGCCTGAACGGCCATGTGATCGTGCGGCCATTAGCCCGGTCTTTCACCGATTATGCCGAGACCGCCGAGCGGCTAAACGCCGTTCCGGGCGTGAAGGTATCCCTGCCGGTGGTGGAAGGGCAGGTGATGATCTCCTCGCAATCGAGTTCATCGGGCATCATAGTGCGCGGCCTTCGCGCACAGGATCTCAAGGCGCTCCCATCCATTTCGGAAAACATCCGCTACGGCACGCTCGACGGTTTTGACGATTCTGGAGGGATCGCCATTGGCTCGCGCCTCGCCAATTCGCTTAACGTGTTCGTCGGGAACGAAATTTCGCTGCTGGCCCCGCGTGGCGCCTCCACCCCGTTCGGCACGGCTCCGCGTGTGAAGCGGTTCCCCATCAAGGCGATCTTCGAGATGGGTATGTCGGAGTACGACAACACGATTGCCTTCCTGCCGCTCAAAGAAGCGCAGTCTTTCTTTAGCCTGCCGGGCGCCGTGCATGTTTTGGAGCTTGTCGTCGAGAACCCCGACAATGTCGATGCCATGCGTGCAAGCCTTCAAGACGCGGCCGGGCCGGACATGCTTATGAACGATTGGCGCCAGCGGAACGCGACCTTCTACAACACGCTTAAAGTCGAGCGGAATGTGATGTTCCTCATCGTCATGCTCATCGTGCTGGTGGCGACGCTGAATATTGTCTCCGGCCTGACCATGCTCGTGAAGAACAAGGGCCGGGACATAGCTGTGTTGCGAAGCATGGGGGCAACGCGCGGCGCGATCATGCGCGTCTTCTTCATTAGCGGCACGAGCATCGGCCTCATGGGCACGCTCGCAGGCTTAATTCTTGGCGTTCTCGTGAGCCTGAATATGGAGGAGATCCGCTACTTCTTCTCGATGGTGACGAACACGCGCCTGTTCGATCCGCAGGTCTACTTCCTTTCGAGGCTCCCATCGGAGATGGACCCCGTCGAGGTTGCCGTCATCGTCGTGGTTTCACTGTTGCTCTCGATGGCTGCAACGATTTACCCGGCGCTGCAGGCTGCGCGCCTCGACCCTGTGGAGGCTTTGCGCTACGAATGACGAAGACGCCACGCGAGTTTGCCGGAACGCGGCCGGTATTGCAGGTTGTATCGCTGGAGCGGACCTACGTCCAAGGAGACCGCGAGCTCCAGGTCTTGCGCGGCGCATCTGCCGAAATCTTCGAGGGCGAATCGGTTGCGCTTGTCGGTCCGTCAGGCTCCGGCAAGTCGTCGCTTTTGCACATGGCGGGGCTTCTCGAAAAGCCAGGCGGGGGAAGCGTGCTTCTCAATGGGATCGATTGCACAGCGCTTTCCGATGGCGATCGCACCCGGGTCCGGCGCACACAAATCGGCTTCGTTTACCAGTTTCATAACCTGCTGCCCGAGTTTTCGGCGGTCGAAAATGTGATGATGCCGCAGCTATTGGCGGGGGTCAGGAAAAAGCAAGCCAAGACGCGCGCCCTTGAGCTTCTTTCGAATTTTGGGCTTTACGAGCGCGCGACGCATCGGCCGTCCGAGCTTTCGGGAGGCGAGCAGCAGCGCGTGGCAATCGCGCGCGCCGTCGCCAATCACCCAGCCGTGCTTTTGGCAGATGAGCCGACGGGCAATCTCGATCCTCACACCGCGGACCGAGTGTTCGAAGAGCTGATCTACTTCATCAAGGCTTCGGGGGTGGCGGCGTTGATGGCAACGCACAATTTCGACCTTGCCGCGAAGATGGACCGGGTTTTGCAGCTCGATGAGGGGCTGCTCGTCGAAGCCACGCACGCTCACGCCGCCCGGGCCGCCTATGCTCCGCAGACGCGGTACGGCTAGCCGTCCGCCGCTTGCCGTCCGCCTCTTAAAGCGTGTGGCCTGCATCGCGCGGCGCTTTGGTCCCATCGAAGTATAGCCTCTGCTTTGGATAACGCCGCCAGCCCGCTGCCGAATCGGCGTGTGTGCGTTATGTTAGGCTTCGCGCCGGACAGAATAGCGCAGGGGAGCCTATGACCACGCTTGGCTTTATTCACCTACATCTGCACTCCGCCTACTCGCTGCTCGAAGGCGCGCTGCCGGTCAAGGCGCTGGCCAAGCTTGCGGAGGCGGATGGCCAGCCCGCGCTTGCGATCACCGACAGCAACAACCTCTTCGGTGCTCTCGAATTTTCCGAAGTGCTGGCGGGTGCAGGCATCCAGCCTATCATTGGCTGCGCACTGAATGTAGCATTCCCGGCTGCCGCCGAGGAAACGGCGCGCCCCGGTGCGCGCCCAGCGGTCCATCACGGCCCCATTGTGTTGCTTGCGAAGGATGCGGGCGGCTACGCCAATCTGATGCGGCTTTCGAGCCAGACCTTTCTCGATCATGCCGAGGATGGTGCGCCGCATGTCACGTTCGCGGAAGTGGAGAAAAGCGCGGGTGGCCTGATCGCGCTTTCCGGCGGCCCGGACGGTCCGGTGGACCGCGCCTTTGCGGCGGGCAATGCAGCTGCGGCCGAGGCAAGGCTAGAGCTTCTGGCGGGCCTGTTCGGTGACCGCTTCTATGTCGAAATTCAGCGGCACGAACTTGCGCGTGAGCGCTTCGTGGAACCGCAGCTGCTGCGCTGGGCTTACGATCGTGGCGTGCCGCTTGTGGCAGCCAACGAGGCCTATTTTCCGAAGCGGGACGCTTTCGACGCGCACGACGCGCTTCTTTGCATCGCGGAAGGCCGCTATGTCGCGGAGGACGATAGGCGCCGGCTCTCGCCGGACCATTGGCTGAAACCGCAAGCCGCAATGGCAGCGCTTTTCGCCGATCTTCCGGAAGCGGCCCAGAACACCATCGAGATTGCCAAGCGCTGCGCATTCAGGCCAAGGCCGCGCAAGCCTATCCTTCCGCAATTTGTGCCCGATGCAAAGGACGCGGCCGAAGCGGAGGCAGCCGAGCTGCGCGCCCAAGCCGAAGCGGGTCTCGCGCGCCGCCTTGCCGCGATCCCAGAGCACTTGCGCGCGGCGAGCGAGGAGGACTACAAAAAGCGCCTCTATTTCGAGCTCGACGTCATCACGCGCATGAAGTTTCCGGGCTACTTCCTGATCGTGTCCGACTTCATCAAATGGACGAAGGCGCAAGGCATTCCGGTCGGGCCAGGCCGCGGCTCGGGTGCGGGCTCGGTGGTTGCCTGGGCGCTCACCATCACCGACCTCGATCCAATCCGCTTTGGGCTTCTGTTCGAACGCTTCTTGAACCCTGAGCGTGTGTCGATGCCGGACTTCGATATCGACTTCTGCCAAGATAGGCGCGACGAGGTCATCGCCTATGTGCGCGGCAAATACGGCGCTGACCGCGTGGCCCAAATCATCACCTTCGGTAAGCTGCAGGCGCGCGCCGTTTTGCGTGACGTCGGCCGCGTGCTGCAAATGCCCTACGGCCAAGTCGACCGGCTGTGCAAGATGGTGCCGAACAACCCGGCGAACCCGGTAACGCTCGCCGAGGCCATCGAGGGCGAGCCCAAGCTGCAGGAGGCGCGTGACGCCGAGCCCATCGTGGCGCAGCTCCTCTCGACCGCGCAGAAGCTGGAGGGCCTCTACCGCCACGCCTCGACGCACGCGGCAGGCGTCGTGATCGGCGACCGGCCGCTCGTCGAGCTTGTGCCGCTCTATCGCGATCCGCGCTCGGACATGCTTGTCACCCAATTCAATATGAAATGGGTCGAGCAGGCGGGCCTTGTGAAGTTCGACTTTCTTGGCCTGAAGACGCTCACTGTCCTGCAGAAGGCGTGCAAGCTGCTCGAAAAGGTGGGCAAGCCCATCGATCTTGGCACGCTGCCTTTGGACGATCGGGCGACCTATGAGCTTTTGGCGAAAGGCGACACCGGCGGCGTGTTCCAGCTTGAAAGTACGGGCATGCGCGAGGCGCTCCGCAAGCTGAAGCCGGACCGTTTCGGCGACATCATCGCTATGGTCGCGCTTTACCGGCCTGGCCCTATGGACAACATCGAGACCTATGTCAATCGCAAGCACGGCATCGAGACGCCAGATTATTTGCACCCGCTCGCCAAGCCAATCCTCGAGGAGACCTACGGCGTCATCATCTACCAGGAGCAGGTGATGCAGCTTGCGCAGGTGCTTTCCGGCTATAGCCTTGGCGAAGCCGACCTTCTGCGCCGCGCCATGGGCAAGAAGATCAAAGCCGAGATGGACGCGCAAGGGGCGCGCTTCGTGAAGGGTGCGCTGGAGAAGGACATCGAGGAGGCGCGGGCCCGTTACATCTTCGAGCTCGTCGCGAAGTTCGCGGGCTACGGCTTCAACAAGAGCCACGCCGCCGCCTATGCGCTGATCGCCTATCAAACCGCGTATCTGAAAGCGAATCACAGCCAAGAGTTCATCGCCGCCTCCATGACGCTCGACATGGGGAACACCGATAAGCTCTATGGCTTCACGCGCGAAGCCAAGCGGCTCGGCATCGCGATCCTTCCGCCATCGGTGAACAAATCCGCGGTGGAATTCGAGCCGGAGGGCAACGGCATCCGCTACGCTCTGGCGGCGCTCAAAAATATGGGGCAGGCCGCGGCCGAGCACATTGTGGCCGAACGCGGTGCCACGCCATTTAGCGATCTGGCCGATTTGATGTCGCGCATCAATCCGAAAACGGTGAACAAGCGCGCGATCGAAGCGCTGAATGCCGCGGGTGCGCTCGAGGATCTCGAGAAGAACAGGGCCAAAGTCGCCAAGAACGCCGAGCGGCTCATCGAGTTCGCCGCGCGGCTCGCTCAGGACCGTTCAGCCGGGCAGGGCGATATGTTTGGCGCAAGTGCGGGAGCCGCGTCCCCGCAGCTTGTGCTGGCCGATGGTCCTGCGTGGGGTTTGCTCGAAACGCTCGACGCCGAGCTTGCGGCGGCGGGTTTTTATCTTTCGGGTCATCCGCTCGACGATTTTACCGATCAGCTCGGGCGTCTCAACGTCATGCGCTGGACCGATTTTGCCGCACGCGCGCAAGCGCATGGACGCGCCGAGGCACGCCTTGCCGCTACCGTCACCTATCGCCAGGACCGCAAAGCCAAATCCGGCAACCGCTTCGCCTTTGCCGGCTTCTCGGACCCCACCGGCCAGTTCGAGGCCGTGATCTTCGCCGACACGCTGGCTGCCGCGGGCGATAAGCTTGAGGCCGGCAAGAATGTGCTGATCAATGTGGAGGGCGAGGCGGAGGGCGAAGCCGTCAAAGTGCGCGTGCAATCCGTTCAGACCCTTGATGAGGTGCTTGGCAAGGGCACAAAGCAGATCGCCATTACGGCAACGGAGAAATTGCAGATCGGCGATTTGAGCAAGCATCTCAGCCGGGAAGGCTCGCTCGAGATCAAGCTTGTCGTCGAGCTGCGGGAACGGGGCAAGGCTGTCGAGTTCAGCCTCGGAAACAACTTTTCTGTATCGGCGCGCCAGCTTTCGGCCTTGAAAACGCTTCCCGGCGTCGTTCAAATCAGCTGAGGCGCACCGATTTGCTGTGGGCCTTAGTGAAAGCTCATTCCCGAGCTCCAAAAAGTTAAAAAAGCCCGGATTGTACTGTCTACTTTTTTCCATATGGCCGTGCGGCCAGACTCTTGCAAATTTAAGCTTTCAGCACTATACACGACGCATCTCACACGCGGGGTTATGTCCATGGGGCCGGTTGCGGCCCTTTTTGACATTCCGGTGATGGCATTGCCATTGGCGCCCGCGGAGGTCTAACCGGAAGCAGGAAAATCCTATGATACCTCAATTCACTATGCGTCAGCTCCTTGAGGCTGGCGTGCATTTCGGCCACCAGACGCATCGCTGGAACCCGAAAATGCAAGACTATCTCTTCGGGACGCGCAACAAGATCCACATCATCGATCTTTCGAAAACGGTGCCGCTTTTGCATCAGGCGGTCGTCGTTGCGAGCGACGTTGTCGCCCAGGGAGGCCGGGTTCTCTTTGTCGGCACCAAGCGTCAGGCTTCGGATGCCATCGCGGATGCGGCCAAGCGCTGCGCGCAATATTATGTCAACCACCGCTGGCTAGGCGGCATGCTGACGAATTGGAAAACCATCACCAACTCGATCAAGCGCTTGCGCTATCTCGAAGAGTTGGTTGCAGGCGAGGGCCAAGGCTTCACTAAGAAGGAGCTTCTGCAGCTCACACGGGAGCGCGACCGGCTTGAGCAGGAGCTGGGCGGCATTAAGGATATGGGCGGTGTGCCGGATCTGTTGTTCGTGATCGATACGAACAAGGAGGCCATCGCCATTGCCGAGGCGCTGAAATTGAAGATCCCAGTGATTGCGGTGATCGATAGCAACTCTAATCCCGATGGGGTCACCTTTCCCATCCCTGGCAACGACGACGCCGGCCGTGCGATCACGCTATATTGCGATTTGATCGCGAGGGCCGCTATCGACGGAATCGAGCGCGCACAAGGCGTCGCAGGCATCGACATCGGCGAGGCCGAAGTGGTTTCCGAAGCCGCACTTGAGGAGACCCCTCAGGAGCAGGCTACGAACGGCAAGGGCGGAGAGCATACGCACGCCCCGGATAGCAAGAAGGCGCCCAAGGACAAGGCCAAAGCAACGGCTGAAGCTCACGAAGAGGTTCAGGCGGAGGAGACTTCCACGCTCGAAGGGCTTGCCGAGCCTCAAGGCGAGAAGGACGACCTCAAGAAAATTCGCGGGATCACCAAAGCCCACGAAAAGAAGCTCAACGAGCGCGGGATTTTCCACTATTGGCAAGTTGCCGCCTTCAGCCAAGACAATCTTGATGAAATCGACCGTTTGCTGCATGGAAACGGTCAAATCGCAAAGGGCGATTGGGTCGATCAAGCTCGCGAGCTGACGCAATAAAGGATAAAAGCCGCGCCGGCGCGCGGCTTCTGACGCAAACTTATGAGGTAGCACATGGCTGCGATTACGGCTGGCTTGGTTAAGGAGCTGCGCGACAAGACTGGCGCCGGCATGATGGATTGCAAGACGGCGCTAGCCGAATCCAGCGGCGAGATGGAAGCCGCGATCGATTGGCTCCGTGCGAAGGGTTTGTCCAAGGCGGCAAAGAAGGCCGACCGGGTCGCTGCCGAGGGCCTGATCGGGGTCGCGTCGGCTGCGAAGGCTGGCGCTGTGGTCGAGGTCAACTCAGAGACGGACTTTGTCGCACGGAATGCGGAGTTCCAGAAGACCGTGGCCCAGATCGCCAAGCTCGCGCTGAAGGCCGGAGGCGATGTCGCAAAGCTCGCCGCCATGGAGTACCCGAAGAAGAAGGTATCGGTGAGCGATCATCTGAAAGAGCTTGTCGGAACCATCGGCGAGAATATATCGCTGCGCCGCACAGCCGCACTTAAGGTCAAAGACGGCGTGGTTGCGACCTACGTTCACAATCAGGCCACGCCCGGCATGGGCAAGATCGGCGTGCTCGTCGCTATCGAGTCGGCTGGCGACAAGGAGAAGCTGAACGAAATCGGCCGTCAGGTGGCGATGCACGTCGCTGCAACCAATCCGCTTGCCTTGAAGGATGAGGACGTCGATCCGCAAACCGTCGAGCGCGAGCGTGCGATCTTCACCGAGCAGGCCAAAGAAAGCGGCAAGCCGGAAAAGGTCATCAAGCAAATGATCGAGGGCCGGATTAAAAAGTTTTATCAGGAAGTCGTGCTCTTGAAGCAGGCTTTCGTCATCAATCCCGATCAAACGGTCGAGCAGGCCGTTAAAGAAGCCGAAAAGGCGGCGGGCGCGCCCATCGCGATCAAGGCGTTCGTACGCTACGAGCTTGGCGAGGGTATCAAGACGGACAAAGGCGATTTCGCAGCCGAGGTTGCGGCCGCGGCCGGTAAGCAGTAGCAGCTTCAACCTTTATGCGACCGCTGCGAAAACAGCGCCGCATTGCGCTTTGCCGCGGAGGAAACAATGCCGCCACTGCCCTTCACCCGCCCATTGATCAAAATCTCAGGCGAGGCGCTCATGGGAAGCGGCCGCTATGGCATCGATGTCGCAACGCTCGATGCTATAGCGCTCGATATTGCCGATGTGTGCCGCCAGGGCGCCCGGCCCGCTGTGGTCGTCGGCGGCGGGAATATCTTCCGGGGCCTGACGGGCGCGGCTGACGGCATGGATCGCGTCAAAAGCGATTACATGGGGATGCTGGCGACCGTCATGAACGGGCTCGCACTGGAGCAAGCGCTGAGGCGCCAAGGCCAAGCGGCCACGGTTTACTCTGGGTTGCCTGTGCCAACGGTTTGCAAGACATTCTCGCGGGACGATGCAAAAAAAGATCTCGAGTCCGGTTGTGCCGTCGTGCTCGCCGGCGGCACCGGAAGCCCTTTCTTTACAACAGACACAAACGCTGCGCTCAGGGCCGCGGAACTCGGTTGCGATGCAATCCTGAAGGCAACACAGGTCGATGGGATCTATTCCGAGGACCCGAAGATCAACCCCAATGCGGAACGTTACGAAAGGCTAACCTTTTCCGAGGTGTTGAGCCGGGATCTGAAAGTGATGGATGCGGCAGCCTTCGCGCTTGCGCGCGATAATTCGATACCGGTTGTGGTGTTTTCCTTGCACCAAAAGGGAGCAATCGCAAAAGTAATGCGTGGCGAGGCCATTTGCAGCGTTGTCGGGAACGGCACCGCAGCATAAATCTTGTCCAGATCAACGATCCAACCGCAAAAATAAAAGGGGACGGAGATGGCCACCGGCAACTTCGACAACCACGAAATAGAGAAGCGCATGAAGGGGGCCGTCAGTGCCCTGAAACAGGAGTTCGGCGGCTTGCGCACGGGCCGTGCGAGCACAACGCTTCTGGACCCTCTCGTGGTCAATACCTCCTACGGCGCGAAAATGCCGATCAACCAAGTTGCATCGATTAACACGCCCGAGCCGCGCTTGATCACAGTGCAAGTCTGGGACAAGAGCAACCTTGCGGGGGTCGAGAAGGCGATCCGGGAGTCCGATCTTGGGTTGAACCCTGTGGTCGATGGCCTTACTTTGCGCCTGCCAATCCCGGAGCTCAACCAGGAGCGGCGGCACGAGCTCGCAAAAATCGCCAAGAAATATACCGAGCACGCACGTGTGGCCGTGCGCAATGTCCGGAAGGACGGAATGGATCAGATTAAAAAGCTGGAGAAGGACGGCAAGATCAGCGAGGACGAGAGCGGGAAGTTATCGGCTAAAGTGCAAGATCTTACCGACCGGACCATAAAAGAAATAGACGGCCTGCTAACCGCCAAGGAACATGAGATTATGCAGGTGTAGGGCTTATCGCCGGCGGAGCGCTGTGCAGGAAATGCGGCATCCGCGGCAACAGCCTTGACCCGCCTATTAAGGAGGAGGAAGACGTGCAGCATAGGTTCCGCTCGCTTTATCGCCTTAAAGCGTTAGGCTATTGGCTGCGGGTGAGCCGCGAGGTGAAAGTGATAGGTAGCTAAGCTGTGAGATTGCCAGAACACGCTGTCGCGCTAGGGCAAGGCCGTCCGTGCCCTAAACATGTTGCCATAATCATGGATGGTAATGGGCGTTGGGCTGCCCAGCGGGGTTTGCCCCGGACGGAGGGCCATCGCAGGGGTGTGGAGAGCACAAAAGAATGCGTGCGCGCGGCCGGCGACATCGGCATCTCCTATCTCACGCTTTTCAGCTTCTCTTCCGAAAATTGGAAGCGGCCGCCACTCGAGGTCACCTACCTCATGGGGCTGTTAAGGCGCTTTATCCGGCGCGACCTTGCGGAGCTGCACGAAAACAATGTCAAGCTGCGGGTCATCGGCTCGGAGGAGCGGGTGCCGCACGATCTCCTCACGATGCTTCATGAGGCTGTCAGCCTAACCAGCGGAAATACCGGGCTTCAGCTTATAATTGCCTTCAACTATGGATCCCGGGACGAGATTGTGCGCGCGGCAAAGCGGCTGGCGGAGCGTGTAAAATCGGGCGAACTGGCGCTTGAGGATATAACGGAGAGGAATTTCGCGGAGCATTTCGATACTGCGGGCATTCCCGACCCCGATCTTGTAATCCGGACCAGCGGGGAGCAGCGCATTAGCAATTTTCTGCTGTGGCAATGCGCTTACTCCGAATTTTTATTCGTTGATAATTACTGGCCGGACTTTACAAGACAAACCTTAGAAGGTGCGATCGCGGCATACCAGCAGCGTGAACGCCGTTTTGGCGGCCTTGCGGGGTAGCGCAAGGGTCAGCTCAGAACGGACTTATCGGGCGAAGGGACGATGAAACAGCCTATAAGTTCAGAGCTGGTTCTTAGGTTTTATTCCTCCCTTATTCTGGTGGTGCTGAGTGTTACGCTTACTTATGCAGGGCCGCGGACGTTTGCGGGGCTCATCTTGTTCTTTGTGGCCTTGATGAGCTGGGAGTGGGGCCGCGTGGTGCGCGGGCGGAGCTTCGACAGCCTGTTCGCGCTGCAGATCGGCGCGATCGTGATTGCGGGCATCCTTACGCTGAAAAATTATCCAGTTCTTGCCTTAGGCATGATCGCTGGCGCGACGTGGGCTTCTTGCTGGCTTCATAGGAGGACTGGGCTAGATAGCGATCCTTGGTGGACCGCTGCCGGAGTTTATTATGCGGGTTTGCCAGCAATTGCCCTGATTGCGATCCGGCAAGACCCCGAATATGGCTTCTACGCGATCCTTTACCTTTTTGTGGTTGTCTGGTCCGCTGATACCGGTGCGTTTTTCACCGGACGGCTCCTAGGCGGCCCGAAGCTTGCCCCGTCTATCTCTCCGAACAAAACTTGGGCGGGGCTCATTGGGGGGGCAGCCGCCGCTTGTTGCGCGGGGGCTTTTTTTGCCCTCTGGCTCGGGCGGACGTCGGTGCCGACGCTGGCCGGAATCAGTATTGTCCTTTCCATTATCTCCCAGGCGGGCGATCTGGGCGAATCATTCATTAAGCGGGTTTTTGGAGTGAAGCATTCGAGCGGGCTAATCCCTGGGCACGGCGGTGTGCTCGACCGGGTGGATGGTCTCGTGTTCGCCGCAATCGGCGCGGGACTGATCGCGGTGATCGTGGATCCCTCAAATCCTGGCCGGGCGTTGTTGATATGGTAAGAAGCCGGCTTCAAGCGGGCATGTAGGGAGCGATGATGCAAAAAGACAGGCATGCCGCTGGCAACGCGGATCGAAAGGGAGAGAAAAGGCGCGTTAGCGTACTGGGGGCCACCGGAACGATCGGGCTCAATACCTGTGAGCTCCTCGCTCTCAATCCGGATCGCTTCAAAACAGCCGCTCTGACCGCAAATCGCAGCGCGGAGAAGCTTGCGGAGCTTGCCGTCGCGCTCAATGCCGAATATGCCGCACTCGCTGACGAGCGGCTGGAGGGCGATCTTAGGCGGCGGCTCGAAGGCACAGGAATCGAAAGCGGAGCCGGGCCGCGTGCGCTTATCGAGGCAGCGGAGCGGCAGGCAGACGTCATCATGGCCGCTATCGTCGGTGCGGCTGGGCTTGGGCCGACATTAGCAGCCTTGCGTCAAGGAACGATTGTCGCGCTCGCCAATAAGGAGTGCCTCGTTTCGGCGGGCAGTCTCTTTATGAGCGAGGCCGCCCGGTACGGGACGGCGCTTCTGCCGGTCGATTCGGAGCATTCGGCCGTCTTTCAGGCTTTGGATACGCCCGACTGCAAACATGTTGAGAGGATTGTGCTTACGGCCTCGGGGGGGCCGTTCCGTACGTGGTCGCAGGAGCAAATCGCAGCGGCGCGCCCCGAGGACGCCCTAAAGCACCCGAACTGGGCGATGGGGCGGAAAATTACGATCGATAGTGCGACGCTTATGAACAAAGGGCTTGAGCTGATAGAAGCCTTTCATCTTTTTAGCGTCCGCGCCGGTCAGCTTTCCGCTATTATCCACCCGCAATCCATCGTTCACGCGCTCGTCTATTATTGCGATGGCTCTGTCATCGCTCAAGCGAGTCTTCCCGATATGCGGACACCGATTGCTTATAGCCTCGCGTGGCCAGAGCGTCTTAGCGCCGATCTCAAGCGCCTCGATCTTGCTGCCGCTGGAAGCCTGACTTTTGAGGAGCCGGACGAGGCGCGCTTTCCCGCTTTGAAGCTTGCAAAGCATGCTTTGATGGCAGGGGGTGCGGCGCCCACCGTCCTTAACGCGGCAAATGAGATCGCCGTGGAGGCGTTTCTCGATCGGGCCATCCCTTTCCCGGGCATCGCCCATACCGTGGAGCAAGCCATGAGCCGCGCCTTAGCGGAGCTTTCCGGCATCGCGCCCGATAGTCTTGAGGCGGTCATGCACCTCGATAGCCGCGCGCGGGAAATTGCCCGCACCCTTCTTGGCGCGGCGCCTTCGCGCTCTGCCGGCGCTGCAAATGGCCGCCCGGGCTCTTAAATATGCTCTGCCATCACCTTAAACGCAGGCTTCCGGGCCTGGAAAGCGTCCGATCCGAAGACTGGCTGGCAATGCCAGGTTTTAGACATCCGGCGCGCAAAAAGGGTTCTTCTGCATGATGCCTCAAGTTTTGTCCTCCGCGATTGCGCAGCTTTTCTGGTGGACGGTGCCGTTTCTCCTCGTGCTTGGCGTTGTGGTCATCGTCCACGAGCTCGGGCATTTTCTTGCTGCGCGTGCTCTCGGGGTTACCGTAGAAACGTTTTCGGTGGGGTTCGGGCCCGAAATAGCGGGGTTTCGCGACCGCAGCGGTACGCGCTGGCGGCTCGCATGGATTCCGCTCGGCGGTTACGTGAAGTTTAAGGGCGATGAAAGCGTTGCGAGCATGCCGTCCGCGGAGGATCTCGACAAGCTCACTCCCGCCGAGCGGCAAGGCAACTTCCATACGTCTGCGCTTTGGCGGCGCACGCTCATCGTGCTCGCAGGACCGTTCTCGAACTTCGTTTTGAGCCTTGTGATTTTCACTGGGATGGTGCTCGCCACGGGAATCATCTATCAACAAGCGGAAATCCTTTGTGTCGAGCCTGGCACCCCCGCGGCGCAAGCCGGACTGAAAGCTGGAGACAAGATTTTGTCGGTTGGAGGCGCGCCCGTCAGAAGCTTCGAAGATTTTAGCTCCTACGTCGTCCTGAATGCGCGCTCGCCGATCGATATCGCTGTCGAGCGAGATGGTAAGGTGGTCGATCTGAGGGCGACTCCGGAGCTTACAGAAGGCGAGTGCATCGGAAGGCTTGGGGTTCTCGGCACGACGAATTCAAAAAATGCAAGGGTGGAGAGCGCCGGCCTTTTCGAGGCGGCGGGCGAGGGCTTCAGACGCACTTGGCGGATTGTTGAGGGGCCTTTTCAATTTTTCGGTCAGCTGTTCCGGGGCAACGCCTGCGCGAGCTCCCTCGGAGGACCCGTAAAAATTGCGGAAGTGTCGAAAACGTTCGCCACGCAGGGGTTTATTAACCTAATTCCGCTTATTGCCTTTATCTCAGTGAGCGTAGGGCTCTTCAACCTCTTTCCGATTCCGGTTTTAGACGGGGGTCACCTTTTGTTCTATGGCGCGGAAGCCATACTTGGCCGTCCATTAAGCCAAAGAGCGCAGGAAGCGGGATTTCAGTTTGGATTCGTCTTGCTTCTCATGTTAATGGTTTTCGTGACGTGGAATAACGTTGCCGAACTCACCAGAGGCAAGCCGCCAGTGAGTAAGGTGGTGAGTGTCTGCCATAGGTAACGTATCGGGGAAGTTTACACATTGGCCGCATGGTGCCGGGGGGCAACAGACGGTCCGCTAAATTGGGTAACGGGTGGGGTTAGGCCACCTTGGCGTCACAAAGTGCTAGTCTCTAGCGCAGTGACATGCTGAGTTGGGGAACCGGCGTAATAGGGGCAAATAGATCGATGCTGCGCAAGAGCATAATCCGAAGGGTTCGTGCGGCCCTCACAATACTCGCGGCTGTGATGACGGTGACCGTCACGGCGGTGACGGTGCAATCGACGGAGACGTTCGCTCAAAGCGGGCCGGTCATCCGCGAAATCCGGGTCGTCGGCAACAGCCGAATCGAGCCAGAGGCCGTCCGGTCCTACCTGACCTTCACGGTTGGCCAGCACTACGACGGCTACAAGGCCGACGAGAGCTTGCGGGCTTTGTTCGGAACCGGACTCTTTCAGGACGTTCACATCAACCTGCAAGGAAGCACGGTTGTTGTGACGCTGGTCGAAAACCCAATCATCAACCGCGTTGCCTTCGAAGGAAACAGCGAGGTCAAGAGTGAGACGCTAAGCGAAGAGGTGCAGCTGAAGGCGCGCTCACTTTATACACGCGCCCGCGCCCAAGCCGACGTTCAGCGCGTTCTCGACGTTTACCGGCGGCAAGGTTATTACGCGACGCAGGTGGATGCTCAGCTTATTCAGCTCGATCACAACCGGGTTGACTTGGTATTCGAAATCCACGAAGGACCGGAGACCAAAGTCGCTGGCATTAATTTCATCGGGAACCAAGCGTTCTCCGATACAGAGCTACGCGGCGTCATCACGACCACCGAGTCAAGCTTCCTCGACTTTCTGAAACCGACCTCTGTCTACGATCCGGACCGCTTTAATCTCGACCGTGAGCTGCTTCGCCGCTATTACATCAAGAATGGCTATGCAGATATGCGGGTCGTCTCGGCAGTCGCGGACGTCGACCGCGAAGGAAAGGGCTTTTTCCTGACCTTTACCGTGGACGAAGGGCAGAGATATAACTTCGGTGCCATCAACGTCGAATCGACGCTGGCAGCCTTCAACAGCGACGCTGCTACCGGCAAGGTGGCGACCAAGTCGGGCGAAATCTATAACGCGGACGCGGTCGAAAAGACGGTCGAAGCGCTCACTGTGGCGGTCGCTCAGCAGGGCTTTGCCTTCGGTCAGGTGCGGACGAGAATCAATCGCGATCCGGTTTCCCGCACGATTTCCGTGGCTTACGTGGTCGAGCAAGGCCGGCGCGTTTATATCGAGCGTATCAACGTAAGTGGCAATTACCGGACGGAAGATTATGTCATCCGGCGCGAATTCCGCATAGCGGAAGGCGACGCTTACAATAAGGTCATGGTCGATCAAGCCCGTCAGCGCCTTATGGCTCTTGGCTTCTTCAAGGATGTCAAGGTCAACAAAGAGCCTGGCTCTGCTGGCGACCGCGTTGTCCTTGCCGTCGATGTGACAGAGCAGTCGACCGGTGAGCTCTCGTTCTCCGCAGGCTACTCATCCGCCGAAGGTGTTATCGGTGATGTCACCTACAGCGAACGGAACTTCATGGGCACCGGGCAGTTCGTACAGGTTAAGCTGTCGGGAAGCCAGGTGAGCTATGGTGTGGACACGAGCTGGACGGAGCCCAGGTTCCTCGACCGGAACCTATCGTTTGGCGTCGATGCCTTCGTACGGAACTCAGATTATAAGGCAAGCACGGGCCTAACCAACGCCGGTTATGAAGACTTCAGGACAGGCGGCAGCTTGCGGTTCGGCTTCGGGCTTCTCGAAAACGTCTGGCTGAACACCAACTACACCTTCATGTACGAGGATATCTATAACCTCGATCAGACCGCACCGCTGGCCGTGTACGAGGTTGCCGGTTCGACCATGACCTCCTCGGTCGGCTACTCGCTCATCTGGGACACGCGCAACAATCGCAAGAACCCCTCGCGCGGCTTCTACTTCTCGGTCTCGCAAGACTTTGCAGGCGTGGGCGGCGACGTCGACTACATCCGCAGCGTCGCAGAAGGCCGGGGCTACTATCCTATAACGAGGGACATCACGCTCGTTGGACGCGCCATAGGAGGCACGATCACGAACTGGAACGGGGGCGATGTCCGCACCGTGGATGACTTCTACAAAGGCGGCGAGACCATCCGCGGCTTCGCAACGGCCGGCCTTGGACCGCGTGACAACCTCAGTGGCGACGCGCTCGGCGGTAAGAACTTCTACGCCGGTACGACTGAAATACGCTTCCCGATCCCGTTCATTCCCGAGGATATGGGCTTCGGCGGCGCAGTGTTCGCCGATGCCGGCTCGGTTTGGGGTACGGATGCGGACAAATTGGCTACCGCTTACCTAAAACAAACTGGCGGTTATTGCCCCGGCAACCCGCCTGTGAAGAACAACCCTGGCGGCGTATGTTACACTGGAACGCTCGACTCCGACGCGATCCGCGCTTCGGTCGGCGCCAGCCTGATCTGGAACTCGCCCATCGGTCCGCTCCGCGCAGACTTCGGCTGGGCCGTCCTGAAAGAATCGTTCGATCAGACGCAAATCTTCAGGTTTGGTGCTGCCACGAAGTTCTAAAAGGCGGCGGTCAAAGGACCAAGGTTCCGGTAAAATCGCAAATCATGCTAAGCGGGCGTATGCCCGCTTAGCATTTTCGAAGTAAGTCTCATGGATCATCCAGGTTTTTGGGCCCTCTCGGGGCCATTCGCTCTCT
>Ga0074046_10001960_pt1 | contig 18124 bp, 16 predicted proteins | sample BogForMeECP23OM3_FD_94441 | JGI IMG/M metagenome (GOLD analysis project Ga0074046, IMG submission 94441) | Bog forest soil microbial communities from Calvert Island, British Columbia, Canada - Bog Forest MetaG ECP23OM3 | ecosystem: Environmental > Terrestrial > Soil > Wetlands ... | reverse complement strand
CGAGCGCTCTTATCCGCTTCTCATAGCCCAATATCGGCCTAAAAATGAGCCGCCAAACTGGCGTACCCTCTTCCGGTCCCGTCCAGCCAAAAACTGACGACTTCTCACACGACCTCGGCCTGTTGGGTAGGTTCAACCAAGCATTGGGGAAGCCGGGAAACCTTGCTTTAGAATGCGACGTTTGCACTATTTGACGGGCACCGCCGCGTACGCTTCAAGCCAAGGACAGCAGCGCGGAAGCCCAAATGCCGCGGACGGCGAGACTGCCGGTCGAGATAAAAGTTGTGGAAGCCCATAGCGGCACAGGTTATGCAATTGCGAACCAACGCCCCGGAGCCCCAATGACTTTGCAGCGCATCCCGACCACCCCGATTGCCGGTATGAAGCCGGGCACCAGCGGCCTGCGCAAGAAGGTCACCGAGTTCGCGGAAGGACACTACCTGGCGAACTTCGTCCAGTCGGTGTTCAATGCCGTCCGGCCTCCGGAGGGCTTCGGCGGCGTGACGCTGGTTGTCGGCGGCGATGGCCGCTACTACAATGCGCAGGCGATCCAGACCGTCATCCGCATCGCTGCCGCGAATGGCGTCGGGCGTCTCCTGGTCGGCGCGGACGGCATTCTCTCGACCCCTGCGGCCTCATGCGTCATCCGCAAGCACAAAGCCTTCGGCGGCCTGATCCTTTCGGCCAGCCATAACCCCGGCGGCCCGGATGGCGACTTCGGCATCAAGTTCAACGCCGCGAACGGTGGCCCTGCGCCGGAGAAGATCACGGACGCGATCTACGCCGAGACGCTGAAAATTACTGAGATCCTGAGCCTGGACACGCCCGACGTAGACATCGGCCACATCGCGAGCCACCGCGTCGGCAACACACAGGTCGAAATCATCGACGGCGTCGCCGATTACGTCGAGCTGATGCGCGAGATCTTCGATTTCCCGGCACTGCGCGCGGCGATTGCATCGGGCCTGCGGCTTGCCTTCGATGCGATGCACGCCGTCACCGGCCCCTACGCGCATGCCATTTTCGAGCGCGAACTGGGCGCGCCTGCAGGTACTGTGCGCAACGGCACGCCCTTGCCCGACTTCGGCGGCCACCATCCGGACCCGAACCTCGTTCACGCCAAGGACCTGCTCGATCTGATGATGAGTCCCAATGCGCCCGACCTCGGCGCGGCGTCGGATGGCGACGGGGACCGCAACCTCATTATCGGGCGCGGCATCTTCATCTCGCCGTCGGACTCCGTGGCAATGCTCGCGGCGAACGCTCATCTCGCGCCAGCCTATCGCAGCGGTCTTGCCGGGGTGGCCCGGTCCATGCCGACCAGCGGCGCGGTTGATCGCGTGGCCGCCAAGCTCGGCATCTCGTGTTATGAAACGCCGACGGGCTGGAAGTTCTTCGGCAACCTGCTTGACGCTGGGCGCATCACGATCTGCGGCGAGGAAAGCGCCGGCACCGGCAGCAACCACGTGCGTGAGAAGGATGGCGTCTGGGCCGTGCTGCTGTGGCTCAGCATCGTCGTCGCGCGCAAGCAAAGCGTGCAGGTCATTGCCCGCGAACACTGGGCCACCTATGGGCGAAACTACTACACGCGCCACGACTACGAAGATTTGGATGCGCCCACCGCGCAGGCGCTGATGAAGGCCGTTGGCGACAAGCTCCCGAGCCTCGCAGGCAGCCACCTAAATGGCCGCCTCGTCGCTAAGGCCGACGATTTCAGCTACACCGATCCCGTAGACGGCAGCGTTTCGAAGAACCAGGGCCTTCGCATCGTCTTCGACGACGGCTCGCGCATCGTGTACCGTCTGTCGGGCACGGGCACGACCGGCTCGACGCTGCGCGTCTACATCGAGCGCTACGAAGCCGATCCAACCAAACTGGGACAGGAGACGCAGACGGCTCTCGCGGACCTGATCACAACCGCCGGGGAACTCGCCGAGTTGCAACAGCGCACCGGGCGCGAGCGGCCGGACGTGATCACCTAAGCGAGCAAGGGGCTGGCCAGTTCTCCTCGTTCATGATAGGTTACATGTAACGAGTTGGAGAATGACCTTGCCCCCCGCATCGAGGCCGAAGCTTTCCCGCGTAAAGGTGCGCGAGCATCGTGAGCGGCTACGCCGGCAGGGACTGCGTCCCATCCAGATTTGGGTGCCGGATGTTCGAGCGCCTGAGTTTCGATCCGAGGCGCATAGACAATCGCTGGCCGTTGCTTCGAGCCGCCACGCGAACGACGATCAGGCATTTATCGACGCGGTGTCCAGCTGGGACAACGAATGAGGCGCGGCGACATCTGGACGGTCGCGGGCGGGAAAGATTATGCGGGCAAACCTCGGGCCGCCGTCATCTTGCAGGATGACAGTTTCGATGCCACCAACTCCGTAACCATCTGCGCTTTCACCACTGATGAAACGGACGCTCCGCTCATCCGGCTGCTCATCGAGCCGAATGAAGACAACGGGCTTCGCGCGCCGTGCCGGCTGATGGTGGACAAAATCACCACCGTTCCGAAATCGAAAGTTGGCGCTTATGTCGGACGGCTGGACGATGCGGATGTGCTGCGCCTCAATCGCGCCGTGCTCGTCTTCCTCGGTTTAGCCGCCTCTCCAAAGTCCAAGTCGAGCGAGTGAGCCGAGGCCGCGCCTTACGCGAGAGCGCTCCAGTATCGAAGCTTGGGAGGAAGGCTTGGGATCGATGCCGCTGATCGGCGGCCTGAGGCAAGCGTAATCCCCAGTTCCGCTGCAACAGCGCTTGGCATGCTCCATACGGCAAGCTATCCAAAGGCCGACGAGTCGGGAGAACGCCATGACAACCCAAGCCTTTCCGAAGCCGCGCACGGACCTGAAGCCCAACACCGCCGATTTCGAGCGGCTGCCCTATGTGAAGCCCACGGGTTTTCGTGAATACGACGCCCGCTGGCTGTTCCCGCAGGAGATCAACCTGATGGGAATGCAGACGATCGGCATGGCCATGGCGACGCTGATGCGGGCGCGCGGCGTGCCGGTGCGGATCGTGACCGGGCACGATTACCGCTCCTATTCGTCGAGCATCAAATATGCGTTGATCTCCGGCATGCTCGCCGGCGGCGCGGAGGTGCACGACATCGGGCTGGCGCTTTCGCCCACGGCCTATTTCGCGCAATTCGCGCTTGAGGTCGAAGGCGTTGCGATGGTGACGGCAAGCCACAACGACAATGGCTGGACCGGCATCAAGATGGGCATGGCGCGTCCGCTGACTTTCGGGCCGGAGGACATGAGCGCGCTCCGCGACCTCGTTCTCGAAGGCCGCTTTGCGCGGCATGAGGGCGGCTCCTATTATTTCCACGCGGACATCGCCGAGCGCTATATCGCCGACCTCACGAACCGCGAGCCGTTCAAGCGGAAGCTCAAGGCCGTGGTGGCCTGCGGGAACGGCACAGCGGGCGCATTCGCGCCGCAGGTGCTCAAGAAGCTCGGCTGCGAGGTCGTGGCCCTCAATACCGACCTCGACTACACCTTTCCGAACCACAATCCCAACCCCGAGTCTCTCAAGATGCTGCACGCCCTCTCGGACGCAGTGCGGCTCTCGGGCGCGGATGTGGGCCTCGCCTTCGACGGCGACGGCGACCGTTGCGGCGTGGTGGACGATGAGGGCACCGAGATTTTCGCTGACAAGGTCGGCGTGATGCTCGCTCGCGACATTTCCGCCAACAACGCGGACGCGAAATTCGTGGTGGATGTGAAATCGACGGGGCTTTTCACAACCGACCCTGTTCTGAGGAAGAACGGCGCCCACACCACCTATTGGAAGACCGGCCACTCTTACATCAAGCGCTACAGCCATGAGACCGGCGCGCTTGTTGGCTTCGAAAAGTCCGGCCACTACTTCTTCAATCCGCCGCTGGGCCGCGGCTATGACGATGGCCTCGTCTCCGCCATCGCCGTTTGCGACATGCTCTCGCACAACCCCTCAAAAAGCATGGCCGACCTCTATCGCGAGCTGCCCAAAACCTGGCAGTCGCCCACCATGTCGCCCCATTGCGACGACGAGAAGAAATATCGCGTGGTCGAGCGCGTGATCGCGCATTTCAAGGGCGTCGCCGAACGCGGCGAGAAGCTCGCGGGGCAGCCCATCAGCGATGTCGTCACCGTGAACGGCATCCGCATCATGCTCGAAGACGGAACGTGGGGGCTGGTGCGTGCCTCCTCCAACAAGCCGGAACTGGTCGTCGTGGTGGAAAGCCCCGCCTCCGAGGCGAACATGCGCGCCATCTTCGCGGAGCTTGACGCGCATCTTTCCACCTATCCGGAGATTGGCGAGTACAATCAGAAGATCTAATTTGTTTGCGGCGCAGCAGAAGCGAAACGCGCGGGCGTCGCGAGCGCCTCTCAAAAAGGAGCTTATGCTGGCGGTGGCGCTCACCGGCGGCGGCGTCTTGTCCGGCACTCCTTGCGCCGCTCTGTACGCAGCCGCGAGGGCGAGCGGTGGAAGCAGCGCATGCGGAGGGGGAGGCTGCGGCGGTTGCGGGAGTTAGGAGCGGCGCTTAAGGATTGTATACATCTGGCGAATGGCGGCATCTGCTTGTCAACCTGTCCCTGACGCTTGCGTCCACATTCCTTCTTCTTCTAGATCCTCGGCGAAATCGCCTTGCCGGCAGGTTAACGGTGCTCGAGCCCGCTCCGACCCCTGATAATTGCGAGGAAAAACACCGAATGGGACGCCATCTCCGCTCCTGCGCTGCCGCTGTTCCGGCCGCGCGCAAGCGTTAATTCGCGAAGTGGCAACATATTTAACGGATTTTTGCGCGTCCCAGTAAAGCAAAAAATTCCGACATTAAATTCTATTTAATGGGCAATCTATTAAGGATAAAAAGCGCTTATTCTTCAACGGGTTAGAGCAGATTGTCCGCATCCAAACCAAAGGCGCCACGCTCCTCGTTTCGCGCCGAATTAACGCATTTTTAAGTCGAAGTATGACCGGAAATAATTCCGGCGCGCTCCTGTTAACCATTACACGATTAACATTACAGCCGAGCTTACCGCGGGCAACGGCCCGTTTACGATTGTGGCCGGTCTTTGCGCCGTCTTCAGTGAGTCGGCACAGGTGCGGCGAGGCGGGCTTGCAGCTCGGCGGCGATGAGGGCGGCGGCCTTGGCGCGGGCGGCTTGCAGGCTGGCGAAGGCGGCTGGCACGTCGAGGGCGAGGCCATCGACCGAGCCGGAACTGGCGTCGCGGATGAGCCAAAAGGCGATTAAGCGAGAAACGCCTTCATTTGTTTTATACCTAAGTACAATATTCTAAGAAGTGCGAATCAGCTAGATCATCATCACCGCGGGGTTGTTTCTCCGATGGGCTCTTAAAATATCGCAAATCAACTTCATGCTAGTCAGAGGTCTTAATCCTTTGATGTGTGCTCTAGCAGAGTGGGTTTCGCAATTAGCCTTTTCCAAAACACGGTATCATTTTTATGATAGCCGTGCGTTTGTCGTGCCTGCCGAAAACCGGTGCTTCGTACGGCGTTTATCTAGGGCCTTTCTGCGGCCTAGATATCATTTCGTGCTCACCGCACGATAGTGGACTAGTGGCGACACCGCCGAAGTCTTCTCGATACATCATCCCAATTAGTTAAGTAAACCTCAGAGGCAATCTGCCTCCTTGGACAGTATTTATGTGTCTAAATTCTTATCCGGATGATTACATACGGATTCCTAAAATTAGGAGAATAAAAATGCCAAAATTTGTACAGTTTGCTCATCCTGGAGGAGAGCATAGACCGGACGCAGGTGATATTATCAGTTGAAATACTGGAGAACATAAACGGAAATTTATCGAAATAGGGGGAACTTGGATTGACCGCGAAGGTAAGCTGGAAGTTGGAGATATGTATGCTTGGGTTGAGTGGGAGGCTGAAAGTCGAGTCTTGCGCAGGTTTTACCCCACTGATCCCCGACTGCCTCGCTACCTCTGGCAGCCTTTTTGGACCCCAAGGCTTAATTATGGTAACCGTGTCAATAGCGACCCGGTGGTATTAGGCGGCTTCTATTATTCAGACTGTCGGCAGGCGGGTAACGAGGGACTCAGGGAGCTACCTAGGGGCTCGGTGATTGTCTTCGGCAGCCCTGTAGAGGGTGAATGGGTTGTCGACACAGTCTTTGTGGTCTCGAAGCGCGTGCCCTACGATGTCATTTATTATGATAGAGTATACAAATCAGGTATTGACCTTCCAGATGGATTTGAGCAGGGCGTGCTTGCAAGATCCTGTGGCATGATCGGTGGTGGACGAGAACGAACACTTTATGTCGGCGCTACATATCAAGAACAAGTTGATGGAATGTTCAGCTTCTTTCCATCCAAGCCTAAACCTCAAGGTAATTCAGTTGGTTTCTTTCGCCCAGCAATTCAGCTTCCAAAGAGTTATTTCAATCCGAATCTTGCGATGACAGCAAAAGGGGCCAAGAGCGAACTACCTAGAAAAACCGTGAAAGAACTTTGGCTAGACGTAAAGCAACAGATCCTGGAGCAGGGTCTGTGCCTCGGCATCGGAGCACCTTTCCCAGAGCGGCAGCGAACCGAGGATAGAACGATAACTACCGCTCTGATCGAAACTTCCGAAGGGTCGGGAATGTCGCGCTCTGCCTGATCTCGCAACTCACCTGAAGCGCCAGAAAGACCAAGCAGCCATTCGCACATGGCTGCTTGGGCCTACAGCAGCTGACTTGACGCTTCCCCGTGTCCGCTTCGAACGAGTAGCACCAATAAACTTGCGCTTAACCGGCGGCGTACCCCGCGCCAAGGCTTGCATTTCCGCCGCAACGCGGTCCATAACGGCGCCTTGTTCACCAGGGCTTCCAAAACCATGAAACAGCGCGTTTTCTCCGGCGTCCAGCCGACCGGCAATCTGCATCTCGGCAACTATCTCGGCGCGATCACGAAATTCGTGGCGCTCCAGGATAATTACGATTGCGTCTATTGCGTCGTCGACATGCACGCGATCACGGTCAAGCAAGACCCGGCCGATTTGCGCCGCTCCACGCGCGAGGTCACGGCGGCATTCATCGCGGCGGGCGTAAACCCGCAGAAGCACATCATTTTCAATCAGTCGCAGGTTTACGCGCATGCGGAACTCGCCTGGATTTTGAATTGCGTGGCGCGCATCGGCTGGCTGAACCGCATGACGCAGTTCAAGGAGAAGGCGGGCAAGGACCGCGAAAATGCCAGCATCGGGCTCTACATTTACCCCGTGCTGATGGCGGCGGACATCCTCGCCTACCGCGCGACGCATGTGCCGGTGGGCGACGACCAGAAGCAGCATCTGGAGCTTGCCCGCGACATTGCCCAGAAATTCAACGTCGATTACGCGGAGACGATTGCCGCCGAGGGTTTCGCGGATGGTTTCTTCCCGCAGCCTGAGCCGGTGATTGCAGGTCCTGCAACGCGGGTGATGTCCTTGCGCGACGGCACGAAGAAAATGTCGAAGTCCGACCCTTCCGATTTATCCCGGATCAACGTCGCGGACGACGCCGAGACGATTGCCCGGAAAATCAGGAAGGCGAAGACCGATCCCGACCCGCTGCCGAGCGACAAGAAGGGCTTCGAGGGCCGCCCCGAGGCGGAGAACCTGGCAGGGATATACGCAGCGCTCAGCGGACAAAGCATGGAGACCGTGCTGAGGGAATTCGGCGGTTCTCAATTCTCGCAGTTCAAGAACGCGCTCGCGGACCTCGCGGTCGAGAAGCTCGGCCCGATCGGCGCGGAGATGAAGCGCATTTCCGCCGATACCGCGTATATCGACAGTGTGCTCGCGGATGGGGCGGAGCGGGCGCGCGTCATCGCGGACGAGACGCTTCGGCATGTCCGCAACATTGTGGGCTTCGTCCAAGCGGAGCACGCCACGAAAAAGCATGCTAAGGTGTCCGGCCATCAATAACAGCGCGATTGGAAGCCCATGGCGGACCGCAAGCCTCGCGATCTCTTCACGGAAGGCCACAAACGCAAGTTCCTCGTGATCGTCGACGAATCTCCCGAAGGGGAAACGGCGTTGTACTATGCGGCCCGCCGCGCTCTCCGCACGGGCGGCGGCTTGGCGCTTCTCTTTGTGATCGAACCGCCAGAGATGTCGCATTGGCTCGGTGTCATGGACACCTTTCGTGACGAGCAGCATCAAAAGGCCCGCGCCGTGTTCCGTCTGCGCGCACGGAAGCTCAAGACTTGGGGGTTTGAAGAGATCGCGCATGAGGAAATCATCCGCGAGGGGCCTAAGGCGGAGGAAATCGTGAAGCTCATCGAAGAGGACCAGGACTTCGGCATCCTGGTGCTTGGCGCTTCCACCGATCCCGAGGGGCCGGGGCCGCTCGTATCCTCTCTCGCGGCGGGCGCGAAGGCCGGTACATTTCCTATTCCCGTCACCATAGTCCCCGGAAATCTCACGATCGAAGAGATCAAGGGATTAGCCTGACTGCTGAGGTCGGATTTCCACTTGAAACCACTCCCGAAGCCTGCCTTATTAGAAGGCGTGGCATGGGTGCAGAAGGAAATTAGCATGTTCATTCAAACCGAAGCGACCCCGAACCCGGCGACGCTGAAGTTTCTTCCGGGCAAAGTGGTCCTCGACGAGGGCACGCGGGAGTTTCGCGCCGCTTCGGAGGCGGAGCCTGTCTCGCCGCTCGCTGCGCGGCTTTTCGCCGTGGATGGCGTCACAGGCGTTTTTCTTGGCTCGGACTTCATTTCCGTCACCAAGGATCACCGCGAATGGCTGCTTTTGAAGCCGGCCGTTCTCGGCGCGATAATGGAGCACTTTCTTTCCGGTGAGCCCGTGGTCACTGACGGACACGGCGCGGGACACACAGGCGAAGATTTCGATCCGAAAGACGCGGAGATCGTGGCCACGATCAAGGAGCTGATCGAGACGCGCGTGCGCCCCGCTGTGGCCAATGACGGCGGCGACATCATCTTCCACGGCTTCCGCTCAGGGATTGTCTACCTCAAAATGCGCGGCGCATGCTCGGGCTGCCCGTCATCCACGGCAACGCTTCGGTATGGCATCGAAAACCTGTTGAAGCACTTCATCCCCGAGGTCGAGGAGGTTCAGCCCGTCTAGCGATTGCGCGCGCTCCGGCCTATATCCGTCCCAAGATGAAACACTCGTTCGGGGGTATCCATGGCCGGGGCCATCGCTGCGGACTGCTTGAATCAAATCTTCCTCGAAGCCCGCACCCATAATAAGTGGCTAGATAAGCCCGTTCCCGATGAGTTGCTTCGGCAACTCGTCGATATCATGAAGATGGGGCCGACGAGCGCGAACCAATCGCCAGCACGACTTCTTTTCGTGAAATCGGCGGAGGCGAAAGAGCGGCTGGCTCCGCATCTGTCCGAAGGAAACCGCGCCAAAACGATGAGCGCTCCGGTTTGCGCGATCATCGGCTACGACCTCAAATTCTATGAGCATCTTCCGAAACTCTTTCCGCATACCAATGCGAAGAGCTGGTTCGAGGGTGGCCCGCAAGAGAAGATCGAGAGTTCTGCCTTCCGCAACGGCACCTTGCAAGGCGCGTATTTCATCATAGCAGCTCGGGCGCTTGGGCTCGACACGGGGCCGATGTCGGGCTTTGACAATGCGGGCGTCGACCGGGACTTTTTCGCAGGCACGAGCGTGAAGTCCAACTTCTTGTGCAGCCTGGGTTACGGCGACCCTGCCGGCCTTTTCTCTCGGTCTCCGCGTTTCGCCTTCGACGAAATCGCCAAGATCATTTAGCCTGCCCGCCTTACCAATAGGACGCGATCTAGGCTGTGAAAATCCTGGCAATCGAGACAAGCATGGGCCGGACATCGGTGGCGCTGAGGCGGCCCGGCGAGCCGGTGCTTGCGAAGCGCATCGAATCCGGGCGCGACCAGGCCGAGCAGCTTATTCCGTTGATCGGTGCTTTGATGGAAGAGGCGAGCCTGCCTTTTGCCTCCTTGAATCGCGTCGCTGTCTGCATCGGTCCCGGCGGCTTCTCTGGAATCCGCGCGGGGGTTGCCGCAGGCCGCGGCATCGGGCTCGCTGCACGCCTTCCCGTCGTGGGCGCAACCAGCTTCAGGATCATGGCGGCGGCTTTCGAAGAGATGGGAGGCGTTCCGGAAACTTACGCGCTTGCCGCCCCTGCTGGAATGAACGCCGTCTACTGCCAGATCCTGGCTCGCGGCTGCAGATCACTGAGCGACATCGTGGCCTTGCCTCAATCGGAATGCGCTGCTTTTCTTGAAGGCAAAGCCGAAGTCTTGGCCGGCCCCGCCGCCGCCTCTCTCTCAGAGAAGGGGTTTGTGTCTCTCCCCATCACAGCCGCCGAGCTTCGCCCCGACGCCGCGACCCTTGCGGAAATAGCGATCAGCCTCGATCCCGAACGCGATGCGCCCTCGCCCTATTACGTCCGCGAAGCAGACGCGACGCCGCAAACGAAACATGTCATCGCCCTTGAAACCGATTGAGAGCGCCGCTGCTTTCATCACGGAAGCAACTGCCGCTGATGCAGAGACTATCGCGGCTTTACACGACGAGGCTTTGCCCCCGGGTTGGCCGCCAAATGAACTCGCATCCGCCTGCGCCGATGCAAATCGGGTCCTATTGAAGGCTGCTGACGGGGCGCGTTTGCATGGCTTCGTCATCCTGCAATTCGCGGCCGACGAGGCCGAAATCCTAGCGATTGCAGTGTCACAGGAGCGGCGGAGGCTTGGCCATGCGACGTGTCTGCTGCGGGCGTTAATAAGCGCCTGCGAGAGCCGATTCATCTCTTGCATTTATCTGGAAGTGGCAGAAAGTAATACCCCCGCGCGCAGGCTTTACGAGAAGTTCGGCTTCCTCGTGATCGGGCGTCGCGAAAACTACTACCGCTCATCAAGTTCCTCGCCTGAAACAGCCCTCATCATGAGACGAGACGCGAAACTCACCGCACTGGTTGACCTAGAGAAAAGCAGCACTTAATGAGGTTATCAGAGAAAACGGTTCGATTCGGGCCAGGAATGGACGCTCTCGTATTTCATGGGAGAATGATGAGGTTTCTCGGAGGCTTACGGGCTTCTGTGCTTCTTGCTGCCTTTATTGCCGTAACGCTGCCGTTAATGCTCATTCAGTACACGTGCTTGAAACTTGGTCTTCGGCAGGCAAAGACGCTTCCTCACGGCTATCACAAATTCGTGTGCCGCTTGCTCGGCATTCGCGTTCATGTCAGCGGCACGCTCGATCCGACCGGCCCTGTTCTTCTCGTGTCTAATCATGTTTCGTGGCTTGATATCCCCGCCTTGAGCACGATCGCCCCCATCAGCTTTGTGGCGAAGTCGGAAGTAGGAACATGGCCCTTCGTCAGCTTGCTCGCGAAATTGCAGCGCAGCGTCTTCGTGGACAGATCCCGGCGCACGCTCGTGAAAGACAAGGCGGGGGAGATTGCCGAGCGGCTCGCCCAGGGCGACAACATTGTGCTTTTCGCTGAAGGCACAAGCAGCGACGGCAACCGCATCCTTCCATTCCGCAGTTCTCTTTTTTCGGCGGCATCCTTCTCGCCCAAGGCGGCCAATGACAACGGCCCTGACGCGGTCGTTCAAACGATTGCGATTACCTACACCCACCTTCACGGCCTGCCGATCTTGCGGCATGAGCGGCCTCTCGTAGCCTGGTATGGCGAGATGGACATGCTCAGCCATGCCTGGAATGTGTTGAAGAGCGGTCCTCTCGATGTCACCATCCGGCTCGGTGCGCCCATACCGCTCGCTTCACTCCGCGACCGCAAGGAGCTTGCAGCGTTCTCTGAAGCGCAGGTCCGGCAATACTACATAGAGCAAGTTACGGCGCGGAATCGCGCTGCGTAGGAATGGCGGCGGATTGATAGACAACGTAGCCATGACCGACGGGCTTTTGGGATACGCGGACACTTCCGCGGAAAGCCCGGTTGGGGTGTCGAACCCACAAGCCAGGAAGGTCTACATCAAGACGTTCGGGTGCCAGATGAACGTCTACGATTCCGAACGGATGGCCGATGCGCTTGCGCCCGCTGGCTTCATCGAAACCAGTGTTCTGGAAGACGCCGACCTTGTCATTCTCAATACCTGCCACATCCGCGAGAAGGCCGCTGAAAAGGTCTATTCCGAGTTGGGACGCATCCGCCTGGTGCGCGAGGCGCGCCGGAGAAATGGCGGCGACTGCATCATCGCCGTCGCGGGTTGCGTAGCTCAGGCCGAAGGCGAGGAATTGGTGCGCCGCGCGCCCGCTGTCGACATTGTGGTGGGGCCGCAAAGCTATCACCGGCTGCCGGACCTGCTGAAGCGGCGAGCGACAAACCGCGCTGCAATTATCGAAACGGAGTTTCCAGCCGCGGAAAAGTTCGAAACGCTGCCCGCGCCTAAGCCCCGCGCGTCGGCTTCCGCCTTTCTCACGGTCCAGGAAGGTTGCGACAAGTTCTGCACTTTCTGCGTCGTGCCCTACACGAGAGGCGCGGAATACTCCCGCCCCGTCGCGCAACTCCTCGATGACGCGAAGCGGCTCGCCGAGCAGGGGGTGAAGGAGATCACGCTGCTCGGGCAGAATGTGAACGCTTATCACGGCGCCGGTCCATCCGGGAAAGCCTGGGACTTGGCTCAGCTTCTCGGCGCGCTGTCAAACGTCGAGGGCATCGAGCGGCTGCGCTTTACCACAAGCCACCCGAACGAGATGACGGACACCCTGATCGCCGCCCATCGCGACCTGCCGAAGCTGATGCCCTATCTGCATCTGCCATTCCAGGCGGGATCCGACCGTATCCTCAAGGCGATGAATCGCAAGCACACGATGGCCGATTATTTCCGCATCGTGGAAAAGCTCAGAGCCGCGCGGCCGGATTTGGCGCTTTCGACGGACATTATTGTGGGCTTTCCGGGTGAAAGCGACGCAGACTTCCGGGAGACGATGCGCGTCGTCGAGACGGTCAAGTTCGCCCAAGCGTATTCGTTTAAGTACAGCGCGCGCCCCGGAACGCCCGCCGCCGATCACAGCTGCCAAGTCAGCGACGACGTTAAATCCGATCGCCTCGCCCGGTTGCAATCCTTGCTATACACCCAGCAAACCTCTTTCAATACAAGCATGATCGGCCGCGTGTTGCATGTGCTGTGGGAAGCGCAGGGCAAGAAATCGGGGCAGATCGTCGGACGGTCGCCCTACCTGCAAGCGGTGTATGCCGAGGGCGGAACCGAACTGATCGGAAGGACCAGCGCCGTTGAAATTATTGGCGCAAGCCAAAATAGTCTTCGGGCCGTCATAAAAAATGTGGACGAGGTTGCTACATAGGCAGACAATAACATGAGGTTTACACGGCGATAGGATGCGTAGAGACAGTTTCTTCCCGGTGCTGAGACACCGGCCCATTGGCGCAGTATGAACGCAGGCTCGCGTAATCAGGCTTGGCGAGCCAGCTCGAAGCCGCAATCGACACAGTCCCTGTATCGGATTGAAATCAGCTTCGATGACAATCGTAAACTCGCCGATGTGCTTGGCGAGTTCGATGCCAATCTTGCTCTCATCGAAAACAAGCTCGGCCTGAAGGCTGTGGTGCATGGCAATGTCGTCGTCCTCGATGGCGAAAAGGAAGCGTGCCTGCAGGGCAAGGACGTTTTGGAGACGCTTTATCAGCGGGCGAGAAGTGGGGGAGCGGCGTTGACCCAAGGCGATGTTGAGGGCGCCATTCGCCATCTGTCAAAGGGCGCTGGCGCATCCACGCCCGGCGTCGACACGCCTGCGCCTGTTTCCATGGTTGGCGAGCTGAAAACTCGCAAACGAAGCGTCTTGGCGCGGACGCCCGCGCAGTCGGCTTACATCCGGGCGCTCCAAAGCCGCGAGATGGTCTTCGGAACCGGCCCCGCCGGAACAGGCAAAACCTACCTTGCCGTCGCCTACGCGGCTGGGTGCCTCGAAAGGGGCGAGGTGGATCGGTTGGTATTGTCCCGGCCCGCAGTCGAGGCCGGCGAGCGTCTCGGTTTTCTTCCTGGGGATATGAAGGAAAAAGTCGATCCTTACTTACGCCCACTTTATGATGCGCTTTACGATGTGTTGCAGCCCGAAAGGGTGGAGCGTGGCCTCGAAACGAAGATGATCGAAATCGCGCCGCTTGCGTTTATGCGAGGCCGGACGCTGAGCCATTCGATCGTGATTCTCGATGAAGCGCAGAATTGTACCGCGATGCAGATGAAAATGTTTCTGACGCGCCTTGGCGAAGGCAGCAAGATGATTATCACCGGCGACCCATCGCAGGTGGACTTGCCGATGGGTCAATCATCGGGCCTCGCCGATGCGCTTTCCATCCTTTCCGATGTCGAGGGGATCGCGCATATTGCTTTCACTCGCGCCGATGTCATTCGACATCCGCTTGTGGGTCGTATTATTGAAGCTTACGAAACAAAGCGCTAAGTTAAGATTATTATGATACCAACCGGTATGGACACTACTATTGAGCCTGCAGCGTCTTCGGAAAAGGACGCTTCAGTTGGCGAGGCCGAACCCTCGCGAACGTGCACGGATATCGTGATTGAAGACGAGCGTTGGGCATCTGTGGGAGGTCTGGAAGACCTTATTCCAGATCTCGCGGCTGAAACTCTCCGAGCGGTGCATCTGTCGGATGTAAGCCACAGCGTCAGTGTCGCGTTGCTTTCGGACGCTGAAGTGCGCGCGCTTAACAAAGCCTTCCGAAGCAAGGACGCCCCGACAAATGTGCTGTCGTTTCCCTCGTCGGCTTCGTTGCACGCGGGAGGCCGCAAAAGCGAGCCGCTTTTCCTTGGAGACGTGGCTTTGGCCTATGAGACAGTCGCGAGCGAAGCTTCGGCTCAGGGTAAAACCGCCCTTCAGCACGCGGCTCACCTTGTGGTGCATGGCGTCCTGCATCTCGCAGGGTTCGACCATGACGGCGACGCCGATGCCGAGCGCATGGAAGCGGCCGAGGCCGCTATTCTCGCCCGCTTCGGCATTCCCGATCCCTACCGGGACGACGCTGCTTCGCCTGCAGCTGCACTTTGATCACAACACACGGTAACAACATAAAAGCTATGTCTACACAACTCGGGCACGAAACGGGGAAAACGAAGGCATCGCCAAGCTGGCTTCAGCGCATGGCGGCCAACCTCGGTTTCAGCAGCGGGGTCAGCCTGCGGGAAACGCTCGAAAGCGCAATTCAGGAGATGGGTGCGGAGGACGACGAGTCCCTGTCGCAGCAGGAACGCCTCATGCTGCTCAACGTTCTCGAATTTGGCGAAACCAAAGTCTCGGAGGTGATGATCCCCCGCGCCGACATTGTCGCCGTTGAGGAGAACCAGACTGTCGCCGAGCTCCTGAACCTCTTTGCGCGCGTTGGCCACTCGCGCGTTCCTGTCTTCCGGGAGGGCCTCGATAATCCTGTCGGTATGGTGCACATCAAGGATGCGATCGCCTGGGTCACCCGCGGCGCGAAACTGAGCTTGCAGGATGAGGCCGCCCTGGAGAGGGCTGCTCAAACCCTCGACCTCAGCCGCTCGGCTCTGAGGACCACCATCGCCTCTGCTAAACTTGTTCGGGAAGCTCTCTTCGTGCCATCCTCTATGTCTGCCTTGGCGTTGCTGGCGAAGATGAAGCTGAAGCAGATCCACCTCGCCATTGTCGTGGACGAGTTCGGGGGGACTGATGGCCTCGCCACCTTCCAGGACGTGGTGGAGGCGATCACCGGCGACATCGCCGATGAACATGACGACAGCAAAGCCCTCGCAATCCGTGTCGAGAATGAGGCGTTCATTGCAAGCGCCCGCACGCCCATCGAGGATGTCGAGCAGGCACTCGGCATGAGCTTGACCACAAACGGAATCCCGGAGGACGTCGAGACTTTGGGCGGCCTCATTATGGCCACGGTGGGGAACGTCCCGAAGCGCGGTCAGATCATTCCGCATCCCTCGGGCGTAACCTTCGAGATCATGGAAGCCGGGCCGCGGCGCTTGCACAAGGTCCGCATTTTCAAGCAGCGCGCTCTGACGGCCCCGGATAAACCGCTGCTGCTCCCCGCTCCCGAGGACGGAGCCGATCCGAAGTCCGTCAATAGGGATGGCGCCGCTCTGCGGGACGCAAGAGCAGCCTAAAGCGTGTCGCTTTAGGGCGTGGCCGGCTGGAGAGCTGGTGTCGGCGGCGCGTCCATCACCTTCCCTGTAGCCGTGGTTTTTAGAAAGGCGATCCCCAGGATCAGCCATGCGGCCAGAAGCGGGATGAGCTGCCAAAGGCCATGCGCGCCGAAAAAGGCGTGCAGCGCCGTTTGGTCGAGATCGCCTCGGAGGAAAGATGGCAGGATCAGCTCGCGCAACGGGTTCGTCATGGCCTCGGGACTTGTCATCGACACCGAGGCGCACATCAAACTTATGATGATACTCAACCCTAGCAGGGTGAGAATCGCCGTTCGAAAAATGACCGGGACGCGCGCATAAAACATGCCCAGGGCCAAAGCGAGGAAGGGAAAGGCAGGCGTTATATGACGTGGCCCGGTCGACCATCCGCCATCCCAGTACGCATAGCTTGAATTCAACAAGAGATAGAAAACAACAATAGACGCAATCAGAACACTTCTCGCTCTTTCGCTTTGGCGGGGCAGGCCGTCGAAGGCGCCCGCAGCTCCAAGAACCAGCACCGGCGACAGCCAGAGGATGCCGCGTCTCGGGCCGAAGATGATTTCGCCGAGCACATCGAGCCTGGGCAGGCGAATGCCGAAGAACCCCGTCTTCATCGCCTCGAAACCCACCACGTTGGAATAGCCCAGCTTGAAGGGAGCTCCGAATGCAGCGGCGTTATACAAGAGCAGCGGTATTTGAGTGACCGCAACGACAGCGCCAACTGCCGCGGTTATCAGAAGCGCCGACGCAAAGGTTTGTTTTCGAATATTGAGAATGGTGAGATAGCCGAGAATAATCGCGACCGGCACCGCCGACGGAAACTCCACTGTTATTGCGGTTCCGAGCGCCAATCCCGCAGCTAAGATGAGGCCCGCGATTGTTTTCCCATCGCGCGTTCGCCTTACGCCCGCGGCGAGCTTGTCGACCAAGACGAACCCTATGATCAGGAGCGCGCCCGCGGCCGCGTGGCCAAAGAAGTTGGTTGCCCATCCCCAAGTCGGGGTCGCGAGGGCATAGGTCGCGGCGCCGGCCGCCGCCGCTTGCCAATTTGCCGTCTTGCTTTCGATAAACCCGAAGAGGGCAGCAGCCGCCAAAGCCGTCAGCAGCCCGGATGTCGCTATCGTGCAAAAATAGGTGAGAAGCAGCAGTGTTGTTCGCTTACGATTTGGGCCTTCATCGTCGAGGTCGACGTTTGGCGAAACCCGAACGAAACGCGTAAAAGCATAGGCCACAGGAACGGCCAGGAAACTCATGCCCGGCGCTTTGTCGCTATAATATTTGCCCTTAAAATGTGCCTTATCCTCCGTCAAATTTGAGAAGCCGCCAATATCAAGGCGCGCGGCTTGAACGAGATTGACGGTGAGCCCAACCCGGCTCAGAGTGTTGTAATTTTTTAAATCGCAAGTAAAAAAAGAAAATGAAACAAGTGCGAGAAGAAAAACGATTACATTCCGTTTGAAAAATAACTTCATTATTCTATCAGCCAATGCTCGGTGATTGATTGGGAAACGCAGGCTACAAAAAGCGCGCCCAGAATACCGGCGAAGGCGACGTAAAAGTGCAGCGGGAAATGATATCCCCAAGTTCTAGCAAAAGTACGTGCGCACCCAACTAGAGAGCGTCCGGAAAAGTGCGAGGCGGTTTTCCGATAAAGACGCACGATGAATTAAAAAATTAGAGCCCGCTTTTGATTCCATCAAAAGCGGATAGGCTCTAGAGCATCGGACCTCGGCGTCCCCATGATCGTCGGCCCGGAATGCGTCGTCGCATGTCCGGGGCCATTACGAATCGAAACGCCTTTTGCGATCCCGGATACGACGCAAGCGCCGTTCCGGGACGATGAGGCTTTGCCTCACGATTGCGGCGCAACCCGATTCCGATTTTGCGCACTCCGCTCTTGGGCAGCCCGCGTCCATACTCGGGTTGCTCTAATACCAAACTTCACGGATACTGACCGATAGCAGCCCATTGGCGCGTAGCGATGGAGGCGATGCGCCCAGCTTCCGCGGTTAGCTTGTTCCAGGCTTGGCAGCAGGCAT
>Ga0074046_10001959_pt1 | contig 18128 bp, 19 predicted proteins | sample BogForMeECP23OM3_FD_94441 | JGI IMG/M metagenome (GOLD analysis project Ga0074046, IMG submission 94441) | Bog forest soil microbial communities from Calvert Island, British Columbia, Canada - Bog Forest MetaG ECP23OM3 | ecosystem: Environmental > Terrestrial > Soil > Wetlands ... | reverse complement strand
TACTCGGGCGGCATTGCCGGCCACGCCGGAATCGAAAACCGAAGCGCCGGTGGCTCAATCGCGCAAATCGCGGCCCGCTTCGCAGCCGCGCACAAGGGGTTCGCAGGCAAAACCGGGGGCGCAGGCGATATCGCCTGCCGCGCCAGAACCCAGGACCACCGCAAGACGCAAGTTGCCACGGAAATAGCGCACGGCGGCAGCAGGGCTCAAGAGGCAGGCTGCTCGCCGCCTCGCATACGGGATTCCGCAAGACATTTCTCGAAGGCAGCGAAGCTCGCCAAAGCGGAAAACTCGATGAGGCGCGCGGCGTCTGGCGCTTGGCCCGCCTCGTTCAAGGCGGCAACGAAGCTGCGCCACATTGCGCCGGTCTCTTTGCCATAACCGCTGAAAAAGTGCCCCGCCCAATCCGGGCGGATATTCAAGCGCTCCGCGAGCTTGCCGAGCATGACCTGCCGGCCAAGGCTGGAACCTTCCAATACGTACATGGCCCCAAGAGCTTCTACCGGCTCCATCAGGTGAGGAAGCTCGCCGAACCTGGGCAGAGTCTCCACGCTTTCGGCGGTGTGGCCGAGGTCCTTGAGATCCGCCTCGATCCAGCCCAACTTGCGCCGCGAGGAATAGTCGATCCCGAACCTTGTCAGGTCGAACCGGACGAGGACCTCCTCCACCGGCCGGATGAAGCGGAAAAAGTCTTCCAGGAAACCTCGATAGATTTCTAGTGACGTGAGACGGCCGTCAAAGTCCACCTCGGCTTCAAGCCGCAAGTGAGCATCGCGCGTGACCAAGCGAAGATGCTCTCGCAAGTTTGCCGGCGGCCGGGTTGCCATGCGTGGGAACCTTTCGAGGACAGTCAATTTCGAAGCGACGATAAGCCGGATCTTCTTCCGTGGCAAAAAGACTTGTCGCCCTTGCCGGGTAAGCGCTCGCGGAAAGCCGCTATCGGCTGACAGCCGCGTGCAGTTCCGTGCAGTGCCTCACAAGGTTCGGATGTGCCGCCACGCAAGCCTTGAGCGGTGTGTCGATCTCATACAAGTAAATGTTGGCGACAAATCCGTAGATGGCCGCGTCGATGCTGCCAGGCTTTGGTCCGAACATGTATCCGCCCTCCGGCAGGAGGTGCGCCAGCGCCTTCAAATCAGCGATGCCCCTGTCATAAACCGAGGCGGGCTCGTAGCGCCCGATGCCCTGGTAATAATACCTCTGGAAATTGTATTTGCGCGCCGCCTCGAGGGTCTCGGCCGAGACCGCTGGATGCGTCCTCAGAAACGCGTCGCGAAACAGCGGCCAGAACCGCTCATCGCTCCAGCGCGAATAGGACATCACCCAATAAAGATCGTCCAGCATGCGCCGGATCATCAGATGTGTGTCTCGCTGCGCGGGGGTCAGCGCGCTATCGATTTCGAGGCCGTATTTCTTGATGAGATGCGCCACGATCGCATCGCTGTCGCCAATATGAGCGTCGTCATCCACGATGTAGGGAAGCTGGCCGCGCGGCGCGTCCTTCGGATCAAGAATGTGCTCGTGCCGGAATGGCAGATTGCACAGCTTAAGGAAGGCGAAAATCCTGAGCCCATAGGGATTATTGTCGGCAACCCCGAAAAGCTCCGGGTAGGAATACAGGGTGATCATCTCTTCATTCTCCCAACGAAGAGATTTCGTTCGCGGACGTGAGAGAATGCAACTCAACAGATAGTGTGATTACTTTCCCCCACGATCCGATAACATCCGCTATTCCAGGCACTGCTGAGAGGTATGGTCATGGATGCGAACGGGATTGACGCCATCCGAGCTTTGCTGAGTTCCAAGCCGCGACCCGTCGGCTGGAAAGCACGGCGCGAACGGCTGGATGAGGTCGGCTCCGTTTGGCCTGTGGCCGATGACGTGAAACTCACACCAGCCGATTGCGGAGGCGTCCCGGGGGAATGGTCCATCGCACCTGGCAGCGACGCGTCGCGCGTGCTGATGTTCTTCCACGGCGGCGGCTATTGCTCCGGCTCCATCGTCAGCCATCGCCGGATGGTGACCGAGGCCGGGCGGGCGGCGGGAGCGCGAACTCTCGCCATCGGCTATCGGCTCGCGCCCGAGCATCCCTTCCCGGCGGCATATGAGAATGCGCTCACGGCATGGCGCTTTCTGCGCAGTCAGGGCGTCCCAGCGCGTTCCATCGCAGTCGGCGGAGACAGCGCGGGCGGCGGCCTGACGGCAGCGCTGGCCTGCCGGTTGCGCTATGCGGGGGAGGAGTTGCCTGCGTGCCTGTGGCTCGTCTCGCCCTGGACCGACCTGACCATGTCCGGCGATTCCCTTGTCACCAAGGACGCCGTCGACCCGCTCATTCACAAGGACTATCTCGAGGAACTTGCCGATGCTGCCGATGCCTATGCGCCCGCGAGCATGGACCGAAAAGACGCAAGGGTTTCGCCCCTCTATGCCAAGTTAAGCGGCCTTCCCCCAATCCTGATCCAGGTCGGCTCCGCCGAGGCCCTCCTCGACGACGCCACGCGCTTTGCTGGTTCGGCGGGCACCGCCAATGTGCCAGTGACGCTGGAGATCTGGCCCGACATGATTCACGCGTGGCCCCTCTGGAACGCGCAGCCGCCGCGCGCTCGAAAGCGCGGGCGCATTCATCCGGCGAAATCTTTAGGCTGGATCGCTCCGGCTGAAACCAGACCGATTGTTAGAGCCGTCATCCCGGCCAAGCGAAGCGCGAGCCGGGATCGCAAAAAGGTTAGCGTTTCAATCCGTTACGGTCCCGGATAAGGCTTCGCCTTTCCGGGATGACGAGCGGGGAACGAGCGGATTCCGGGATGATAATCCGTCGGTCAGATCAGCGAAATTGGATCAAGCCGCGATCTCCGACTTCGCGAGTTCCACGTCGAGCCATTCCATGACGTCGGCCGGCTCGCACTTCGCGGCCTCCTCGTAAAGCCGGGTCGCTTCGGCAAGCTTGCTCTTGCCGAACAGCATGGCGAGCCCGTTCGCGTATTCGATGCGCGCCACGGCGGAGCCAGGATTGAGCTTCATCGCCTCCTGGAAATGCTCGACAGCGGCCTCCTTCGATGCGCCGTAGGTAAGCCGGGCGACGAGACCGCCCATCTTGTTGACGACCGCAGCGTGGTAAGCGCCGAGCGCGATATTGGCGTCCGCGTGCTTCGGCTCAAGCTGGATGGCGCGCTCAAGGGCGCCTTTCACCTTGCCGCCAAGCCCGTCGGCGAGCGCCTTGGCGATCGAGATCCGTTGCCCGTATCGGCCCAGCGCCTGCGCGTAAAGATACCAGCTATTCGCGACATCGGGCGCCGCTTTCTGAAGCTCCTCCCCGCGATGGACGACATCGAGAAACATCGCGGGCTTGGTTTCCTTGTCGTGCTCAAGATAGGTGGCCTGGATGTTTTCCGCCTTGTTGGCGACATTGCCGCCGAGCAGGCCCAAGGACTGGCCGAGAGTGAACGCCTCATGGAAGCCGCCGCGATGATAGGCCCGCCAGGCATCCTGAAGGGTGGAAGCCGCTTCGGCGATGGGCATGTCCGGCTTCAAATCGGGATGCTTGTCGACGAGCTTCTTGACATAAGCCGTATCGGGGAACGGCTCGCAGTCGCCGCGATGCAGTCGCGCCCAGTTCTTCTTCAGAGCGGGGCCTTCATAATCGAAGCCGTCGGTGCGGCCCTCGAACTTATTCCATTTTGCTTGTTTTGCCGCCATGGCGTTATCCTCCGGGCTCCAAGTATCGCTCTGAAAGGCGTTCCAAAAGCTGACGCTGCCCCAGCTCCAGATAAGGACTTGCCAGGGACAGGATATGGGCGATGCCGCGCATCAGCGTCTCGCCATCCTGCTGCCCTCTCGGATTGCGCACAAAGGCGTAAGAGAGCCAGTATGTGGCGATGATCGTCATGTTCTCGGAGAGCGTCGCGATCTCGGCCGGCGTTGCTTGCATGGCCCCTGCCTCCACAAGCCTCCGCATGATCGTTGTTGCCGTTTCGGTCTGGTGCTCCAGTAATTCCTGGAAGTATTTCTCAATCGAATGGTGCCGCGAGAGGAGCTCGTTCAAGTCCCGGTAAAGGAAGCGGTATTTGAAAATCGTTTCGAACATCAGATGCAGGAAAAGCCACACGTCCTCGGCGTGAGCCGGGCGGGACTCGGGCGCCGCAAGCGTCCTTTCGATGTCGCGGCGGAAGTCCCTGAACAAATCTTCGACGATCTTCTCTTTTGAGGGATAGTGGTAATAGAGATTGCCATGGCTGATGCCGATGTCGGCAGCGATAGCAGACACGGTTACACTGGGCTCCCCATAGCGGTTGAAGAGCAATAACGCGGCCTGGAGGATCCGTTCGCGAGTCTTCCTCTTCGGTTTGCGCTCCATGCTCCGGCCCCCGTGATCCGCCAGGTGCGAGAACCTAAGCCGGTTCCTCGTTCACATGCAGCATGGGCTCAAGCCGCCCCAAGGTCTCGGAAAGATTTTCCAGGATGGTTTGGAGGCGCGGAGCTTCCTCGTCCTTCTGCATGAGCGTTCGGCTTTTGTCCCTCAGCACGGCCTCATCGAGCGCGATGCCGTGGCGAGCGAGCACCGGCTTCAACGAAGCGGCCCGCCGGAGCAAATCTTCCCGCGTTTGCTGATAGGCATGTTCGCAAAGACGCCGCCGGTCCGCATAGCTGAACACATTGGTGAAAAACATCTCGTGGTCGTCGCGGCGCGGCTCGAAGAGCACGATATCGGCGTCGGGATATTGATGGCGGTAGCGTTCCATCCCGACCTTCATGCGCGAGTAGATGAGCGACCGGAACATCTGGGACAGCACCGCGACGAGACCTTCGTCGGCAAGGCTTTTCGCCTCCGTCTCCGGAAGTTGAAGCTCCGCCTTGTAAGGCACCAGCGGGTTGATCGCAAAGAGCAGCTTGACGCCTTCCTTCAACGCCGCCGAGGCATGGAGCGTCTTCAAGAGCGCGCCATCGACGTAATGGCGTCCGTCGATCTTGACGGGCGGGAAATAACCGGGGAGCGCCGCGCTGGCTTCCACGGCGCGCGATATCGGCACGTGATCGAAGCCGGGCGCCCCAAAGGTCACAAGGCTGGATGTGTCGAGATCGGTCGCGATGATAAAGAGCTTGCGCTTCAGCTCACGAAAATCGTCGGTGAGGCCAGGAGTGGCAGCAAGCCGCTGGAGATAGCGGCGGATCGGAGTGCTGTCGAAAATGCCGTTCGGCAGAGCCTTCGAAAGCCGCTGGAAGGATTCTATGGCTCTTTGCTTCGAGTTGCCCCGGAGATAGTCGCCAAGCGCTGAGGTGAAAAGCCGCGGGAGCGTGGCGATCCGTTTTCCATATTCGCGCATCGCCAATTTCAGGAGGACTTCGGGTTCGAAGGGATCGTCGTGCTCGGTCGTCTCGATGAATCTCGCATGCATCTCGCGGGGAGAAAGCCCATTGGCGAGACCCGACGCGAAGAAGGCGCCCGAGCTGACGCCCACGAAAACGTCGCAATCCGTCCGGCGAAGCCCGCGGAGGGCTTCGTCCAGCGCAACGAGTGCGCCCACTTCATAGATCCCGCCTAACGGGCCGCCCCCTGCGAGGGCGACGCCCGATGGAGTGCGTTCGACTGGTTTGTGCTCACCCATGGGCATCGCCCGCTTGGCTTACGGATGAGCGCGCGTTGACGTTTTCTTGGCGGTTGTCTTGGCTGCGGATTCCGTCTCTTCGAGGTGGGCCGAGAGTTTGTCCGCCACTTTGGTCAGTTCATGCACCCGCTTCGACAGCGCATCGATGTCATGTTTCGTCGGGACATCGAGGCTGTGCAGGGCACGCTGAACGCGCTCGACAAAGACATTCTCGAGCTTGTCCCACGTGCCAGTCGCTTTCGTCCTTGCATCCGAAATCGCGTCTTGCGCCGACTTCGAAGCGCGGTTCTGTACCGCCTCGCCTTCCTTCACGAGCGCTTCGAAAAGCTTTCCGCCTTCCTCCTGCCCTTTCGAAAAAGCGCCAAGGCCAGCGAGCCAGATCTTCGTGGCCGAGTCACGAATCGTGGAGACAAGACCGCTCTCGCCGCCTTCTCCGGCCAGTTCGCTGAGTTTCTTAACCATAGTTCTGCTCCCTTCCCCTCGCCGTGCGAGTTATATCTTGATAGATGTATTTATATTACTGTTGACGCGCGTTCCGGTTGACATTAGTCAAACCATTTTAGGCAGTTGCCTCTAATTATCCGCGTTGCACCGATCAACAGCAGGCTGCACGATAGACCGCAGGCGCGATGCTATGATTTACTTCGTCACGGGCGCCAGCGGCTTCATCGGTAAGCGCCTGGTCCGCAAACTTCTGGCCCGCGATGGGGCGGCCGTGTATTTCCTCATGCGCAATCCAACTCCCCAGCGGCTGCAGAGGTTGCGCAAATTCTGGCAGCCAGGCGCTGAGCGAGCAGTCCCGTTCGAAGGCGACATCCTGAAGCCAGGGCTCGGAATTTCCGCCAAAGATATGGAGACGCTCAAGGGCAAGGTCGATCATTTCTTTCATCTCGCCGCGGTCTACGATTTGGCCGCCAATCCCGAGATTGAGATGGAGACCAATATCGCGGGCACGCGAAACGTCGTCTCTTTTGCGAAGGAAATCGGTGCGCGCCGCTTCCACCATATGAGCTCGATTGCTGCTGCCGGGCTCTATGAAGGCACCTTCCGGGAGGACATGTTCGACGAAGCGCGCGGGCTCGATCACCCCTATTTCAAAAGCAAGCACGAGTCGGAAAAGCTTGTGCGCCGCGAGTGCGCCATCCCATGGCGCATCTACCGGCCGGGCCTCGTCGTTGGCGACTCCAAGACCGGCGAGATGGATAAGATCGACGGCCCGTATTATTTCTTCAGCGTTATCAAGAGGATCAGGGGTCTTCTCCCCCCTTGGGTGCCCATGGTCGGTGTCGAGGGGGGCAGGATAAACCTGGTTCCGGTCGACTTCGTCACCTCGGCCATCGACCATATCGCGCATGTGGAAGGCCTCGATGGCCGGGCATTTCACCTGACCGACCCTCATCCGTACCGGGTCGGCGAGGTCATGAACATTTTCGCTCATGCCGGGCACGCGCCAGACATCAGCGTCCGCGTCAATATCGGCTTGTTGCGTCATCTTCCGGTTCCGCTGTTGAGCGGGATCACTCAGTTGCCAGCCATGCGGCGCTTGCAGCATTCCATCATGAAAGACTGGTCGCTACCCGACGATGTCTTCACCTTCTTCAGCTACCCGACCCGCTTCGATAGCAGCGAAACCCAGAGCATCCTTGAGCCCGCCGGCATTCAGGTTCCACGCCTCGAAAGTTACGCCGGGGCCTTGTGGGACTATTGGGAGCGCCACCTCGACCCTGACATCGTCAATGGAGGCACGCTCAGGAAACACGTTGAGGGCAAGGTCGTCCTGATCACGGGCGGGTCTTCCGGGATTGGCAAGGCGACCGCATTCAGGCTCGCCGAAGCGGGCGCGGTGACCATCATCGTCGCTCGCGATCCGCAAAAGCTGGAAGCCGCAAAGCAGGAGGCGGCGAGCCGGGGCCTGAAGCTCATAACCTACACCGGCGATATTACGAACCCCGATCAATGCGCCGAAGTCGCGCAGACGATCCTCAAGAACCACGGGGCGGTCGACATTCTCATCAACAGCGCGGGCCGCTCGATCAGGCGCAGCATCTCCGAGTCCTACGACCGCATGCACGATTTCGAGCGCACGATGGAGGTGAACTATTTCGGCTCGGTGCGCATCACGATGGCGCTGCTTCCGGGGATGTGCCGGAAGGGCGACGGGCAAGTGATCAACATCTCGACGATCGGCACGCAGGTGAGCCTGCCGCGCTTCTCGGCCTATGTTGCATCGAAGTCCGCGCTGGAAGCATGGACGCGGAGCGCGGCGGCAGAATATTTCGAGCGAGGCGTCCGTTTTACGATTGTCAACTTCCCGCTCGTGCGAACGCCCATGATCTCGCCGACGAAGATCTACGATCAGGCTTCGGTGCTAACGCCGGAGCAGGCCGCCGGGATGATCGCCGAAGCGATAATCAATCGCACGGCGCGCGCGGCCACCGGGCTTGGCGTGTTTGGCAACCTCGTGCAGGCCATTTCGCCAAGGCTTCTGCTTCTGATCATGAATGTGCTGTATCAGGTCTTCCCGGAGTCGGCGCCGAAGAAGAAGGAAGGCGGGCCGCACCCGGAGCAAGAACTCACACCTGACCAGATCGCATTTTCGCATCTGTTCCCCGGCATCCACGTGTGAGCAGAGTTCCGCCTCCTTCGCCTGGGGCCAACTAGCTCACTGGCGGGTGCTGCATTTCCACCGTCCACGAGCCTTTAGGCTGATTGTGCAGCCGCCAGAAGTGTTCGGCAACTGCAAGAGCATCCTCTGAGCCTGGATTGACGAAAGTGGCGACCGTAACGGTGGCGACATGTATGCCCTTCTCTTTGAGGCTGTCAAAGAGACCGTACGCAAGCGCGCGGATGCCTGCTTTGCCGATGCTGAGCGAAAGGTATTCGGCATGAGGCTGCAAGGCAAAGCCGCCACCGGTCAGCAGGATCGTTCCTGAGCCGCGTTCGCCCATCTTGGGCGCGACTGCTTGGGCAGCTACGAGCGCGCCGCCAATGTTCACAGCCAAGTCTCCATTGAAGCTGTCGCGCGGTTGCTCCGCGAGCGTGGCGCGCCGCATCGAGGCCGCGTTGTAGTGAAGCACATCAACGAAGCTGTATTGCTTCTCCACCTCGCCAATAAGAGAGGCGACGCTTGCCGGATCGACCGTGTCTACCGTCTGCGCTTCGGCCTTATAGCCTTTGGCTTTAAGCTGATTAGCCAGCTCCTGTGTCTTGGCCGCGTTCCGCGCGCTCAAGACAACCTGGAACCCCTCTTTCGCAAACCGCTCCGCAGTCGCGAAGCCCATGCCAGGGCCTGTCCCTATGCTGAGAAAAGTCTTCATGACGTTCATTCCTCGACGTTTGGATAGCCTTCAAATAAGCCATGAAGTGCGCCCGATAATTGGGTCATGGTGCATTTAATTCGTGCAAAAGATGCAGGAATTGTTTGAACGGGGCGGATTTGAGCAGCTCGCGGCTTTTGTCGCCGTCGCCGAGTCGGCGGTATCCATGCCATCCTACCGCCTAGCCGGCTGATACCTGGCCACGCAATCCATCAAAGCAAGCTGGGCGGGTTGAAAGCGTGCTTCGATTCTCTGCGTCTTTTAGGAGCCTAAGTGCAATTCAGCTCAGTTCTTTAAGGACGATATCAAGAACACGCCGGGAGAACACGAAAGAAAGATGGCCCATCCCGGCCAATGCGATGTCTTGAGCGCCGGAAAGGCGGCTGCTGGTCTGAGGGCTGACGAAATTGTCCTGTGCCGTCCATATGGTCACGGACGGTACTGGAGCGTGTTCCCCCAGCGCGGCGAGCCAAGCCGAGCCGGGCTCCATCTCGCGTGCATTCTGTCCACATCCCAGGCGCGCGATGCGCGTTCCATGATGAGGGCACGCCAACGTAATAAGCTTATTGACCCGGGCGGCCCCATAGCGCTGGAGATAGGCCCGGGCAACCAAGCCCCCCATGCTGTGCGTCACGAGCCGCAGCTTTGCGCTGCCCGTGTGCGGGAGGCAAGCTTCGATATGGCGGTGGAGCTGTTCCGCAAACCTGTCGATGGTGACGAGCGCAGGCTCCAGATCGATGGCGTCAGTTTCGAAGCCGGCTGCCCTCAGCCGGGGAATCATCCACCACCACAGACCCGCGTTGCACCGGTAGCCGTGCACCAGCATGACCGGAAGCTTTTCCGCGCGCCGCGGACGGCCCTTGACGGAGAATAAGGAGTCCGCGAACGGCTGGATCACGGCGAACAGAGCAAAGATGGCAAGCCACTCCATCACGATCGTCCGGCATGCCGCCAGAAAGCCGATGTTCTGCCTCGGAATGCCATGATTGCGCGGCCAGCAGATCGCGAAAGTTGCCAGCGTAAAAAGAAGATAGATGAAAAGCAATGCGACGAAGCCAAGCGCCGCGGCCACGGCGGGGCTCAGCTCTGCAAACCGAACCAGCAGGAAAGCGCAGAGCGCGACGCCGAACGCCTGGATCGCTACCCCCCAACGAAGCCTGCGTGCAACCATGCCTCACCTAGGTCAAGCCGATTCGCTCAGATAAAATTTTCCGCGTCCCAATGGACCGGGCTCAGTGGCTAAGCTTTCGGCGCGGCGTGGCGCAAGAGGCATGCTCGTTCAACCGGTTCCGTCGCACAATCTAGGTCCGCGTATTTACGGCCTCTCAGCTCGAACAATCCGGCCCGGCCAGCGCCCAAAGCTGAATGTCACGCTTGACCTTCGTCAGCAGGGAATCGGACAGAGAGACGTTGCGCGTAACGATAAGGGTATTCTCGTTGTATTTGTGAAATTGGATTTCAAAGACCGGTGCATCCCCGCCGCCATCGAAGAGTCTCACATCGTGATAGCCTTCGCCGGAGTCGCTGTCCTCCCGCTCACCCGTTTCGTAGTGATATCCCGCCAAAGGAGGCTTCGCGCCGGCAAACCAGCAAATCTTCATCTTCTCGACGAAGGCGCGCTGGACGTCGGGCGGAGGACCGAAGGATAAACGCTGCGGCTCTGATCCAATCAGGCTTTCAACCGCAGGGTCCCGTCGAGCGCATGCCTGCGGAATGACGGTTAAAAGAAGAAGGAAAGTGATGCGAAGCCACAAGCGCGCCCCCTGAGTAGCCTTGTCTCAGTGCCATTGTGTTCGTTCATGGCGAAACTGAGGCTGAAGCAGGCGCGGGTCGCCGGGCACACAGGGTTTTATGAACCGGACCTCAATTATGTTCCCGGGCGCTGACAGAACTGCCCACATGCCTTTGCGGCTTGCGCCGCGTGCCCGGCCGGACCTGCCGCTGAGCTTCGAGATCGCCCGCGGTCTCGGAAAGTTTCAGCTGCTCGAAGGCTTCGAGCGCTTCTTGACGAGCGCGTTCAAGCCTCTTTTCGAGCTCGCCGACGGACGACTTGAGGTTGTCCCTTCGCGTGATGGCTGCCCGGGCGAAAGTCGGGTAGGCGTAGTGATTGACATCGCTGACGCCGGCAGCCTGCTGCTCGATTTTGATCTGCTGATCGAGGTCGCTCGCCATGCGGCGAAAGTCGGCGATCATCATTTCGAGGTCGTTGACCTGCTGCCTCTTCTCGTCATACTCAAAACGCTTATTTTGCTGAGAATTGCCTGTTTCGATCATGATCGTTTGAGGCCCCTACTCCGGTTACCGATCTCGACGGGGAATTATGAAAAGCAGTTTCGCTCAAAATAATTAATGTCAGGTAAAGCGTCGCTGGTTTGCAACAGGAGTGGCCTTAATGCGTTATCAAGGAAATGAATGTTGGCCCGACCCGCGAATTACGTCACATTACGGGTGTCGTCGATTCGCTCGGGGCGGCGGTTGTAGCGAATGAACGGCTCTTTAGTTAGCAAGCAGCGTCTTTGCTTCGAGGCTCGGGCTCACCACGAATTTTGTAATATAGTGAAGCTTGCGCAAGAAATAGTGCGCGGCACGTGAGCCTACGTAGTAAGCTTAAGTTTTCTTAACCTTTCCTGCGTTAATGTCTTTTTTGAAGTTAAGCTTCACGGCGCGGTCGGGCTTCGGGGCCTCGCGTCTTGGTGGAACGGACGTGTTGCTAGCGAGGGATTCCTATGCGGGTGCTTCTCATTGAAGATGACAGCGCGACGGCTCAAAGCATCGAGCTGATGCTTTTATCAGAAGGTTTTAACGTTTTTCAAACCGATCTCGGGGAGGAAGGCGTCGATCTCGGCAAAATCTACGATTATGATATTATTTTGCTCGATTTGGGACTTCCCGATATCAGCGGCTACGAAGTTTTGCGCGCGCTTCGCGTCAGCAAGATAAAGACGCCGATCCTGATCTTATCCGGGTCGGGCGGCGTGGACGACAAGGTTCGCGGCCTTGGTTTTGGCGCCGACGATTACCTGGTCAAGCCTTTCCACAAAGACGAGCTCGTCGCTCGCATTCACGCTATCGTCCGGCGGTCGAAGGGGCACGCCCAGTCCGTCATTCAAACGGGAAGCCTGGTCGTCAACCTCGACACCAAGACCGTGGAAGTGGACGGTAACCGGGTCCACTTGACAAGCAAAGAGTACCAGATGCTCGAGCTTCTTTCTTTGCGCAAAGGGACGACGCTCACAAAGGAAATGTTCCTCAACCACCTTTACGGCGGCATCGACGAGCCTGAGCTCAAGATCATCGACGTGTTCATTTGCAAGCTGCGCAAGAAGCTGGCGCAGGCTAATACCGGGCAGCATTACATCGAGACGGTCTGGGGCCGCGGGTACGTGTTGCGCGACCCGAAAGAAGAGCAGGCGGCTGCCTAAGGGACAACTCAGACAATTGATTCGCGAACGAACAATAGCCGCCTTAAAATGGCGGCTTGTTCTGTGACTTTACCCTGCCGGCTCCTGCGTCTTTCAAGATCCCTTCCTTTTTTGAAGGATTTCCCCATCTAGAAAGGCCCATTCAGCTTCATAAATTCCTACCCTTGACATCAAGGGCCTGCGCCCGAAGAAGCTTACAGGTTTTCCAGCTTCTAATCCGCGGGCGCGCATTAAATCCCAGCGCATGGCTGGGTACCGGTAAGTTTAATAGATAATTGAAAAAGCTGAACGTGACGCATGGCGAAGGTGCGTGCGCTATTGAGCTGCCACACCTTCCACAGTTACCTGTGACTTTTGCGCCGCTCCCTGATTTATATATCTTTTCGCCCCCTCCAAATCGTGGCTCGATGCCTTGTTCTTCTCCTTACTCCCGTGTAGCGTCAACTCGATTCTGTAGATATGCAGGCAATGGGCCGCCTGCAAAATCGATGTAATGCGTGAAGCCTTTTCCTCGAAGTTAAGCACGGTGGGAGCTTCAGCATGAACTTCTCTTCTAAACTTTTGGGCGTGACATGCGTGAGCGTGATTGCGCTTGGTATGGGTGCCGTAAACGCGGCTGATTTGTATCATTCCGCAGGCGGGGGGCTGAAGGATGGTCCTTATGTCGCACCTCCACTTTGGACCGGTTTCTACGCCGGTATAAACGGCGGCGGATCATTCGGCGCCAGCGAAAATCTTCGCGTAACAAACAGCTTCGATAACACCGAGGCTGATATCGGGCAGTTCTTCCGCGATGGCGGCTTCGGCGGCGGTCAGATCGGTTATAACTGGTCCGGTTTCGGCTGGGGCAACCAGGTCGTTTTGGGCGTTGAGGCGGACATTCAGGGCTCCGGCATCAACAGCAGCTTTGACCGTAACGACCTCAACTATGGCTTCGCTCCGGCAACTTTCCATGCGAGCCAGAACATCGACTTTTTCGGTACCGTCCGCGGTCGCCTCGGCTATGCCTTTGGGAGCGCTCTGATCTACGCAACCGGCGGCTTTGCCTATGCGAATGTCGATACCACGGTTAACTTCAATAACGGCTTCAACGTCCTGAACTCGAATAAACTCGAAACCGGATGGGTTGTCGGCGGCGGCGTCGAATATTTGTTCTCTCCGAACTGGTCCGCAAAAGTCGAATATCAGTATATCGACCTCAGCAACCAGACAGTCAGCGGAATCGCTGTCGATGGTATCGTTGACCGCATGCCCGTCGACGACACCTTCCATACCGTCCGGGCCGGCATCAACTACCACATCCCGGTCGGTTATGCGCCTCTGAAGTAGGGCCCTTCCAAAACGAAAAAATGGCAGGCTGTTCAGCCTGCCATTTTTTTTGCGTCCTGCTCGGTACTGCCTCGCCGCTCTTCCGAGCTAAGCAGAGTTCCCAAAAGTGGCCTTCCGGTTTTGGGAAAAAACTCTGCGAAAACAAAAGATTCTAAGCAGGTATTCGTTGGCAAGCTAAGGAATGCTTGCTTACAGAGGCTCCAGCGTAAACATGATGTCCTCGCCTTCTTTCCCGGCTGAAAGCTTGAGCGAAGCTTCTGAGGCCAGGCGGGCAGCGTAGTAGGCAACCACAAGTCTCCCATCGATGGCCCTGGTGTCCTTTCCTGCAAAGACATCCGCCACGCCCTCCGGTACTCGCGCCGAGCGTCCCCGGCACAAGATGATCAATTTGAGCCTGGCCTTCGAGCGCTCCTTCGGCTTTGTCACCGAGAGGCCGACGTAGAAATCGCCGCCAGCAGGAAGCGCCATGAGCGAAACGGCAAGCAAGGCCAAGAGAAGCTTGGCATGCTCTTTCTCGACGTCCTGAACATTGGCCTGCCAGTGAACTCTGCGTTTTCCGTTTTCGATGTAGCGGCGCGCCACTTGCTCGACGTGAGCCAGCGGCACTACTGCGCCGAGACTCGAGGCTACGCCGAATGCAAGGCGGTTGAAATCGAGTTGGGCCCAGGCGGCTTTCGCGCTGTTCTGAATCAGCTCCAGCGCATAATAACGAGTATCTTCGTCGTTCTCTTCTTCGAGAAGCTCAAGACCATTGTTGATCGCGCCGATCTGCCCCGCAAGGTCATGACAAATTTTGCTCGATATCAACGCCGCCAGCGCGGTGTCTTCGAGGATTGCATTGGCTGTCACGATATGTCCTCCTGCTCAGGCATGCGATTGCGCCCCCGTAAAGGCGGGAACTCCAATCTCAACGTCCAGGCACCATGATTTGGCCTTGCACTTCAACCGTGCTCGTAAAAAAAGTAGGTATGCGAGCCCAAAAGTTACAGAATTCCGGCCCTGCCCGGCAAACGACGTCAAAGTAACGACAAAGGACCTTACAAAATCGTGACCGCTGAAGCGCTCCCTCCCGAAGATCTGGCCCAATCGATCATCCCGATCGCCCAGCGTGCCGGCGCCGCCATCCTGGACATTTACCGCTCGAACCCGAATACCCGTTACAAGGCGGATAAATCTCCGGTAACAGACGCCGATCACGCCTCGGAAGACCTCATCCTCGAATCCCTTTCAAAGCTTTTCCCCGAAATCCCGGTCGTCGCTGAGGAAGGCATGGCTGCCGGCAATAGTCCTGATGTCCAGAGAAGCTTGTTTCTCGTCGACCCCCTCGATGGCACCAAGGAGTTCCTAAAACAAAACGGCGAGTTCACCGTAAATATTGCACTTGTCGACGCGGAACAGCCGATTTTCGGACTCATCTACGCGCCTGACAAGGCTGATTGCTACGTAACGCTGGGGCGAAATAAGGCGGCCCGCTGCCATCTCCTTCCGGACCGAAACCCCTCCCCGCGGCAAAAGTTCGATTTTCAAATGCTGACAGGAGCGTCCGAAGAGCAAAGGCCAATGACGGCGATTGTCAGCCGCTCCCACCAGACGCCGGAAACTGAAGACTTCCTCAAGAAACTCGGGAACGCGCAGAGGATCCTTTTGGGCTCTTCTCTCAAGTTCGGCGTGATCGCAAGGGGCGAGGCGGATGTTTATCCCCGCTTCGGGCGGACCTACGAGTGGGACACTGCCGGCGGCCATGCCCTTCTCAATGCAGTGGGCGGATGCATTCTGACAGCCGACGGCGGGCCGTTCCTGTACGGAAAAAAAGACCGGGGGTTCCTCAATCCGCCATTCGTTGCGTGGCGCCGGAAGCCCGTTGTGAGCTGAATTCGCCAAGTCGAAGCGCCCTGTGGAAGGCCCACAGCGCGAGGGCAAAAACAATGATCGCATTCGCTTGATGAGCCAATGCGATCACAAGCGGGACGTCGTAGACGACGGTCGCAACCCCCAGCGCGATTTGGCTGAAAACCGCTGCCATTGCCGCGAGCAGCGGAAGCCGCAGCGCTTGTGCTTGCTTGCTGTTCCAGAGGAAGACGGCAAAACCGGCCACAAAAATTGCGATGGCATAAGCGAGTGCCCGATGCGCGAATTGGGCTGTCAGCGGGTTCTCAAAAAGGTTGACGTACCAGGGGGAAAAAGCGCCAAGCCCGGGCGGAATGATTTCGCCATTCATCAGCGGCCACGTGTTCGAGGCATGGCCTGCCTTCAGACCAGCCACGAATGCGCCAGCGATAATCTGCAGGTAGACAAGGCCCGCGAGAAGACCTAGCCCGAGTTTGACCAGCGGGAGAGAATTCGGGGCAGCCCTTCTTCTCGCTGTCTGCGCCGAGTCCTTGAGAGAAAGAGCGAGCCAAAACGCATAGCCCGCAATCGCAATAGCAAGCGCCAGATGAGCCGCAAGCCGGTATTGACTTACATCCACGCGGTCTGCGAGCCCGCTCTTGACCATGAACCAGCCAAGCGCACCCTGCGCTCCTCCGAGAACGAAAAGCGCTGCAATCCTCGGAATGAACCCCCGCGGAATACTCCCTCGCGCAAGAAAAACCACGAAGGGGACGAAAAACACCACCCCGATTAGGCGTCCGAGAAGCCGGTGCGTCCATTCCCACCAATAGATGGCCTTGAAGCCTTCGAGGGTCATGCCGGGATTTATCTGGCTGTACTCGGGAATATGCCGGTATTTCTCGAATGCTTCCTGCCAAGCTGTCTCGCTGATCGGCGGCAGAACGCCAAGGATGGGCTGCCATTCCGTGATCGAGAGGCCGGAGCCCGTCAGGCGGGTGGCTCCGCCCACGACCACCATGGCGAAGATCAGCCCCGCGATTCCGAAAAGCCAGACGCGCACGGGCTTTAATCTTGCGCTCAGGCTTTTTCCCTGAGCGAGACCGGTTTCAGCGGAATTCGCGAGCGACGTCATGACAAAAAACCCACGCCGGATGTTCGATCGGACGTAGGCTCTCAGCGCACGGACTTAAAGACCTAGATCTGCCCGTCTTTAATCGGAATCGATTAAAGGCGGAAAGTTGATCGATTCTAGAGTCCTAGAGCAGCGTATCCACGTCTTTTGTTTTATCGTGCGTCTTTATCGGAAAACCGCTTCGCACTTTTCCGGACGCACTCCAGGCCTTGCTTACCACCGCCGCTCGCCGGCGCGGAGGAGCGGGCCGCCGATGTAGTATTGGGGCAGGCTAAGACCGTTATCGATGGGGCTTGCATCGATGTCCCAGCGATAGGGGAAAGGAAGATCCTGGTCGTAGGCATATTGGCTGTAGCCGTATCTCCCCAGGGGCGGACGCGCAAAGCGGCTGACGCGATAACAATTATAGGCGCACCAATTGCTGAAGAGGTCGCCGTGCCGATGACGATGATGGGAAACTTTGACGATCCCGTTCGATATAAGGGTAATTTGGGCTTTGGGCGCGTTGAATGCGGAAGCGCCGCTGACCGATACGATGGTGGCGACGATGGCCGCGCCAAGACAAGAAAGCGCTTTCATGCGAATGGGTCCCTGGCTGGAAGCTCTCTCCACCATGAGAGATCGAGGCTAAGAAAGCGTTGCATTCGCATGAAATATTTTGCTGCGTTTGCGATTATTGGCGGAGGGATTTGCAAATCCCCTCATGATCTCCACCTACCAACCGAAAACTCCGCCAAAAAACCGCCGCATGTCCAGGTGTAACCGCCGTGGCCGCAGCCGCCGCAGCCACACCCGCGCTGGCAAGGTACAACGTAGGTGTAGAGGCTGTAATATCCGCTGCAAGGGGGGCGGCAGTGATAGTGGGGCCGGTGGCAGCGGCAGGTCACTTTGACAGTAGCTGCGGGCGCTTCCAAACCTTTCGCGGGGCCTGCAGGAATGGCAAAAGCATTCCCCGATACGAGGGTCGCGGCCATAATGGCGGCAGTCGCTATAATGAGTTTCTTCATGTTTTCCTCAAGAACGAGCAAAATGGTAGCAGCAGCACAAGTTGCTAGGCCATTGTAATCCAGAGGATTTAAGACTGCTCAAAGGAATTGACTTAGAGATCGGCTTGTGTGAATTCGGAACGGCGTGGTTGTGAAGGCAGAATTGGCAGCCCCCTATAAAAGAAGAGATACCGTCATGAACATTCGTCAAAGAAAGCTGATCGGTACGGTGATCTTCGTTGCCGGGTCCTCCTTCTATTTCTTCGTGGCTATCACTATCGCCATCGCCAGGCTCCCCGGCACGCCTATGAGCGTGCAGCTTCTTTTCTATCTCGTAATCACATTGATCTGGTTTTTCTTTTCGGCCCTCTTGATCCGCTGGATGCAAAAGCCCGATCCGAAGCAAATGGGCTGAATCGGGTAGGAGGCGGTGTTGCCACCGGGTCACCGGAGGCAGTCGCCCACCTCCGGTTCCCACAGAACGTAGCGTGCGGTTTTCCCGCACTACG
>Ga0074046_10001958_pt1 | contig 18134 bp, 13 predicted proteins | sample BogForMeECP23OM3_FD_94441 | JGI IMG/M metagenome (GOLD analysis project Ga0074046, IMG submission 94441) | Bog forest soil microbial communities from Calvert Island, British Columbia, Canada - Bog Forest MetaG ECP23OM3 | ecosystem: Environmental > Terrestrial > Soil > Wetlands ... | reverse complement strand
TGGGGCGGTAGGCTTCGAGTGCGTCCACTTGCGGCAGGTCGGTGGTGTAGACGAGCAGCAGCCCGGCCGTGGCTCCAACCAGCGCCGAAACCAGCACCAGCAGTCCAAACAGCACCCGGCCGACAACTTTGCGCCCCCCGATTTCGACCTCTGGGAGATTTTCGTAGAGGGACATCATGAGCGGTCGAGGTCAGGATAGCACTTTGCTGCAGGTTGCTATTACCGGCAGAGTGCAGGCTAGCGCGATTCCTGCCTTTTCGGATTGCGTCTGCCATGAAAACACGCGATCACAACAATCCTCTGCTCTTGAACCTCAAAGAATATCCCGTACGGAAACCGGCGCACACCCGCCCGTCGGCGGTCACGGTATACAGCGGGAAACTGCAGTGGGTTTGTTGAGATTGCGCGGATTGCTGAGTCAACGGCGAGCGCGAAACGCTCCCCAATCTCAGGGCGTATATCTTCGTACCATTTCCGCGCTTCTTCGAGGTCTGCGGCCGCCTCGGCTAACCAGACGACTGGCAGCATCAGGGCTTCTTGAAGAGACCAGACCTGACGTGCTCCCACGGGATCACATCGGCAGGGCTTCGCTCCTGTCGGGCAATACGATGATCGAGTTCCTCACGCTGCGCATCAGTCAGCGACAACGCATCCCCTTCCAAGCTTTGCCACACCGCGTCCAGCAACTCGACTTTCTCAGCCGCGGAGAGGTTTTCTATCTGATTGCGCAAATCGTTCATTTGGTTACTGCCTTAGCTGCTCCGGCTCTTCAGCACTTCCACGGCCTTGTTCAACTGATCATCTACCGTGCTCTTGGGCTTGGCTTGCTGCTCAGGAGTCTGCTCTTCATCTTCCGGTGCAATGTTATCGTCGGCGTCCGCCACCAGCACGTTGGGCGTGATGGCTTCGTCCTGGATAGCCTTCCCGCTGGGCGAGTAGTACTTCGCCACGGAGAGAATCAGAGCGCCTCCATCGGGCAGGTCAATGGTCTTCTGTACCGAGCCGTCGCCGAATGTCTTGTCGCCAACCACATCGCCACGCGCGTTCTCCAGAATCGCCGCCGCTACAATCTCAGCCGCGCCGGCTGTGGCCTTATCGACCAGAACTGCGACCGGCAACGTAGTGACCGCCTTCGCCGGGTCGGCATTGAATGCTTCCCGCGGATATTTCTGCCCTTGCAGGTAGGTAATCGTCCCATGATTGAGGAACAGATTTGCCACCGCGATGCCTTCGCCTTCGTCCCCCTCCGCGCACTTGCGCAGATCCAGCAGAATCTTCTTCGCGCCCGATTTCTGGAGCGCGATGATCTTGGCGGCAATTTCCTGCGCCTTGCCCCTGGTCAACGTTTCGGCTTTCACATAGCCGATGCCCTCTTCCATCATCTTGTCGGTAACGGCAGGAATGTTTTCGACCTCCCGCGTGATCACAACCTTCTGCGGTTCCGCCCGCCGCGCTCGCACCACGGCCACATCCACGCTTGACCCCGGCGCGCCAGCCAGCAGGTTGCGAATCTCAGGCAGCGACATATCCCGAGTGCTTTGTCCTTCAATCGATTCGAAAATGTCCGTCGGCTCAATGCCAGCTTTCTCAGCGGCAGAACCCGGCAGCACCGTAACCACGTCGGCATACCCAAAGCGCTTCGAGATCACGGCGCCGATCCCGCCCTTGGACGTGCTCTTGTGCTCCTTGTAAGCCTTGTAGGCGCCGGCGGACATGTAGCTGGAGTTCGAATCCAGCGACTCCAGCAGGCCGTGCAGAGCGCCGTCGGTCACCTTCGGGATGTTCGGTTCTTCCACGTACTCGTTCTGCACCCGCTGCAGAACTTCGCTGTAAACCTGCAGTTGGCGGTAAGAGCCGTCGTTCGACGAAGCGTGCACGCCTCCCAGCGAGCCCACCACGACGAACAGTAATACGGCAAAGGACAGAACGAGAACCGCAGCTTTGGTTTTCATGGACATCAGTTTGGCCGTCTTCTGGAAGGAAGTACTTCCGGAGAAACTCTTCACATTATATCTCGATAGATGCAGCTTGCGCTCTCCCGGCTGCTTCATTTGATCCCCGTCGGTAACGCCGCGGCCTGCGCCGCCCCATTCAGGAACGGACGAGGTCTGGCTGTCTCGGTCAGGCGGGCGCGGGAGTCACCGCGATCCCCAGTCCTGGCCTCGTTTTCAACAAAACAAACCACTTGAGAGCTAGGACGGCGGCCTAAAGGTGATGGTCAGCGGCGCCTGCACTGACACCGGCCGCCCGTTCATCAGGTAAGGCTTGAACTTCCACTGCTTCACCCCATCAATCGCGGCCCGCGCAAAGGCCAGCGAGCCTTGCAGGAACTTGGCATCCTGCACGGTGCCATCGCGGCCAATCAAGACCTGCAGAACGACTGTCCCCTGCTGGCTTTTGGCACTGGCGGGGTAGGGAGGCGCCGGCTGATCGGTCAGCAGACCACGCGCCGCGGCTTCCGGAATATCGACGGGCTCAATCGAAGGCAGCGCGGCCTCGACTGGCTTGTTGCCGCTGGCTTCGGGCGTCATCGAAGCGATGTCCGACTTCAAGCTCGAGGGTATCCCGGCGGGTGCAGTAGGGGGTGTGGAAACGGAGTGCGGCAGCGGACTTACCGGCGGCTCGGGCTGCGTCGAAACGGGAGCCACAGGAGAAGGAGCCGGGGAAGAGGCTGCCGCCTGGGAGTCAGAGCGCAGCTGCGCCGCAGCGGCGGCCGCCGAGCCGGGTGAAGCGGCTCCGCTTGGCGCCGGTGCGGCGGCCACGGGCGGGGCCGTTGCCGGTTGCCCCGGCGCGTTCTGTTGTACCTGTGTCGCGGGTGCCTGGTCGGCCGGATTCGTTCCCGCTCCTTCCGGCTGCGCCGCAGTTTGATCCGTGTCCGGCCCCGGGTTGTTTGGTTTCTTCGCCGTGGGGTCAACTACCGGAACGACCCGAATCTGCGAGGGATCGGTTGTGGCGTCGGGAATGCTCTCTGCCACCGGCAGCTTGTACTCGTCGCCCGGCCGCGCGAAGTCCTCGTGAGCGGGCGGCGCTTGTGGCGCGGTGACCGTTTGCGGATTCAGCCAGGCGTGGAGAGCCTGGTGCCCGCGGGCCCAGACCAGCAGTACCTTCGGATGCCAGGGCGCCTGCGGTGCAGCCACGATTGCGCAAGCGGCCAGCACGAGAGCTCCTACCACCGCCTTCTTGCCCAGATGAGAACGCGGCCGCTCTTCTTCCTCCGACCCTTCGTGGCCATCTGTGATGTAGGCGAAGAGTTGGTCTTCTGCCTTCTGGTCGTGCGCCTCCGGTGGTTCCGGAGCCGCTTCCCGTTCCGGGGCCGAGTCTTCGGCTGGAGCCGCCGGGGATGTCTCCACAGGCGAAACCATCTGATCGAATCCGACCAGTTCCGGCTTAGCCGGCGCCGGGGCGGCCGCGGTTGCCGCGGCTGCCGCTGCAGCCTGCTGCACCGATGGCGGCAGCGTCGCAGCCCGCCGGTTGAGGTACCATTCCAAGCCGCGGGGTTCGTCCGGCGGCGGCGGCAGGGACGAGGGCTGTGGCGAGAGCGGGGGCGGAGGCGGAGCCGGAGCCGGAATCGGTTCTGACTGCACCGCAGCCGCCATGGGCTCCAGTTCCTTCAGCGGACCGGTAGATTCCGTTGCTGGCTGCTGAAACGTCTTTTGTGTGTCTGACTCAACTAAGAACTGTGCTCCGGGAGCGGGTTGGCTGGATTGCAGGAACTCGCCTGCGCGCAGGGGATTTTCGCTTCCCTGTTCGAGACAGGCGGGGCGCGCCGAAGAAGCCGCCGACGCCGCTGCCGCCTGGGCCGCTGACTCGCGCGCCCGCAGCAGATCGCACGCCGTCTTCAACGTGTCCTGGACCTGGTTGAGCAGGATGGGCTTGCGCAAAATCGAGTTCGCACCCGCCTGCAGCGCCTTAGGCACGCTTACATCGTCGCTCACGATGGCCAGCGTGAGCGGTCGCTCCGCAGCTTTGCGTTCGCGGGCTGTGGTCAGCAGCAAGCCGGCTTCCGGCTGCATATCCCAGTCAATGATGACAATCTGGAAGGACTGTTGGATGACTTTTTCAACGGCGGCTGGGCCCTCCGAACAGGAATCTCCCTCCGCGCCAAGACCTGCCAGCACCTGGCAGATCAGCGCAGCACTTTTCCCGTCTGAGGAAAACAAAAGGCAGCGAAGGGCCATTTCACTCCAGCGTAGGGGGAGCCGGTAACCGCGGCAAGATTACCGAGGGGAACGAAGTAACTTCTCGCCCGAGAGCGTTCAACCGGAAGTGCATGTACCACTGCCGCACCACCGTACCGCCGCGCTAGAATGCCCCGGTCCAGGCAGCTGACGCGGTCACGACAGAACGGCACGACCGATCTGAATTTCCAGCATTTTGCGTTCTCAGTTCTGCATTTCGTGTCACCATAGGCGCCAACGCATGTTCGAGCAAAACTACTGGCTTACCACAACCGAAATGCCCGCCGCAGATGGCGCTCGCCCGCTGCCTGAAGGCGTCGACGTCGCCGTCATTGGCGCCGGCTTCACCGGCCTCTCTGCCGCCCGCACGCTCGCCCGGCGCGGCGCGAAGGTCGCGGTGCTCGAATCCGAGACCATCGGCTGGGGCGCCAGCTCCCGCAACGGAGGCATGGTGCTCACCGGCATGAAGCTGGGTCCCGCCCAGCTCATCTCCAAGTACGGGCGCGAGCTCACCCAGCGCATGTATGCGGCCTCGCTCGCTTCCATGGACTGCGTTGAGAAGATCGTCGAAGAAGAAAGAATCGCCTGCGATTTCTCCCGCTGCGGCCGCCTCGAAGTCGCCTGCAAGCCGAAGCACTTCGACGACTATGCCCGCCAGGCCGAAATTATTGCGCGCGAATTCAACCACAAGCTGCGGGTGGTTCAGAAAAATGAACTGAGTTCGGAAATCGGCTCAACCATCTACTACGGCGGCATGGTGGACGAAGTGAGCGCGGGTTGCAATCCCGCCCGCTATGTCGCTGGCCTCGCCCGCGCTGCCATCAAGGCCGGGGCGGAGATTTTCGAGCACGCCCGCGTCCAGACCATCCAGCGCGACTCGCGCCAGGGAGAACCTGGCTGGAAGATCACAACCTCCCGCGGCCCGCTCTGGGCACACGAAGTTTTCGTCGCCACCAGCGGATACACCGGCTCGGCCACGCCCGCACTGCAGAAGAGAATCATCCCGATCGGTTCGTTCATTATCACCACGGAAGTCCTGCCGGAGAAGCTGGCGCAGGAGCTCAGCCCGCGCAACCGCATGATCTACGACTCCAAGAACTATCTCTACTATTACCGCCTCACCCCCGACCGGCGCATGCTGTTTGGCGGGCGCGCTGCGTTTTTCCCGGAGAACGATCAGACCATCCGCCGCAGCTCCGCAATTCTCCGTCACGGCATGATCAGCGTGTATCCGCAGCTCGCCGACGCCAAAATTGACTACGTCTGGGGAGGCACGCTCGACTTTGCCTTCGACATCATGCCTCACGCCGGACAGCTTGACGGCATGTACTACGCCCTCGGCTACGCCGGACATGGCGTCGCCATGGCCACGTATCAGGGCCGGAAGATCGCTGAACTCATGGCCGCTGATCGTATGGGTGGAGACAAGCCAGAAAACCCATTCGCCGGCATCCCTTTTCCCGGTGCGCCGCTTGGCTTGTACAACGGCAAGCCGTGGTTCCTGCCACTGGCCGGCGCGTGGTACAAGTTTCTGGATTGGGTGAGCTGAGTAGTCCGCGGAAAGATTCATGTGGGGACAGCCGCCCCAGCCTGCCCTGAGCGAAGCTCGACCGGAACATCCTGTTGACACACCACACATAGCTCCCTTCGACTTGGCTCAGGACAGGCTCTTCGGTCCCGCAAGAAACGCGGCCCTCAGGATGACAAAGGGATAGAGCTGTCTTTCATTCGTCCATCGATACGACAAACCGGACTGCGCAAATTCCGTTTTTCAGAACAGCGTACTGATTCAACTCACCTTTGCGATACGGCGTGAGAGAGTTGTCATGGCGGTCCAGCAGCAACGCGGCTCCGGGCGTGAACCCAGAGAATGTTGCGAAGATTGTTCTGCAAGACTTTGAATTTTATGGGTGGATTCAACCATGACACAATCAGCGATGGTGGGGCGGAAGGATGATCGGGCGAGTTTTCCACAGGGGGTTTGGCAATCCAACCTTGACTGAGAAAATCCACAGCTATACGATCGCGGCAAAGTAAGGGCCAAACTGCTTCAAGGATGAAGGTTATGACGAGTAACCCAGGTAACTCGAACGAAGAAAAGGACTTCGGCGAATTTCGACGGAAAGTGCGGGAGGCCGAGGTGCTGTCGGCATCCATGGAGCGGTTGCTGTTGTCGCTTCGCTTCACAGGACGGGTGAGCGTGGTGATGCAGAACGGACGCGTGCTTAAGTCGGGCTACGAGGAAGGCTACTTCCGGCAACGACTGGAGGGCGCCGGCTTAGACGAGGAGATCGCGCAGAAACTGTAGAAGCGGAGGGAGTTAACGGCAAACATCGGTTCACAAAGCAAGACAATTTCTTAGTCCTCAACTAAATAGCTGAAGCAGGCCATCGTAAGAGAAACGAGCCCTGTGATCGATTCCCGGCAGAGAGGCGGGGACCCGGCACAGGGCTTGTTCCGTTTTTGGGAAGTCTGTCTTTGGTGGGCGCTTCGGGTTCCAGTTTGGGATGTGTCGGCCGGCAAGGACGGCAGGTTGCACCAACGGTTGATTCGAAATACTCAGGAGGATTTATGACGGGCACTTATGGGAAAGGCGATAACGAAGAAGTACGGATGGAGTTGAAGTACTGCGAACACTGCGGCGGGTTGTGGCTGCGGGAATGCGGAGCGGGGGTGGTCTATTGCGGCAACTGCCAGCCGAAAGTGGCGGACTTGCCGGTTGCGAAGAAGAAGCGGCGGCCGACCCTGCCGATCGGGCGGCGCACACTGGTCGAAGACTATGAAGCCGAGAGCGGCGAACGCAGCGAGATGGATCTGGAAGCGGTGGGAGGTGTGGCATGAGCACGGTGATTCCCTGGATCGCGGCGGAGGCGGAGAGGCCGGAGCATGGCGTTCCCTCCTTCACCGGAATCACCCACGTCTCGCAAAAGCGGCGAGACATGGGGCACCCAGACCTGGGGCATCCAGCGCACCTGGAGTTCGACCCACAAGAACTGCCGGCTCATCAGTTTCCCGCGCGCCCAGCGCAGGAAGAGCGGGCGGGTGCGGAAGCGATGGAGGATCCGGAGCGAGAGCAGGAGCGGCGCATATATCGGAGAAGGACGGTGGCGATGCTGCGGCGCTACATGCGATACGCGATCGAAACGGGACGGCTGCCGTCGGTTTTGGGACGCGAGTTCTTCCGGGCGAAAGTGACCAGCTACACGGTGGTGACGTTTGAGGACCGGGTGATCTTCGTGCATGACATGGAGATGTGCCTGGCACGGCTGGATGAATTCTCGCGGAGAGTGCTGTCGCGTGTGGTGCTGCAGGAGTACGAGCAGGAGGAGGCGGCGCATTTGCTCGGTTGCACGCGAATGACGGTTCATCGCAAGCTGGTGGAAGCTCTGGATCGGCTGAAGGACATTCTGCTCGAAGTTGGGCTGCTCGAAGGTATTCGCTCGGGTGAGAGAAATTCTTGTCAAGAGGGGGAACGGGGGGATTTTTTCGTAAGTGATTGTGAAGAAGAGAAATAAAAAGTTGGAAACCGTGTTACATCTACCCTTGTCGATTTGTTATTCTAAAAGTAGAGAGTCAAGAAAAAAGAAATCTTCCGTAGAAGGCGCGCTCGAGGGCGCGCCTTCAGTTTTTTGGGGAAATGACGCGGAGGCAAGCCAAGCGTGCGCCATCTGGCGAAGTGCGATTAGAGGCCATCTCGTAATGAACCAAAGGATAAACCGCCGACTCCCTCAGGGGCTAAAGCCCTCGTCTTTATTGGCTTTGGGCGGCACGGCTGAAGCCGTGCCCTTCCCAAAACCATTGATGAGATAGCCTCAAATGTGCCTTGCAAAGCAGGGTTTTCGACTGGCAGGAGCGGGCGGGCGATCCGGCTGCACTCGCAAGGGGAGCGGTTTCTGGAGTTGGCGTGAGTCCGGGGAGAACAAAGGTGTTGGGCCATGATCAAGAAAAAGACGACGAAGAGTAAGAAGACGGGGAAAAAGACGGGGAAGAAAAAAGGCAAAGCGAAGCCCAAGGCTGAGACCAATCCGGCGGAAGTGCGGAAGGAAGTGTCGGAGTTGGTGAAGGAGCATGCGACGGAGATGGCCCAGGCGGTGATTGACGAGGGCAATAAGGGCCAACTGGCGCCGGTGAAATATCTGTTCGAGATGGCGAACATTTTTCCGCCCGCGGAGGACGGAACGCAGGCCACCACGGAAGAGGACTGCCTGGCAAAAATACTGATCGAGCGGCTGAAGCTGGCAGCGGCTCCGGGAGAAAAGAACGGCGAGGCGGGCGAGAGCGCAGCGGAAGATGCAAGGCCGACCACCAGTAACGAGGCAGGGGCGAGCGATCCGGCCGGAGAGCAGGGCGATTCCGGCGGAGACGAGGCGAAGGTCGAGGCGGACGCGAGGAAGGAAGTTCTGGTGTGAGGGGGAAACAAGCCAATTCCCACGTTTCAGCGCGGGACGTCCCCGCATGATTGTTTCAGCGGATCAAAGTCCCCACCCTGTCGCAAAGAACGCGACAAGGGTGGGGCACCCCCATACCGTAGAATGAGGCGGGGAAATCCCCACCCTGTCGCAAAAAAACGCGACAGGGGTGGGGCACCCAGCGAGTTGGCGAGGGAGTCAAAGTCCCCACCCTGTCGCAAAGAACGCGACAAGGATGGGGCACCCACATCATCTCAGGTCATACAGACTTTAACGGGACGGGAATGGATATTACCTGGTTAACGGAGCGGATCGCGATCGGCGGCGGGATCTGGAACGCGGGCAACATGGCGAAGGTGGCAGAGGAAGGGATCACGCACATCGTGGACATGCAGGTGGAGTTTGATGACACGCCGCTCGGGGCGGCGCACGGCATCGCGGTGCTGTGGAATCCGACGGACGATGATTTCGAGCCCAAGCCAATGGCGCTGTTTGAACGAGGAGTGGATTTCGTGGAAACGGCGCTGGCCGAGGCTGAGACAAAGGTGTTCATTCATTGCGCGGCGGGTGTACACCGGGCGCCCATGATGGCGCTGGCGGTGCTGGGGACCATGGGATGGGATGTGACGGATGCGATGGAGTTGATTGAGAACAAGCGTCCAGTGGCGGATTTTGCCGAGGTGTATGTGCGGAGCGTGGAGAAATTTCTGGATGGGAGTGGGCAAGGTTCCCACCCTAGCCGCACAGAACGCCGCTAGGATGGGGAAGCCACAGAGGAAGTCAAAGTCCCCACGCTGTCGCAGAGAACGCGACAAGGATGGGGCAGCCGCGAGAAGTGGGACAGCGGCGAGCTGACGAGGAAGTCAAAGTCTCCACCCTGTCGCAAAGAACGCGACAAGGGTGGGGCAGCCGGCGGGCGGGGGCGCCCGCCGCCCCACACAAAAGTTGATGGAGGAGAACATGCGTGACGCAGGCCGCCGCCCAATGGGGCGGCTTTGTTATTGGGTGCTGGCAATGTTGGCGGCTTGGAGCCTCTGGCTTCCGGCGTTCGGAGCACCCGATCCGCAGAGCGGTCCGGCGACCACGACAGTGGCGGATACGGTTTTCCTGGCGGACGGCACGCTGGCGCAGGGAAGCCTGATCATCACGTGGCCGGCATTTGTGACGGCGAGCGGCGCGGCAGTAGCGGCGGGGAACACGAATGTAACGCTGGCCGCGAACGGGACGTTCAGCGTGGCGCTGGTGCCGAACACGGGCGCGACTCCAGCGGGCGTGTATTACACGGTCGTCTATCAAATTGGGCCGGGCGAAGTAAAGACCGAGTATTGGGTGGTGCCGACAACGTCACCGGCGAACCTGGCGACGGTGCGGACGACGCCGGGAGCGGGCGGCGCGCAACCGGCGGTTTCGCTGCAGTATGTGAATTCCGCGCTGGCGACGAAGGCCAATGACAGTGCGGTCGTGCATCTGGCGGGGACGGAGACGATCAGCGGGACAAAGACTTTTTCGGCGGCACCGAGCGTGCCGGCGCCGACGAGTGCGGGCCAGGTAGCCACGAAAGGCTATGTGGATTCTTCGGTGGCCAACGTGGGAGCGGGAAATTATCTGCCGACTGCGGGCGGAACGATGACGGGACCGATCACGCTGCCGGCGAATCCGGCGGCGCCGATGCAAGCGTCGACCAAACAATATGTGGATACCGGGATGGCGGCGAAGGCGGACCTGGTTGCGGGACTGGTTCCGGCGAGCGAGTTGGGAACGGGATCGGCGACGGCGGGAAGCTGCTTGGTAGGAAGTGGAACTTCTTCCGGGAGTTGGGGCGCATGCGGAGGCGGGAGCGGGACGGGGAATCTTTCGACGACCCCGGCGGCGAGCCAGAACATCGCACAGCCGGCGGGAACGGAATTTTCCAGCAACAACTTCGCGAACATCCGCTACGTGACGGCGAACTGGAACTGGACGCAGACGCCTGCCGACAACCTGGGAACAGCGGGAAGCCACACCATCCATCTGAGTCCGTGCCCGCTGGGCCTGGATACCAGCAACAACACGCATGCGCCGTACGCGGTTTACGTTTCGGGAACAGGAACACCGGAAGCGGCGACGGTGACGGGCGGAAGCTGTCCGGCTGGAACGGCCAGCGGGACGATTACAGTCACGACGGCGTATGGGCATGCGTCGGGATACACGGTGGGTTCGGCGAGCACGGGAATTCAGGAAGCGATCAATGACAATTCAGGGCCGCATGGCGTGATCGAGCTTTTGCCCGCGTCGGGCAGCGCAAATCCAAATTACATTGTTTATGCTCCGGTATTCCTGCACACGACGAGGGCGAGACTGAGCGGCTATGGGGCGCTGGTCGAGTGCTACACGCGGCAAGTCTGCATTCTGAACGGCGACCAGGCGAACCAGACCGGCTACCTCAATACGATCGAGGGAATGGAATTTACGCCGGGGTTGAACATTGACGGGGTGCAGATATCGTCGGTGTCGGCATCGAGCGGCGTCTACACAATAACGACCGCGAGCAACCACCCGTTCGTGACCGGGGACTGGGTGATCTTCTTCTATTCGACTCCGGCGCAGACGCAGGAAGCGCGCATCCCGATTACGGTGACCGCGGCGAATCAATTCCAGTACCAGATCGGAAGCAACACCACGTTTGCCAGTTCCAGCGGCTACGGCTGGGCGGCGCTGGAGAATGCCGCGCTGGAAGACCAAGGGGACCATGTGGTGTTCAAGGACATAAAACTCCTCGGACCGACAGGGACCCAATTCTTCAGTTGGGGCATTGTTTTCGGGAACGACCAGTCGGCAAAGATTGACGGACTGACCAATGAAGGCAGCAACGTCATCAAGTGCACGAGCGCCAATTTCTGCGGCGCTATGGTGTATGGCCGCGGGGACCAGGGAGCGGCGCCGGTCATCGCGATCGACCACCTGGAAGCCAGCATGCAGTGCAACGGGAACGGGGTGCGGTATGTTCCGGGGAACGTTCTCAACATTGAGAACAGCGTGGTGCAAGGCTTCAATCAGTACGGGATTTACTACGGCGGCGGTTTGCAGCCGCTGACGGTTTCGACGACCTATCAGGAGTCTTCGGGGGGCTGCTACAACTTTTCGTATCCGGGATCGATCGCGGCGCAGGCAGGAATTCTGACGAACAGCAATGCCACGATTCTGAGCGATGATCCGATTGGGGGCGCGCTGCCTGCCTTTGTTGCGGCGAACTCCGGGTCGCAGCAGAACAACTACTTTGTGGCAATCCACAGTTCAAATTACGGGAACATGGGGATGTACTACATCGGCGGCTGCGCGACGACGGGAACAGGGAACTGCACGACGTACTGGCCGGAGCCCAACCTCGACTGGTTAGGAACGGTAACGTATGACGTGCTGGTGACGACGGGGGCTGCGGCGGTGCCGCCGAACGGGACGGGATCCTATGCGGTAGCCACGGGAATCAGCGGCAACTGCTCGACGACGGGGATCTGCACGTTCGCAGACCCACAGACGGGAACCAGTTCTTACACGGTCGGTTCTCCGCAAGGCGTCCCGAAATTCAACTTCTGGCCGGGTGGGATCGTGCTGGGGGGTGCGGCGCACTTAAACCTCGACAATTGCGGGCAAGGGGCGAGCATTGTCACCACAAGCTATCTGCCAAGCGTGTTCTGTAATCACGGCGTACTGGCGGGCGCCAGCCAACACTCGCCCTACTTTGCCAGCTATCTCTCGGGAGACTCAAGCGGGAACGCGAACACATCGGTGGGCGCCACGCTGCGCAACAGCGGGGGAGCGTCGGGAACGGCGCCGTCAGCGGAGAAAGGTTTGCTGAATTTCATCAGTTTTGGCGAACTGGGGCAAGCAGACCTGATCACGTTTGCGGATTGCAATCCCTTCCTCACGCTGGCGACGGGCGGCTACCGTCCGACGTGGAGTTCGTGTGATACGGCATTGGGTTTTGATTCGGCGCCCAGCAGCGTGCAGGGGTCGGCCGGTTTGTTCCTGCGCGCACCGGCTTCGATTTCCCAGTACATCAATGCGCTGCCCACGGGATCGAACTGGCTGGAACGGCTGACGGCGGCGGGCAAGACGTTTAACGTGCCGGTGACGGTGAACGGGAACCTGGCAGTGAGCGGCGGGGCGGTGACAGTGCCGATCACCGGAACGACGCAATGCCTGCATGTGAGCGCGACGGGTCTGGTTTCGGGGACGGGAGCGGATTGCGGGAGCGGAACGGGATCGGTGACGGTGAACAGCGGGGTGACGTCGCAGCTGGCGATGTACTCGGGCAATGGAACCGCGGTGAGCGGAGACAGCACACTGACCGATAACGGGACGACGCTGAATTATACGGGGAGCGGCGGGATTACGGCGGCGACCGGAACGTTCAGCGGAAATCTGACCGTGAACGGGCAGTTGATGGTGGCGGGGCCGTGGGGGGTGAGTTCGCCGATTCCGGGGACGGCGATGGCGGCGGCGAGCGCGGGGACTTCGGCGCTGGGGATTTCCAATGACGGGAACTTCTATATTTCGGCCGATGGAGGAACGCCGCAGAAAGTAGCGACGAGCGCGACCAGTTCGTATTTCTCGAATTTGTGGCAGGAAGATGCGAACGAACTGGACATCCGCAACGGGGCGGGCAATTACCAGATCTTCACGGTGAACGCGGCGGGATCGTACATTGACGCCAGCGACTATTCGCGGCTGCAGGTCGATTACGACACGACGAACGCGGCCTATCGCTTCCTGGGCAATTATCTGGGCACAGGAACGGGCATCGGTTCGCATCCCTTCGAATGGTGTTTTGGAGCCACGTCTTCCCCGACCTGCGCCTGGACAATGAATAATTCCTCCCCTTACGCCTTCTGGCCGACCGGAGCGAACGCCACAGAGGACATTGGGGGTGCCACTTACCACAACGTCCGGGATCTCTACCTCGGCCGTTCGCTCTATCTGAATGGAAGTGCCGGAACATCGGGCCAGTGCCCGATTTCGGCGGGCGCCGGATCGCCTGCGGCCTGGGGATCCTGCGCGGCCAGCAGCGGCGTTCCAACCGGTGTGGCATCGGGATCCGCGTTAGTTTCAAACGGCGTCAGTCAACAGCCGATCTATCAGACCAAGATGCCTCTTGACGTTCGGGACTACGGAGCCATGGCCAACGTACAGACCGCGACCGGAGCAAGCCCGACGATTGCTTCGAGTGGCAACACGGTCACGCTTGGTTCCAGCCTGTTTGCCGCGGGGGATGTGGGAAAGACCATTTCGATCCCTGGTGCGGGCGCAGCGGCGCCGACCAACACGACGGCGACCACGGCGACGACGGGCGGTACGATCCCGCTCAGTACGCAGGTCTATTACAAAATCTCCGACATCACCGCAACCGGGGAAGGCGCGGCCTCGACGGAAGCATCGGTGACGACGGGTTCGGGAACCAGCACCAACACGGTCACGGTTCCTTCTCCCGCGAGCGGCACGGGGCTAACCGCCTGGTTCCTGTACGCCTCGACCAGCAGCGGGCTTGACGTACTGCAATCGAACGCCGGATGTGCCAGTCCGGTCGGGTCAGGCTGCGCGATTGGAACCTCCTGGACGATCACTTCTCTTGCGGTAGCGGGCAAAAACCCCGAGGCGCACGCTCAGTTCGTGACCACGATCTCCGGTTATTCGAGCGGGACGCAGGTCACGGTCTCCGCCAATGCCTTTCAGACGGCCAGCAGTGCGTCGGTCACCTGGGCAACGGACAGCACATCCGCGATTCAAAATGCCATCAACGCTGCGGGCAGCGCCGGAGGTGGCGCGGTGGCATTCCCACCGGGAAATTTCTATCTATCCTCCGGGCTGACGTTACCCGATGTCTCTGGCGGGGCGTGCGCTAATCTGCAAGGCGCGGGGATGAACACGACGTTTCTGTACTGGTGGCCGAACACGGGAACGCTGCCGGCGATGCTGACCGGCCCGAGCACCAATCTCACGACTGGCTGCTCGATCCGAGGCCTCACGCTCAAGGGCAATGCCGAAGTGAGCAACGGGATCGTTCTGCCTTTGGGCAAAGCGTGGAGCGTGGAGAGCGTTCATGTGGTGGATGCCACCGGCGTCAGCGTGTTGCTGGGCACGACGGCAGGCACGAACGGCTCCTTCTATGAAGAATACTTCTCCAATCTTTTCCTGGAATTTTCCACGGGGAACTTCGCTGCGGGATCGAGCGCACCGTCCAGCGCGCCCTCCTACTGCATGCAGCTTCTGGCGTACGCAACCGACGCGAAGTACATCAACTATGTCTGCAAGAACGCCTCGGTCGCGGGATCAACAGCCAGCGGCGGGGACAATACTTTTGTCAGCACGCACACGTACGGCTATCCCCTCGCAACGTATTCCCCGGCTTACTCATTCGAGGATAACGGACTGGCCAACAAATACATCGGGTTTGCGGCGGACGAGCCGAGTGTTTCGGGATTCCATTTCAAGCCCGCTTCGCAATCGACGGCCACGGGCGGCATGTTTTATTGGGCCGACACAACTACCTTTCCGAGCGCGAACTTCGCGACCTACGATTCCGGCTCGCAGGGTACCAGTATCAGCAACTCGACTTGCCAACACCTGCCGAATACGAGCGCGCCGATCACGGGCAGCATCGGCAGCGCCTCGGCGTTCTACGGGATCGTCGGTTGTACAGCCTCCATCACCGAGTATCTGGATACGGGCGGTCGCACTTTAACGGTCGGCAACGCGACCTTCACGGGGACGGTGACGATTCCAAGCGGGGCATCAATCTCCGGGTATGCTCCGCTGGCCAGTCCCACGTTCACCGGCACGCCGACCGTGCCGGGGTATCTGACAACGAGTGCGGCAAGTTCGACTTACGCGCCCTTAGCGTCGCCGACCTTTACGGGAACGGTGACGATTCCGAGCGGAGCGTCGATTGCGTCACCTGCGCTGACCGGGACGCCGACGGCGCCCACGGCGAGCGCAGGGACGAGCACAATCCAGGTCGCCACGACAGCTTTTGTCGCGGCCAGCATGCTGGCGCCGAGCGTTCCGTTTGTCCCATTCCCGGGGTACAACACCAGCAACCAAACCGTGTTTCCAACTTCGGGCAGCACCTTAGCCCTCTGGCAGTTTACGCTGCCCTATGCAAAGACCACGACAAAAGTGGCTTACAAAGTGGCGGGAACGGCGGACAACAGCGCGAACACCTACGAGATAAGCATCTATAACGCGAGCGGAACCCTGGTGCTGTCGTACCAGGCGGCGGGCACGTCTTTTGCGCCGACGGCGAGCACGATGTACCGACAAAGCTGGACGCAGGGATCGACCACGCTTGCGCCCGGAATTTATTACCTGGGATTGAGCAGTAGTTGCACTTCGTCCTGCGCGACCTTCTACGGCAGCGGCGGCACGACGGCGACCTATTACTCCAACACGGCATTCTCCGGCGCTACCAGCGGGACGGCGAATCCGACCATCACCGCGCCGGGCAGCGGTTACGAGAGCATGACTGCCAACGTACTGTCGGTGATCCTGGAATAAGTTTTCCAGAATTGAGTGAGGACCGGCGGCTCTGGGCGTGGGACGAATCGGCGGGGGATTGTGGTGAATTCCCCACCCCTTCGACTTCGCTCAGGGCAGGCATGGGGCACCCCGGCAGAAACAACAAAGTAAAAGTCAAAATCCCCACCCCTTCGACTCGCTCCGCTCGCTCAGGGCAGGCTCTGTCGCAAAAAGCGCGACAAGGGTGGGGCACCCTCATGTCCTTCGCTCAGGATGACAAAGGTAAAGGGCGCGACCCCCACGTCTCGCAAAAGCGGCGAGACATGGGGCACCCGGCAAATTGCGGTGACGAAAAGGCGAAGATCAAAGTCCCCACCCTGTCGCAAGAAACGCGACAAGGGTGGGGCACCCAGGCAAAGCTTTTAACCACAGAGGACACTGAGGACACGGAGTTTCATGAAGACGATCTTCATCATGCTGGCGCTGGGGTTGCTCGGCGCGACGGCGTCGGCGACGACGTATTACGTCAGCTCGAGCCAGGGGAATGACGCGAACAGCGGGACGGCGTCGAGCGCGGCGTGGCAGACGATTGCGCACGTGAATGGGGAGACGTTCCAGCCGGGGGATTCGATTCTGTTTCGGCGCGGCGATGTGTGGAACGAGAGTCTGGCGCCGCCGTCTTCGGGGACATCGGGAAGTCCGATTACGTTTGACGCATACGGCGCGGGCGCGCCGCCGAACTTGACGGGATATTACGCGGTGCCGTCGTCGGCGTGGGTGTTGGTGACGGGGAATGCGTGGAAAGCGCCGCTGCCGGCGATATACACGACGGTGAATTTCTGTTTGTTCGGGTCGGTGTGGGGGCAGAAGGTTGGGGCTCTGTCATCGAATCTGACGGCGCAGTGGGATTTCTATTTTGCGAATGGGTATGTGTACGTGTACTCGGTGGGAAATCCAGCGACGTATTACAACGCACCGATTGTGCCGATGGCTCTGTCGAATGTGCCGGTGATCAACGTGAACGGGAAGTCGTGGCTGGTGTTCCAGCACTTCCTTATTAATTGGTTCGATAAGTACGGGGTGCATGTCGAGGGAGCGAGCGATCATCTGGTGTTCGCGAACCTGGAAGCGGACTCGATGATTCCGCAGGGCACACAGCCGTTGGGATTTTATGTGAACGAGAGCGCGCAGCCGAACGATATCCGGCTTTATAACGACGAAGAGCTGTTTGCCAGCAAATCCGGGTCTGAGAAGAAGGATGCCGCGATGTCGTTCTTAAAGAGCGCATTGAGCACCGTTGATGCCGTTGCGGCGCGGGAGATCGTTGATCCGGACAAGTTCAAAGATGGAATTTCGAAGATTATTGATGGGACGGTGGAATGCTTGAACGCGTCGACGTGGGCGAAAACCAGCACTCAGCCATCAGCCGTCAGCGGTCAGTAAAACTCTTAACGCGTCCCACTTCTCGCAAAAGCGGCGAGAAGTGGGGCACCCGCGCGAGAAAGTGGGGCACCCGCGCGAGAAAGTGGGGCACCCGCGCGAGAAAGTGGGGCACCCAGCGCGAGAAAGTGGGGCACCCGGCGGCCGGCATCGCCCGGATCGATGTGTAAGGGAGATCCCTCGCTCCGCCTGAAAAACGACTCCGCTCGGGATGACGCCTCATAGCGATCACGTTCGCCTAGACAGTCAAGAAACTCAACGAGCGGCGACTTTCAGCCGACTTCTTCGCTCCAGGTTTCGAGATTCTTTTTGACCTGGGCCATGAACTGGTCGGCGACGGCGCCGTCGATGAGGCGGTGGTCGTAGCCGAGAGTGAGATGAACGACGGAGCGGATGGCGATGGAGTCGTTGCCGTCGGCGTCGGTGACGACGAGCGGTTGCTTGGTGATGCCGCCGACGCCCATGATCGCCGAGTTGGGCTGATTGATGATGGGCAGGCCGAAGACGGCTCCGAACTGGCCGGGATTGGTGATGGTGAAGGTGGAACCTTCGACGTCTTCAGGCTTGAGCTTTTTGGTGCGGGCGCGCTCGCCGAGATCGGTGATGCCGCGCTGCA